>ERZ833782.58-NODE-58-length-142145-cov-7.795348_pt1 | contig 142145 bp, 136 predicted proteins | sample MGYA00519577_ERZ833782 | MGnify/ENA primary metagenome ERZ833782 (study PRJEB31850, sample SAMEA3708745) | human gut metagenome | biome: human gut; feature: human-associated habitat; material: faeces | place: China | collected 2014 ...
CTCGCCCGCACATTCGTTTTTGGTTATTGTTCAGTTTTCAAGGTTCTGCCTGCCGTTTTTGACGACTTGTATAGTATATTACATCTTTTCGATGTTGTCAACTACTTTTTTTCATCTTTTTTAACGGCTTTTTTCAGTTATCAACTGCCTTCAATCGCCTCAGGCGACTTTCATTATCTTACTAGATTTTATGAAAAATTTCAAGTGCTTTTTTCATTTTTTTATTTTTTAGCGGCAGTATAAACTACCGCTAAAAAACATCCTGTAATTTATTTATGTTCTACCTCATATTTGAAATTCGTTATCTCGGGACGCATATCTTTACCTTCCTGCGCTTCTGCGGCCAGAATCGCCTGCAGCACGATAGCGCATTCCAACCGTTTTTTCTGCAATTTACAGCCATATTGATATGGCTTGCTGATGTCACCATTGATAAGATCAGCATTAGCATGACAGCCTCCACTACAGAAAAATCTAGCCCAACAAGTACTGCATTCTGTCTTAGTCATCACATGAGTATGTCTGAATTTTTGTACCAGATCAGGTTTTACGACACCTGTTTCCAACGTTCCTAATTTGTATTCTTCTCTGCCTACAAACTGATGACATGGATAAATGTCGCCTTCGGGCGTTATGGCAAAATATTCATGCCCAGCACCGCAGCCTGCTAAACGTTTAGCCACACAAGGTCCGTTATCAAGAGCAACATTAAAATGGAAAAAATCAAAAGCATCGCCTTCACGGCGCTTTTGCAGATAAGCCCTTGCCAGTTTATCATATTCTTCATATAGTACAGGCAGATCAGCTTCGGTAAGTACATAAGGTTCGTCAATTCCTACAACAGGTTCTACAGAAAGTTCTTTCCCGATCTTTGTCATATCGAGAGTATCTTCAGCAAAATGCGGATTAAAATGAGTATAAGTACCACGCAGATAATAATTTTTTCCATTCCGGCTTTCAATAACTTTTTTAAACCCGCGAACAGCTGCATCATAACTGCCCGTTTTATTTGGGAACGGCCTCATATTATCATGAGTTTCTTTTTTGCCATCCAAACTAAGAACAAGCATGACACGATTATCATTTAAAAATTGAATAATATCATCATTCAAAAGTGTTCCGTTAGTAGTGAGTGTCAATTTGATATTTTTGCCGGTTTCAAATTCACGACGACGCACATAGTTTATGACATGTTTGACAACCTCAGGATTCATCAGCGGTTCACCGCCAAATAGATCCAGCTCTAAGTTATGACGCATTTTACTGCCAGCTATAGCAAACTCCACAGCCTTTTCAGCTGTTTCTTTGCTCATCATTGCACGATATCCTCCAAAATCTCCTGTCCCTGCAAAGCAATATCCACAGCGCAGATTGCAGTCATGAGCTATATGCAGGCATAACGATTTTAGTATTGGTGTTTCTGCAAAAGTCTGGGGCACTTCAAATTCAGGAGAAAAAAGTAATCCTTCTTCCTGTAACTGATGAAGTTCTTCTAAAGCTTCACGCAAATCTTTTTCCGGATAGCTTGTTTGTAAGGCCGCAATGGCTTCATCATCATTAGTTCCATCAAAAACATCAAGCAAATCATAGATGACATCGTCTACCAGATGCACAGCTCCACTGTTAACGTCAAGTACAGCCATATATTCATCAAGACGCATTTTATGAATAAGCATGTATTTCCACCTTTCATAGTAAAACAGCCCCCTGTAAAACAGGGAGCTGCAAATTAAACAAATATACTAGTTAAATAAAGCCACAGCCTGAATTATTTTTGCTCACAAACCTGATTGCCAACAGTGCAGGAAGTTTTGCAGGCAGATTGGCAGGAAGCAGGACATTCGCCGCAGCCGCCGGTTTTTAAAGTTTTGTTCAGAATTGCTTTATTCACGGTTTTAATGTGTTTTCTCATTTTAAGATACCCCCAATATGTTTTGCTTACTGATTTATTTTACCGTTTTTTGCAGATTTCTGCAAGTGTTCTCCTGATATTTTCTTATAAGCTCTTGAAAAAATGTATGTTAATGCCTCGTTCTTTCAAGTATCCAACCCAATAAGAATAACGCAATCTTTCTTTAAAAGTATTGATATTTGAATTGTCAATATAAATACGTCCTAATTCCAACGGCTTTTGTTCCATAGTTTTTTTACTGACAGTGCCAGCATTCCCAGTAACAGCCCAGTAATAACCGTATTCTTTTACCGCCGCTAAAATTTTTGAATTATACATACCATTAGGATATGAAAGTGAACGAACTACATAACCATTATAATCTTTTTTCAGAAAATACCGCGAAGTAGCAAGCTCCCAACTCAAATACTGAGGATCTATATCCGTAAGTATCTGATGATTGATTGTATGAGAACCAATTTCCATCCCATTATCTATCAAAGACTGTATCTGATCGTGTGTCATATATCTGTAATGCCCTATTTTACTATGAACAACAAAAAAGGTCGCTGTAGCGTTATATTTTTTTAAAAGCGGCAGAACATTAGTATAGTTATCAAGATAGCCATCATCGAAGGTCATAACAATTGTTTTTTCTGTAGATTCACCATTGGCAAACATCTCTGCCATTTTTTTCACTGATACCATTTTATAACCATTGTCATGCAAATATTGCAAATGCGTTTCAAAAGTTTCTTTAGAAACAAACAGTTCTTTCATCCAGCCATCTGCCGACCCAATACCATGATATTCCAATATCGGCACAGCCTCTTTACAATACTGTTGATAGTCATACCTTACATAAAAAGCTGTTAAAGCAAGCAATACTATTATACTAATACCAGCGGCAGCCATATATTTTTTATACTTTTTCCAAAGATCACTCATTCTTTATCATCCCTAGTTCTTCAGCTAAATGCTGTATTTTTTTCAAGCGGTGATTAATTCCTGATTTTCCTATTTTCCCTTCGGATAGATCAGCTAATTCATTTAGAGAAGCGTCGGGATGATTTAAACGTAATTCTGCCGTTTCACGTAATGTCAGCGGCAATTTTCCCAATCCCAGATGTTTTTCTATATAACGTATGCTTTCAAGCTGTTGTACAGCTGCCTGCACAACTTTATTAAGGTTTGCCGTCTCACAGTTAACTACTCGATTGACATTATTGCGCATTTCTTTAACAATACGTACATTTTCAAATTCCAACAAAGCATTATGTGCTCCGATAACTGATAAAAACGAGGTGATACCATTTCCTTCTTTCAAATAAACGATATAATCATTTTTTCTGTCTGTTATTTTTACAGGCAATGAAAATCCTTGCATAGTTTTCATGATCATTTTCGCAAAATCCTGGTTCTCAGTTACCATTTCCAAATGGTAATCACTGGCAGGTCTGCTGATCGAGCCACCCGCTAGAAAAGCTCCGCGCAGAAAAGATTTGCGGCAGCAAGGAGTTGTTAATAAAGATGTTTTGCCTCCTTCATTTTCTGCCGGCAACAGCTGTAATTCTTCCAAAGCTTTACCAGCCTCTGGGGAAGGTACTACTTTTACCTGATAGCGATTGTTTTTTTTAAGGCGACGTGATCTTGTTATTACTACTTCTGTTTTAACATCGTAGTTATTTTTAAACAACTGAAGCACACGCCTGGCTAAAGCAGCATTTTCGGTCGAAAAATGAATACCCATATTTCGGCCTCTTAAAATAATAGCACCACTCATTCTCAGCAAACCAAACAGTTCGGCTTTTTCACAGCACTGTTTACCGTTTTCAAGCCGGGCTAGTTCGTTTTTAACTTCGTTAGAAAAAGACACCGGTCATTCTCCTTCTATAAAATAATTGATATATCTATTTTTTCTTTAATTCACGCATGCTTTGCCGCATAAAGAAGTAATCAAAAAATTGTATACCTTTGCCAAATAAACGCAAACGATAAACTAAAGAAATAATAACCTGCGCCAGTTTCTGCGGATTATGCCGCACTAAATCTTTATTACTGATAAGACGCGTGGGAATAACCTGGATCCCAAGCCGTTCTATTTTTTTGATATCGGGCGTAACAGGCATAGAACCTTTTTCGTTATATTGCGCTAATTGCGCCGCTGTAACCCGCTGGTCATTAACAATAACATAATCTAGAAACTGGGTTCCAGCCTGCTGAATAAGTGCCTGTACATGTTCAAAAGCCCCATAACCATCTGTTTCTCCGGGCTGCGTCATTACATTGCATATATAGATTTTCACAGCTTCTGATTTGATAACGGCATCACGAATACCTGTTACCAATAGATTAGGTATGACACTGGTATAAAGACTACCCGGACCAAAAATCAGGATATCAGCATTTAGAATAGCCTGCACTGCACTGGCAGTTGCCGGTGCATCGGCTGGTTCCATAGCCATCGTTCTGATTCTTTTATGTGCTTTTGGTATCTCCGATTCACCGTTAATAATACTGCCATCCGTCATTTCTGCTTTCAGTCTGATATCACGCAGCGTTGACGGAACAACTTTACCGCGCACATTCAAAATCTGACTCGTAGCAGCAAGGCCTGCTTCCATACCACCTTCAGCTTCAGCCATGGCAGCAATAAACAGATTGCCAAAACTGTGTCCCGCCAGCGGCGAATCGCCTTTAAAACGGTACTGCATGATCCGTTCCATCAAAGGTTCGCGATCCGCCAAGGCAACCAGGCAGTTGCGCAGATCCCCGGGCGGTAAAATACCCATTTCTTTCCGCAGCCTTCCTGAAGATCCGCCGTCGTCACCTACAGTGACAACAGCAGTACAGTTATTCGTAATATATTTCATACCGCGCAGCAGAGTTGAAAGTCCAGTGCCACCACCAACAACAGTAATTGCCGGACCGCGTGTCAGCTTGCGCTGCGTAAAGATTATTTCCATCAGCGATGCATTATTATCTGGCATAACAGCCTCAACTACAGAACGAATAATTTTACGAGTTGCATAATACATAATAAATAATCCAGCACATAGGGAAATAAAACCTGTCAACATCGAGACGGTATTAGAATATTTACCAGTAGTAAGATATGACATACGAAAAAGCATTTCTTCAACAAAACCCATAAATTGGTAATTGAAAAATAGTGCCAGCCCAATAGCACAGCACAGCACGCCCCCTGCAAAAAGCAGCAACCAGCGTTTCAGGTTTATTCCCGGACATAACCAACTGATCCAGCCCATAGGAACCTCCTCTTATTTGTTTTTCCGCTGCAGATCACGATGAGTAAGCTGTACGGCATAGCCCTGTGTACGCAAAAATTCATACAATCGATTTGCTATAAATACCGAACGATGCTGTCCCCCGGTACAGCCTACACTTATAACAAGCTGGCTTTTGCCTTCGGAAATGTACTGTGGCAACAAAAATTCAAGCATTTCTTCTTCTTTTTTCAGAAACTGAAACGTTTGAGGGAAACGACAAATAAAATCGGCAACCGGCTGGTCATTGCCAGTTAAACGCTTTAAATCTTCTTCATAAAACGGATTGGGCAAAAACCTGACATCTAAGACCATATCACTATCTAATGGCAGTCCGTGTTTAAAACCAAAGGACTGTACTAAAACAATCATGCGCTCTACACCGCCATTGCCTGAATACAACTTCCAAATTTTTTCTTTCAGCTCTGCTGTAGGCATATCAGTAGTATCGATAATGTGTGTAGCCCTGTTGCGTACTTCAGTCAATCTCTCACGCTCTACAGCAATATTTTCACTGAGGCTTTTACCCTGCCCGAGCGGATGACGGCGGCGTGTTTCTTTATACCGCCTGATCAAGCTATCATCGGATGCATCAAGATACAACAATTCATATTCATGTCCCATAGCTTTCATTTCGTCCAATATTTCTATCAACTCGTCAAAAAAACGACCACCGCGTACATCTACTACCAGAGCAGTATTACGGGCCTGCGTTTGACGACATAATTCGGCAAACTTAGGAATAAGTGCCGGTGGCAAATTATCAATACAGAAAAAATTCATATCCTCCAACGTCCGCACAACTTGTGTTTTACCTGCACCGGACATCCCTGTAATGATCAGAAACTTTGATTCTTCCATAAGCTCACCTCCATATATACTAAAACCATAATAAATGACCCTATAAGGTTTATTATACCACAAGGGTATATATTCTCAACAGAATCGAAAATACCTCGTCAAGTTATCATATTATATCACAGTAATCAAAAAAGACGCCCCTTTCAGGGCGTCTTAATCAGCAAAACTTAAAATGCGCAGGGATCAGAAAATTTAATGTTACTATGCAGATCGACTTTCTCAAAAACTTCCTGCATTGCTTGTTCCAGTATACTCAGCATTTCTTCTATCTGCTGTACCGTACTTACCAGCGGCGGCATAAAAATAATAACATCACCAATATTCCTTACAATAAGGCCATATTTCCTGGCTGTCTGGCAAATTCCCCCTGCCATCAAAAGAGTTGAGTCAAAGGGTATTTTTAAATTTTTATCATGCATCAGCTCAATACCGGCAAGCATACCGCATTGTCGGGCATTACCAACATATTTCATAGTATTCATCTTCTGTATATGTTCTGCAATAACCGCCATTTTGGGCGGCAGATTTTCAATAACATCGTCTTTTTCAAAAAGCTCCAACCCGGCAACACCAGCTGCACAAGCCAAAGGATTACCGGTATATGAATGTCCGTGGTAAAAAGTTTTATATTCGGCTGCTTCACCTAAAAAAGTATTGTATATCTCATCAGTCACCATTGTAGCACCTAATGCCATATAACCTGCGGTAATACCTTTGGATAAGCACATCATATCCGGACAGATACCTTCATTCTCACAGGCAAATAATTTCCCGGTACGGCCAAATCCAGTCGCAACCTCATCGATTATCAGAAGCACATTATATTTTTCGGTAAGTTCACGTACACCTTTGATATACCCCTTAGGCTGCATCAACATTCCTGCAGCTGCCTGTACAAGAGGTTCTATAATCATTGCAGCAACTTTATCACTGTTTTCTTTCAAATAATCTTCCAACTCCTGCAGCAAAAAATCCCGGAATTCTATTTCATTGTTTATCCCCTCTATACTGCTGTGGTAAAACGACGGGCAAGTCATTTTTTTAGTATTAAAAAGCAAAGGTTTGTAGACTTTATGAAAAACATCTATATTACCAACGCTAACCGCACCTACCGTATCTCCATGATAAGAATCTCCCAAATTGATAAATTGCTGTTTTTCAGGCAAACCTTTATGCTGCCAGTATTGAAAAGCTATTTTTACTGCCGCTTCCACAGCTGTAGATCCGTCATCTGAATAAAAAACTTTATTCAATCCTTTAGGCGTTACCTCAACTAATTTTTTCGCCAATTCAGCAGAAGGCTTATTAATAAGACCAAGCAAAGTAGTATGGGCTATTTTATCAAGCTGTTTTTTTACAGCTTCATCAATTTCCCAACGGCGATGTCCATGTATATTAACCCATAAACTGGAAATACCGTCATAATAAGCGTTTCCTTCAACATCATACAATTTGACTCCTTCGCCATGATCAATTACCAGCTGCTTATTTTCATTCCATCCTTTCATTTGTGTAAAAGGATGCCAGATATATTCTTTATCCATAAATTCCCATTGATTCATTTTACAGTACCTCCTGCTAATGATAATATTCTATCAATATCAATGTTCGCCTCTGTAATTTCAGCTAATTCACGACTATTAAATTCATCAAGCAAATGCTGAGATAGGACTGGCAATTTTCCTAAAATTGGTAAACCGGTTAATTTCTCATAATAATAAAGATTGCTTTGCTCCAAGGCACCAGCTTTTTTTCTGTCCCAACCATTAACTATCAATCCCACTACTTTCAAACCATGTATCCTTGCATATTCAGCCGTCAATACAGCATGATTAACATTACCTAGAACAGCTTTAACCACTATAACCAAAGGCAGCTTCAGTTCACTGAAAAAATCTTTAACCAAATATTCATCAGTCAAAGGCGCGGAGATTCCTCCTACGCCTTCAACTATACTGATTTGACTGCCCAAAAGCATCTCCCTTGCTCCTGCCAGCATTACACACGGATCTATTTTTATACCAGCAAGACGGCTGGCTTCAGCAGGAGCCAAGGCAGCCTCCAATACATATGGTACGACCTGATCATGTTTTTCCACATTTAGCCCCGCGCAGTGCAGTAAAAACTCGGCATCTGTAGAAATCAACTTCCCGTCACTATTCTTAACACATCCTGAAGCAGCAGGTTTGTAAACGCCAGTTTTATAACCGCGGTGCCGCATAGCTGCCGCCAAGGCTCCACTTACTACTGTTTTACCTATTTCAGTATCCGTTGCCGTAACGCCTATTCCCAACATTTATTCAGCCTTCTTTCTTTTCACCATGTTTTAGTTCCTGCCAAAGCGCAGTAATTATTTGAGCCGCCTGACGCAACTGCTCTTCGCAATGAGCAGCTGTAACCGTTATCCGAAGGCGGCTTTCGCCACGAGGGACTGTCGGCGGGCGAATACCTGACACTAAAATACCTTTCGACTTCAACCTGTCAGCAAATTGCATCGTAAGCCCAGCCTCCCCAATGACAACTGGTATAATCGGAGTAATACCTTCAACAACATTCAATCCACCTTCCAATAAAAGCCGGCGCATTAGTCTTGAGTTCGCCCGTAAAGAATCAAGGTATTTGGAAGCCTGAGTTTGTAAAAGTAACAACGCTGCATTAGCTGCCGCTAAAGTAGCAGGAGCTAATGCTGTTGAAAAAATAAACGGTCGTGACCTGTTAATAAGATAGTCAATAAGTATTTTTTTACCAGCTACATAACCTCCTTCTGCTGCCAACGCCTTGCTCAATGTTCCTACCTGCAGATCTATTACATCCGTTAAACCGTAATGAGACGCCGTTCCGCTGCCATCATTTCCAATTACGCCCACTCCATGCGCATCATCAACTATAAGGAAGGCATTGAATTGTTTTTTCAGCACCGCCAAAGAAGGCAGATCAGCAATATCACCATCCATACTGAAAACTCCATCTGTAACGATAAATCGCTGACCAGTAACAATTTCCGTCTCTAAAAGCCGCTGTAAATCTGCCATATCATTATGTTTATAAACAACCACTTTGCAACGGCTAATACGGCAGCCGTCAATAATACTTGCGTGATTAAGTTCATCACTGAAAACAACATCACCAGTTTGCAGCAAACCATACAAGACTCCCAAATTGGTCATATAGCCTGTATTAAAAACCAAAGCACTTTCACTATGCTTAAAATCTGCCAGTCGCTTTTCCAGTTCACTTGCTATGAAGGTCCCTCCAGTAGTCAGTCGTGAACCACTGGAACCAGTACCAAATTTTAAAGCCGCTTGGGAAGCTGCTTCAATAACTTCCGGAGCATGAGTAAAACCAAGATAATTATTACTTGCCAATACCAAGTAAGTCTTACCGGTTCGATCCTGTGCCTGAGCTGGATTTACAAAATACAGCTCAGTAATTCTACGCGCCAGCCCTGCTTGACTGATATAAGCCAACTCTTTTGCGATCCTTGTCTCAAGCATCTTATTTATCCTCCGGTCTGATCAATACTACCTGATCCTGTAAATAGGTGATAAGTTTCTGAACATCAGTTCCATGCTCTACAAAAAAAACTCTGCCACCAATCGGGTTGCCATATTCTTTCAATACAGGAATACGTTTATATCCATATTTTGCCGAAGCTACATAACCAGTCACATATTCAGGATCATCCGACCAGCATAATTCAGCGACAACCCCAACAGCACTGGCCACTTTAGATGCCAATACCAAAGCCTCACGGACATGATCCCCAAAAAGCCCTTTTTCTAAAAGTCTCGCCTCATATCTTTCTGAATTGTCACAATCCATTTTACTGACTCTCACACCACGTTCACCTAAAGAGTCTACTCTTAGCCCTGTATCCGCATCCAAAAGCATCGCTCCACGCATACTGTCCCGCAGATTGATTATACGGGAAATCCCAGCCGCTGCAGCTTCAGTACTCACTCCGGCTTTAACAAGTTCCTCCACAGCCGCTTTCCTGCCTGCCATAACACTATCTGCCTGACAGCTTGAAAGCGGCAGCAACGGACGATAAAAAATATCCGCAGTTTTTACCGCTTCTACTTTTAAGCTTATAAAATCCGCCATTCCACGCTGATGCTTTTGTGCCCTATGCAGCATTGCAATAATCGCCTGTTCTATTTTTTCTTCACTTAAAATACGTTCGGCACCAGAAATATGGCGTCCGCCTTGTTCATGCGGACCTCCTTGCGCAGAACGCATTTTGACACTGTAAAGCATATTCTCACCTTCTTGGACTTACAGTACCGGAACAGTAACTTTACGTCCCAAATCTTTAATCATCTGTTTATCAGCATCTGTACTGCGTCCGCCCGTAGTCAGATAACCGCCTATCATAATTCCGTTAAGGCCGCCGTTAAGTGCCAAAGCCTGCAAATCACGTAAATTTACTTCGCGTCCTCCGGCTGTTCTAATCAGTGCTTTAGGCAAAATGAACCGAAACACTGCATAAGCACGCAATATTTCTAAAGGAGTTAAAGTTTTATTATCGGCAAAAGGAGTACCGGGTATGGGAGTAAGTAAATTAAGCGGCACTGAATCTATTCCCAGTCTCTTCAATTCGAAAGCCATTTCAACACGCTGTTTTGCTGTTTCATTAAGTCCAAAAATACCGCCGCTGCAAACTCTTAATCCTGCTTTCTGAGCATTCCGGATCGTAAACATTTTATCTTCATAAGTATGAGTACTGCAGATATCCGGAAAATGGCTGGGTGCAGTTTCAATATTAGAATGATATCTGGTGACACCTATTTTTTTTAATTCAAAAGCCTGTGCTTCTGTTAATATTCCTAACGACGCACAAATTTCAATACCAACTTCCTCTCTAATTCGAATAAGCGTTTTACAAATATTATCAAAATCGTCTGCTTTACTTTGTCCGCGTCCACTAGTAACTATGGAAAACCTTACAGCACCTGCAGCTTTAGCCTTTTTGGCCGCATCAACTATCTCATCTTCCGCTAGCAATGAATATTCTTCAACACCAGTATTATAATGGGCTGACTGAGCACAAAATTTACAATTTTCAGGGCAGCGGCCGCTGCGGCCATTGATGATAGCACAACAATCTACAGCATCCCCTGTAAACTTTTGTCTGATTCTATCTGCCATAGCTAAAAGCAGCATCGTATCATCATCGCTAACATCAATAAGCTGTTCAGCTTCTTGACAGGTTATTGATCCACCCTGAAGAACTCTATCCGCTAAGCTTAAAATTAAATTTTTCATTTCTCCAGCTCCTTCGTAAACCTTTATTTTTTTTTAGTTAACAGTCAAATTATAGCTCGTCAACGCTTTTTAGTCAACTAGTTAACTTAAGATGGTTAACGTATAATAAAAGGCACCGCTGTAAAAACAGCGGTGCCTTTTATTATTTTTCTGTAAATTATCTTATTGTAAATTTATCTCAGCCTGCCTGGTAAGTATATTTTCGATAGCCAATGCCACGCCATCATTATCATTACTAGCAGTAATCAATTTTGCCGCCTGCTGGACCTGAGGTTTTGCGTTAGCAACAGCAACGCCGATACCAGCATTGGCAATCATCGAAATATCATTATTTGAGTCGCCTATACACATGATTTCATCCGGTTTAATACCAAAACTTTCCGCCAATTCTTTAACAGCAACCCATTTATTAACCGCAGGCTCCATCAGCTCCAAAAAATTGTCCTTAGAACTGGTTACGTCAATACGTCTATCAAAACGATTCGCCACATCTTGCCAAGCCGCTGCAAAATCACTGCTTTCAGTCATCAGTAATAATTTATACGGAGCTTTGGTTATATGATATACAGCTTCACCAACAGCAGTCGTAGGAACACCGGAAATACGGCTATACATACGAGAATATTCATTTTCTTCCTTTACAAGCAGTTCATCATCTATATATACCTGAACATAATAGTCTTTTTCTTTGCAATAGGACAGAGCATCTAAAGCAGTTTGCAGCTGCATTGGTTTCCGAACGTATACTTTTTCTGAAAGCGCACCCTTTACCAATGCTCCATTATAAGCGATCAAAGGAACATCCAATTGTAATTGTTCAGCAAAGGGCTTGATAGATCTGTACATTCTGCCCGTTGCAAGAGTAAAAACAATTCCTGCAGCTAATGCTCTTTTAATAGCAGCAAGGTTACGCGGAGATATTTTCCGCTCATTATTGAGCAATGTATCATCCATATCACTGGCAATCATTTTGATTTTCATTCTTTGATCTCCTTTTTAACTGTTAGTTCAGTAACACCTAATACCATCAGACAAAATACCGCCAGCAAAACTAACGCACCAAATTTATCAGTCACTGTATAACCTGGCAGCAAACGCATAATATCCATAGTTAGACAGCTGCTGCCCACAAACAGCAAAGCCCGCTTCCGTAAGATAGAACCACCAAGTTTCCATACTAAAATCTGGACTAAGGCACTGCCAATACCAGCAATACATGCCCCTGCTATCAGACCGCCCAATGTGACGACCTCCATAACATCGGTCCAGTAAATCAAACAAAAATAAAGCACGCTCAAAGTTACGGCGCGCAGAAAAAATGCATACATACCATCACCCGAGATATATTATACCACAAGGGTACGTATTCTCAACAGACTAGAAAGCACCTCGTCAAGTTTTTACACAGTACTATAAAATAAAAAGAAGTTTCGCATAGCGAAACTTCTTTGATATTATTATTTATTGTTTACTGAACTGGTCTTTGCCAACACCGCACAAGGGACAAACCCAATCTTCCGGTAAATCTGCAAAAGCAGTGCCTGCCGCTATCCCATTATCAGGATCTCCTATTTCCGGATCATAAATATACCCACAAACATCACATACCCATTTTTCCATTTGTTTCAACTCCTTAAATTGATATTTTCAACTACATCAGCGACCTGCTGTAAAACAAAACCTTATTTTTTCAAGCTCTGTTAATTAAGCATTAACTACGACATCAAAAAGCAAGTCCTGTTTTACCACAAAATTACCGCTAATTGTTCTTTAATAATATTATACCATCAATACAGCAAAAGTCATCAAACAAAATTTACATAAATGACGATTTAATTTATTTAAGCACTTCTCGCTTTTCTGGCAAATCTAAACGAAAAAAATCATAAATACGCTGTGCTGTTGGATAATTCATACCTTCTACTTCTGCTAATTCTTCTACACTGGCAGCTTTCATCGCATCCAGCGACTGAAAGCGTTTCCATAAAGCCTGACGTCTTTTCGTGCCAATACCTTCAATATGATCAAGTACCGAAACCAAATTCCGCTTACTACGCAATTTGCGATGATATGTTATGGCAAAACGGTGTGCTTCATCTCGAATCCGCTGTATCAAATGAAGAGAAGCAGAATCTCGATCCAATAAGATACTTTCAGACGAACCCTCTGTAAATATTTCTTCTTCCCGTTTAGCCAAGCCAATAACAGGAAGTTCATGCAGACCTAAGCCACGAATAACTTCCAGCGCTGAACTCAGCTGTCCTTTACCACCGTCGATAATGACAAGACTTGGCAGTTCCTCATAATCTTTATAGCGTCGGTAAACGACTTCCTGCATTGATTTAAAATCATCTGGTTTCCCTTCTGTAGATTCAATTTTATAACGGCGGTAATCTTTTTTACAGGGTTTCCCATTACGAAAAACCACCATTGAAGCTACCGTTTCTGTTCCCTGAGTATGCGAAATATCAAAACAATCTATTCTTTCTAATGCATTTGGTAATTGCAGAGCTTTCTGTAATTCTTCTGCCGCCTGTTCCTCTGTTTTCAGCGAAACCTGACCTTTGCGCAGCCTCTCTTCAAGAAGTTTGGCTGCATTTTCAACCGCAAGATGCAATAATTCACGTTTAGTTCCCCTCCGGGGCTGTAAAAACTCAACTTTACGCCCGGCTCTTGCTGTCAGCCACTCTTCCAGAACGATCAACTCATCCGCTGCTGGAAGAACTGGCAAAAGTATTTCCCGCGGTACAAAAGATGCCTCGTTATAATATTGTTTAATAAAAGCAGTCAAAATTTCCTGATCGCTGTCATCATCATTTTGTAAAAAGAAATTATCACGACCAATCAACTTGCCGCCACGAACAAAAAATATCTGCAAACAAGTTCCGGTACTATCTTTGGCAAGACCTACTACATCAAGATCACCACCGCTTGTTACAGCCTTCTGCTGTTCGTTCAGTCTTATTACAGCCTGCAGTTGGTCACGTACCCGGGCAGCTTCTTCAAAAGCATAATTTTCAGCGGCCTGCTGCATCTGCAGCTTTAGTTCACGTTCAAGTTCAGACGTACGCCCATCTAACAGTAAACACACGGCTCTGATCATTTTTCCATAATCTTCTCGGGAAACATACCCCGCACATGGAGCAAGGCAACGTTTAATATGATATTGCAGGCAGGGCCTGTCGGTATTCATTTTTCGGCAATTGCGCAAAGGAAACATTGACCGCAGCAGTTTAACAGTAGCGTGCATTGCCCCAGCATCTGCATAAGGACCATAATATTTAGCACCGTCACGAAGCTGTTTGCGCGTAACATAAATACGCGGGAAATCTTCCTGCATCGTTACCTTCAAATAAGGATAAGTTTTATCATCCTTAAGCATAATATTATAGCGCGGACGGTGCTTTTTTATTAAATTGCATTCTAAAATAAGCGCTTCAACTTCGCTGTCTGTAACAATGGTTTCTATTTCAGCAACTTTTGCGACTAATGCTTTAACTTTTACAGTATGTGATGCCAGATTACGAAAATAACTGCGTACACGATTTTTTAATACTACCGCCTTTCCGACATAGATAATTTTCCCATGTTCGTCACGCATTATATAAACGCCAGATTTATCCGGCAGTACAGCTAAAGTTTTAGCAATAGATTCATTCATTACTGATACCACCCATGTTTTTTAGCCTGAGCCAAAGCTTGTTTAATATATTGACCTGTATATGATTTCTTGTTTTTAGCTACTTCTTCAGGAGTACCACAGGCAAGCAGAGTACCTCCCTTGTCACCGCCCTCAGGACCCAAATCGATAATATAATCGGCAGTTTTGATAACGTCAAGATTATGCTCAATAACAACGACGGAATCACCTGCTCCGACCAGTCTTTGTAATACCTCTAATAATTTATGTACATCTGCTATATGCAGGCCGGTTGTAGGTTCATCTAAAATATACAGAGTTTTCCCTGTGCTGCGCCGTGATAATTCTGTTGCCAGTTTCACGCGCTGCGCCTCACCACCGGAAAGTGTTGTTGCAGCCTGCCCTAACCTAATATAACCTAAACCAACATCTTCAAGAACCTCAAGCTTACGATAAATACGTGGCAGATTTTTAAAAAATTCACAGGCTTCCGTTACAGTCATGTCTAAAACTTCGGCAATAGTTTTTCCTTTGTAATGTACCTCCAGGGTATCACGATTATAGCGGGCACCATGACATACCTCGCAGGGAACGTATACGTCAGGCAGAAAATGCATCTCTATTTTATTCATACCATCGCCGCGGCAAGCTTCACAGCGTCCGCCTTTAACATTAAAGCTGAAGCGCCCTGGCTTATAACCGCGCAGTTTTGCTTCATTTGTCTGGCTGAACAGTTCACGAATAAAATCAAAAACTCCGGTATAAGTAGCCGGATTTGAACGAGGGGTCCTTCCAATAGGAGACTGATCAATATTAATAACCTTATCGATCTCACTCAATCCCAAAATTTCTTTATGGTCTGCTGGCCGCAGACGTGCCCCATGCAGTTTCGCAGCCAATGCGTTATAAAGAATATCGTTAATCAGCGTTGACTTGCCACTACCGGAAACACCAGTCACAACAGAGAAAACACCTAAAGGAATTTTTACATCGATGTTCTTAAGATTATTTGCCTTGGCTCCTTTAATTTCAATAAAACGACCGTCATTACTTCTGCGTTTTTTCGGTACAGGAATAAATTTGCGTCCGCTAAGATACTGACCGGTAATTGATTGCTCTGACTGCTTGACGACTTCAGCAGTTCCCTGTGCTACTACATTACCGCCATGCTCACCGGCTCCAGGACCAATGTCAATAATCTGATCAGCAGCATACATTGTCTCTTCATCGTGTTCAACTACCAGCAGCGTATTTCCCAGATCACGCAAATGCTTCAATGTCTCAAGTAATTTACTGTTATCACGCTGATGCAGCCCAATACTTGGTTCGTCTAAAATATATAATACGCCTACCAAACCAGAACCAATCTGTGTTGCCAGACGAATACGCTGTGCCTCACCGCCAGAAAGCGTTCCGGCAGCACGATCCAAAGTAAGATAATCCAGTCCGACATCATTCAGAAATTTTAGCCGGGCCAGAATTTCTTTTAGGACTTGTTTTGCTATAATCTGCTGTCGTTCAGTAAGTTTCAACGCATTAAAAAATTCTATTGCATCACGTACGGTCAACGCTGTGACCTGACAAATATTTTTACCGCCAACAAGAATGGCAAGAACCTCTTTTTTCAACCTGGCACCATGACACACAGGGCAAGGAGTACTTGTCATAAACCCTTCAATATCCAAACGCATCCGTTCGGAAAAAGCTTCTCGATGGCGACGGCGCAGCATAGGAATAATACCCTCAAAAGCAGTAGTATGTTTTTTTACTTCTCCCTGCATATTTTCATAGACAAAAGAAAATTTTTCTTCACCGCTGCCATACCAGAGCAAGTCTTTTATTTTTTCCGGTAAATCGTTCCAAACCGTACCAAAATCATATCCATAAGCCTTCAGAACCGCTCCCAGCTGTTTCATATGATAAGCTTCCATATTCGTGCTGAGTGCTGCAATTGCACCTTCCGCAAAGGTTTTAGCGCCATCTGGAATAATCAGCTCTTTATCCAATTCCATATTCATGCCCAACCCAGTACATTCAGGACAAGCACCATAAGGGTTATTGAAGGAAAAGAGACGCGGCTCGATTTCAGGCAAACTTATACCACAATCACTGCAGGCAAAATGTTCGCTGTACAATTGCGTTTCACCATTAATAACATTTATTTCCACCAAACCATCAGCCAACTTTAAAGCCGTCTCTATAGAATCTGATAACCTCTGAGCGATACCATCACGTACAGCCAAACGATCAACTATCACGGATAAGTCGTGCTTTCTTTTCTTATCCAGAGATATTTCTTCATCTAATGTGCGCACCTCACCATCAATATACATTCTGGCGTAACCAGCTTTGCGCATAGAATCTAAAATTTTCTGATGTTCACCCTTACGGCCGCGCACCAAAGGTGCCATAACCATAAATTTAGTATTTTCAGATAGTTCCAGAACATGATCGACAATCTGCTCAACTGTCTGCCGTTCAATAATTTTTCCGCAATTTGGGCAATGAGGTTCTCCAATACGGGCAAACAACAAGCGCATATAATCATATATTTCAGTTACTGTGCCCACTGTTGAACGCGGATTACGACTGGTAGTCTTCTGGTCGATGGAAATGGCAGGGCTGAGCCCTTCAATATAATCCACATCCGGCTTATCCATCTGTCCTAAAAATTGACGCGCATAAGCGGACAGCGATTCGACATAACGACGCTGCCCTTCCGCATAGATAGTATCAAATGCCAAAGAAGATTTACCGCTGCCAGATAAACCGGTAACTACAACCAGCTCATCACGCGGTATCTCAACTGTGATATTTTTCAGGTTATGCTGCCTGGCACCTTTTACAATTAATTGTTCTTTCATTACTTACTCCTGTTTTTAGGTTTAGGCGACAATTTCTGGCCTAACTGTCCTTTAATTACGATCAAACGGTCCCTTAATTCTGCAGCAAGCTCAAAGTTAAGTTCCTTGGCAGCAACAGCCATACGTTTTTCAAGTTCTTTCGCCATTTTCTGCAATTCTTTTTCCGACCGTTTTTTTATCGCATTATCACTGTAATCTTCCGTCCCGTCATCCTCGGCAATCTTCGTCAGTTTTATCAGCTGACGTTGTTCTTTATAGATAGTTTTTGGTGTAATCTGATGCTCTTTATTATAATCTTCCTGCAGTTCCCGGCGGCGGTTTGTTTCATCAATGGCACGCCGCATTGAATCCGTAATACGGTCAGCATACATTATGACCCGTCCGTGCTCATTACGGGCAGCTCTGCCAATGGTCTGGATCATAGCAGTATCACTGCGCAGAAAACCTTCTTTATCGGCATCTAAGATAGCAATCAGAGAAACCTCCGGTAAATCCAGGCCTTCCCGCAGCAGATTTATTCCAACCAGTACATCAAACTTACCATTACGCAGATCATCAATAATTTCAGCACGCTCAATAGTAGCAATCTCAGAATGCAAATAACGGACTTTTACCCCAGCTTGTTTCAAATATTCAGTAAGATCCTCAGACATCCGCTTAGTCAGAGTTGTAACTAAAGTACGTTCTCCTGCTTCAGTAACTTTATGTATTTCATTCAGCAAATCATCAATCTGACCTTTGATTGGCCTGATTTCTACCTGCGGATCTAATAAACCAGTAGGCCTGATAATCTGCTCTACCACCTGCTGCGTCTGCTCCATTTCATATTTTGCAGGAGTTGCGGAAACATAAATCACCTGATTTATCTGCTGCTGAAATTCATCAAAGGTAAAAGGCCTATTATCAAAAGCAGAAGGCAGCCTGAATCCATGTTCTACAAGCATCTCTTTACGCGAACGGTCACCAGCGTACATCGCCCTGATCTGTGGTAATGTCACATGTGATTCATCAATTACTAATAGGAAATCCTTGGGAAAATAATTAACTAAAGTAAATGGAGGTTCTCCTGCCTTACGATTAGCTAAATGACGTGAATAATTTTCGATTCCGGAGCAGTACCCCATTTCATTCATCATTTCCAGATCATAGTTAGTACGTTGTTCCAGACGTTGTGCTTCCAGCAATTTATTATGTGAATTAAGATATTCAAGTCGTTCTGCCAATTCTACTTTAATGTCTTCCATTGCCCGATCCAGGTTTTCACGAGAGGTTACATAGTGAGAAGCAGGGAAAATAGCAACATGGCTGCGTTTAGCCAAAATTTCTCCAGTCAGTACATCAACTTCCAATATCCGCTCAACTTCGTCATCAAACATCTCAATGCGTACTGCTTTTTCATTATAGCCAGCAGGAATAACTTCAATAACATCTCCGCGAACACGGAAAGTACCACGTTGAAACGCAATATCATTACGATCATATTGAATCTCGACTAATTTGCGTAAAATAGCTTGTCTGTCAATCTTCTGTCCTACACGCAGAGACAGCACCATATCATAATATTCCTGTGGCGCACCCAATCCATAAATACAAGATACACTGGCCACAATAATTACGTCACGGCGTTCAAATAAAGCGCTAGTAGCAGAATGTCGGAGTTTATCTATTTCATCATTGATAGATGCATCTTTTTCAATATAGGTATCAGATTGTGGAATATAAGCCTCCGGTTGATAATAATCGTAATAACTCACAAAATATTCCACTGAATTTTCAGGAAAAAAAGCTTTAAACTCACTTGCTAACTGTGCCGCCAATGTTTTATTATGCGCAATAACCAATGTTGGTTTATTCACTTTATTAATAACCTGCGCAATAGTATAGGTTTTCCCAGTTCCGGTAGCCCCGAGCAAGACCTGTGTCCGCAGTCCTTTTTCTATACCTTCTGCCAACTTCTCAATAGCCTGAGGCTGATCTCCATCCGGCTCAAAAGGTGCTGTTATTTTAAAATCCATATTTTGACCTCTTGTCATTACTAAAAATTTATTTCAAAACTAATCCGACTGGGCAATGGTCACTGCCCGTGATATCAGCATAAATCACGCTGTCTTCTATTCTGTCAGCCCATCTGTCAGAAACAAGCCAGTAATCAATACGCCATCCCGCATTCTTTTCGCGCGCTTTAAACATATACGACCACCAGGTATAAGCACCTTCTTTTTCGGGATAGAGATGGCGAAACGAGTCAGTAAACCCCGCCGTTAACAACTCCGTCATTTTTGCTCTCTCTTCATCAGTAAACCCGGCATTATTACGATTAGTTTTCCAGTTTTTCAAATCTATCTCACGATGAGCAACATTAAGATCTCCGCAAACAAGCACCGGTTTAATTTGGTCAAGCTTCAACAGATAATCACGAAATGCATCTTCCCATATCTGTCTGTAATCCAACCGTTCCAGCCCGCGCTGTGAATTAGGCGTATATACATTTACCAGATAAAACTCCTGATATTCGGCAGTAATAACACGCCCTTCTTTATCATGTTCTTCAATTCCCAAACCATAGGTGACAGTAAGAGGCTTGACTTTAGAAAAAACAGCCGTACCGGAATACCCCTTTTTTTCAGCGCTGTTCCAGTACTCCTCATATCCAGGAAAAACAAACTCCGCCTGCTCACGCTGCATTTTTGTTTCCTGAACGCAAAAAACATCTGCGTCGACGCTGTCCATAAATTCTTTAAAGCCTTTATTCATACAGGCCCGCAGCCCATTTACATTCCAAGAAATAAATTTCATCTCAACACTTCCCATCTGCAGTTTTTTTGACTAAAAAAATTCTTTAATAGTAATATTTTATCATTTATCATAGCTTTTTTAAAGAGACTTCACCGAACAGGATTTGACAATTCTGCAAACAAACGTACACCCAAATAAAAAACCTCGACCATATCAGGTCGAGGCATTAAAACTTAATTTCATTGAATATGAGAAACTCTATCAGCGGCTTCTTTTTTCTTAGCATCGTTAAAACGCGGCAAAGTACTGAGATAACCGGTAATACGGCGTACACGCACTATGGTGTCATAATGTGGTTTAACGACTACATCATTACCGTCAAGCCCTAAATCCAAAGACAACAATGTTTTATGCGGCATTACCTGTAATTGATTATTGAGATAAATGGCGGCTTCTTCTTGCGAGATCCCATCCGCGCAATTAATTTTTATACCATGCAGTTCATAGGTCATGTTAACCAGCTCCTTAGATAAAATTCCATGACCTAATTATAAATCAATAATAATTATTTGTAAAGCCCTTTCTACAATATTTTGTGTTTATTTCACTTATTAACTTTTCCATATACAATATTTAGTACATCATTTTATGACTTCAATTAATAACAGGACGATTTTCCATGATATTTACCTGTTTGCTGATTGCCCATTTCATAGTTTCTTCCGGAGCAGTCTGATTCCCCAATTCTTTTATTTCATTTTCCCTAATCCGTTTTTTAGAGAATCTATCACCATCTTTTCGGTAAACATAGATATCAGCATTTAAAACCGTTCTTACATAGGTTGAACCGTCTTCATTACGCCATATCATTCCCTGCACCATCTGCTCGTACATGTCGTGCACAATGACCAAAACTAACGCTTCCGCTGGTATTTCTTCTGCTATCTTCCTCGTAACAGATTGGTCGACAACGCTTTTTCCATGTCCCGTAAAAATATTTTCTGCAGTCACCTTTTTAGTCCGATCTGTATCAACCAGCTTAAAATCAGGGAAATGATACGCCCAACGTACAGGCTCACGCCACATTTTATAAACCTGCTGCGTTACGTTACCACTGTTATCAAAAACTACAAAGGCTACAGGCTGATCAGCAAAAGCGGCAGCCGTATTAGGAACAATTGCCACTATTGTTAATAAAACAGCCAACAACAGCCAGTTAAATTTTTTCATTAATACTCCCTCCTATCAGCGTAATTCAGCTGCTTTACCATTGGCAAGCCGCTCTATACCTAAATGAACAGCTATTGTCTGACCGATATCAGAAAACGTCCGCATGGGTAGTAAAGCCTTACTAACAATATTTTTACCAAAAAACAAGACCGGAATTTTTTCACGTGTATGGTCACTGCCACTCCAGGTTGGATCACATCCATGATCTGCAGTAACCAGCAACAGGTCATCTTGCTTTAATAACCTAAGCAGTTCAGGCAAACGATCATCAAAATATTCCAATCCTTCCCCATAGCCTTCAACATCACGCCGATGCCCGAAGGAAGAATCAAAATCCACAAAATTTACAAAAACCAGGCTATTATCAGGAGCTTCTTGCACAGCCTGCAATGCAGCGGCAAATAATTTATCAAGACCACTGGCAGGATAATGCTTCGTAATTCCGCGGTGAGCAAAAATATCAGCAATTTTACCCACCGCATAGACACTGCCGCCTGCGGCTACCAGTTTGTCCAGCAACGTATCAGCAGGAGCAGGCACAGCATAATCATGCCTGTTGCCAGTCCGCACAAAATCTTCTGCACGAGTGCCCACAAAAGGACGCGCTATAACGCGCGCTATATGGTAAGGTTTAACTAGTTCATAGCAAATCTTACATAATTCATATAATCGTTCAAGACCAAACACTTCTTCATGCGCCGCAATTTGCAAAACACTGTCTGCGCTGGTGTAAATAATTGGCTTGCCAGTCTTTAGATGTTCTTCACCCAGTTCTTTTATTATTTCAGTTCCAGATGCATGCTTTTCCCCCAATACCCCCGGCAAATTTCCCTGTTTAATAATTTTCTCAACTAATTCCTTTGGAAAACATTTTAGCTGCTGCGGAAAATACCCCCAGTCAAAAAGTACCGGGACGCCTGTAATCTCCCAGTGCCCGCTCAGAGTATCTTTACCATGGCTTATTTCCTCTGCATAAGTATAAGCAGCATCGATTTTACTATCGTCACTGCTTAGAGGATACGCCAGCTTTTGACCACGGCTGAGCTCTGCCGCACCTGCCAGTCCTAACCTTGCCAGATTAGGCAGATGTAAATACCTGGAACTTCCATCCGCACTTTTGCGGTTTGCAGCCATCCACTCACAAATATGGCCTAATGTATCTGCACCGCTGTCACCAAACTTTTCAGCGTCATGGGCATAGCCAATACCAAAAGAATCCAATAATAAAATAATGCTTCTTGCCATGTTATTTACCTGCCTTTATTAAATCCTGCAAAGTCTTTTTTACTACTGCCTGAAATCTTTGCGAAGCCAATTCGTAAAGATCCTGCGGCGCAACCAGTTCGCTGTCAGTCCTTTTAGCAACGACGCCGCAAATTGAAGCCGCTTGCAAACCAAAACTCTGAGCAACTATAAACAGCGCTGCAGTTTCCATCTCATAATTTAAAGCTCCTAATGCCTGCCACTCTTGTAGACTCCCCTGCAATGATTTTCTCACATAGCCTGTATAGCTGTCATAACGTTCCTGACCAGGCCAAAAAGTATCACTGGAAACAGAAATACCAGTATGATATGGAATTGACAGACTTTCTGCTGCCTGCTGCAGGGCCAGAGTTAACTCAAATGAAGCCACTGCAGGAAAATTCAAAGGCGCATAGTGCTGTGACGTTCCGTCTAAACGTACTGCCGCTTTATTGATAACAAGATCACCAAGTTCTACATCTTTCTGAATAGAACCAGTTGTTCCGACACGAATAAAATTCTTTATGCCAAGACGTGCCAATTCTTCCATTCCTATGGCGACAGAAGGTCCTCCCATGCCTGTAGAACAAACCAATACCGATGTTCCTTCAACATCCGCCATCCAGCTTGTATATTCACGATGACAACCGACAGGCTCAGCGGTGCCAAGAGCTCTGGCCAACGCTTCTACACGCCCTGGATCTCCAGGCAGCAAAGCATACTCTGCTCCTTTAAGCATTTCTGCTGAAATACCAATATGATAAAGAACTTCATTAGGCATTACTTTATTCCCCACGCTACTGCCTCGCTTTCTTAAAATCATACTTCTACTTAATCTATATATTCGCCATTTTCATACTTGCTCCTGCTAAAAGATATTACAGCAATGTGAAATAAAAAACTGCCGCAGCAAATGCTGAGACAGTAATATTTTTAATAACCCAAACTCTCGCCAACTAAAATCACTTTGATTTTTCCTTTAGGTTTACAGCGTCTGGTAGTCAATATATAATTGCAAATACAGTCAGGTGCGTTACAATCTGCACAAAGCCCTGTTTCCATACAAGGAGTTTTTAACTGAGGAAAACGCTGAACATTAATAGGCGCCGCCAACATTCTCACACGTGCCAAAGCATCATCCTGGGTTTTGACGATTTTATTGATCCCTGCAATAACAATTACACTTTTAGGACCATACACCATAGCTGCCACACGATTTCCAGTACCATCAATATTTACCAGCTGTCCATCTTCACTAACAGCATTACTGCTCATTAAAAAAGTATCACACAACAGTGCTTTACGCATCAGCTCCGTTCTCTGCGCAGGTGTTTCTGCCGTGTCACGGTCAATAACCTTATAGCGTCCGCTTCGCATTACATCTAACAGTCCAATTTCCTGTATGGTAACGGAACCGCCCCAGGATACAACGTCGTCTTCAGATATAAGTTCTAATGCTTTGTCTAAAGCCGCAGGCTTATCCGAACAATAAAAAGCTTCAAAACCACGTCTTTCCAAATTTTTCAAAACTGTTTTACATGCAGCTTCACTGCGTAATTGAGTAGGAGTTTTTGCCATTCTGCTCACCTCTTATTCTGCAACTACTTCCCCTATGAATACTTCATCAGTTTCATCATGTTCTTTTAAAGTAACTTCAATAGTTTCCTTATGAGCAGTTGGTACGTTTTTACCAACAAAATCAGCGCGAATAGGCAATTCCTTATGTCCTCGATCAATAAGCACTGCTAATTGGATAGACCGTGGGCGTCCCATGTCAATGACAGCATCCAGCGCGGCTCTAATCGTACGACCAGTATAGAGAACATCATCAACTAAAACGATATTCTTCCCATTCAGATCAAAATCAATATCAGTTCCATGTACGATCGGATTATACCCCAAGGTAGAAAGGTCATCACGATATAAGGTAATATCAAGCATACCCACTTTTACTTTTACGCCTTCAATAATTTCAATTTCCTGTGCAATCCGTTGTGCCAACGGCACTCCTCTGGTTCGAATACCAACAAGCACAACATTATTGACACCCTTGTTCTTTTCGATGATTTCATGTGCGATACGTACCAACGCACGACGCATTGCATCACTGTCCATAATAACATTTTTCTTAACTACTTTACTCATACAGCTCACCTCAAAATATTTTAGAATTGTCCGTTACGTAAACGGGTAATAATTTTCTGCATATCTTCCGGCAGCCCCGCCTCAAACCGCAGCCGTTCTCCTGTACGCGGATGTGTAAACTCCAGTTCCTGTGAATGAAGTGCCTGCCCATGAATCGCAAATGGAACCTTCATCGGAGAATATTTAGGATCTCCTACTAAGGGATATCCCAAATAGTCCATATGGACACGTATCTGATGTGTTCGACCTGTTCTCAAACGGCAGCGTACAATAGTAAAACGTCCAAAACGCTCAAGCACTTCATAATCAGTTACTGCGGTACGCCCACCCTCTTGTACTACAGTCATCTTTTTACGGTCATTTTTATCACGAGCTATCTTCGCCGAAATTGTCCCGGTATCCTCTTTTATATTGCCCCTGACAATAGCAATATATGAACGTTTGGCAGTTTTGTTTTGAATCTGTTCCGATAAAGATATATGTGCAGCATCATTCTTAGCTACAATCATGATGCCTGAAGTATCCTTATCCAAACGGTGCACAATCCCCGGCCTGATTACATTATTTATCCCTGATAAATTTTGGCAATGATGAAGCAGTGCATTAACAAGAGTACCGGTATAATGGCCTGGTGCTGGATGCACCACCATCCCACGGCTTTTATTAACAACAACTACATCTTCATCTTCAAAAATAACATCCAAGGGAATAGCCTCAGAACGAATTTCTAAAAGTTCCGGCTCTGGCAGCATAACTGTGAACACATCGCCGGCCTTAACTTTATAGTTGGCTTTAAACACTTTTGCTCCACGAAATACACGCCCTTCCTCCAAAAGTTTTTGCATATTGGAGCGCGACACCTCTAGTTTTGCAGCCAGATAAATATCGAGTCTTTGCCCAACATCATTTTCTGCAGCAGCAATATTTTCTACTTCTTCAGTATTTCTGTCTGTATTAAATTCCATATAATAAAACCCACCCCTACACAAATAGCAATATCTGCCACATTAAAAATAGGCCAAATACGAAAATCAAAAAAATCTACAACCATACCATTTTCAGCTCTGTCTATCAGATTACCGACAGCCCCACCAATAAAAAGTGCTGTTCCGGCCCGCACACACAAAGGTTCTGCTAAGATTTCTTTTCTAAACCACCAAACTATGATCAGCACCAGCAAAGCTACACAAATAAAAAAAGTTCTGTTATGGGCAAACATTCCAAAGGCAGCCCCTGGATTCAAAATATAAGTTAAATGGAAAATGTTAGGAATGATGGGAATACTTTGTCCTTCAGCCATCACAGCTACAACTATATTTTTTGTCAATTGGTCAAGCAAAACGACTAACGCCGCCAGCCAAATCAAAATCATAAGTTACTCCTATATTTATAAAAATTACTCTTATTATTATACCTGTAAAATTATCTTTTTTCAATGCTTCTTTGCCATAGTGTAATGAGAATCACTTGAGTAATCAGTCTTAATAATTAAAGTATATATTTTTTTACATTTATGCATAAATAATTTTGACAGTCCTATATAAAAAACCCGGCACCAAATAGTACCGGGTTTTATAAATAAACTATTAGTACAGAATTTTATTAGCTATAACCAAACGTTGAATTTGGTTTGTGCCTTCATAAATCTGCATGATCTTAGCATCACGCATCATTTTTTCAACCGGATATTCACGGGAATAGCCATAACCGCCCATTACCTGAACAGCATCAGTAGTCACCTGCATAGCCACATCAGCAGCATAACATTTAGCCATAGCCGCCTCTTTGGAAAATTCCAGCCCCTGGTCACGCATCCAGCACGCTTTCAGTACCATCAATCTTGCCGTTTCAACCTTCATAGCCATATCAGCAATCATGGACTGGATCATTTGGAAAGAAGCAATCGGCTGGCCGAATTGTTTTCTTTCTTTAGCATATTTTACAGCACAATCTAAAGCAGCCTGAGCCAGACCAACGGATACTGCTCCAACAAAAGGACGTGCAGAATCCAAAGTATTCATTGCTATACGGAAGCCCTCGCCTTCACGGCCAACACGGTTAGATTCTGGAATCACGACATCCTGTAAAATCAATTCACAGGTATTAGAGGGGCGGATGCCCATTTTATCCTCTTTTTTACCAACAGTAAAGCCAGGTGTTCCTTTAGGTACGATAAATGCGGTCAAACCACGGATACCACCGGATTTGCGGGTATTAGCAAATACAAGATAAGTATCTGCAATTCCACCATTAGTAATAAACGCTTTAGTACCATTAAGAGTATAAGTTCCGGCTTCCTTGTTTTTTACAGCTGAAGTAGCGACACCACCGGCATCTGAACCTGCACCAGGTTCAGTTAATGCAAACGCAGCCAGTTTACCATCATTAAGTAAATCACAATGCGCTTGTTTCTGTTCTTCAGTGCCGGCAATTAAAATAGGATAAGACGCCAGGGAGTTCGCAGCCATTGAGGTAGCAACACCTGCACAGCCTTTGCCCAGTTCTTCATAAATAACGGCAACTGTAACGCTGTCCAGTCCAGGTCCGCCATATTCTTCTGGAACAATAACATTCAAAAGCCCCATATCAGCAGCTTTTTCAAGCAGCCCGGGCATAGATTGATTATTTCTGTCCATTTCGGCAGCGTAAGGGGTAATTTCTTTTTCTACAAAATCCCTCACCATTTCCTGTAATTCAAGTTGTTCTTCATTAAGTGCAAAATCCATTTTGTCCTCCTTGTGTTAAGGCTTAAGCCAAATTGCTTGTTAAGGCGACTTGCCGTCAGCCTTTACCATTTACGGGGTATATCCTTAATTGTTTCCACAACAAACAAAGTCGTCAGTACCGTTGCCAACAGAGTATCATTTTCATCATATACCTCAGCTTCGGCCACAAGAGTCATTCGTCCGCAATGGCAAATCTTACAGACAGCATAAAGTTTTTCAGCTGCTGTGTATTTTACAATGTTACAACAAAAATTTAATGTTTCAGCTTCGACACCAACGCTGACAGCGCTGATTTGCAATACAGATTCAAGAAGACGATAAATAACGCTGCTACGGACCTTACCACGATGATCAAGGTCAGTACCGGCCGTCAGAGAAAAACTTATCCGTGTCTGGCCGCAGTTTAACTGTTCTATACTCAGCGCCGGATCATCTAAAAAGCGCCTTTCCAGACAAGCCGATTGCACTAAGAAAAGTATTCCCGATACATTTTCAGTACTCACGAACTACTCATCTCCTACTTGCCATAATCTTACTAAAACATAAACATATTTTGGACATTATACCTTGTGTATTTTACCACAAAAAATTTACTAACTCAATAGTTTTCAGACAATTTTATGCGATTTATGTAAAAAAAATACCACAACAGCTTCCAACGCCCACAAAACTGACTTGTCAGTCATTTTTGTTCAAAAAAATCCGCCAAAGTTTTCTTTGGCGGAAAGTCATTAATGATGGAACAAACGTAAACCAGTAAATGCCATTGCGATATTATATTTATCACATGTTTCAATAACATTATCATCTCTGATACTTCCGCCTGCCTGAGCAATATACTCTACACCGCTGCGGTGAGCGCGTTCAATATTATCACCAAACGGGAAAAAAGCATCACTGCCAAGAGAAACTCCGTGCAGCTTATGAAGCCATACTTTTTTTTCTTCACGTGTCAGCGGAGCTGGTTTTTCGGTAAAGAACTGTTCCCAAATTCCATCTGCAAGTATATCTTCATAATCGTCAGAAATATACACATCAATAGTATTGTCCCGATCAGGACGTCGAATACTGTCCTTAAAAGGCAGTTCTAAAACACTGGGGTTCTGGCGCAGCCACCAGTTATCAGCTTTATTTCCGGCAAGCCTTGTACAATGAACACGAGACTGTTGCCCCGCACCAATACCAATCGCCTGTCCATCTTTAACATAGCAGACGGAATTCGATTGCGTGTATTTCAAAGTAATCAACGCAATCAGAAGATCACGTACTGCATCCTCAGGAATTTCTTTATTGACAGTCGGACGATTTACAAGCAGCTCTGACGTAATTTTAGCCTCATTACGGTCCTGTTCAAAAGTTATACCAAATACATCTTTCGTTTCCTGTATCTCTGGAATATAAGACGGATCAATTTTGATAATATTATAAGTGCCCTTACGTTTAGTTTTTAAAATTTCCAAAGCTTCCTCTGTATAGCCGGGGGCAATAACGCCATCTGAAACTTCTCGAGCCAGCATAGCTGCAGTCTCCTTGTCACAGATATCTGATAAAGCGACAAAGTCTCCGTAAGATGACATACGGTCAGCACCCCGAGCCCTGGCATAAGCAGTAGCCAACGGAGTCAGAGCTAGATCGTCAACATAATATATTTTTTTCAGTACATCGCTCATCGGCAATCCAACGGCAGCACCGGCTGGACTTACATGTTTAAAAGATGCTGCTGCAGGCAGGCCGGTAGCTTCCTTTAATTCTTTTACTAACTGCCAGCTGTTAAAGGCATCCAGAAAATTAATATAACCAGGGCGGCCGTTCAAAACCTCAATTGGCAGTTCACCTATTTTACTATAAATACGCGCCTTACTTTGATTTGGATTACAGCCATACTTCAATAGCAGCTCTTTCACGACTATTCCTCCTTAAAAATATATAAAAAAACCGACACTTCTGGGGTAAAACGCCCAGACGGTCGGCAACACCGGTCATACTCCACGTGGTTAATCCACTTCCGTCAGTTATATGACCTACTTCTGCTTTAGATTATACTTTTTACCGCTCTTTTTGTCAATTATCCTTTTATCTCTTGTCCAACTATGCTACAATTTAGAAAATACTCCAAAGGAGATGTTTTAATGACTTACTGTTACGTCTGCCCACACCGCTGCGGAGTTGACAGGGCAGAAACAATGAACAGTCCAAATGGTATTTTCGGTTCCTGCGGCTGCGGTATGCAGCCAATAGTTGCCCGTGCGGCACTGCATATGTGGGAAGAGCCATGCATAAGCGGCACCAAAGGTTCAGGCACTGTTTTTTTTAGTGGCTGCAATTTACATTGTGCATTCTGCCAAAATTACGAAATCAGCTGTTTAAATAAAGGACAGGAAATATCCGTTGAAAGATTAAAAGAAATTTATTTTGACTTAATTAAACAAGGAGCCCATAATATCAATTTAGTTACAGCAACACATTTTACTGAGACTATTATCGCAAGCTTACAGGAACCATTGCCAGTCCCTGTAATTTATAATACCAGTGGTTTTGAAACTGTCGATACAATACACAGATTGAAAAATAAAATACAAATATGGCTTCCCGATCTAAAATATAGTGACGATTTAGCCGCAATAAAGTACAGTAATGCGCCTAATTATTTTAATACTGCTACAACGGCCATAAAAACCATGTACAAACAAGTCGGGCCCTACCAAATCGATGAAAATGGTTTATTAAAAAGTGGTGTAATTATCAGGCATCTGCTGTTACCGAATATGTTAGAAAATACACTAAGAGTAATAGACTGGATCGCTGACAATTTTGAACCAGGGCAGGTCCTGTTTAGTCTGATGCATCAATATATTCCATGCGGCCGAGCCGCTGAATACCCTGAAATAAACCGTGTTGTTACTGCAGAAGAATATCAAAAAGTTGAGCAGTACCTTTTCAATTCCGGTATTGAAGACGGCTTTGTTCAGGAAGATACCGCTGCCAGCGCTGATTTTATTCCCATCTTTGATGGGACTGGAGTTTAGTTGACAAAGATTTTATAATCCTATATTATAAAAATATAATTATGAATATTGAAAGGACACTTGAACGAATGAAAAACTGATCCAATTTCGCACCTTATCTGAAAAAGACACAAAAACAGCTTAAAACCAAAAGCTTTGTTAAGTGTTGTCTTTTATCAGTAAGTCAGAATGGATCATTTTCTGCGATTTGAGGCTAAGTCTACCTTTACACCTCCCATTCTGTCTTGAATCGGGAGGTTTTTATTGTCTTCGAAAGTTAGGAGTTGAAATTATATGTACATCCTCGAAACCAATTCATTTAAATATTATTTAGGCGAAAGACTATTATTCAAACTGCCTGCTTTAAAACTACATACAAAAAGCCGTATAGGCCTGATCGGGCTGAACGGAAGTGGAAAAACAACTTTATTAGAGTTATTAGCAGGTATAAGACCAATTCCTGCAGCCGCAAAAATCATTTGCAAAACAACAATGACTATACTACCGCAATTAAAAGAAAGACTCTCCAAAAGCGGTGGCGAAACGACTCAAGCCTACATCCTGCAGGCGCTCAAACAACAATCCGGTTTGCTGCTGGCAGACGAACCAACTAATAATCTTGATATGGACCATTTGTTATGGCTTGAAAAGGAACTTCGGCATTACTCAGGAGCCTTAATATTAGTTTCCCACGATCGTGATTTTTTAGATGCATTATGCAATGAAATCTGGGCTTTGGACGATAAACAACTTCAAATATATCAAGGTAATTACAGTAATTATCAGCAGCAAAAGATAATTTCTGAAAAAACTCATGATCAAGCTTATCGTAAATATATTATGCAAAAAACTCATTTAGAAACAGCTTTTTCTGCCAAACAGCAGCAAGCGCAAAAAGCTGTTAAAACCACGAAGATATCTTTATCAGAAGCCAGGATTACCGGAGCTAAACCCTACTTTGCTAAAAAACAGAAAAAGTTACAGCAAACAGGTCAATCCCTACTGACGAGGTTAGACAAACTTAAACAGATAGAAAAAAGACAATCCTTACCAATAATAAAAATGAATTTACTGTCTTCAAAACTATGGCAGGGACAAATTTTAGTAAGAGCACATAACTGGTCTTATATTATTGATAAAAAACCGCTCTGGCAAACAGCAAGTTTTTCAGTAAAATCCGGCGACAAACTTGCCATCATCGGACCAAACGGCTGCGGGAAAACAACTTTACTCAAACAATTTTTAAAAGCACACAACAAACACTTGCCAAATGTGCAAATAGCCGGCGGAGCAAAAATAGGTTACTTCAGTCAGGATATTGATATTCTTGATCCTGATAAAAACCTGCTCCGTAACCTGCAGTCAACGTCTTCACAAAGCGAAGCTTTATTACGTACTGTTTTAATAAGACTTCGTTTCAAACGCGAAGATTTTTTTAAACCAATACAGCTTTTAAGCGGCGGTGAAAAAGTCAAAGCTGCTTTAGCAAAAATATTAGTCAGTGACTGTAATGTACTTATGCTAGACGAACCAACCAATCACTTGGATCTAGATGCTGTAACTGCTTTAGAAGAATTATTATGCAATTATCCAGGAACTTTGATTTTTACAACCCATGACCGCCGCCTGCTTAAAGCCATTGCTAAAAATTTATTAGTCTTTGATGGAACAAAACTGAACTTTTTCCCTGGGCCATATGACGACTACTCAAATAAACAAATAAGCACTGAGTATATTGAAGCAACAGCAGATATTTTACTTATAGAAAATAAACTGGCTGAAATTATCAGTCACCTTAGCCTCAATCCAACTGAAAAATTAGAAGCAGAGTTTCAATCATTACTGGCAAAAAAACGCCTTTTATTGTCAAAGCAATCATCTTAATTTACAAAATAGTTTGCATTAGTCGAATTTAGCTGTTAAAATATAACTCACAATGTATTTTATTTTGCAATTTGTATTCAAGGAGAACGATGATAAACAATTCACATAATAAATATATCATTTTCATATTGTTGCAAAGTTTTCTATACGGCTTAGGTAATCCACTCACTAAAATTGCTTTTGCCAGTATCACACCTTTATGGTGTCTGGCCTTTCGTTTTGGTCTGGCTTTTTCTCTCTTCGCAATTTTCTTTGCAACACGCTTAAGGAAACAGCTGCAGGCACTTTCTGCAAGCCAATATCTGCCAGCAGGATTATGTATGGCTTCAGCTTATATTTCATGTAATCTGGCATTAGAAGGAACTACGGCAACGAATGTTGGCTTTATTATGTCCTTATCAGTAATTTTCGCACCGCTTTTGTCAATAATAGTCTTACAGCGACCTTATAAACTTTCACATCTTCCTATACAACTATTAGTCATTCTCGGTATGTATCTACTCTGTAGTAATGGAGGAACGTTTTCTTTTAACCAGGGAGATTTATGGGCATTGCTTACAGCAGTCAGCGTCGCAGGAGCACTGGTCTTTGGAGAAAAATCTCTGAAAGCAACAGATGCTATCACTATTTCTGCTATTCAAACCTTTATTACGGCAGTTATCAGCATCGCAGGAGCTTTATTATTCGACGATATCAGCACTATCACTAAAATTCAACCAGAAGCCTGGGCTGTTGTTATCTATCTGGCTATTACATGTACCTGCCTGGCTTATTTTCTGCAAAACGCTGCCTTGAAATTCTTATCTTCCTCCTTAGTATCAATGCTGCAATGTACTCAACCTATTTTAACTGCTGCGGCCTCATACTTTTTACTTAATGAAAAATTAACTTTTACAGGTATGAGCGGAGCTGTAATAATTTTAGCTTGTATAATTTCTGAAAATATTTTAGAAAAAAAGTAAAACCGCGGTAAACCGCGGTTTTACTTTTACTTTTGTACTTTATTACGTCTTTCAGCTTCCATCTTCTTAAAAGCTTCTCTTTCCTGGCAAAGTTCCTCATATAAAGCCAGGCCATTCCAACTTTTATTATTTTCCGTAATCATCGCTTTTAACTCTATTCTTCCTACCCCTACACGCTGCAAAGCAATTAAAAATTTTTGTAACTTGCTGCCGTCAAATCCATGCAGCACCAACATTTCTTCCTGAAATTCTTCCCCCTGATAAACTTCTCCGTGATTTTCTATTCCAGAAATTCCCAATAAAGCTCCCAGCGGCTGCTCATACTCTGCTCTTGCAACCTCTTTAAACCTCACCTGCATCATCATACAGACCATTTTAATCATTTTTAACTTTTCTTCATTGAAATTATATAATAAAGCAACAGAATTGTTCATACAATACTCCTTTTCGATAATAATTATTGTTACCGCTATTATAGCATATTTTTCGCACTATTAGCTAACTCTACCAAAATAACTTTCAAGACGGACACAAAAAGACGCCTGCCAAAAAATTCCGGCAGGCGTTATTTTTATTCAACTGTTACTGATTTAGCAAGATTCCTAGGCTTATCAACATCACAGCCACGAGTTAAAGCAGCATAATAAGCTAACAGCTGCAAAGGTAGGACAGCAAGCAACGGAGCTAGATATTTATCTGTTCTGGGAATGAAAATAACATGATCAGCATATTTTGCAATACTGTCATCCCCTTCAAAAGCAATTGCAATGACCATCGCTTCACGCGCTTTTACTTCCTGCAGATTGCTGACTGTTTTATCATAAACATCAGGCTGTGTAGCTAAAACGATTACCGGCACACCTTCAACAATCAAAGCCAAAGTACCATGTTTCAGTTCTCCCGCTGCATAAGCCTCGGCATGGATATAAGATATTTCTTTAAGCTTCAAAGCACCTTCCAGCGCAACAGCATAATCAAGGCTGCGGCCCAGGAAAAATGCATCTTCACTGCTGCCATAACGGGTTGCAAAAACTTTAATCTGATCTACATTTTCCAGTAGCTTATGAATCTGCTCAGGGATATCGTGTAACCCTTCCACAAGCTTATGCGCTTTGGCAATATCTAAAGTACCGCGCAAACGTCCAACATAAATAGCCAGCATCAGCATTACTAAAAGTTGTGTAGTATAAGCTTTAGTAGAAGCTACAGCAATTTCTGGGCCAGCATAGGTATAAACAACCTGATCAGCTTCTCTGGAAATAGAAGAACCTACGACATTTGTAACCGCCAAAGTACGGGAACCAAGGCGCTTAGCCTCTTTCAAAGCAGCCAAAGTATCGCTGGTTTCACCTGACTGACTGATAACTATCGTCAAACTGTTGCCATCAACTAAAGGACTGCGATAACGGAATTCACTGGCAATATCGACTTCTACCGGAATCCGTGCCAGCTGTTCCAAATAGTATTTTCCAACAATACCTGCATGATAAGCAGTGCCACAGGCAACAATAAAAATCTTATTAATACCTGCCATTTCTTCTTCTGTCCAGCCAAGTTCAGTAAATTCAATTCCGTGAGAATCTTTCGGTACGCGCCCAGTCATTGTATCACGGATAGATTTTGGTTGTTCGTAAATTTCTTTAAGCATAAAATGTTCAAAACCGCCTTTTTCAGCAGCCTCTGCATTCCAATTTACTTCAAAAACCTTTTTACTGATCGGTGTTCCATTTATATCCTGTACCCAGACACTTTCTTTAGTGACAGTAGCAATTTCACCATCACTCATAATAAACGTACGGCGTGTCTTAGCAATAATAGCCGGTATATCGGAAGCAATAAAATTTTCGCCTTCACCAAGTCCAATAACCAAAGGATTATCTTTTTTTGTGCAAATTATTTTCTCCGGTTCTTTGGCACACATAAACACCAGCGAATAGGATCCCTCAATAACACGCAAAACTCTTTTTACAGTTTCTTCAAAGTCTCCATCATAATATGCAGCCATTAAATGTGCCACAACTTCAGTATCTGTTTCAGAAACAAATTTGTGCCCTTTGGCAATCAAATCTTCCTTCAGAACCAGATAATTTTCAATAATACCATTATGCACAACAACAAACTCCCCGCTGGCATCAGTGTGCGGATGAGAATTACGGTCGGACGGACGTCCATGCGTAGCCCAACGGGTATGTCCTATACCCATGGTGCCTTCAGGCATATGACCATCCAATTTTTGACGCAAAGAATCAAGACGGCCTACACATTTCTCAACAGTGATCTTACCTTTTTCATAAACAGCGATACCAGCGGAATCATAACCGCGGTACTCAAGCTTGCTCATGCCGTCCAGTAAAAACGGCGCTGCTTGATTATTACCAATATAACCAACGATACCACACATAGTTGTATCCTCCTAAATGTATATTGCCAATTCTGCCACAGACATTTTGTCACCGTCGTTACCGCCGGAATTTGTAGTCTGCTTACGGCCTGCAGCTAGCCGAGAGGTACCCGCTGACTGATCGATAAACCTCTCCCTCGTCTGCCGCCAAAGGCGGCACTTGCGCTTATGGTAACAAGTGTATGCTGAGCACACAACATGCCGCGCAGGCTTGGCTTGTCCCACGCGGCACGTCCTTGTAACCATTGTTATTGTACTATATTTTGACTCTTAGGTCAATGCTGACCAGTTATCCCAGTTCGCTGTTGACAACTTCGGCAATAGCACTTGCTATCTCTTCTAAGCGTTCTTGCTGTGGTCCTTCAGCCATAATACGGATCAAAGGTTCGGTTCCAGATGCCCGTACCAAAATCTGGCCGTTGTCACCAAGCTCTTCCTGATATTTTTTTATAATATTCTTTATAGATTCCTTTTCTTCCCAGCCATGCTTGTCAGCAACACGTACATTAAGCAGAATCTGAGGATATTTTGTCATCATCGCCCCCATTTCTGAGAGTCGTTTGTTATTTTGAACCAACGCCCCGAGAAGCTGTACGGCGGTTAAAATGCCATCACCAGTTTTTGCAAATCTTGAAAAAATAATGTGCCCGGACTGTTCCCCGCCCAAACTATATCCATTTTTCAACATTTCTTCTAACACATAACGATCACCAACAGCTGTTTTTACACAGGAACCGCCATATTTTTTCATAGCTTGATGCAACCCGACATTACTCATAACAGTTGTAACGAGCACATTATCTTTCAGCTGTTTCTTTTTCATCAGTTCCAGTGCGCAAATCAACATCATTTGGTCACCGTCAAGAGCTTCCCCCTTTTCATCTACAACCAAACAACGGTCTGCATCACCATCGTTGGCAATACCAACATCAGCACCAACCTCAACTACTTTAGCCTGTAATGCTTCAAGATGCGTTGATCCACAGCCATTATTGATGTTAATGCCGTTAGGCTGATTAAAAATCGTTACAACCTCAACCCCTAAAGAGCGTAAAATAACCGGAGCAATGACACTGTTGGCACCGTTAGAGCAATCCATCACAACCTTCAGTCCATTAAGTTTACATGGAGCAGCTGCAATAACATGATCTATATACAGCTTATCAAGGCCTTCTTCCACAATAACCTGCCCAACAGAAGAACCGCGGGGATTCTTACTGCATTCTACAGGCAGGCTTACCAGTTCAGCAATCTCATCCTCTACTGCATCCGGCAGCTTATGCCCAGTTTTAGAGAAAAATTTAATGCCATTATCTTCAAAAGGATTATGCGAAGCAGAAATAACTACTCCAGCATTGGCCTTCACTTCCGGTGTCAGAAACGATACTGCCGGAGTAGGCATAACGCCTAAAAGATGCGCGTTACCACCAGCAGAGCAAATACCAGCTGCTAAAGCAGCTTCCAGCATCGTACCTGATAAACGCGTATCACGACCAATAATGATTTTCGGTGTAGTAGTTTCCCTTCCAAAATAAGTTGCCGCAGCGCGCCCTAATTTAAAAGCGAGTTCCGGCGTTAATTCAACATTAGCGACTCCACGCACACCATCAGTACCAAACAAACGAGCCATTTCAAGACCTCCGAACAAAGGATTTTTATTATCAGCTTATTATAAACTTTTTATCACCAAGTGACAAGCCTTTAAAAAAATGGTGTAAATTTTGCCATTACAGCCCTGGCGACATGATAACCATCTAAGGATGCACTCATAATTCCCCCCGCATAGCCGGCACCTTCACCACACGGATATAATCCGTTATGAGTAATTGATACTTTAGTATCATTATTACGCATAATTCTTACCGGCGCAGAAGTCCTTGTTTCGATACCTGTAAGCAAAGCGCCGCCATCCGCAAAACCTTGAATTTTTTTGTCAAAAGCAAGTATTCCCGAACGTAAAGTATCTGCAACAAAGTCAGGAAGAACGCTGTCTAACGCACAAGCGGTCAATCCAGGTCTGTAAGTAGCTTTAATATTACACCGTAAATCAGGCTGCAAATATTTCAAAAAGCTTGCAACATTCTGTGCCGGCGCATTATAACAACTTCCGCCAGCCTTAAACGCCAGCTTTTCATAATACCGCTGAAACTCCATCCCGGCAAGCGGATCCGTACCAAAATCCTGAGGACCTACATTTACAACAAGTGCACTGTTGGCAATCCCGGAATCACGCTGATACATACTCATACCATTTACTACTACACCACCTGCTTCAGATGCTGCCGCAACGACCATACCACCAGGGCACATACAAAAAGAATATGCAGTTCTACTCTTATCCGGAGTATGATGGACTAATGCGTAATCTGCTGCCCCCAGACGTGGATGTCCTGCAAAATCACCATACTGTGCCTTATCTATAAGTTCCTGCGGATGCTCAATCCGTACCCCTATGGCAAATGGTTTTGCTTCAATACCAATTCCAAGCTGCAGCAATCTGGAATAAGTATCACGCGCACTGTGACCACATGCTAGAATAACCGCATTGCTCATGATTTTTTCACCGTCAGAAAGAATTACTCCGCTCAAACTATTTTCTTTAACTATAAAATCAACGACATGGGCATTATAACGTATTTCACCGCCAAAGGCACGTATTTCATTTGTCAAGCCCATAACCATCACACGTAATTGATCTGTGCCCACATGCGGCTTATGTTCGTATAAAATTTCCTTAGGAGCACCCGCCTGCACAAAATCTTTTAAAATTCTTCCCATCACCGGATCATTGACACGAGTGGTCAATTTACCATCGGAAAAAGTACCGGCGCCTCCCTCACCAAACTGGACATTAGAATCTGGATCAAATTTTCCGTCTTTCCAAAAACGCTGCACATCATCCACTCTTTGTGCTACAGGTTTACCACGTTCCAGTATCAAGGGCCTATAACCATACCGAGCCAACTCCAATGCAGCTAACAAACCAGCCGGCCCCGCTCCAATAACCAACGGCCGTCCAACTATTTTTTCCACACCCAAATCAGGTTCAACAAGACTTTCTTCTGTCAATAAAGTGACATCTTTATCCTTAACCAATCGACCTAACTGCTTAGAAGATATTTCTAAATCAATCAAAACATGGTAATTTAAGGAAATATTATTTTTACGGCGGGCATCAACTGCCCGCCGTACTATTTGCAAATTCTCAATATCCTGTTTTTTTAATCCCAGTTTTTTAGCGGCTGCCTCTTTAACAGATGTTTCCTCCAAAAGCGAAACCCTGACATTATTCACCTTTAACCTCATTAGTAATCCTTTCTCATTCCGCCTCAATATGTACCTTTACCGTATGAGTATCAGCCATTGTTTTTTCAGGCAACAAAAGTACCGCTTCTACATTGCCATTAGCACTGAATTTACCTAAATCTACTGGCTGTGTCTTTACTTCTGTTATACTTTGCAAAATGGAAGGTTCGGCTGTCAATTTCACTGTTGCAGGTTCACAGACTGCACGTTTCATGGTCATTCCGCCAGTTAATGCTCCAGTAGTTTCTACAACTACCGGTACTTCAACTGTAATCATCTGACGTACTAATGAAGCTTTTACCTGTGCTTTAGCAGGTGAAATCTGCAAATCAGGCATTTCCAAACCATTAGCGCTCATCGCTATCAATGTACTTTCAACTTGAAAATCATTTTCTCGCTCACTGACATCAACAGGTGCCACAACTCTAGCCATCTCATTGATACGATGCGTAGCACCTTTTACAGTTACACTGTCAGGAATGACCTCTCGTTTACTTAAAGTAAAATCAGAAGCAGGTATACCGATAACACGCGTATCAACCTCCATTACCTTTTCTGTAACAGAATCAAGATAAGCATAAATATTATTGGGATATACTTCCAACACGGTCCCCTGATTAAACTGTGCTTTAACAGGCAAGGCCTGCTGTCCTATATTTTTGTCAGCAAAATCAACATAGGCCGTAACTTCTTTTTCCGTTATATCACCTAAAACCGTTCTTTGAGCCTGAACCTTAACACGCACTTTATCAGGAGTATTAAGTACAATCATACCTTCCGGGACATTACGCAGTTCCAAATTAACCACATAATTACGTTCTACAAGTGGGTTCTGTTCATTCATAACATACATCCATAACGCACAGGCAATAAGAAACGCGATGACCCGTGCCAACATATTTTCACGATCAAAGAAATTCCCCATCATTTGCCACCCCGAATCTCTTTGATTTTATCATTGATAACCTGTTTCCAATTCAGAGAAGGCTGTACTACAGCAGCTCTTAATAAGCTTTTAATATCTTCGCCGGTCAGATAGCGATGCAATTCACCGTTACGGGCCAGAGAAATCGTGCCGGTCTCTTCGCTGACGACTAAAACCAGAGCATCTGACTGTTCGGAAATACCGATAGCAGAACGATGGCGCGTTCCCAACTCCTGGCTCAGATTACGTGCTTCTGTTAAAGGAAGCAGGCAGCTTGCTGCTACGATACGATTACCGCGTATAACAACAGCGCCATCATGTAAGGGTGTATCCGGTTCAAAAATATTGAGCAGCAAACTATCTGAAATCAAACCGTCAATCGGCACGCCGGTTTCAATTCTCTCTTCCAAACCTGTCTCCCGTTCAAAAACCATCAATGCGCCTATTTTTCTACGACTCATAATTTCCGTAGCATTAGTAACAGCATTCAGCATATCTTCCAGTTCTTTTTCATCAAGTTCGTTATGCTTATGAAATAAACGCCCGCGACCAATCTGCTCAAGCGCACGACGCAGTTCCGGCTGAAAAACTACAGGCAGCGCGACCATGACTACTGTCATACTTTTTTCCAAAAGCCAGGTAATAACATGCAGATTCAGCCATTTACTGATAAATAAAATAACAGCTAAGACCAAAAGACCTTTGACTAAAGTTGCGGCCCGAGTGTTTTTTAACATTAAGTATATACGGAAAAGGAAATAAGCAACAACTAAAATATCCAAAACATCTAAAATGCTTATCGTTTTTAATAATCCCTGCAGCTGCAATAACAAACTCTTCACCTGTTTCCTAAGTATTTTTTAGACAACAATATTCTAATATATATTATAACAAAAAACTCGTGTACTTCGCTATGCGAAATGCACGAGTTTAATATATTTTGCAAAAATTTCTTAAATTAATTATATTCTTGCTTTTAAATCATCTAATACTACCTGCTGTTCTGCCAACAGTACGTCTCCGCGTGAAAATTGTTTAGCATTTTCAGAAAAAGCAGGTCCGCCATAAGAAGTTCTTGCCGCAACACAGTTTTCCGGCTGCAAAGCCTCTAGTAGATCTTCTTCAAACAACGCTGAAAAAGTTTTATATTCTTCAAGCGAAATCTCCGGCAAGAATTTTCCCTGATGGATAGCATAAGCCACACACTTACCTACAACTTCATGGGCCTGTCGGAAAGGTAACCCCTTCCGAACGAGGTAATCAGCAAGATCAGTAGCATTAGAGAAATCTTTGCTGACAGCCTGCTCCATTTTTTCTACATTGACAGTCATCGTAGAAATCATATCGCTGTATACTGCCAGACTGAATTTAACAGTATCGACCGCATCAAAAAAACCTTCTTTATCCTCCTGCAAATCCTTATTATAAGTCAGCGGCAAACCTTTGGCTGTAACCAGCATCGCTTGCAGATGCCCATAAACACGACCTGTTTTACCACGCACAAGCTCGGCAATATCCGGATTTTTTTTCTGCGGCATCATCGATGAACCTGTAGCAAATGCATCATCCAGTTCTATAAACCCGAATTCTGTACTTGACCACAGACAAATCTCTTCACTCAAACGGCTCATATGCATCATCAAAACGGAAGCAAATGACAAAAATTCGATAATATAATCGCGATCGCTGACAGCATCCATGCTGTTGGCATAAACACTGCCGAAATTCAGCTGCTCAGCCACATCAAAACGATCAATAGGGAATGTAGTTCCAGCAATGGCTCCTGCACCAAGAGGCATCATATCAGCGCCAGACCACACCCCCTGCAACCTGCGAAAATCACGCTGCAGCATATTAAAATAGGCCAGCAGATGATGTGCAAAGGTTATAGGCTGAGCACGCTGCAGATGTGTGTAACCAGGCATCAGCGTTCTGTCATGTTTTTTGGCAACTGCCAAAAGCGCCTTCTCAAACTGCAGCAGCAATTCACCGATCTCTACAATCTCACGTTTCATATACATGTGCATGTCTAAAGCAACCTGGTCATTACGGCTGCGGGCAGTATGCAAACGTGCCCCAGCAACGCCAATCCGCTCAGTAAGGCGTGCCTCAATGTTCATATGAATATCTTCTAAAGCCACTTCAAAACTAAAATTACCGGCTTCGATATCAGCAAGAATAGTTTCCAAGCCGGCTACAATCTTTTCCACATCTTCAGCAGGAATAATACCGCATTTGCCCAGCATTTGCGCATGGGCAATACTGCCTCGGATATCTTCGTGATACAGCCGTTTATCAAACTCAATAGATGCATTAAATGCATCTACGAGTTCATTGGTATTTTTACTAAATCTGCCGCCCCAAAGCTTAGCCATTATTTCAGTTTTCCTTGTTTCATCAATGCACGTACAGTCAAAGGCAAGCCAAACAGGTTAATAAAGCCGCCGGCATCTGCCTGATTATAGACTTCATCAGCACCAAAAGTTACATACTCCTGGCTGTATAAGGAATACGGAGATTTAGCGCCTGCAGAAATGATATTGCCTTTATACAGTTTCAAACGTACTGTACCTGTAACAGTTTTTTGTGTTTCATCAACAAAAGCTGCCAAAGCTTCGCGCAGCGGAGAGAACCACATACCGTCATAAACGAGTTCAGAATATTTAATGCCTACCATTTGTTTATAGCTCATAGTAGCACGATCAAGGCAAAGATTTTCCAGTTCATTATGAGCATAATAAATAATAGACCCACCAGGAGTTTCATAAACACCACGGGATTTCATACCAACCAGACGATTTTCAACCATATCACAAATACCAACACCGTTACGGATACCAATCTCATTAAGATTTTCAACGATAGTGGCCGGACTCATTTTTTTACCGTTAACAGCAACCGGCACACCCTGTTCAAATTCCAGTTCTACATACTCAGCTTTGTCCGGCGCAGTTTCAGGAGTATTAGTTACAATAAAAAGTGCGTCCTTAGGAGCATTCCAGGGATCTTCGAGATCTGAACCTTCATGGCTCAAATGCCACATATTACGGTCCATAGAATAATCATGTTCCTTGGTAACAGGAATAGGAATATTATGTGCTTCCGCAAAGTCAATGGCATCTTCACGGGAACGGATGCTCCATTCGCGCCAGGGAGCAATAATTGCCAGCTGCGGAGCCAGTGCTTTTACAGAAAGTTCAAAGCGAACCTGGTCATTACCTTTACCCGTAGCACCATGAGCAACAGCATCAGCACCTTCTTTTTCAGCGATCTCTACTAATCTTTTAGCGATCAGAGGACGTGCAAAAGAAGTACCAAGTAAATATTTCTTTTCATAAACTGCGCCGGCTTTGACAACAGGCCAAACATAATCAGCAATAAATTCTTCCTTCAAATCTAAAATATAACATTTGCTGGCACCTGATTTAAGTGCTTTATCATGTACGGGATCAAGTTCGTCACCTTGACCAAGATCTGCCGTAACTGCTATAACTTCACAGTTATTATAGTTTTCTTTGAGCCAGGGAATAATTACCGAGGTATCCAAACCACCAGAATAAGCAAGCACGACTTTTTTAATGTCTTCTTTTTTCATTGTAGATACAGCCTCCTAAGATGTTTAAATATGTAAGATTTCATGCATAAACTTGTAATGACGAATATGATTATACCACATTTTCCAAAAAATGGAAGAGTTTTTATGAATGTATACCGTATTTTTACTTATAACACTTCATCACTCATCAAAAGTGCCATAATCGCTTTTTGTACATGCAGACGATTTTCTGCCTGATCAAAAATTTTTGATTGCGGTCCTTCCAAAACATCCTCAGTTATTTCCTCCCCGCGATGTGCAGGCAAACAATGCAAAACCATAGCGTCAGGCCGGGCCACTGCCAGCAATTCTTTATTGATCTGATATTCACCCAAAGCTTCCTGACGGATAGATTGTTCTGACTCTTGACCCATACTCGCCCAAACGTCAGTATAAAGTACATCAGCACCTTTCGAGGCTCTGAACAGATCATCGTCAACCTCAATCGTACAGCCTGTATGGACTGCATCTTCCTGGGCTGTCTTAACGATAACAGGATCTGGCTGATATCCCTGCGGACAAGCACAGACCATATTCATACCAACTTTTGCACAGGCATACATCAGTGAATGTGCCATATTATTACCATCACCTACATAAACAAGTTTCCTGCCTTTCAGGACCTCTTTATACTCCATAATAGTAAATAAATCAGTCAAAGCCTGACAGGGATGCAGCATATCCGTTAAACCGTTAATGACCGGAATACTTGCATATTTAGCCAATTCTAAAACAGATTCATGTGAAAAGGTACGAATCATGATCCCGTCAACAAAACGTGATAAGACTCTTGCCGTATCACGTACTGGTTCACCACGGCCAATCTGAGAAGCAGAATCGTTCAAATAAATCGGGTGACCGCCAAGCTGCCAGAAACCAACCTCAAAAGAAACACGTGTACGTGTTGATGCCTTGGAAAAAATCATCCCAAGAGTTTTGCCTTTAAGATATTGATGCGGCTCGCCATTTTTTTGTTTACGCTTTAACTTTTTAGCGACATCTAAAATAGTCGCAACTTCACCCACCGATAAATCGTGAATAGAAATCAAATCTTTATTTCTTAAACCCATTCTCCACCCTCACAAACTTGGTTAAAATTCAGCCAATGCCGCATCTAAAGCAGCTACTGCCTGATCTATTTCTTCTTTTGTAACGATCAAAGGAGGAACTAAACGAATAACGTTACCAGCCGTACAATTAACAATGACCTGGCGCTTAAGACAAGCTTCGACAACCTCTTTGCCATCTTTAGCCAACTCCATGCCTAAAATCAAGCCGCAGCCGCGTATTTCAATAACCTTATCCGGATACTTAGCCATCAGAAATTCCAGTTTCTTTTTGAAATAATCTCCTTTTTCTGCCGTCTGTTCTAGAATATTTTCATTTTTTATTGTAGTTAAGGTCGCATAAATAGCCGCACATGCTAAAGCATTGCCGCCAAAAGTACCACCATGATCACCAGGTTTAAAAACATGCGCCAACCTTTCCGTGACGACAAAACCACCAACAGGGAAGCCACCGCCAATCCCTTTGGCAAAAGTCATAATGTCAGGTTTTACACCACTATGCATATACGCAAACCATTTTCCTGTACGCGCGACACCTGTTTGAATTTCATCAAAAACAAGCAGTGCGTCATATTTATCGCACAGTAATCTTGCTTCATGCAAGTATGTATCACTGGGAACATGAACGCCGCCTTCCCCTTGAATAGGCTCGAGCAAAACACAGCAAACATCTTCATCCATTGCTTCTCGTAACGCTTCCAAATCACCATAAGGAACATAATCAAAACCTGCAGGCAATGGCTCATATCCTTGCTGATATTTTGGCTGACCTGTAGCAGTAACAGTCATCATAGTCCGACCATGAAAGGAATGTACAGCCGTAATAATACGATATTTCCCCTCATTTTTTTGATGGCCATACTTACGCGCAAGTTTTATGGCACCTTCATTGGCTTCAGCACCGCTATTTGCTAAAAATACCCTGTCAAAGCCTGTAGTTTCAATGATTTCTTTAACAGCTTTTGCCTGAATATCAGTATAGTAAATATTAGAACAGTGCATAAGTTTCGCAGCCTGTTCACTAATAGCTTTTACCAGTGCAGGGTGTGCGTGTCCCAAAGAATTAACTGCTATCCCTGCTAAAAAATCCAGATATTCATTACCGTCAGCATCATAAAGCTTACAGCCTTTACCATGGGTAAGTGCCAGCTGATATCGACCAAAGACCGGCAAATAATATTTTTCTGTTTGGTCGATAATTGTTTTTGCGTCCATTGCGATCCCCTCTAATCCTTTTATTCTCAGCAGCCTTTACAGCTCTTTTACTACTTCTGTCCCCACGCCTTCATCACTGAATATCTCCATTAAGATTGTATGCTCAGCACGTCCATCAATAATATGCGTTTTTTTCGCACCGCCGGAAAGCGCCGTGATGCAGGCCTTCACTTTTGGAATCATACCTCCGTCGATGTTGCCGCGGATGATCAGTTCCTGTGCTTTTTCAAAGCTCAGCGTCGAAATAAAGCTTGCTTCATCACGATAATCCGCATAAATACCTTTAACATCAGTTAGAACCAGTAATTTTTCAGCTTTCAGTGCACCTGCGATCTCACCGGCAACACTGTCTGCATTAATATTATAAGTTTCTCCATTAGCACCCACTCCAGTCGGTGCAATAACCGGTATAAAATCATTATCAAGCAGTACTTCTAAAAGCTCTGTATTGATTTTTTCGACATTGCCGACATAGCCAATATCAACTAAATTTACCTCACCATTTTCATAAACATCTGCCAAATGCTTTTTAGCACGGATAAGTCCGGCATCCTTACCATTCAAACCAACTGCGCGTCCACCCAGAACATTTAAACGGGCAACAAGGTCAGTATTGATCTTACCAACAAGGGCCATTTCAGCTATCCCGACGGATTCTGCGTCAGTAACGCGCAAACCACTGACAAATTGTGTTTTTTTGCCAGCCTTGCCAAGCATAGCAGTGATTTCAGGACCGCCTCCATGTACAACTACAGGACGTAATCCGGCGCATTGCAGGAAAACAATATCCTGCAGCACTTTAGTCTTAATATCATCATTAAGCATAGCGTTACCGCCATATTTTACTACTACAGTTTTTCCTTTAAAATCGCGCAGATATGGCAGCGCTTCCACTAAAGTTTTAATTTCTTCGTTACGTAACATTGACAGTTCCTCCTGTTTTTACGGCAGTACCGGGCCCTGGACTGCCTTTTGTTATTTTTATAAATTTGAGGCGGCCAAAGCTCCCGACTCAGTACGTCAACAAATCTCAGGTATGGTATTCACCATTAATTTTGACATATTCATAGCTGAAATCACAGGTCCAGACTGTAGCACACTCATTCCCTGCCGCCATATCAATGGTCATTGTGATATCATGTTCACTCATGATATCAGTCAAGCTTGTCAGCGGTATATTACAGTTCATACCATTTTCAACTAAACGTACGCCGCCGATTGACAAATTAACTTTATCTGCATTCATTGCTGCACCACTATAACCTGCGGCGCAAACAATGCGCCCCCAGTTCGGGTCTTCGCCAAAAAAAGCAGTTTTAACAAGTGGCGATTTGGCAATTGCCATAGCCGCTGCTTTGGCATCTTTCCATGTAGCCGCACCAACAACATTAACTTCCAAAAATTTTGTAGCTCCTTCACCGTCTCTGGCAATCAACTTAGCGAGATCCTGTGCACAAGTTACCAAAGCTTCAAAAAAAGCCGGATAATCTGGATGTTCCTCTGAAAATATAATTTCATTTTCAGCCAGTCCGTTGGCCAGTACGATCATACTGTCATTGGTACTGGTATCTCCATCAACGACTACCATATTAAAAGATTTATCAGCAGCAGCCTTAACAGCTCTTTTTAAAACATCTGGAGCGATTGCCGCATCAGTAGTTAAAAAGGTGAGCATTGTCGCCATGTTAGGATGTATCATCCCTGCACCTTTAGCAATTCCAGCAATCCTTGCAGTCTTCCCTCCAACCTCAAATTCATAAGCAGCACGCTTAATAAACGTATCAGTTGTCTGAATTGCCATAGCACAGCTTTCACCTTCGTTTTCATCCATAACATCGACAGCATCGGCTAAACCATTTTTTATTTTATCCATAGGCAAAAAATGACCTATAACACCAGTACTGCAAACATAAACATTCTGCGGTTCAATACCAAGTAAATCAGCTGCAAAAGCCTGCATTTCTCTGGCATCAAGTAAGCCCTGTTCACCTGTACAGGCATTCGCACAACCGCTGTTGACTATAATAGCCTGAGCCACAGACTCTTGTGCAACTTCTCTGCTTAATAAAACAGGAGCCGCACACATTTTGTTTTGAGTAAATACAGCACCGGTAGCTGCCGGAACTGTACTGTAAATAACAGCCACATCATGATTGCCACTGGCTTTAATACCGGCTTTAACCCCGGCAGCAAGAAAACCCTGAGGCGCTGTTACCCAGCCATCAATTTTCTTCATTCTTCACGCCTCCTCATGGATAGATAGGTAATTGAGTCAAACCAGTATTTTCCGGTATCCCAAACATCACATTCATATTCTGCACAGCCTGACCTGCCGCACCCTTCACTAAATTGTCCAGCACACTCATAACGATGATACGTCCAGTACGCTTATCAATCTGCCAGCCAATATCCACATAATTAGATGCTCTGACATTTTTTATTTCCGGGCAAGCACCCTGACCGCGCAAACGAATAAAATACTCATCAGCATACATTTCTGCAAAAGCTTCCTGAACCTGAGCTTCGCTGACGTCATTTTTAAGAGAGGCATAGCAAGTCGCTAAAATACCACGATCAACAGGCAACAAATGTGGTGTAAATTGAATCACAACATCTTTTCCGGCATATTCACTATAAACCTGCTCGATCTCAGGAGTATGCCTGTGACCAGCAACACCATAAGCGTGAAAATTTTCATTCACAGAGCAATAGAGACTACCCAGCTTCAAACCCCGTCCTGCACCCGTTGTTCCAGATTTCGCATCTATAATAATTCCCTGGGTTTCAATCAAGCCTGCTTTCAGTAAAGGTACCAAGGCTAAAATACTGCAAGTTGTATAACAGCCTGGGTTCGCTAAAATTTTAGCATCCTTTACCTGTCCCCTATATAATTCGGTCAGGCCATAGACTGCCTTAGTTTCTGGATCTTCGTGTTTTACTTTATACCATTCTTCAAAAACTCGTATATCCTTAAATCTATAGTCTCCGCCCAGGTCTATTATCTTTGTATCGTGCATTTTCAACTGCCTGCCGATCTTCATCGCATGACCATGCGGCAAAGCAATAAAAATAACATCGCTTTTATCAGCAATTTGCTCAATATCCTGTAAACTGCCCAATGCAGTTTCAATCCGTACAGACAGATGAGGATACATAGCAGCAATATTCTCACCGGTACTGCTTTCAGATGTTATCGCAGCAAGTTCTACTTCCGGATGTCCATCCAATAATCGCAACAGCTCGGCTCCGGCAAAACCTGTAGCTCCAATGACACTTGCTTTCATATCCAGCCTCCCTAAAACTTATGATTTGTAATTATACAACTTTATCGCATAAACACGCAAGTATTTCTCTGAAAAATTTTTAAAAATATCCTACTTAAAAAAAATCTGTCTATTATTATAAACACTAACCCTATTATATTTAATATTGTACTACTTTAGAGGCCTTTTTTCAAAACATTTTTCAATTTTTTATTCATTGGTAAGTGTTTTTTATTTTATTATTTCTAAAATCTCTGATACAATATAATCAATAATTATAATAATTTAAAGAGGTACCTTATGTTCAAAATATTCGTTATCATCATTATAGCTGTAGGTATCTTTTTTTGGTATCCTACCAGTGGTGACCCCATCAAAAAAGAGATTCTATCGCCAACTACACAGCATTCTGTGCAACTGCCGCCTGCTGAACACAGTAAGGCAACCGTTTTTTTACTTTCTATCTTACCTCCAAAACAAACTTGGCCAGATCCGATACAAAAAATCTGGCTAAGCCTAAATATTGAAGAAGCTGTCCAAGAACGCACTAACGATATTGAGTGGGTTCCTATCACAGATATCCCTATTGAAATGCAGCAAGCCTTACTGGCCATTGAAGATCACAATTTTTACAATCATGGCGCCATAGATGTTGACGGTATCCTGCGTGCTACATTAGTAAATATTACTGCCGGAGAAGTAGTTCAAGGCGGCAGTACAATTACGCAACAGCTCACAAAAAACCTTTTTCTGTCACAAGAGCAGACTTTGATCCGTAAAACTGAAGAAGCGCTGCTTTCTCTGGTTATGGAACAGCATTACAGTAAAGACCAGCTTTTAGAGATTTATTTTAATACAACTTATTTTGGTGCCGGTGCCACTGGCATCAAGTCTGCAGCACTTACCTATTTTGATAAATTACCTCAGGAGATGCAGCTTGCCGAATGTGCTATTATTGCGGCTCTTCCTTATGCACCATCTGCACTCAATCCACTAGAAAATCCTGAAGGCTGTAAAAAAAGACAGCGTTTAGTTTTGCAGACAATGGTAAAACGAGGTTATATTGGCACAACTTTAGCAGAAAAAACCTCTGCCGAACCAGTATTCCTTGCAAATGGAGCAACATTCTAAATAACAAAAACGTCATCTTAAATTTAAGATGACGTTTTTTATTTATCTGTCATAATCTGATATTTTTCTCCGTCAGTCCTCAAAGTAATTTCACCATTTTGACTGGTGACTTTAACAGGAATCTGTAAATACTCAAATGTTCCCAATACCTTTTTATTAGGATGATTATATTTTTCTTTATCGCCACAGCTTATCAGTGCCAGCTGTGGCTGTACCACTTTTAAAAAATTATAAGTGGAAGACGTACTGCTTCCGTGATGTGCTACCTTCAAAACAGTGCTCTGCAGTTTTTTTCCATATCTACTTACCAAATCATTTTCGGTCTTTGCTTCAATATCTCCTGTAAAAAGCATTGAAAATTCACCATACTGCAATTTAAAAACCAAACTATTATTATTTAAATCTTTTTCAGGGAAACCATTTTTACTAGCAGGTGCTAAAAACTTTAAATTTATATTGTCTGCAAACTCCAGTTTTTGCCCAGCACTTAATATTTGGCGGCTTAAAATTCCGTTAAGAATCAATTTCTCTACATCTTTAGAAATTTCACTTTGAGGATTTACAATACCGTTGTCATAAAAATTTTTAACATCAAAATTATTTAATATTTTTATTACTCCTCCTAAATGGTCTAAATGATGATGTGTAATAATCAAAGCATCCAGTTTTCTAACCCCTAAAGTCTTCAATCTGCGAACAAGTATATCACTATTTTTATAATCACCTGTATCCACAAGTATTGCAACAGCCTGATTTCTCAATAAAATTGCATCCCCATGCCCAACATCCAACAATTTTACCTCAAGCTGGCCTTGCAAAAGTGAAATAGCTTCATGAGCTTCTGACCCAAAATCATAAGCTTCATAGCCATACGCTGCGACTGCTATGATAATCGTTAAAATAAATTTCCAAAACTTTTTCATATTTCCTCACAAAAACAAAACGTGCCGTAAAATATCGGCACGTTAAAATTCTACTGGTGGGACATTTTCAGCTTCATGATTTGCTTATAAGTTTCAACACCCGGTTGATCGTAGGCGTCAACATCAGCCAACTCACCTTCATATGCTACGGAAAGCATCAGAAAATAAAGCAGCTGTCCTAAATAATATTCGTCTATCCGAGGCAAAATATATTTCGCATTTAACCGCCCGTCGCTATTCAAAGCCTCTTCATTAGCAGCAAGTGCAATTTTCAGAGCATGGTCAACAGACAAGCCGTCATATTTTTTTAATGAGCTGATATGAGTAAAGGGATTGTTTAAAACAATCTGCTGCTCACGTTCCAATATTTCAACAAACTGTATTACTTTATCTTTTTTTCCATCCTGATGCTGTTGTGTTTGAGCATGCATATCAGTGGAACCAACAGCTGAAACCGGAGTACGTCCATAATAAACAACATTGCCTTCACGATCTTTACGCTTCCCAAGAGATTCAGCCAAAAGCTGTACATACCATTCACCAACAGATTTCATTTTCGCCGCATATGGCATAAAAACTTCAATATCAACCCCTTTTTCGGCTGCTGCATACTTCAAGACTGCGTTCAAGAGCGCCGGGTTTTCTCCAAGCGAAGCTGACTGACATGCATTTTCCATATCCCTTGCTCCACATAAAAAGGCATCTATATCCATTCCTATAGCGGCAGCAGTAATTAATCCTGGATCGCTGAAAATACAAAATCGGCCGCCAATACCTTCTTTGATATCAAAACACTGCCATACATTCTCCTTGGCCAAGTTATATAAAGGAGATATATCTTCATCAAGATCGGTTACAACAGCAACCTCCATTTGCAATAACGAAGACTTTTGACACTGCTCATAAAAATAAGAAAACGCTGCTAAAGTTTCTAAAGTCGTACCAGATTTGGAAATAGGAACAAGCAATACTCTGAATTGCTCATTTTTCCCCAGCCTGTGCGTGGCAAGATACTCCACTTCATCCACAACTTCACTATACTGATCTACATCTAAATTATTTCCCGAGAAATATACCCTAGGATAACCATGCCTGCTTTTTTCACAGCCTACATTCCAGCCGGAACCGGCAAAAATATCAAACAGAACTTTATTGCCAAGATAAGATCCCCCTACTCCTAAAAAAACAACAGCATCTATCTCCTGCTGCAGATAACTTCCAAACTGCTTCAATTTAGCAATAGACTCCGGCGTATTAGGATTGCCATTCTTAACGAAAGGCAGTTTCGTAAAAAGCACATGCTCCGGCGTACCATCTTTAGATAAATGTGCCTTTGCCATACCTTGCTCACGTATTAACAGTAAAGCATCTGCAGCATCTTTAGCCTTACTCTCCAAAGTTTCAATAACTGCAGGTGTTATTGTATCAGTATTTATCATATTGCTATAATCAAAAATAAAACCACTTGCTAATGCTATTTCTCCAGATAATTTCATAATATCACCATATCAATTATTTATATACTTAAATATTTTATCATAAAAATATAACAAAAGCAAAAGAACCAATGCTTGAGGGCATTGGTTCTTAAATTATTATTTCTGCAGATTACGTAAATAGTTCTCTGCTGTTTCCAGCTGTATATCCTTTGTGGGCTGTTCGGGCAGTTCCACAACTTCATCAGGCGTAATACCCGTACCATTAATAGATCTTCCAGAAGGAGTATAATATTTAGCCGTAGTTAGCTTTAACCCAGTATTCTGAGGTAGCCTATATACAGTTTGTACCGACCCCTTACCAAAGGTCCGAGTACCAAAAAGCTTCCCGGACTTAGTGTCCTGCACAGCTCCTGCAACGATTTCAGAAGCACTTGCACTGCCATGATCAACTAATACGGCAAGTGGATACTTCACTTGCTCCAAATAAGATTCTTCCGTATATTTGCGACCTTCCCTGTCGATAACGGATACGATCGGTCCCTTAGGAACTAAATATTGTGCAACACGTACAGACTCTCCTAAAATTCCTCCAGGATTCTGCCTTAAATCCAACAGCAGTGCCTGCATCCCCTGCTCTTCCAGTTCCTGATATTTCTTCGCAAACTCTCCCGATGTATTCTCGTTAAAAATAGCAATCCTGATATAGCCAATCTTGCTATCTGGCAGCATTTCTCCTGCAACTGACTTGATCTTAATATCGCCACGTACAACTCTTACCGTACGTTCGTTACCTTTATTATCGTCCAAGACCAGCTCGACTTCTGTTCCCTGCGTGCCTCTAATCATTGCAACAACATCTTCAAGCTGCATCCCAGCCGTCTTTTTTCCATCGACCTGAACTATTTTGTCGCCGGCTTTGATACCGGCTTTTTCTCCAGGCGTTCCCTCTAAAGGTGCAACTACAACAAAATTATTCTCCTTTTTACCGACTACTACGCCGATACCGCCAAAAAAACCTTCTGTTACATTACTGATATCTTTAAAACTCTGCTGATCCAAATACACAGAATACGGATCGTCTAACGCTTCTACCAAACCTGTAGCTGCGCCATCAAATAATTTTCCATCACTTGGCTGTTCTACAAATTTTTCCCGGACCAAAACTAACGTCTTGAGAAATTTCAAACTTCCCAAAGCATCACCGGTAATGCGCTCCATACTGTAAAATATAGCTCCAAGCGTAACAACTATAGCGCAAAGGCAGGCTACAAGCACTGTCATCATACTAAAACGCTTTTTAAACATAACTTCCCGCCTCGCTTATCTTCCCTTAAATCAAGGTAAATAATCCAACGGTTCAGTTACCTCGCCGTGGATACGTACTTCAAAATGACAGTGCGGGCCAGTCGACCAGCCAGTACTGCCGGCATACGAAATTACCTGACCCTTATTTACATATTGTCCTTCGCTGACGGCAAGTTCCTGATTATGGCCGTACAAAGAAACAAGTCCTCCGCCATGATCAATCATCACTGCATAACCATAACCGCCCATCCAGCCAGAATAAATTACTGTACCAGAGTCAGCCGCTACAATCGGTGTACCATAATCACAGGCAATATCCATACCGGAATGATATCTTGTTGTGCCAAATACAGGATGTGTACGCCAACCATAATAAGAAGTTATCTCACCTGTTACTGGCCAGATAAACTTACCGGTTCCACCGCCCGTAGGCATAGAAGAACTACGTTCCAAGCTTCTCAACATACTCGCAATATTCTCAGAAATGGCAAGTAAGCGGTCATAATCTTCATCAGCCTGGCGACTTTCTTCTTCAGCCCTATAAAGCAGCTGAGCACGCTCTTCCTTGCTGGCTTCAGCCTTCTGCTGCTTTTCATCAAGATCACTGCGCATTTTTTCAATATCAGCCATCTGCGCATCCAATTCTTTCTGACGCGCTTCAATTTCAGCAGTTTCCTTCATGATCGTATCCATCATTGCCAAATCGCGGCTGATAATTTTTTGCAACAAAAACATTCTTGAAGAAAAATCTGAAAAATCTTTTGCACCTAACAATACATCAAGATAATTGATTTGTCCATTGATATAAATATCGCGCAGACGCTGGCGATAAATCTTCATACGGCCTTCCATTTTAGCTTTCTTTTCAGTTAAAACTTCTTGGTTTTCGTCAATCAGTGGCTGTAATTTATCACGTTTGGCTTCGATCTCTTTAATCTCTGCCTGCAGACGATTCAATTCAGCAACAATCTCTTCCATTCTGTCACTGGCAGCTTCTGCTTCACGACGAGCACGTTCTTTAGCTATTTCCATTTGCTGCATTTTTTGCTGTACGTCATCATATTCCGCTTGCTTATCTTCCAGCTCATTTGCAAAAGCCGGCAAAATTTGCATAACAGCGAATATCAACGCCAATACAGCCATTAAAACTTTCTTTTTTGGCATAATCGGCCTCCGCTGTTAAACTTTTAAAAACTTGCGCAAGGAAATATAACTTCCTGCAGCACCAATTGCCGTTCCGGCTAAAATAATAGAAATATCGACATAGGTGAGCATTGGATATGCCGGAACCATTGGTAAAAAAGCCAGTGTCGCATAAATACGAGACAAAAGCGCCGCATAGGTACCGTTAATAACAAAATTAGCAATCAACGCCCCAAAAAAACCAAGCGTCATACCTTCCAGAATAAAAGGCCACCTGATAAACCAGTCGGTAGCGCCAACATATTTCATAATATTGACCTCTTTTCTCCTGGCAAAAACAGTTAACCTAATAGTATTAGCAATAATAAACAATGTTGCAAGAGCCAGTAAAATTACCAGAACAACACCGCCAATACGCAGTATTTTCGTCATCTGAAAAATATGTTCTACTATTTCCTGACCGAATTTAGCTGTTTCTACGCCTTCCATTTCGTGTATCTGCGGCGCCAGTTCATTAATTCTATCAGGTCTGTCTACCTGCACTTCAAATGAATTAGGAAAAGGATTATCAGTTCCTAATGAATGCAGCAACTTTTCCTGCTGCCCCAACCGTTCCTTAAATCTGGAAAGAGCTTCTTGCTTACTGACCTCTGTCACGCTTAGAACACCGGGCAAATTCTCCAGTGTCTGCTTCATATCGCTTAGCCCAGGGGCTTCAACAGAATCTTCCATATAAACAGTAATCTGCACTTGACTTTCGAGATATTGCGCTAAATTATTGGTATTGATAAAAATCAGCAGAAACATACCTAAAACAAGTAATGAAAGTGCCACAGTAGACACCGAAGCAAGGCTCATCAAGCCGTTACGTTTGATAGATTTATAGGTTTCCCGGATAAAATATTCTTTTGTACTAAGACTCATAACCGTATACCCCTTTTAAATCATCACGAACAATCGACCCTTTTTCAATGGCAATAACTCGTTTTTCCATATTATCAACGATTTCTTTATCATGTGTCGCCATCACGATAGTAGTTCCACTTTCATTGATTTCACTGAAAATACGCATTATATCCCAGCTTGTTTCCGGATCAAGGTTACCTGTCGGCTCATCAGCAATTACAAGCAGCGGATCATTAACAATCGCACGTGCGATCGCTACACGCTGCTGTTCGCCACCTGATAATTCCGTTGGATAAGAATTGGCCCGTTTACGCAATCCAACTAAATCCAGCACACTCATCACGCGGCGCTTGATTTTACGATAGGGAGTCTCTATAACCTGCATAGCAAAAGCAACATTGTCATAAACAGTGCGATCAGGAAGTAACCTGTAATCTTGAAAAATAATCCCTAACTGTCTGCGCAAATAAGGAATTTCCTTTTCTTTAAGCTCCAATAGATCCACACCATTTACATATATATTGCCAGTAGTTGGTATTACCTCACGAAAAAGCATCTTAATAAAAGTGGATTTTCCGGCACCGCTCGGCCCGACAACAAAAACAAATTCGCCAGGCTGGATATGGATATTGACATCACGCAAAGCTACTGAACCGCTTGGATATGTTTTACTGACATCGGTCATTAAAAGCATGGTGAAAGCTCCCTTCTCTTCAACACTCAAACAATTACGTCAGTCTTTATCATCACGACAAATCCCAATTCATCGTTTTTCTTCAACCTTTTTTAGCAAAGCAAAAGCTTTATCAGAGTTGATCTGCGCTTTATGCCGCAAAATTTCAATATTCTTATTTTGTTCAAGCGGAGTTTTCTGCCAACCAGCTACAGCAGCCTGAACAATCGTATCTCTATCAATTTTTTCAACCGTTCCAATAGGTTTTTCACCAATAGCGTTTACAAAGCTATCTACTTTAGGGTCATAAGATATTGCCAGCAGCGGCGTTTGCATTACAGCAGCAAAAACCAGTGCATGCAGCCGCATTCCAATCAAAAGGTCAAAATTTCCTATGATAGAAAGAAATTCCTCAGTATTATATTTTTCATTCAATAAAAATATATCCTTTTGGCAAACCAAAGCTTTACGCAGTTTCTCACAGGCTTTTACATCAACAGAATACTGCAGCGGCAACAAAATCAGCTGCGCCCCATAGCTCTGCTGCAATTTGGAAGCAGCTTCAGCCAAAACCTGAAAACATTGACTGTCACCAGACCAAGGACGTACAGAAATACCTATGACGGGCTTGGTTAAATCTACACCAGCCTCCTGCAGCAGGTACTGCCCGCATTCTTTAGTTACGGGATTAAGCGAAAGTACTGAATCAGCCGTAACCGTTATCTTCTCGGGTTTTACGCCCATTTCAATAAGTTCCGCTGCAGACTCACTATCTCTTACTGTAATCAAATCTGCCTCATTGCAAACCAAACTTGTCAATTTTCGAGCCCATTTGGCTCTAATAGGTCCAATGCCTTGAGCAAAAAGCATTACTTTTTTCCCAAAAAATTTTCCCAATCCAATAATGCTAAGATAATATAATAAACTTCGTTTACTGGTCACGTCCTGAAGCAGGCTTCCGCCTCCTGAAATAATCAATTCAGAATCTTTCATCGCCCGAATAATCCCTAATGGATTGAAGCGATATACACTGCAAACCTGGTGTTTAGCCGCAGTGTCTTCCGGATTGCCTGACAACACGGTCAGTTCTACGTTTTTCTCCACTTGCCGCAACGATTCTATAATAGCAGTAAGCATGGCTTCGTCACCGGCATTAGCAAACCCGTAGTAACCGGAAATCAAAATTTTACTCATGCTCTAAGAATCTCCTTTGCCATTTCTGCACATAAGGCAGCAAAATAGAAACGGCGATAACAGCAATGATACCTAATACAGCACCCAGAGCATAGCCGTCGACGGCACGAATATAACTCATGATAACAGGGGTACGCATATGTGCAAAAGTCTGCACTAAAGACCCCTGCCCAATAGTAGCTCCAACCACTAACAGCATCTGCCATAAACGCGGTGCCTGTTTATATGCCGCAAATGCCGCTAAATAAAACGCGGGATGTCCAATCATAAATTCTTTTTCACGCGGGCGTGCATACATCATCTGCTCAAGGAACAGACGCATTTTAATTTCAAGAGCCGGAACCGGAACCCCAGCGGTATGACCGCTGCGACCAACAAAAATATATGCTACAAAAGCCAATACACCCAAAAATGCAACATGTTTTACTGTTATCCTGGTACTGAAAAAATTTTTCAGGTGCACAGCAATATTTCCAATCTGGCCTTTGCTGAGAACATTAAATCGCTGCATATACCATAGAGAAATCAACAGCACAGGTAAAATAAACGTTAATTTTACCCCTTTATAAATATCAATTTCCAGGAAAAACCTGCTGTCGCCTAAAACAGCCGCTACAAAAGATGCTCCAATTAAAGAAAGTATCACAGCCAAAGCCAGCTGCCATGTAGCACTGATAATAATCTTCAGCGTGTTTGGGGTATTTTTTTTGCAGGACTCCCAAAGTTCGACAATAACTGTCATCGATAATACTGGGAAAACAGTTGCCGCAATCAGAGCCAGTAACTGACGTGTAAGGATTCCGCCAAATTTCAGCAAAGTTACACTGGCAACAATACCGCCAGTCAGCAATAACATATACTGTATTTTTTTACTGAAATTAAACAGCAATGTTAAATACATAATCCCACCGGCCAGAATAGCAAATGCCAGCGGCACTAGCCAGGCCCGTTCTGGGAAATATGGAGCAAACTTACCGTCAGCAGTATTTTTAGAAAAAACTCCTGCCGGTCCAAGCTTATATCCTCTTGCCTGCACATCGTCGGCAATTTTCGAAACATAATCTAAATTAAGCTCTAAAATATCCCTGCCTTCCTGAGGGATCATAAACGGTTTGATATAGTTGATACGGATATTACGTTCTTCATCTGTAAGAGCCCAACGTCTCAAAGCTTCTGGCATTTTCAGTTTTCTCTGCTCGGCTTTGTCAATAATATATGTACGTGCAACACGATAATCCATATGCTCAGCTAACGGAAGGAGTCCGTCCATTGCAGCAAACTGCAGCTGTGTATAATGTTCTACCATTCCAAAAGTCATATTCTGTTTCTTTAACTTATGAGCCATATAGGCAATGTAATCCGGATAACCAACTACTTCACGACCACAGCCTATATACCCGGTTACATTGGCACCAGACTTATCGATCCTACGAAAAATACTCCTGATTTTATCATAATCATTAGGCAAATAATTCATTGGTCTGACGATAACATTAAAGCCGAAAGCTTTTGCTTTGCGCATTTCTTCTGTCGAAAGGCCTAAAGGAGCTTGCATAACGCCAGGCTTGCTGTCATAATTTTCTTCTGTAATGACCATTGGATTACCTAAAATCTCAATTATCTGCGGTTCGTTGTTTACTATCCGCAAACGGTCCTTGCCATAACGCAGATACAGATCCTCCACCACTTCTGTCAAAACATCATATGACGTCCCGACAGTCACATAGACAGCATTAGGCACTACAATACCTTCGGAAAGTACAGGAGCAAATTTACCACCATCGCCGCCCAAAGCAGAGCCTTTTAGCAGCTCCTCCCCAGTAACAGCTACAATAGAACCGTTGTTGTTAAGCTTCTCTAAGGTAGTATCAAACACTACCAGACTTGTAACTCCGGCCTTTTTAAATCCTGCCAGCACGTCATTTAAAGACAAGCCTTCCCAGTTCGCTATATGTTCCAGCCCTTCATATTCCATTGCCATTTCGACAGTATCGTTGCGCTGCTCAATTTCATGACGCTGATAGTTCAACCATAATGAAACTATCAGTCCTATAGCTATTATCGCAATAAGTACCGGGTTATAACGGCTTTTCATCAGCTGATCTCCACCTAATTCAAAATTTCTTTTTCAATAATTACAGTTTCTTTTGCTGGCTGCGCAGATACGCTTCAACAAACATTTCCAAACCACCGTCCATGACAGCCTGCACATTACCTGTTTCAGCATTAGTACGATGATCTTTAACCAGTTTATAAGGCTGGAATACATATGAACGGATCTGACTGCCCCATTCTATGTCCTGATAGTCACCGGCGATATCGCTTTTTAAAGCATCCTGCTTAGCTCGTTCATATTCATATAGCTTTGCACGAAGAAGCTGCAAACACCGTTCCCGGTTCTGGATCTGTGATCTTTGCGTCTGGCACTGTACTATTATTCCAGTAGGAAGATGCGTCATACGCACAGCAGAGCTCGTTTTATTTACATGCTGTCCACCAGCACCACTAGCTCGATAGGTATCAACTTTCAAATCTGCAGGATTGATGTCAATTGCAACGCTGTCATCCAGTTCCGGCATAACATCCACCGCGGCGAAAGAAGTATGCCGGCGGGCATTCGCATCAAACGGAGAAATACGCACCAGACGATGTACACCCTTTTCACTTCTCAAATATCCGTAAGCATTATGTCCATTAATCTGAAGCGTAGCACTTTTAACACCAGCTTCATCTCCCGGAAGATAATCGAGCATTTCCACTTCATAGCCTTCACGTTCAGCAAAGCGGGAAAACATACGCAGCAGCATAGAAGTCCAATCCTGCGCTTCTGTTCCGCCGGCACCGGCATGTAATGTAAGAATAGCATTATTGGCGTCGTACTCGCCATTCAAAAGCATGCCTAATTCTAAATGTTCAACATCAGTACGAATAGAAACCAGCGTTTCTTCCATTTCAGGTAACAGACTTTCGTCATCTTCTTCCAGCGCCAGTTCGCACAAAACTTCCATGTCCTCTACTCTGGTTTCCAAAGAACGAAATGTTTCTACCTCTTCTTTCAACTGCGTTACAGCCTGAGCAGTTTTCTGCGCCGTTTCAGGTTCATCCCAAAATCCAGGTGCACCCATTTTATGTTCTAATTCTGCAATACGGTCCTCTTTGACAACTACGTCAAAGAGATCCCCTCATTTCCTCTAGTTTCTGTTTTAATGCTGCAATCTCCGGTTTATATTCCTCAATCAACACTAACTTCACATCCTCTCTTAATAACACCAGTAAAGTTGAAACTTACCGCTTCAACTTTACTGTAACTAAAACCAACTATAAATTTCTGTAAATCTTACTTATCCTGCCCGCAGCAATTTTTATATTTTTTACCGCTGCCACAGGGACAAAGATCATTTCGTCCGGTCGTTTCACCTTTTACCAGAGGCTGTTTTTTAATATCATCGCCTTCCCCCGGGTTGTTAGTGGATGCGTTTTCCAACCGATTTTCAACCTTAGGCTGCGCCACAACATTTACACGGTAAATATAGCGTACTACATCGTCTTGAATAGCGTCAATCATCGCCTGGAACATATCATAGGCTTCAAATTTATATTCAACCAACGGATCTTTCTGTCCATAAGCCCGCAGACCTACACCTTCACGCAGCAAATCCATAGAATCCAGATGCTCCATCCAATGGTTATCGACAACTTTAAGCATTACAAGATTTTCCAGTTCGCGCATTAATTCAGGTGTAATAGCATCCTCGCGTTCAGCGTAATGTTCATCGGCAACTTTATGCAGATATTCTTCCAGCTCTTCACGACTGAGGTTTTGCAGATAATCAATCTGCAGCAAATCAGCCGGAGCATAGAACTCCTCAGCATAAGCAATTAATGCCTGCAAATCCCAATCCTCTGAATAAACTTCCGGCGGCGCATACATCGCCATCGTACGGTCTACAACTTTATGTATCATATCCATAATAGTATCACGCAGATTTGCCTGCTGCAGGATCTTTTTACGCTGGGCGTAAATAACCTCACGCTGCTGATTCATAACATCGTCATATTCCAAAACCTGTTTACGAATAGCAAAGTTTCTGGCTTCAACTTTTTTCTGAGCCGATTCGATAGAACGGGTAACAAGCTTATGTTCAATCGGTTCATCTTCCTCCATCCCCAGTTTGTCCATAATACTGGAAATATTATCAGAACCGAACAAACGCATCAGGTCATCTTCCAAAGACAAGAAAAATTTTGAAGAACCAGGATCACCTTGACGAGCGCAGCGGCCACGCAGCTGATTATCAATACGGCGGCTTTCATGCCTTTCCGTACCAATGATGTGAAGACCTCCTAATTCTGGAACGCCTTCACCCAAGACAATATCCGTACCACGGCCAGCCATATTCGTAGCAATGGTAACAGCGCCATATTGACCGGCTCCGGAAATTATTTCAGCTTCTTTTTCATGATATTTAGCATTCAAAACATTATGCGGAATCCCGCGCCGTTTCAGCATCGCCGATAATTCTTCTGACTGAGCGATGGAAGTAGTACCCACCAGTACCGGTCGTCCAGACTTATGGCATTCTTCAATCTCATTAACAGCGGCTTTATATTTAGCGCGTTTCGTTTTCAAAATAACATCAGGATAATCAATCCTGACCATAGGTTTATTGGTAGGAATAACAACAACGTCAAGTCCGTAAATTTTCTGGAATTCCTGTTCTTCTGTTTTAGCAGTACCAGTCATACCGGAAAGTTTTTCATACATACGGAAATAGTTCTGGAAGGTAATAGTCGCCAAAGTCTGACTTTCACGCTCAACTTTAACACCTTCTTTAGCTTCAATAGCCTGATGCAAGCCTTCCGAAAAACGACGGCCAAACATTAACCGGCCTGTAAATTCATCAACAATAATAACTTCGCCGTCTTTTACAACATAATCTTTATCACGGTGCATAATAGCTTTGGCCTTCAAAGCACACATCAGCTGATGTGAAAAATCAACGCCGTGTTCAGTATCATACATATTTTCTATGCCCAGCATTTTTTCAGCTTTAGCAATACCAATTTCAGTAGGGGCAACTGTTTTCAGCTTTTCATCAACAGTATAATCTTCCCCTTCATCCATTTTAGCAACTACCTGAGCCAAAACTTTATACAAATCAGTAGATTTTTCGCCAGGTCCGGAGATAATAAGCGGAGTTCTCGCTTCATCAATCAAAATACTGTCAACTTCATCGACAATACAATAATTTAAAGGCCGTTGTACCATTTGATCTTCGTCAACGACCATATTATCACGCAGATAATCAAAACCGAACTCGTTATTAGTGCCATAGGTAATATCAGCAGCATAAGCAGCTTTGCGGTCCGGATAATCAAGCGCATGCGCAATAAGACCTACGGAAAGGCCTAAAAATTTAAAAACACGCCCCATATCCTCACTGTCACGGCGAGCCAGATATTCATTGACCGTAACGACATGAACGCCCTTTCCTGTCAACGCATTCAAGTATGCCGGCAAAGTAGCTACCAGAGTTTTACCTTCACCAGTGCGCATTTCAGCAATTTTACCACGATGCAGAACACAACCGCCAATAAGCTGCACATCAAAATGGCGCATGCCTAAGACACGTTTGGCCGCTTCACGGACAACTGCGAATGCTTCAGGTAAAATATCATCTAATGTTTCACCTTTAGATAACCGTACTTTAAAATCAGCTGTCTTAGCGGCCAGATTTGCAGAGCTTAAGCCTACCATATCTTTTTCTAATGCGTTGATTTTATCGACAATGACTCCGATCTCTTTTAATTCTTTTTCATTCGGGTCACCAAAAATTTTTTTCAACAAACCTTCGAGCAAAATAATCACTCCTTAAATTTTTACAATAAAAAACACTATACCTAACTTAAAATTTTAGCAGAAAAGCCTGCAAAAGTCAAAAAGCCCGGGGCTTCAACCCCAGGCTTTTTGTGAACTTTCAGTAAATTATTTTCCTATTTAATATTGCCGCTTATTTTAATTCCGGAGCCAACAAACCGTAATTACCATCTTTACGACGATAAACCACGTTCACGCCACCAAAATCAGGATCATAAAAAACGAAGAAATCATGATTCAAAAGATTCATTTGTAAAATAGCTTCTTCTGCAGTCATTGGATGCATAGCAAAAGATTTATTCTTAATAATCTTGAATTCACCATCATCTTCTGCAACTGTTTCTACAGAAGCTGGGACCACGGCATCCTGGAAGTTATTGTATTTTCTCTTCATCAGGCGGGTTTTATATTTGTGGATCTGGCGTTCGATTTTTTCTATTACCAAATCAATGGAGGAATACATATCTTTGGTCGTTTCCTGTGCTCTCAGCAAGATCCCACTCGCCGGTACAGTAATTTCCACAATATGATTACCTTTTTCCACTTTCAAAACTGCTGAAATATCACCGACAGTTTTAAACTGTTTCGTTACTTTCGTAATCTTTTTTTCGACATAATCTTTTAATGCCGGAGTTACATCAATGTTTTTACCACGTACGTTTACGTTCATAATTCATACCTCCTTGAATTCCCCAAGGTGATGGGATCGCAAGCTCTCTGCTTGCTTTAATATAGTAATTCGCCGCGCTCCGCAAATCTCCTGCTGATAAAGTAACAAAAAACTCGCATGTCTCAAAAATTTCACATGCGAGTTTACAATTGATACTAATGTAACACTTCGGGTAATAAAACACCCAATTAACCTTAGTAACACTTATAATATTTTGGATAAAAAGCTGCGCGTGCGTTCTTCTTTCGCATGCAAAAAAACCTCTTCTGGTTCTCCCTGCTCTACGATAACTCCGCCATCTACAAAAATGACCCTGTCACCGACTTCACGGGCAAACCCCATCTCATGAGTTACCACTGCCATTGTCATACCTTCTTTGGCCAGGCTTTTCATGACATCCAATACTTCATTGATCATTTCCGGATCGAGAGCAGAAGTGGGTTCATCAAACAACAATGCTTTAGGTTTCATTGCCAAAGCCCTTGCAATCGCTACACGCTGCTGCTGTCCACCGGAAAGCTGATCAGGATAAGCATTTGCTTTATCATCCAAGCCAACTTTTATCAACAGTTCCTGTGCCGTTTGTTCTGCCTCACTGCGGCTGATACCACGCACCTTCATTGGCGCCAGCACTAAATTTTCAAGAACAGTCATATGCGGGAACAGATTAAAACGCTGGAATACCATCCCGACTTCTTTACGTATTTCATTAATATTTGCTTCCCCTGTCAACGGTATACCGTCAATAACTATACTGCCGCCTGTCGGTTCTTCCAAATAATTTATACAACGCAGTAAAGTACTTTTACCACTGCCAGATGGTCCAATAATTACCACAACTTCGCGTTCAGCAATTGTCAAATCAATACCCTTTAAAACATCTAGATTACCATAACTTTTTCGCAGATCAGTTATTTTAATCATTGCTTCATTCATTTCGTATCATACCTCCGTTCCAACATCCCTACGAGACGGGCAACCGTAAAAGTCATAATCAAATAAATAACAGCTACAGCCATCCAAATTTCGAAGGATGCATATGTACGGGCGATAATCAACTGACCACGACGCGTAAGTTCTTCAAACCCAATAACAGAAACCAATGAAGAATCCTTCAACATTGCAATAAACTCGTTGCCCAAAGGCGGAATAATGCGTTTAAAGGCCTGCGGCATAATAACATAACGCATAGTCTGCGCCCAGCTCATTCCTAAAGAACGGCCAGCTTCCATTTGACCCTTATCAATTGATTGGATACCGGCACGGAAAATTTCCGCAATATAAGCACCACTATTGATAGAACAGGCAGAAATTGCTGCAAAATAGGGATCCACGCGGTGCCCAATAATTCCCGGCAAAGCGAAATAAACCAAAAATATCTGTACCAGAAGCGGCGTTCCACGAATAAAATCCACATAACAATTAGCAAAATAACGCACCGGTTTTATACTGGCAAGACGTGCTATACCGACTGTCATACCTATCAAAAGGCCAAAGCCTACGCTTAAAGCCGTTATTTCGATCGTAATACCGGCACCAGCCAGCAGCAAGGGCAAGGCATCCCAAATCAAGCTGAAATTAATATCCATGCAGTTTGTCTCCCTTTCATTGTCAGCTCTTTAAAATTCACCAAAGAAAATACGGAGCACACCACCGTCACCGTTGATGTACTCCGCATCCAGATATGACCATATTATTTCTTTACTTCACCAAACCAGGTTTTGTAAATCTTGTCATACTCGCCGTTTTTCTTCAATTCGGCCAGAGCTTTATCGATTTCAGCAGCTAATTTATCATTGCCTTTTTTAACTGCAATGCCGTATTCCTCAGCTTCAAGCACATCGCCTACAGTTTTGGCATCAGCACTACCGCCTTGTGCCAAATAATAGCCAACTACCGGGCTGTCGTTGATAACAGCATCCACGCCGCCATTCTTTAATTCCATAGCAGCTTCTGTATTCGTGTTGAATGCCGTTACTTTGGCATCTTTTACGCTTTCTGCTTTAGCTGCGCCGGTAGTACCGATTTGGACAGCAATTCTTTTACCTACCAAATCCTCGATACCTTTAATGGTATCATTGTTCTTCTGTACCATAACTACCAAACCGGATCTGTAATAAGGGGCGGAGAACAGTACTGCCTCCTGACGCTCAGGAGTAATACTCATACCAGCAATTACGGTATCAATATTACCGGAACTCAATGCAGGGATCAACGCATCAAACCCCATATTCATGATTTCAACCTTGTAACCCATCTGTTTGCCAATGGCCCGGATAAGGTCCATATCAAAACCAGTATATTCTTTAGAGCCTTCTTTTTGGAATTCAAACGGTGCAAAAGTAGGTTCAGTGCCCACACGCAGAACTTTTGCAGGTTCAGCTTTTTTAGCTTCTTCTTTGCCGCCGCAACCGGCTACCATTAAGGACAAAGCTGCTAAAACAGCCATTGCCATAAGTAAATATTTTTTCATTTTACAACCTCCAGAAAAATATCTGGACTGCACTCAACACGCAGCCCTTTATATTTGTTAATTATATAACTAAAAACGGCCTGGCGCAACCTAAAGTTATACGAATATTATTTCTTTTCTTCACCAAACCATGTTTTATATAATTTATCATATTCTCCATTTTGTTTCATTTCGGCTAAAGCTTTATTAATTTCAGCAGCCAGCTTATCATTGCCCTTTTTTACTGCAATACCATAGTCCTCCGAATTCATGACCGCACCGACAACCTTTGCGTCAGCGCTCCCCCCCTGCTGCAAATAATACTTCAAAACAGGGCTGTCATTAATTACAGCGTCGGCACCGCCGTTTTTCAGTTCCATAGCAGCAGCAGTATTGTCGTTAAACGCGGTTACCTTGGCATTTTTAACTTCGCCTGCTTTATTAGCTCCTGTGGTCCCGATCTGCACAGCAATTCGTTTTCCTTCCAAATCACTGAAGCCTTTGATTGTATCATCATCTTTTTTTACCATTACGATCAGGCCAGAAGTATAGTATGGGTCAGAAAACACCACTACTTTTTTACGTTCATCAGTAATACTCATCCCAGCGATCGCAACATCAATATTTCCTGAATTCAACGCCGGGATCAAAGCATCAAAGCCCATAGAAGAAATCTCTACTTTATAACCAAGCTTCGTGCCAATAGCACGAATAAGATCCATATCAAAGCCAGTAAATTCATCCGAGCCTTCTTTTTGAAACTCAAATGGTGCAAAAGCCGGTTCGGTACCAACCCTTAATACCTTTTCCGTTTCTGCCTTCTTGGGAGCTTCCTGTGAACCGCCACAGCCGGCAGCCAGCAATGCAAGCATTGCCAATAAAGCCATCATTAAAAATCCAATCTTTTTCATTTTTACCCCTCCAAATCAATTCAGCAGCTTTCCAACCGCTTCTATTTATAATATTTTCTTATTATAGTACTAAATATCACGGCAGGCAATAAAAAAATACCGTTATTTTTAATAACGGTACAAATTTCACAGACAACTCAGCTGACCTGGTTTTCGCCCCCACACTCGCCTGCTGGAGGGTTCGCTCATAAGCTTTTCAGAGCTCCCCACTACTACCCCTCTCGCCTTTGCGGCAGGACTTACTTCTAAGCTGCGCCGTGCTCACAATACTTTGATTGCTTACGTGGATCGTTTTGCCCGCAACTGGCCTCGACTTGCAACCACAGACCTGAGTTGTATTTATAATTATACATTAAGCAAAAATTTTTGCAAGTGTCTTTGCTAATCAACTTTTTCGTAGTATACTATTATCACCATGTGAATGAGGACGGATTGTTTATGATTGCCATACCCCAATTCTTAGATTTTCCTGACGACGGACAAACTTCGGAAATCTGCGAATTCTTTTTGAAAATGCTACAACATAAGAATAAGGCGCTTTATATGCACAGCCAGCAGGTCGCCAACTATGCTGCCAGCATCGCCGCCAAGCTGGGATTACCGCCGGCAGAAGTTTCCTGTATCAAAACCGCAGCATTGCTGCACGATATAGGCAGTCTTTCCGTGCCCAACATGATCCTTATGAAAGCCCCTTACCTGAGCACCCGCGAAATGTCTATCTACAAACGGCATTGCCAGGCTGGCGCAAGCATGCTTGAAAATATCCAAGGTTTCAGCCATATTATCCCCATCATTCATGCCCACCATGAAAAATGGGACGGCACCGGATATCCCAAACGCCTTAAAGGCGTAAACATTCCTCTGGGAGCCAGAATTATTTCTGTAGCAGACCACTATGATAAATTTATTAATCCCTGCACCCAGCAATGGCAGAAAACACACAGCGAAGCAATTATCGAACTGCAAAACAAAGCAGGGCTTGATTTTGACCCTAATGTTGTAAAAGCGTTCATGCAATCAGTTATTCCCAGTAAAATTATCAAACAAAAAAAATAATAATATCGACTACTTGTACTTGCTGTCAGACACTGGCAGCAAGTTTTTTATTGTATTTGTCCATAATTTTCGATACTGCCGCAAAAGGCAAGTCCATAAACTTCTACAGCTCCAGCATTTTTCAAAGTTTGGGCAGCCTCTTCCATTGTCGCTCCAGTAGTAAAAATATCATCTACAACAATCACAGTTTTACCGGTAACATTTTGTGTAACAGCAAAACAATCTTCTAAATTCATTTTTCGTTCCTGCGGGCTTAAATCATACTGGGGAACAGTTTCACGCCTTCTCGTCAGAGCCGGAGTCAAACAATATTCGGCATCAGTATTTTTAAATAAAACCAGCGGGATCTCGAATCCCCTCGCTCTTGTCCTTTGCCTTGACGTTGGTATTGGTACAATCATTACATCACGCTTACTTAAAATATTCCGCAGAAATTCCGGCCAGCCGTCAACACTAATCCGGCAGCATTCTTCTGCCAACAGCTCCAAAATATCCCTGCGGTTCTTAAACTTTACATTTTGTAATGCCGTTTTTAAAGCGCCGTTATACCTGAACAACATCCCCACACCATCTAAAGCTTCACGACCCGACAGCCACAAAGGCTGCAATAACACTTCTCTGCAAACACTGCAAAACAAACCGTCTTCAGAGATCTGACCGCAGCCGGCGCACTTTCGTGCCCAAAATACCGATAGTAACAGCGCATACCATTTTTTTATCAACCGTATAAACATGGGTGATTATGCATCACCTTTCCCTAAATTTATAACGTCCTTAAAAAATATCTCCCTGCTCCTGCAGTCGTTCCGCCAACAGCGAATAACGTTTTCTCGTTCTGTCATTATCCACCGCAGTCTGTACCGCCGCTTTCGTTCCTACTAAAATAACCTTCTGCCGTGCACGCGTTACTGCTGTATACAGCAAATTCCGCTGCAGCATGATATAGTGCCCTGGAACCATCAGCAAAATAACCGTCGGATACTCGCTCCCCTGCGATTTATGTACACTCATCGCGTATGCAAGCTGCAATTCATCAATTTCATTAGGTGTATAAGTTACATACTCACCATCAGCACGCTCAGGATAATCAACAGTAACATTGCGGCCATTTATATACACGATCCTGCCAATATCACCATTGAAAACCTCTTTCTCATAGTTATTGCGAATCTGCATCACCTTATCACCGGCCCGCAGAACATTTCCAGGCGTATTGACCTCACTTTTATTCAGCTCCGGAGGATTGATCCGCTGCTGAAGCAAATGGTTAAGGTTCTGAACGCCACAGGGATTCTTATGCATAGGCGATAAGACCTGTACGGACTGCCAGTCACTTTGCTGCGTCAATCTGGCATAAATATTAGCCACATATTCCGCCGCATCAAATTCATTCTCGATCTCTACAAAAGTAAAATCGCTGCTCGGCTCCCACTCAGGCATCTGCCCGCGGTTTATCCTATGTGCATTACGCACAATGGGGCTTATCTCAGCCTGACGAAAAACATTTTCTAATCTTACAACAGGCATTTTCTGCGAACGGATAATATCCTTTAAAACAGATCCGGCACCAACAGACGGAAGCTGGTCGACATCGCCGACAAAAATCAGCCGACAGCCGCCCTGAACCGCTTTCAGCAGATGATAAGTAAGCGTAATATCCAGCATCGAAGCTTCGTCGATTATAATTGCATCGGCATCCAGAGGATCACCGTCATTCTTGCCAAAGTTAAAGCCGCCGCCATTCGGCGTATATTCCAGTAACCTATGTACTGTTACCGCAGGATGCCCGGATGAATCGGCCAACCTCCTGGCAGCGCGTCCCGTAGGCGCTGCCAGGAGTATCCGACAGCCAGCTTTTTCCAGCACTGCCAAAATCCCCTTGATTACAGTCGTTTTACCTGTACCAGGCCCGCCTGTAAGAACAAACACACCATATTTTAAAGAAGCATGAATAGCTTCTTTCTGTGCCTCAGCCAATACAATACCGGCTTCAGACTCCCATTGCCCAATAATCTTATCAACATTGACTTTTTCCAACGCATCAGCCAGATCGCGTAATTTAAGCAGCCTTTTAGAAGTCTGAACTTCCGCCTGATACAAATACTCAGGATAGATCAGCCGTAAACCGCCAACTTCTTCCGTACGCAGCATGTCCTCTGCCAAAAGCTTTTGAAAAACATCATTGACAACGCTGCTGCTGACCTGCAGTAGCCTCACTGTTTCGCGCAGCAGTAACTCCTCAGGTACACAGGTATGCCCTGCTGAAGCAGCCTGATTTAGTGCATATTCCACCCCGGCTTTAATCCGTTCCTCACAGGCGCCGTCCATCCCGGTCGCCAAGGCAATCTTATCTGCAGTTCTAAAACCGATACCGGTAATATCACTAGCCAGGCTATATGGATTCTCCTGAATCCTTTTCATCGCCGTAGCTCCATATTGCGCCTGCAGCTTCGGTGCATAATTAGCACTGACGCCGTGCGATTCCAAATACACCATCAATTCCCGCATATCCGACAACTCTGCATAAGACATCCCAATAGCTTCGGCCTTCTTTCTGCCGATACCTGAAATCTCGGTCAGCCGATGCGGTGATAAAGATAAAACATCCAGCGTATCTGAGCCAAAATGCTCAACGATACGGGCGGCCATAGTTTTACCAATGCCCCTGACCGCACCTGAAGCCAAAAAACGCTCCACACCATCGGTAGTTGAAGGTTTTATAGCCTGGCAGACCTCAGCACGAAACTGTCTGCCGAACTTGGCGTGTTCGCCCCAGCTGCCGCTGAGCTCCACCGACTCTCCCAAAAAAGGAGCCGGTCCCCGGTAAACAACACTTACCTTACCTTCATGGTCTGTTTTCACCCTGAAAACACTGAACTGGTTATCTTCACTTTGAAAAACTATATTATCAATAACGCCCTGCAATTCTTGCATTATTCCACCACCGTACAAAACAAATGTTCTCGTTTATTATAACACGTTTTCAAATAAAACAAAACTTTTGGCCATATTCTTTTCACACCTGTAACCATGAATAAACTTTGACAGCAAGCTATTTTTTAGCTATAATATATTAAGTTGTTTATACTCCAACCAACATTTTATTTTAAAAATTAAAGCTCGCCTCTTTGAAAGGAGAACTACCTTGAAATCAATTGGAACACAAATAGCTATAGATATGTATAACTGCAGCGATCTGCTTTTAAGCGACGCTTCCGGCGTTCAGGCAACCATTCAAAGCGCAGCCGCAGATTTCGCCATGCAGCCGCGGGAAACCTATATCAACTGCGAAGAAGGCATCAACGAATATTCTGTTTTTTCACATTGCAAGCAAGGTCATGTGACCCTGCATCTATATCCGGATCTTGGCTTTGTCACTATTGATGTTTTCACCTGTTTCAAAGATGCCGACCCAGACGGATTAGCGCGTTTCCTGCGTAATTATTTTGATCCTGACAAATCGAAGATCACTTACCTTGACCGCGGTGATTTCGGCAGTGAAAGCGATATGAAACCACGCCGTAAATCCAACATCAAAACTATACGCCGTGCCCGTACTATCGGTAATAAACTTTCTAAACTTATGATGAAACCACGTTCAATGTAAAAGCTGCCTTCAGGCAGCTTTTTTCTTTTTTTCTGTTCCTAGAGCAAATTCTCTGTTAAAATAATAGGTAAATATATAATTAAACTATTTTGGAGTAAACTATGAAATATATTTTTTGGGACATAGACGGTACGCTTTTGAAAACAGGATTAGCTGGTGTCGACGCTTTGCGCGATGCAATCAAATGCCGCTTTGGCATCGAAAATTTTCAATTCTCTCATCCGCTGGCCGGAATGACAGACTCCTTTATCTTTAAACAAACAATAAAGGATATCAAGGGCAGCTGCAATGCCGCCGACGCCGCAGGCCTTTTGATCCATTATCATCAGCTGCTGGAAAAATATTTGCCCTCGCATCACGGCAGCCTGATGCCTAACGTCAAAGAAACTCTGCAGTATTTTTCCAAGCAGCAGACGAACTATAAAACATGTCTGCTCACTGGTAATACTAGGGCCGGTGCCTTTGCCAAACTGCGGCATTACGGGATCGCGCAATACTTCGACAGCCGTTACAGCGCCTGCGGTGAGTTGAGTGAAGACCGCTGTGAGCTTGCAAAAACAGCCTATCAAAGACTTTATTTGCTCGAACCTGACCTTACACCAGACAACGTTATCATTGTAGGTGATACTCCTAACGATATTCTTTGTGCTCAAGCCATAAAAGCACGCAGTTTAATAATCCTTGCCGGTTCTACGTATAACACAGAGGAGCTGAAAAGTTACAACCCTTGGCAAATCATCCCTGAATTGCCTGATGACCCCAGGGATTTTGCAGCTTTACTTGACAAAAACTAACATGTATTTTAAGGAGATAACTATGAAAAATCTTTTCTACGGACTGCTGCTGACTTTACTATTTACTACAACGCCGGCAGCTGCCTATAACAGTTCTGACCTTAACCAGCTCATGAGCAGCGGCAGCTGCGCCTACGGTGATTTATCGGGTGCTGATCTAAGCAGCCTGGATCTTACCGGAGCAAATCTCACCGGCAGTAATTTGACAGGTGCCAGGCTGATTAAAACAAAATTAGCAGGAGCTGTTTTCGATAAAGCAGTACTGACCAAAACTGTGCTGACCGATGCTGAACTTGCCAATACCAGTTTCAAAGCAGCACAGCTGAACTATACAAATTTCAGCGGCAGTGACTTAAAAACAGCAGATTTTACACAAGCCAATGCTTTCAGAGCTAAATTCGCCAACTGCGATTTACAATTTGCCGTCTTTTATCTGACAAATCTTCAGGAAGCAACACTTGACAGCAGTAATTGTCTGGAAGCCGATCTTACACAGGCTAATTTATCTTATGCCTGGCTTTACAACACCAATCTGCACGAAGCCGTTTTGGTCTACGCCAATCTTTTCAACGCCAAAATGAACAATGCTAATCTGAGCAATGCCAATCTTACCGGTGCTACATTGAGTCAGGCTCTGCTACAGAACGCCAATCTTAATAATGCTATGCTGGACAAAGCAGTGCTTGATCAAACCGATTTTAAAGGCGCCAGCATGAACTTTACTGACTTTGGCACAGCCTTTAAAACAGAAGCAATATTTGAATAAATACATAAAATCACCTTAAAATAATTCTTATAAAACTAAAAGTGCAGGCCAATATGGTCTGCACTTTTAGTTTTAAACAAATTTTAAACTCTTATAAACTCCTTTAAAACGTCCATCTTGTTCCAGCATTCCACTGCCAGTCTTTAGAAAAATTACTCCCGCTGCTGCGTTCCACGTCAAAATAAATATGATTATGCTTACCTGTTTTAAACGCTGCGCCGATACCATATTCAAACCAGGTATCATCAAAGCTATCATTGATCGTCACCGCACCACTACTGTCTGTCATCGTCACATCATAACCGCCGCCAAACTCGTGCAGCAGATTGGCTTTAGCATATACTATACCATTATTCCCAAATTCTTTACCAATATTAAAGCCAATGCGTCCAACAGCACTTTTTATTCCGCTTTGAATTGCTTCAATGCCATTACTTGTTGTATAGCTGTCACCACCAAGATAGCCTAAAGTAAACTGGGCCTGCGGCTCTATATACCAACCGTTTTGCAACGCATTCTTACGCCCGTACTCAGCACTCAGCGACACGCCGGTATTATTAAAATCACCGGTGACCCTACTGCTGTTGGTATCATAGACAGTAAAATCATTATCCATATTACTAATCTTAAACACAACATCCAGATAATGGCCTTTATTACCGATTTCCGTATTGTAGAAGCTGATCGACTTATTACTGTTATCACCGCTGCCGCTGCTGTAACGACCGCTACCATTGGTATAACTGATTGCCGCCCCCTGATAACGTTTTAATACTGCAGTATTTTTTGTCAGCTCATCATACCCAAGCTCATAAGCGGTATATTTATTTTCAAAACAAAACTTACCGGCACGGCCGATTTTGCTGCCTTTCACACGAACCCAGGCGCCTTTAACGTCATCACCATTTTGACGCAGTTCACCCATACGCTGCAGCAGTTTATCATTTTCTGTACGCCATGTATGATAATTCAGCGCATTAGCTGAAAGAATAGTATCAACGCTGGTAGTGGGTTTATCACTTGGGTCTAAATGATACATTTTATCCAAATACCAATCTTTTTCATAACCAGCTGTCGTGCTAATTTTATCAGCCAGATCATAATGAGTATAAAACAAAGTTCCTTCACGATCTTTAGCTGTAAAAACACCATAGCCATTGACGCTTGCAAGTATCAACCCATTACCTTCAGCACTGTTTTCAGAAGGAATGTAATTATCTTTTTGATAGATATCAAGTATCTGATGACCGTTGAAATCACCTTTAACAAAAATCTTATCGCTTTCCATACTGCGTACATCAATATTCTGTTTAAACAAACCTCCATTACCACTCAATTTTTCTGTAGTTAATGTGCTATAAGCATTATTATCAGCCATCATATCCACAGCAGCACCTGAATAAAGGTACAATGCTGTCAACTCACTACTGGCAACCATCTTCCATAAAGCATTATTTTGTAAATCAACATTTATAATACCACTATTATCTAAAAATTGACTTCCGCCTTCTAATATTACGTTATTACTTCCTCTGAGGTTGACTTCTCCGCCACTGCTGCTTTGCAACCAGCCTCGTAAACTGCTGCCCGCAATATCCATATTCCAATTTAATTTAGACCCTGTACCGGCATAAAGATGGCCAAGGCCTTCAACTCTCTTCCCTCCTTTCTGGTTAACATTTATTACTGTCTTCTTCCCATAACTTTGAGCAACATAATCATTGTCATCGCCATCTGTAATAATCGTTGCTGCACCGTTAATATTAATAACATTTTCAGCTGTATCTACAGAAGCAACAGCAACAATACCGCTTACATCACTGTTTGCTGATGTACCAAATATAGTTAAATCCCCATCAAATTCGAATCTATTAAGCGAATATCCAGTTGCCGCACAATAAATACCTGTTGCCTTATTATTCTCAGAGTCTATCTTAAGAACAGTTTGATTAGCAAAACTAAAACTATTTTTTGCACCACTAACAGCATTGGCCCTTATTGCTAAACTTTCACCATTTGTCGCTTTAGCTGAAATATTAATATTTTCTTTAAAGGAGGCTTCTTGATTTGCTTCTGCAGTTGAAGATAAATATACACCAGTACTTTGCGTCTTACTTGCCACACTTACATTACTTCCAGCTTCAAAAACAACATCAACAGACTTGGAACCATTGGCTAAACTATACAAACCATAGCCATTCCCATCCTCTGCGATCGTCTCTAAATCAGTTGCTCCCATAAATTTAAGCTCACTACTACTATTTTTACCAGTAGTCTGATAAATACCATAGGCATCAGTTTTTCCCTGCGCAGTCAATTTTACTCTACCATTAAAATTAACGTTACTGATACTTGATTCAAGTCCAGAGCTATTGGCATTGTTGATATGTATACCAGTGCTGTTAAGAGTTGAATTTTGGATAACAGCAACTAAATCCTGCATTGAAATACTCGTCTTTATATTAGAAACTGTATTTTGCATATATATACCAAATGCACCATTTTTATTACCGCTTTTTTCTATCTTCATATCCGTAGTACAATTTACATTCAATTCAGTACCGTATCCAGATCCATTCATGCCAGTTACATTAATACCATAAATATTTTGTGTTCCATTTAAATTGCCATCAATCACTAATTTACCAGTATTTATATTCAAAGTACTAGTACTAGAATTATTATTTTCATAACCAAGTCTTATTAAATCCGTACTCTTGTAAGAAATCGTACCCTTACTAACCAATTTCAAAGTTCCAGAACCTGTAATCTCATTTACTCCGGCAACTTTATCCAAATTTAAGATATGGCTGCTTGCACTACCATCGCTTATTATAAGACTGTTTTCTCCTAAATCAAGTTTCCAACTACCATTATAATTATTATGAATCACATTATCAGTTGCTTTTACAAAAGATTTAACATCTGCAATTGTAATATCACGAATTCCCAATTGATTCATAAGTTGTTGATATTCTATATCAGCAGCATTATGCTCTTTTAAATTTTCAAAAGCATTTCTATTAATAATCAAAAGATTACCATAAGCTGAAAAGGCAGAACTCATAGTATATTCACTAGCTTCCACTACAGAAATTTCTAATAGCTCCATAAAATATAAACTCGATACGGTCAACAATGCAGTAACTATTTTTTTCTTCAAAGCTTTATTATTCATAAATATTTTCACCTTTTCTTTCATCATTTTCTCTATTTTTATAGATAATAAAACGGAATTATTATTTATGCTTCATTTTTTTGCATTTTAACAAATATATTTATTTTATAATATTACCACACTTGTACCCCCCCGCAAGACATTTTGTTTTTCGTGTAAATAAACACCTTCAAGTCTTGCCGGTAAAACAGGCCACATTACCATTGCAATAATCCTATATATTAAAATTGAGTATACAAAGCGACGGATTAGAGCAATCAGCAAATATTTAGAAAAAGATATACTGCGCCTTCACATTCAAACAATAAAAAAAGCCCCGGTTTCCGCTGCAAACGGAAACCGGAGCCAACACTTATTCCACAGTCAGTCTAACCACCTGACTGTTTTATATAGTTGTCAGACACTGATGTCTTTATTATGAGTAAGCTTAAAGAAGATTAACAGTGAAATAATTGACGTTAAAGTAAGTACTGTTGAGTAAGCTGCCGCATTACCAAAGTTACTGCGAATAACCTCGGTATAGATTGCTACCGTCAGCGTACTGGTTTTACTTGTATAGAGAATGATCGAAGAACTGAGTTCACTGATCAGGGTGATCCAGCTCATAATCGCTCCGGCTAAAACTCCCGGAAGCATCATCGGCACGGTTACTTTCCAGAAGGATTTAAATTCTGTCGCGCCCAGACTGATTGCCGCTTCCTCGATACTGGGACTGATCTGTGTAATGATAGCCGTACTGGAACGAATCGTATACGGCATCCGGCGTATAGCCAGGGAAATAATAATGATCAGCGCCGTACCGCTTAAAATAAGCGGCTGCTTGTTAAAGGCATACAGGAACGAGATACCTAAAACCGATCCGGGAATAATATACGGGAACATCGTTACCGTATCCAACACTTCCGTAACGTAGGAACGCTTCCGCACTGTAAGATAAGAAATAAAAATACCCATAAAAACAACGATAAAGATCGCGCAGATACCAAAAAGATAAGTATTGGTAATCGAATTATTGTCTTTAGCAAATAAGGTATTCATATAATTCTGCAGAGAAAAATTACCTGTGTACACAGCACCGCCGCTGACCTCAAGGAAAGATGTAAAAATAACCGTCAGTTGAGGCAGCATTGCCAAAAAAGTAACGCCATAAACAAAAAGATAGGCAAAAATTTTTTTGCTGCCTTTGGCCTCTACAGCTTCCATTGGCTTCAAAGCTGTCATCGAATAGGAATAGTGCCCGGCGATATAACGCTGGAGGAAAAACAGCAGTAAAGTGATAACAATAACGATCACACACAAGGATGCAGCAAAATGGTCATCGGTGCTGACTTCGCCCATAAACTGAGTATAAATCAATACCGGAAAGGTTTTAAACCCTTCCCCAATCAGCATCGGCGTACCAAAGTCAGAAAAAACACGCATAAATACCAGTAACGAACCTGCTAAAAGCGACGGCATAACTAACGGCAGAATAATCTGACGCACACGCTGAAAAGCGGTCAGTCCCAGGCTTTCAGCCGCCTCATTCAGCGAATTATCCAGATTCTTCAAAGCCCCAGATACATACATATAAATCAGAGGGAACGACTGCAGAGCAAAAACAAGAACGATCCCTGCAAACCCATAGATACCGTCAAGTTTAACGCCAAAAATCGAATTAATAATCTGTGTTACAAAACCGTTACGTCCTAAAAGCTGAATCCATGCATAGGCTCCAATAAAAGGCGGTGACAAATACGAAATAACGATCAGTATATTAAGGTATTTACTGCCGGGGATTTTGACGCTGCGCAGCACATAAGCCATCGGTAAGCCGATAACAGAAGCAATAATCGTAGAGCATACGGTTACATAAAAACTGTTGACTAATGTACTCCAGTAATATTTCCGTGCAAAAAATTTAGTAAAATAGTCCAGCGTCAGTTTTGATGATTCCGGATCTATCACGCTTTTATATAATATTAAAATCAGCGGATAAACAACAAAGATAATAAAGAAACACAGAATAAGCAGGGCGATGCCCATCCAAAGATTAAATTTTTTGGCAATATTCATCAGCGGTTCCCCCTAACTATCAGGGGAGTATTCCCATCCTCCGTAAAAACATTGATCTTAACCGGCTGTACCAGCAAACGTACCGTGGTCTTGTTGGGGATAGTATCTTCAACGCCTGAATTTTGAATTACTTCTATTTCCTGCCCATTTTCCAAACGCATAAAATAATGCGTGGTAACACCTAAAAAGACGCTGTGCTCGACTACGGCAGTCAGCCCATCAGACCCTTTAAGACAGATCTCAAACTCCTCCGGGCGCACAGAAACCAGCACTTTGCTGCCTGCGGATATTTCCGGAATTAAATTATCCATCGGCACTTCATAAGCACCAAAATCAAGTATTTTAGCAGCGCCTGTAATTTTGACTTTCGCTTCCAGAATATTAGAAAGACCTATAAATGTCGCCACAAATACACAGTTCGGACGTTGATAAATTTCTTTTGGCGTACCTATCTGCTGAATGATACCGTTATTCATAATCGCGATCCGATCAGAAACGGCCAGCGCCTCTTCCTGATCATGCGTTACATAAACTGTAGTAATACCTATTTTCTGCTGAATAAGCTTGATGGCATTACGCATCTCGACTCTGAGCTTGGCGTCAAGATTGGACAGCGGTTCGTCCATCAGCAATACCTGCGGGTGAATAACAATAGCCCGAGCCAAAGCAACCCGCTGCTGCTGACCACCGGAAAGCTGCGTCGGCATCCGGTCTTTCAGATGAGCAATCTTTACTGTTTCCAGGATTTCATCGACTAATGCATTCATTTTTTCTTTGGCTACCTTACGGTTTTTCAGCCCGAAAGCAACATTATCTTTAACTGACATATGCGGAAAAACAGCATAGTTCTGAAAGACCATGCCCATATTACGCAAATGCGTGGGTATATCATTAATGATCTGGTCATCTATTTTGATCGTACCGCCTTCGATAGAGTTAAAGCCGATAATCATTCTCAGCAACGTAGTTTTGCCACAGCCGGAAGGTCCCAACAACGTAAAAAATTCTCCGGGCCGGACATCTACTGACAAACCGTTGATAATAGTATCCTTGCCAAACCGCTTAACGACATTATCGATAGTAATCGCTACACTCATAAAATAACCGCCTTTTTATTTTAGTAAGACAAAAGGGGACTCTGCGAGTCCCCTTTGCCATTTATAACATTTACACTTGCTTACATAGATTTTTCCATATGCTCGCTGAACATTTTAGTAATCTTGGCTTTATTTTCGGAAACCCATTTTTCATCATAGTTAGGAGCTAATTTGATTTTATCATTAGGAGTCATATAATCAGCCAAGGTGGCGCCTTTACGCAGCGGACGTACTGTCAGATTCATACCGACAGCATTCTGCACTTTTTCGGAAAGCATATAATCGACAAATTTCTTAGCATTTTCCGGATGCTTACAGTTTTTCAGGATCTGTACGGATTCTCCGGGGAAAATAGCACCCTCTACCGGGAATACTACTTTTACCTTAGCGCCATTTTTCACAAGATTGGCTGCCGGGTCTTCCCAGGTAAGACCAACGACATATTCGCCGCCGGCAACGCCTTTGTAGACCTGACTGGAGCTGTTGCACATTTTACCGCCCAGATTAGCGATAAATTTATCAACATAATCCCACGCTTCCGGAGACATCGGGTCGCCGTTTTTTCCCATCCCATACAGCATTGCCATCAAGCTTTGGAAGGCCGAGCTGGAGTTGACAGGATCGCCGAAAGCGATTTTTCCTTTTAAAGCCGGATTGAGTAAATCTTCGAAACCGTCAATTTTCATGCCGTTAGCAAGCTCAGTATTAACGATCATAACTGTTGGATCAGCAAAGGCCGGTGTAAAAACACCTGCTTTATTTTTAAAGCCATCCATCATTTTATCGTTTTCATTGGAAGTATATTCCATAAACAGATCTTTAGAAGAGGACAGCATCGTTTCGTCGGCCGCCCACAAAATATCACCCAGCGGATTATCTTTTTCAGATTTAGCACGTTTAAGGACTTCACCGGTACCTGCTACAACAAGATTAACCTTTATACCTGTATCTTTTTCAAATTGAGGGATAACTGCATTATTCAGCTGCTCGCTGCGGGCAGAATAAACTGTCAGTACTTTTTCCTCCGGTCCTCCGGCTTTTTTCTCTGCCGGTTTGTCACTGCCGCAGCCTGCCGCAACAAGCATCAGTGATGCTAAAACTGCTGAAATGATTTTAGTTGACTTTTTCATAAAAACCCTCCATTCTTGTCCTTTGAGTTAATTTTGTTCTTAATTTTCGCACTTTTCTTACTAATTTGATTATAACCCTTTTACAAAAGGGGGTCAAGCTCAGACACATCATAATACACCACAAATAATTTATGCTATAAAAAAACAGAACTGTCTGCAGATAATTTTACTCAACCAGTAAAAGGCCATATATTTTCAGTTCAGGAACCGCCGCCTGCAGAATTTCCGCCTGATAACCATTATCATTAGCCAAAGCCATAACATCAATTCCGCATGCTTCCAGCGAGGGTCTTGCTTTTGTTGGATTTACACACTGCTTTAAATTACATTCTTTGCACAAACGACAGCGTCCCGCCTTTAAAGCAAAAGCTTTATAATGATTCTGCAGAAAGGCTTCCCGTTCCAGGTTTAATAAAATCTCCAGCAGCCCATTACTCATTGACAGATCGGCCGCAGCAAAATTTTCAACCGCCACCCCATTCAAAGGAAAAGTGTACTGAATGATAATCCCTCTGATAAATTCCTGTAAAAACCTCTGCGTTGCCGCATAATCAGGAACAAATGGCGGACAGCACAATGTTTTTCCATAATTAGGGCAACCAAACTGGCACTTCCAGCGTGTCCAGGCCCCAGTCCTGATACTGGCAACGTCAACTGTTTTTGCGCCTGAAGCACCTAAAGCCAAAGCTTTTTCAACCAGTTTCTGCAGATCATGTTCCAACGCAGTTTTTTGCATACGACGACCTTCTTTCACTCACACATATTATTTTCATATTTTTATTATACACCTTAATCATATTCTGATGTTTCTTAAAAATAATGTTCAAAAATTACACTTTCAGCAGTAAAAAAATACATTATAAGTAATTATTAAAAGAATTATAAAAAGCATTTCCCTCGCCAAAGTTTCTTTGCTATAATCTAGTCAATATCGTTAAGGAGGCATCACCCATGACAACAGCTTTCGATAAAGACCTGGAACTTATTTTTCAAAAACTGACTTCTGACCGACAAGTTAAACAAGCTTTAGATTTTTTAAAACAGGATGCGCCCAATACTATCGCACAGCAAAAAGAACTGGTAGTCATAGAAGCGCCAACATTTCAGGAAAAACAACGCAGCCTACACTACTCTCAAATGCTGAAAGCTGCCGGTCTGCAGGATGTGACCATAGATGAAAAATTTAATGTTTACGGAAAAATCTACGGCAGTGGTAAAACCGGTAAAAGCGTTCTTCTTGAAGGGCACTTAGATACAGTGTTCTCCTTTGGTACCGTTACAGATGTTATCGAAAAAGACGGCAAGCTTTATGCTCCAGGTATTTGCGATGATACCAGAGCTTTAGCGGCAAATCTTTCAGTTATCAGGGCTTTGGTCAACAGCGGCCTGCGCCCACATCATGATATTATGATTGCAGGCACTGCGGCAGAAGAAGGCCTGGGAGCTATGAGCGGCATGAAATATTTGGTTAATAATAAAGCTGAAGAAATACTCGCAGCCATTTCGATTGACGGTCCCAGTAATGATGTAATGTATTTTAATGCTACGGGCATGATCAATTATGACGTCACCTATACAGGTCCCGGCGGTCATGCTTATCTGGCTTTCGGTACTCCCAGCGCAGTGCAGGCTATGGGACGAGCCATCGCCGCTTTAAGCGATATGCAGGTGCCTGAAACTCCTAAAACTACTTTTACAGTCAGCCTTGCCAACGGCGGGCAGGCCATCCACGGCATTGCTCAAAGCGCTAATTTTAAAATCAATATGCGTTCCGACAGCGCTGAAGTTCTGGCGCAAATGGAACAGCAGGCACTCGCGATTTTCCAGCAGGGTGCCGACGCAGAAAATGCCCGCTGGCAGAAACCCGGCGCTGTAAAAGTTACTTTCAGTAAAATCATGGACGTCCCCGCCGGCAGCCAATCCGAAAACTGCCGTATGGTCCAGGCGGCCAAGCTGGCAACCTTAGCCTGCGGCATCACGCCGCAGCCGCGTTTAGGCGGCTGCACCAACAGCAATATGCCGATCGCAGTCGGCATTCCGGCTGTTACCTTAGGACGCGGCGGCGCTGAATATGGTACCCATACCGTAGACGAATGGTTTGACCCAGCCGGAGTATATGTATGTGAGCAAAAATCACTGCTGCTGCTTTTGGCTTTAGCAGGTTTGACTGACGTTACTGCTGCTCCACAACTTTAACGGCTGCTTCAATCAACACAAAAAGCTCTGACATTAGTCAGAGCTTTTTGTGTTGATGTGTAAGTGTCCAAACTCAATGGGAGGATCAAAATATCTATATATCTATTGTCAGAAGCCATGCTTCTATTGCTTCCAAAATTTGCTGAAAGTTATGCTGCAGTTTTGCGATATCGTCAGAGTCCGCATCATCTATATGCAAGCCTGTCGTTACGGCAACATTAGTATTAAATTTACTCGCCAGGCGCAAAGCCGCCTCTCTGGCAGGCAAATCATCCTTATGTCCCAGACGGCATAAAACAGAGGCACTGGCGGAAATCTCAGCAGTATTTTTCAAACTCGGCCTGGGAGAAGCCAAGGCTGCAGCACCAATATGCGAAGCCTCTCCTCCGCCAATCACTACTGCGATATCTTTACCGCATAAAACCACACATGCCGTAACTGTATAAGGTTTATCCCCCTCGCTTAACGTTACTGTCTGCATATGTCTTCTCCCTGCCATGCGACAAATTTCTGATACTCGATCCCAAACTGCATCAAAATCTTACCGATAATATGATCGATCTGCTGTTCCAGTGAATTGGAGCCATTATAAAAAGTAAGCATCGGCGGTACTATAGCGCAGCCGTTATCAGCACATTCTTTTATATTGCGCAGATGGATGCGGCTCAACGGCAGCTCGCGCGGTACTAAAACCACCTTACGGTTTTCTTTAAGACAGACATCAGCCGCACGCAGCAGCAGATTTTCTGCAAACCCTGAGGCTATCCCGGCAACGGTTTTCATACTGGCGGGAATAATTATCATACCATCCGTAACAAAAGAACCGCTGGAAATACTTGCTGCCAGATTTTTATTACTGTGAGTAAAATCGGCCAGTTCTGCAAGTCTGCTGATTTCTATATTAGTTTCACATTCAAAATTCTTAACAGCACCTTCCGTAATTATCAGATGTACTTCCATATCAGGCAGCTGCTTTAGAGCCTTGAGCATCTGATAACCCATAATGACACCGCTGGCACCGGAAATTCCTACAATCAAGCGCATAATAACCAACCTTTCTTAAACTTACTTTTTAAGACAAATCACCACAGACCGATTACTTTCCACCAGGGTACAGCAACGCCGACAGTAATAATGAACAGCACGATCGTAAACGGTACACCGAATTTGATCGTTTCTTTTTCCGTATACATACCGTTGTCTTCACCTACGCCGACCAAAATCGCCAGATTATGGAATGGCAGTATAAAGTGAGCGTTGATAGCAATATAGGCAATCATAACAGTAATGATCGTACTGATACCCATTGAGCCCGTAAAGGCCAGCATCGCCGGGATAACGATCCCCATAACTGCGATAACGCTGCCGAACAGCATATGGATAGCAATAGAAACGGCTGTAATAAATGCGGCCAGGATGAACATATTTTCCGGCACACTGCTTGGCAATACAGTTTGCGCTATCCATGTATTCATGCCTGTAGCACCGCCCACACGGCCAATAGCGACAGCAGCTGTCAAAAAGATCAGTGTTTGTACCGGTACACCACTCCAGCTTTGCGGAGTCAAAATGCCGCCGATCTTAGGCATTGCCATCCCCATAGCAATAAATAACGTTACCCAGCCAATATCAATGCCATGCAGCGTGTCAGTCATCCAGAGGATAATAGCCAGTATTACCCAAACGGCAGTACGTAATTCTTTGCCGCTCATCGGTCCCATAGCTTCCAGCTTCTCTAAAATTTCAGTTTTATTGACATTGACCTCTTTGGTTGGCTTGAACATAAACAGAATCATAACCATTGTAATGATACTGGTAACGATCATTGGCAGACCCATAACTTCGAACCATTTGAGCCAGCCTACCGGTTCCGGGTCACAGCTGGCAGCCGCCAGCGGATTGATCGACGCATCACCAGTCAGAAAGATCATGGAAACCGGGATAGAAGCCGTAAAAACAGTAAAACCGATCTTAACCGCGTCTTCACGGGGAATGTCCGCGCTTTTTACCACAACAGCCATGACCGACATAATGAGAAAAGCGCGCGGCCAGGGATGCGGAATCAATAAGGCCAGAATGAACGTCAGAGCAAAGATAGAAACGATAATACTTTTAAAAGACGAAACATATTTTACGATGAACTTATAAGCGATCCTCTCACCTAAACCTGATTCTTTCACCGCCACCGCAATAAGATAAGCGCCGATGATCAGATACATCATAGAAGTAGTCCAGGTAGAAAAAATCAATGTTGTTGGCGCAACTTTAAAAACTGCTAAAAGCAAAAGATACAGACCTGAGACATAACCGGGCTGAGCAATACCAAAAGCCCAGAAAATCACTGTCATCAGAGAAAAGGCCATACACATCTGTCCTGTGCGTTCCAAGCCGGGAATGTTAGCAAAAAAGATGACCACAGCTACGATGATACCTAAAATAAAACCTATAATCGGTTTATTCTTTCCCATAATTGTCCTCCTTAAAAATATCCAATCAAAGTCAGATAATGTGGTTAAGGCGTTTAAAACGCCTTAACCAGCAGAATCATTCAATCCTGTACGGTAAAATCAGGCAAGAATTTTTTTACATCGACTTCCATAAATTTTGCGCGTTGGAATCTTGCTTTCTGATTAAACGGAACTGTCGCGTCATAAATAGTTTTGCAGGCAATACCATGATCGCGGATCGACCAGCTGCAGGCAGGATCATTAGACGGATCAAGCGGATGGCAGCGTACGCCGGGGATTGTTACGATATCGACATCGGCCTGCATTCTGGTAGTCATCGCCCATAGCACATCGTTAGTATCAAAAATATCGACATCTTCATCAACTAAAATCACCTGCTTCAATTCCGGGAAAGCAGAGAAAGCAAGCAGCGCAGCCTGACGCTGACGACCCTCGTCACTGGGAACGGTCTTTTTGAACTGGATAACGGCAATAAATTTACCGCCGCCGGAGGAATGTGCATAAACATTTTGTACACGGCCCGGCATAGCTCTTTCCACCATATCAAGGATCGACGCCTCAGTCGGGATACCGGTCATGCTTACATGCTCTTCGGAAGGTCCAATGCAGGTTTGCATAATCGGATTTACTCTGTGAGTAACAGCTTTTACTTTGATAACAGGTAATTCTGCATTGGCAGGCCCGGTATAACCGGGAAATTCCGGCATCGCTTTACCGGTATTGGAATTCTGGTCCTCGCGAACGCGCGCGCCTACCAAAAGCTCGCCTTCGATGACGTATTCGGCGTTGGCGATACATTTTTCATCGATCGTCACACAGGGAGCTAATTCAACAGCCTTACCGCGGATTGCTCCAGCAATAGATAATTCATTGAAGCCAAGCGGAGTTGTCGGCGGCTCAAAGCAGGAAGCGATCTCAATAGCCGGATCGACACCGATACTGATGGAAATTGGCAACGGTTTGCTTAAAGCTTCGGCCTTTTCACGGAAAGCGCCCAAATGCCGGGCCCCCGGTGTGAAAAACATGGAAATTTCGTCTTTGCTCTGCAGGCAAAGTCTATGGATCGTAACGTCAGATTCACCGGTTTCGACATCGGAAGCATAGCACATACCCAAAGTTACATACGGTCCTGCATCTTCCGGAGTATTGGTAGGAGCCGGGATCAATTTACGGATATCAAAGCCTTCGTCAGTAGCCAGATGCACGACTTCCTGACATTGAGCTTTCGCTTTATCAACGACCACTGGAGCAATGGCATTTTTTACAGCGTCACGCATCATAAAACCTAATTTTTCAGGTTTACTATTCAAAAGATAGCCTACACGTTTACGGCTGGCTAATAAACCAATAACTACTTTTGCACCTTGGTGTCCTTTCACATTTTCAAAAGTCATAGCCGGCCCCGTTTTAGTAGGACGGGCAACAGTGCCGCCTGCACCCACATAACGATAAACGCCAGCCAGTTCTGCAGAAGGGTCAACCTCTACATCAGTATGTACCATTTGTCCGGGAATGCTTTCCAGTAATTCCAACGCAGATCTTAAATCAATAACTTCTTTAGTCATAAAAATAACCTCCTGACTTTTTGTTGAGTGTTACCTCACAATTTGATAATAGATTGTGGTGTAACAATACAGTCAAGAGGTTTTTAAAAAAATTTTTATTTATTTTTTTAAGGTAACAGGAGCCTGCAGCATACAGAAATCTACGCCTGTTTCCTGCTTATAAAAGGTAGTATCAAGCAGACACACGTCGATGATATCCCCTGCTAGTTCATAATTATTTTTAGCCAGCCACTGCATCAGCTTTTCCAGATGCTCAGTATCATAAGGCATACCATACTTATACATGCACACATATTCTCCGGCCGGGATCGTAAGTGTATTTTCGTGCTCCTTGTTCCATACCGGCAAAAATATACAGGACCCGGCTCCCTGAAGCCACTTATTTTTTTCCACACCAGACTTTTTGATGATAGAACCAAAACTGCCTGACGGAACCATTTCACGTTCAAAGATACGCTGCCACAAATCCATTAATGTTGTGTGCAGGTTATCTTTATCAATAGGCTGCAGCCACTCTTTAAAAATCGCCTGACGTGCATCTATATAGCGTACAAAAGGCAGCGACATCCTCATCATCCCTGCATCTACAGCTTCTTCATACAAATCGATCCTTTGATTGAGGTATTCGCGCAAAGTATTGAGCTTGGCAATTTGATTCATAATATACTGTTTTTGTTTCTCCAAAAGATACATTTCGTTTTCCGGCGTCCGTTCCTGAAAATGCTGTTGGATATCTTTCAGACTGATTCCCAACGATTTAAGGAAACAAATCTCGCGTAAATATGGTATCTGGTGTTTACAATAATAACGGTAACCGTTGGTATCGACCTTCGCCGGCTTAAATAAATCGATATTATCATAATGAATAAGGGTCTGTCTGGTAATTCCGTGCAGTTTTGCCATTTCGCTTATAGAAATATAAGTGCTCATCAAGACCACCTCACCCCATTTTTTTATATTATATAATAGTTTAGGGTGTATTGTAACAATACAGTTTATGAAAAACCTATTCTAAAATAAAAACCCTCTGACCTAAGTCAGAGGGTTTACTGTCAGTTTGGTAGCGCAAAAACACTTTAAAAAGAACCTTGCCTTTTACGAATCTTATTTTGAATATACTTTCAAAATAGCTTAATTTAAGAATTTTTACCGTTTTCAATATCCTTTAATTCGTTTAATACAAACCGTCTAACATACGGCGGCGGCGTTCGTTTCCCAGCTTCCCAATCCTGTATTGTTCGGAATGGTATTTCCATCAGTTCAGACATAGTCTTTTGTGTTAGCCCTGCCGCCAAACGTGCTGTCTTAAATTCGTTCTGCTGTTCCATTAAATCACCGCTTTCTTGACATTCTGATAATATTATAAATCGATAAAACTAATGCAATCGCCGCTACTAAAAAAGTAATTTTTTCAAACATTTGCTTAAATGTGATAGATATGATATTATAGTTTGTAGAAATACCCCCGAAGGGGTGGGGACTTGCGTCCCCTGCTATTTTCTACTTGCCTTGTACAGCATTATCGCTCCCGCCAGATTGATGATTGCTGTTACAAGGTTTATTATTTCTACCACATTTTCACACCCCCTTTCTATACTTTAATTATAACACGCATTGCGTGCATTGTCAACATATTTTTAATAAAATATTTTTAATTTTTTTCATAAAAAATAAGCCTACCGTAAAATGGTAGGCTTTTACTATTTTACAGACACTGCACCCAAAAGTAAGCTTATTTCAGTCACTCTTATCATCTTGACTAAAGTCTACTAGTGGTAAATTCAATGCTGTGAAATTTGACATCGTTGTAAGTTGACTAATTAGCGGTCTTATATAAGATAATAAATGCGCAGGAGCAACGGTGTTCAACATTGTTTCTATCTTTTCATTGTATTCATCCCATTCAAACTCTGCTTGATTTTTCACATCAAACCATATTGGAAACTCCTCGGAATTTTTTTTAAACAACTTTATCTCTAATGAAACAATTGCTTGAGTTTTCTTTTTGTTCAGTCGTACTTTGTGGGTTGTATTAAGAGAAACGTTTAAGCTTTGATGGGTTAGTTCTGGTTTGAATTTTGCACTAACACCATACTCCACTTGCATCAATTTTACGTTTTTCATTCTCAAGTGACTACTAATTTTAGGCACCTTTTTTCGCTCCCTTCGCATCTTCATTTCTTGTAACAAAATGAAGACTTGGTTTCATGGAACTGTGTGCATTAAAATCCCATGTATTATCATCAGTAGAAGTAATTTTAATATCTTCTTCAATATTATTTGGTATACATTGTTCTCTAAACACGGAAGCAACACTTTCCACAGCAAGCATTTGCTCTAATAGTCTTGTAACAGTGGCATTTAAACTTTCGTTTTCTTTTTCAGCTATTTCTAATAATTTTTTATGCGAAGTTCTAGACATTCTGACACTAAATCTACCACTTGGCAAGGCATCTTCTTCATAATAAGTATTTTTAGGAATATTTTTACCCTTACCCTTAGAAACTTCTATCCAACTATCAATAGCTTCTTCTAATAATTTTATAGTTTCCTCAAGCGTAGCTGCTGAAGCAATGCAACCAGGCAATTCAGGAACCTCGGCATAAAACCCTCCACCATCGCTTTCTGATAATGGATATACATTAAATTTGTATTTATTTTCCATTGCCATCATCCTCCTTACATTCTTTTATTCTTTCTATATTTGCTATTGCCTTTTTGACATAGATAACACCCATTGGCTTTTGTCTAGGCAATGTATGTTCTTCTTCACCAAAGCAAAAATGTGTATATACAAAATGACTGCCTTTCCCCTCTCGGAAAATACAGCCAAAATATTCTAAAAGTGAAACCAGATCATCAAAAGTCACATTTTTAGGATTGTTTTTAATTTTTTCTAGTTGCTTCTCACGTTTACTCATACATACCAAGCCAACTCCATTTTATATTTGTCACCGAATACGGTGCGAATATCTTAACAAAAGTTTACCATATGTTATTAAGATTTACAAGCAAAAATAACCCTATCCGAATGGATAGGCTTTTACTATTTTGCTGACAAACCAATGACAACGCCACCGACAACACACCAAAAGGCTTTCTGCCGTTCCCTGCGCCTGCTAACGTCCTTCTGCTTCTTTAGCTGATTGCTCAACGTCTGCAAGGATTGATTTAGCTTCTCTCGTTCCAGCTTTGATAGTGCTAACAATGTTTCGACATTCCTCAAGCGTTCCTGCGTTTTGGTTAGCAATGCTTTCTGCTCGCTCAACGTTTTCAATAGCTCGGGTGATGTCTGTTCCAGCTGCTTTAATTTCACTTCCAGCTGCGCCAGTAAGCTCTCCTGCTCGTTGATTATGGTCTTGAGTTCTAGATATTGTGTTCGTGATATCGTCAGCTGCGGGGGTATTTCTGTGGCTGTACAGGTAGCAGAGTAGAAAAAGAATTGCGCCAACACCCACGCCAGTAAGAAAGCGATTATTAGATATCCAACTTTTGATTTTTTCATACATATTATTCCTCCATAGAAAAAAGCACTCTGCTTTCGCAAAGTGCTTTTAGTCATCGTTTTTGATATACGCGTCTTATTTTCGTATCACATACTTGCGCAATTAGATATTTTGAACGTTATTTTTTATACCTAATTGCTTTTTTATTAGTTCTAATTCTTGTCGTAAATTCTGATTTTCTGATTTAATACTTGTCATTTCTTCCTGCATTTTATACACACTGTTAATGGGTCCCTTTTTATATTGTTGAGGCAACGATTTCTTTGCCCCTCCAAACTTCCATGTTACGCCGGCATTTACCATGAAATCATTACCGTTAGAAGATGTCCCCATGTGGAGGATAGTTCTCTCATTAGTATAATGGGCTACCCCTATTGCCATGGCACTATGACCTTTATAGTTACCAATGCCTACCATTATCTGGGTTGGTTCATATGGGTCATACGCAATTGGGTTCAAGGCTGCTAGGGCAGCTCCCAAAGCATCGCCTCTGTCCGAATCAGTTTTAACTGAATCTATTCTGCGATTTGTTTCGCTTAATCCAGCACTGAAATTTGCTTCAGTCAAACGCAGTTGGGAAACATTCACTGCATCAGTTGCTTCTGTACCTGCTGCAATATTAGTAAGCTGGCGTTCGCCTCCCTGCGAGCCAAATGAAACGGTATTCTCTCTGTCGGCGATGGAACCTGCTCCGATAGCCACAGAACCCTTACCTATCGCATTTGCATTCATCCCTATAGCCGTAGAAAAATTACCTGATGCTTGGGCACCATAACCAAAAGCTGCGCTCATTGCACCGCTCGCTTCAGCTTCTTCACCTATAGCCTGCGAAGAAAACCCACTTGCTACTGAAGCATTCCCAACAGCAATAGACATATCGCCACTTGCAATTGCTGATTCACCTGTAGCAACTGAAAAAGCTCCGCTTGCAACTGAGTTATTGCCGATAGCAACAGCCAGTGTTCCGGCAGCAGTTCCTTCAGGAATTGCTGCATAGGCTACTGAAAATATGTTTCCGGCTGTGAAGAGTAAACTTAAAGCCAATATTTTTTTCTTCATAAATTCCAGCTCCTTTTTTTGTATTATAACATTACAGCGACAATTCTTCAAGTTTTTTTATTTTTTTTAAAATTAATTTATTTAGATATTAAAAAAGTTTTTAGCCGATTCAATACACAACCGTCAAGACAACATTGTTCCCTGATCCAATAATCATACGGCTTAACGCCACGCCATCAGCGTTTTGCATACGCAGACAGCCATACGTCGGCACCCAACCCTGATAATCTGCGTAAGGGTCAGGCAAGCCACTGCCGCCACCATGAATATCACGGGCGCGCGGGTCGCGTGTAGTGATATAAAAGTTGCCATAAGCCGGACCATATGCACCGTCAGTTACCTCAGCGGTTACACCGGTATAGACACCATTCGGCAAACTTCCCCTGGGGTCACCTGCTGCATTGTATCCGGGGACAAAGTCATCACTACAAGGCCATTCAGCAATCACACTATAATTTTCATCCATGGCATACATCCTGCTTTTGCCGTCCGGGCGTTTACGTCTTTGAAATTGAATTTCTTTTAACATATTCATCCTCCTTTTTCAGTAATACAATAGCCATGCTCAACGCTTCGACCTTCCGCTGTTCTCTATCCCATGTGAGAAAGCGGGGATCCATAGCGTCAAGCATGGCTTTTAGTTCGTTAGCGGCCGCCTGTGGCGTCATGTTAGTTTTTTCTTAACTAGTGTAATAAGACCGGTCAAGTTTTTGCAGCCTGCATCGCTAAGATTTTCGATAATGCTTAATAGTTCCGTCGCTACAAGGTAGCTGATAACTAGCAATACAGCCCATTGAGCATTATTTAACTGTTGCATTACAACGTCAATAACTGCCGCGGCGGCCACACACAGCATATAAACTACCAGTTTACCGAGGAACCTGTGTTTCATGACTTCGCTGGAAATACTACCTTGCCGCCGTGCCGCCGGGATTCCACAGATCGCCTGCAATACCGTCGGTTCATTTCTTCCAGCTTCACACAACTGCTTGTAGGATATTTCTATCCACTTCGTTGCGCAGTCCAAAAAGACCAGCAACGTAAAAGCGTAAAATAAAACAGCGTGCTTGTGCAAGCATGCTGCCATTACTGACGCCGCTATAGTTTTAGCCAATCCGTCAGTTGTCAGTGTCTTAAAGGCCCCCACAACAGCATATTTAAATGCGGCAATATCCATTTATTCTCGTCCCCCTAATTCAATTTCATTCAGCTCTTCCACGCTTTGAGCAGCTTCGATTTTTTCTTTGGTCGATCGGTACTGCTCATGCAGTGCATTGCTTCTGACCGCGCTTGTTACAAACACGCCCATAATGTCAGCAGCCGTGATTGTCGTTGTTGTATTATCTGCCATACCCCAGCCGATTGTTGCATCTTCACCCTGTACCGATAAAGATTTTAACGCAATATCCAGCCTGTCACGGCTTTTTGTGTCGAAGTCATAGGTGTTGCCCTCGTATTCAACAGGGGCGACCTCTGCGGTATCTCTGTGCATTTTAGCGGCATTGATTAGCAGTTCCTTACAGCGTTCCAAAGGCGGATATGTTTCCACCTTTTCAATACCTAAAGCCAACAGAACATCATCGCCTGCCCCGGCAGGAAAGCTGATATATGGGTATGCCTGCTTTAGCTGTGAAAAGCTGTCATAGGTATTACCTTCGTATTTATATTTAATAACCTTCTGTATCATTCGTACCACTCCAATTCAAAAGTAAAATCTAAAGTCGCTGCTGCTGTTAGATTTGTATAGCCCCAATTAGCTAAATCATCACTGAAAATGTTATAAGAATTACTGTTAGAATCAAAAAGACTGTCCATATTATCTATGACAAAGGGACTTCCTCCTGTCGTAGAGTGAACAATAAGCCTTGACAGCCCAGTAAACCTTTTGGAAGCAGGCGGGGCAGGCTCCGGAAGATTATAAAAGTACAATGCTGCCTCAAATAACATTATGCTATTAGGATCGACTGCAAGAGTTAAATTATAAATTTGGGTATCGTTTTTAACTGTTTGCAGTAAGGGAGACAAGCTCCCCTCTCCTTCATCTTGATAAGCACGGGTATAACTGTATACATATGCGTCTATTCCTGCATATGTCAAAGCAAGGCTTGCGTTTCCCTGCCAGTTTATAAGCGTTCCTGCTTTCTTTGACGCTAATATCAATTTGCTTGACAAGCCCATTACAATGCCACCTTTCCGAGGATATAGATAAAGATAGCATTCGCAGGCTCATTAACTTCCATCGCAATTTTTAGTACCTCTCCATCAGCAATATCAGGCAAGGCACCATCCACCATGTAAACTGTAGGAGTATTAGCTCCAATGCCATTGTTAGAACCAATGCTGAATGTGCCAGTTCCGCCTGACCGAGCAACAGAAATAATAAACGTTTTGGCATATCCAGTCATATCGCCAGTGTCTCTAAATACTACACTTCGGTTCAAACCGTTTTTAAGGGTATAGGTCTGAATATTTGAGTCCCCTCGTTGTAAGACTGTCGGTAATGAGCCGACTGCCTGCATGTCAGATTTTGTTTTTAAAATTCCGTCAAAGGTATTTGTGGCTGTGAAAGTGTTATCGGCAGCAGCTATTACATCACCTGCACCTGTACCGTCAACGCCTTTATCACCTCTGGGGATTGATATATCAAGTACGGCCGCTGTATCTGTTCCGACATTGGTTACACTTGCATTACTGCCCGGTTCTCCTGTTGTTACGGTTCCGATAGTAATTGTGGCCGCTGTGCCGTCTTTGCCATTGATGCCGTCATGCCCTTTTGGTATACCAAAATTCAAAACTGCATTTTCAATAGTGCCGCTGTTTAATACCGTTGCATTTTCCCCGGCTGCAAGGGTAGTTGTTTCGCCAACGGTCAATGTACCGTACTGGATTATTTCGAGGCCTGCTTTAGCCTGCAGCGTGATTTTAGGTGTTTGTACATTTACCTTGATTGGCTTATTCATCATGTACTACCGCCTTTACGTGAAAGTTTGCGGGAAATAACAATGTTGTTTTTGTTTCGTCCGCAACCATAACAAGATCATATTTATAATCACCAACCGGTAATTTTTCAGCAAATTCATCTGCAGTAATATTTACAGTGATAAGCTGACCTGATACTTCACATGTTTTTGAAAGAAGAACATCGGTACTTCCTTCGGTCGTTTTGATTGAAAATGTAATATTATCAGCTATTGTTACGCCTTCTACTTCCCATGCGCAATTAAAGGTATCACCATATGAACAAACAATGTCTTTTCCGTTGGTTACTATCATCAGCTCACCCCCAATTCAATCACGCGATACCAGCCGGCACCGCCACTACCGCCATATGCACCCCCAGCTCCGCCGCCGATGCTGGCAGTACCGGAAATTAAATTCCTTTCGCATACTACAAGTACCACACCACCACCGCCTCCGCCACCACCAGTTTGTATCGCGCTGTCTAATGTGGCAGAACTACCGGAATACCCTGTTGATATATAGGTTCCTGTATTTTTGTGTGTCTTTGTTACAATTCGAATCATACCGCCCCCGGGGCCTCCGATTGCACCTGACAGTGTTTCTGTGCTGCCTTCTTCGGAGATTGAATACACACCGGGGCTTGATCCACCACCGCCTCCGAGAATTTCTTCGCTATAGCAGCCTGCTAAAATGCCTGCGGCATCAAGACTTCCAATCCTTGAACCGCCTAGTTTAACCCCGCTGCTGCTTACCCCATAATATCCTGAATCTGAACTGGAACCAGCCGTCCCCCCAGCTCCGCCGCCGATTGCTGGTTCGCCAGGATTTCCGTTAACCCCTATACTTGCCCCGTATAGCTTTCTTATTTTCACCTGCTGCCCGGGTTGTCCTCCACCACCGCTGGCGTTTATGGTGCCCTCATTTATAAACATTCCCTGACAGCGGATATCAACAAAGCCGTTGACAGTTACAGTCACATCGGCAGGAATGTATACGCTGCGATAATTCTTACGTCCACCGATCGTTACGTTGCCTGTAGGGTAGAAATCACCGTCGCTGCCGTCGCCGCGATCGCGCCACCACGATGGGTACGCTGCCGAAGCAACACCCGTTAATGTTCCTTTGGCTGAATAGGTTACTTCAACACCTTTCCCTGCGTCATTCGCTGAAAACTGTATCGTGCCTGTATTCCAAGTGCTGTCATATGCACTTGTATTATAATCAGGGAAAAACTGCCCCTCGACCGGTGTCGCTGCTACCTCATCGTAATCTCCCTGATAATGTACTGACCCGTTAATAATATCTATAACTCTTACTATTGTAGTAGTAGGACTATTTTTCACAGGGACTTCATTCAATTGTATCGTATACGGAGAGATATTCGGTATCAAATGCCGTTCTGTTAGCATTATAGATGTTGGCACATCTATGAATGGATCATGCCTGATATCACTCGGATTTGCCATTTTCTAACCTCCTGTCTTTAATTGTTTAGTTGACGCTTGCTGAAGCAATTCTGTCATTTTTGCATTGCGTTCGATATCATACAAATACTGATTTACCTCAAAAGGCTGTTCGCCGAGTTCCATATCCATCTTAATACCATCACCCGCCGCAACTGTATATTTTAATTTAGATATCGGAAACGTATATAATTCCCCATGGGTAGCCGTAATAGCCGCATGACCATCTGTAGAAAGTTTGCGTACAAAAAAAGAACCGTCCGGTTTTGGATATTCAAGTTTTATCCCTGTCACCTTTGCCGATTTTGTCGGTTCTTTATAACGTTCTATTTGATTTTTTCCCCAGCGATAAGCATCTGTTTCAGAATAAGCAGACGGAAGACTTAAAACCTGTTCCTGAATACCATATTTCAGCTGACTTTCAATATCTTCAACATATGCCAGCCATTGCTCACCATTATCGTCTACATTCCCGCCCTTTACTCGTCCAACATTCACGACTTTTTCAACGTCCCATGTCGGAACAAAACTGTCCAAATGCTCACCTACCCAAAAGCGCGCCTGTTCATTTATGTCATTGATACGTGGTTTAAAGTACAATTGCCGATATTCGTTGACGCCGTATACATAGTCAACAGCAAAATCTGATAACTGTTTCAGTGCTTCTTTTGCTGTTACACCCTCAAATTCGATATAAGACGCCGTATAACCCGTATTGATGATATTATTCGTGTTGTACTGTAAACCTATCTTACGTTCAACCTGACGCGCTATGTCAGCTACTATAGTAGATATCTCCCAGTCTCTATAAGAACCAAAGATCAAAACTTTTTCAAGAAGATTGAAATAACCGTGTCCAACAAATTTAAAAGTATCTTCTGTAGTACCCTCGACTGGCCGAGTGATAATATATCCACTCCACCACGGGCGCGGATCGTTGAACAAATGAACGTCAATTCGCTGCCGGTAATTCAGTTCGTCATTGTCTGGTAATTTATTAAAAGTGATTTCAATCTTACTACAACCGGTTTCTGATAAGTCAAACGTCATTTTATCAATAGACGTTCCTTCGCTTCCTGCGCCGAAGATTGCAGTTTTTGTTCCATCTGCGTTATACGCGATAACGTCATAAACCTCAGGCAAATAACCGATTAAGTCATCCGGAGTGACATTCGAACCGTCGTCCATGATATTCGCCGCATGGATAAATCTACCATGTGGCCGCAATCCATAAAGTAAATTGCTCATACAAACCACCTTTCAGTAAACTGTATATCAACTTCACCAGCTGAACCAGTGTATTTGTATGTATTTCGCCCCGGCGCTGCATGTAAGAACAACCCTGAAAAAGTATTCAAACTGTTTGCTGAATCACGTCTTACTGTACCGGTTTCGCCATTAACTACCGCCGCAGCTGGCGACGTCAAAAGCGTATCGCGCAGTCTAAAGCTTTCGCCGCTTTCTACATGAATAATAGAAATATCAGGCATGGATTCTCCTTCAAATGGACTGAAAGTAAAAATCAGCGGCACGTCGACAGACGCTTCGCTGTGGATGCTTATTTCTGTCCCGTTCTGAATTTCTTCAAAGATTGTCTTTCGCAAAGTAGAAGCTGTTGCGTATCTAAAAGGATCTGCAAGCAATAATGATATTTCAATATCACTCCACCGTTGTTTAAAGCCTTTTTGATATTTGTGTTTAAATTTACTGATTCCAGCAACTTTAAAACAACGATCCGCACGACCAGTGTGTAAAACATAATCCCTTTGAGCAAAAGCCCGATATGCTTCGTTTACAATCTCGTCATGATCTTTTTCAGATTCGCGTTTCAAATCAAACGATACTTTTACAGTGCGGCCTTTCACATATCCGTCGCCGACAGCATAACTACCATGAGAAAAAGCTCTGTCCTGTAACTTCAAAGAAAAATCATAACTGCCCGCGTCATCAAGTTCCCAACCGTCCGGTAAAACATAAACCCGATCGTTTTTGATAATTTTCAGCCTGCCGTCGTTTTCAAAAATATTACGATACATGGTTACCCCCTCCTGCCAGTTGCTATTATGTCATTGAGTGCCGCGAACAAATCATTAACATCTGCTGCATTGTTGATATCGCCGTAAATGTTTTGCTCAACTACAGTTCCACCGGCGCCCATCTCGTCAGGGTCAATGCCCAGCAAGTCGGCAAATATACCATTTCGCAGTGGGATAACGGCTTCATCGCTTTTACCCTCGCCCATTAGTGCGAAAACTGGAGCTGTGATAACGCCACCAGACGCAAACGCCAAACTACCCATTCCGGCAGACATCATTTGAGTTGTGGCTCCTGCGTATGCAGCAGGAGCGGCCACGGGGCCAAGTTCTGCGATAGATTTTTGTACAGCAGGTGCGACTAAACTTTGTGCTAATACTTTGTTTTTAACAAGCTCTTTTTTCCGCAGTTTATCTGACAAGACGTCAGCCATCGTTCGGCTAATTTGCCACTGGATAAACATCTGCGCAATCTGCTTGCCGACGTTTTTAAACACATCTCCAAGCTTCCCGCCGTTTACAATAGCGTCAGCAACTCCAGCGGAAAGGTTTTCTTTCAACATATTCGCAGCTTCAAGCGCAAAGTCCATATAGGTTTGTTCGGCTTCCATTCGCCAATCGTTATACGCCTGCATCATTTCCTGCTCTTGCAGGTTTTCAGCGGCTTTTGCTTCAAGCTGGGCAAGTCTAGCTTCGTCCTCGGCTTCTAACCGACCTTGTACCATTGCCAGCAGCAACGCTTGATGATCTTGCTCGTTTTGCTGTATTTCGTCATTGTTTTTTTGTGCGGCATCTTTGTATTGATTGAGCGCGTTCGATTTTATCAAACTGGCTTCCGCTTCCGTTTTTCGGAGTATTTCCAGCCGCTCCGCTTCGGTCTTTGCTAAAAGTTCGGCGGACTTAGTGTTTCCATCCGCTTCGGCTTTAAGCCTTGCGCTTTGGGCGTCCAAGTATGCCTGCTCAACCTTCGCTACTTGTTCGTCAACCCTGCCAAACAACGAGTTATCGTTGTCGCCTTTGATTGCATCCCAAGTGCTTTTAAAACTCTCGGCTTTTTGCGTAGCATCATCAAACAAAGCCAGGTATTCTCGTGCGTCTTGGACGGAAGTATCTCGGGCGGCTTTAGCACCGCCGCCTTTACCGCCTGCACCACCAAAATTAATCGTTCCCGGTGTTGTGTCCTTATCGCCACCGGTAGCCTTGAGCAATGCGCCTGACGGGTCAAAGCCCTCGGACGTGGTGTCCCAATCGTCGCTACTATTTAAATTGCTTTCGTTGCCGCCAGTATACCGCCGTTTTATCTCATCAAAGCTTAAATCGTTGGCATAAGCATATACCCCAACAGTAGCGGCACCTACAGCCGCCCCTATGGCCGTTGCGCCACCTGCAACTAGCGCCGCGGCTTTCCCCGCGCCCAATGCAGCTATTCGCAAAGCTGCATAAGCTTCTGTTACGCTCGTAATTGCGCCTATCCACGGGCCAGCCAAAGCAATAAAACCTTGAGCGGCAATCGAAATAGCTGCCGCACCACCTGCGACCTCTAAAGCAACTACTGCATTCTGCCTTTGTTCGGGCGTCAGTTCGGCAAACCAGCGGGCAACGTCGCGCGTTCCTTCTGCTAAAGCTTGAAACTGCGGCAACATTTGCGCGCCTATGCTTACTGCCAGCCCCTTAAGCGCCTGTTTTGATGCGTTAATCTCAAACTCGGCATCTTCAAAGGCCTGCGTGGTTTTGTGGTCTAAAACTAAACCAGTTTTTTCGGCACTTTCATACACCGCCTGAAATTGATCTTCCGTCAAGTTTAACAAGTCGTTCAACTTTGCACCACTGCGCCCGAAAATTTCCATTTCCATCGCGGTTTTTTCGACGCCGTTGGCCATTGCCCGATGTTTGTCGGTGACATTTGACAGTATCTGCTCGGCTGACAGTAATCTATTGTTACTATCCAATATCTGGATACCAAACTTTGTGAAAACATCTTGGCTAATATTACCTGATGCAGCCGCCGTCTCAATAGCTTTCGCCGCCGTGTAGGCGGTTTTGGACATCTTCGCCATGGCCCCCGACATTTCCTCGGTGGCCAGCCCTACAAATTCGCCAACAGCAAGCAGGCGGCTTGCACTTTCAGCCGACATATTAGTTTTATCTTCAAGATCATTTACTGCCGCCGCCCAGTTTCTAACAGCAGCAACAGGCATTGCTATTGCACCAACCGCCAATAGCTGACCTTTCATATTGTTAATTTTCGAAACTGTACCTTCGATTAAGCTTTCGCTTTCTTTTAGTCCCTGTTTTAGTCCAGTAGTAATCGCACCGAATTTTACATTCAGGTTCCCGGCTGTACCCATTTATTAACCTCCTTTCTGTGCGAGTTTAGTGAAATATTCTTTTTCATTTAAAAGTTCTGCACGACTTTTTTTCTTTTTATCCTCCAAAGGTTTCAATATTTTTTCAGGTGTAACAGATTTCTTTTTCACATGCGGCGCAACTAGCCAATAGACGAAATATGCCGTTAGAGCGTTTTTCCTTTCTGTCGCAACCTTGTACCCTTCGAACATCGTTTCAACCTCGTGTGGCTGCAATAACGGCAGTTCTGACGGCTTTAAGTTAAGCAGTCCATAGGCGGCTGCTTCTATCCCCTCAAGCCACGCCGTAGCCGAAAAGAGTTTTACTCGTCCTTCGGTTTCGCTCTCCCGCGTTTCGCCGTTTCCTGCTTTTTTCCAAAGATGCCTGTAGCAATTATTGCATGCGCCATTGGAATGCCAAAATCTGTTACGGCAACGCCATTTTCAAATGCAGTGTTAATAAGCTGCTCCACGCTTGCAGTTTCACCTTTTTCTTTTGCGCAACTAGCATAGGCAATCGGCATAATTTGATAAACTGATGTGATTGTATAGGCTCCGTTGATGTAGCTTCTAAAAATATCTATAATTGATAAACCTGTAATCGTTTCGATTGTCAGCAGGTCTTTAATGTTCAGCGTTAAATAGTCGTCATTTGTGCCAAATAATTTAAATGGTACTGTTTTTTTCATTTTTGTTTTCTCCTTTAAAAAAAGGCGGGCAGGAATGCCCGCCTTTTATAGTTATTTATTGTTTTTCAAGTTGACCGTTGCCGGTAACAGTGCAGCTAATAGTAGCTACATCATCGTGAGGGGTCTCCATGCTGTAGTCAGTCACACTGCCCCAGCCGATAAACTCATCGCCGTTGGGATAAACGAATTTGCAGTTTACTTCTACGCCGTTTTCAAAAGCGTAATCCATTGCCGCCGCTCCCTCGTCAGACAATACAACAACGCTTTCAAGCTCCATTGTCCACGAGCGCAGCCCGGCTTTAGTAACCTTCCAACCGCCTGTAGTTTTGTGCGAACAGTCAATCTCGTCTGCACTACGGCCAAGAGACGTACTGCGTTGCCCGCCCACCGGCACCCATTGAGGTGTATCAACTGCCCCGATATTAACATATAGTAAATAATCTTTGCCCAAGGACGCATCCGCGGCGTTGGGGTTAACTGGTAAAGATGTAATTGCCATTATTTTCACTCCTTATTTTGAATTTTAGCCAACATGGTAATAACGCCATGATAACCATAGTTGTCCTCGGGGAACGCTTCGAAGTAGTCGATAGTTGTTCCCATGTGATGAAACCCATCTGCCGACAAATCAAAGTTTGTAGCGCAAAGCAGCGTGATTATATCATTGGCGATTTGATTAACTTCCTTCTTACCCTGATATTCACTCCAAATATCAATGTTCAGCGTAACGTCAGTAATGTCATTTACTTTAGTTCCTGCTTCCTTGCAGGTAAACAGCCCGAACGTGATATATGGTGCTTCTGCGTCCTCGAATACATCATCGTAAACAGGTATGTCTTGATGCTCTGACAACCGCTGATAGACGGCTGCGCTAAGCGCATTTAATGGTATTCGTTTCATTTTTTTCGCTCCGTTTCAGCTTTGACCGCCGATTTTACCGCATTGATATAGTTTTCGCGCTCCTGCAAATATGCTGGCTGCAAAAATGGTTTGGGCTTTGAGCCGGGGTGCATAACGTGAGTGCCGCTAACGGGATTCCCGTTAATAACCATTAAAAACTGCTTTTTGCCGCTTCGCGCACGCTTTGCGCTATTGGTAGTGCCTTTGGTTAAGGCATGCGCCTTTGTCCCAAATTCCACCAAATGACTATGCGGGGCTTTGCTCCAAACAATACCACCGGTCCGCCCTTTGCTAAACTTTGCCCGCTGTGTGGTTATCCTAGATTTAATATCCAGCTTTCGCCCCTTTGCATTTGTTCGCACGCCACGGCTGCTAACGCGCTGTTTCGCACCGCGGGCAACTTTGCCCAAACTGCGATTGGTAACTTTTTCTAAATGTGCTTGGACGGCAACATCGAAAGCCTTATAATTGCGCATGATGGTTTTAACATCTCTGATGTCCACCTGTATTTGACTACTCATTTACGACCTCTTGATGACTTCACGCACCTGCAATATGGTAGCATTGTCATACCCGTCATATGAGTGAAGCACATTAAAAATCTTTCCGTCGTGTAGTACGCGCCAGCCCGAAACGATTTTATTGTTCCTCCGCAAAACTATTTCATATGTCAAATCAGACGAAATCGCCCCTTGAACATTTGCAACAGCGCTGCGGGGAACTTTCACGCTTGCCCAAGGCGTAAAGGCCATAACCCATTCACGATTACGGCCGCCCTGTCCGTCAGAAACATCAATCGGTTTTAAAATGGTTATTTGCTTATCAAGTTTACCAATGAGCATTTAACCACCTCCCCAATACTGCATTTGTGTAATCATAGTGCGAATAGTAAACCCGTAATCTTTAGGTTCTCGCCCACCTTGATTACGGTTTTCATAAAGCTCGGCGATCAGTGCCATTTGACACATTTCGGTTTTTGCTTTAAATCGATCGTTTAATATTTTTTCATCGTACCCAGTAACGGCGTCGATGATAATTCCTTCAGCGACACTCATCATTTTTTCCAGTAAGCTATCTTCAACGTCATTTGTAATACGTAGATATAACTTCACTTCTTCAATATCCATACGGTTACCCCCTTTGCAGGTTTATGACCCGCAGCAGGTTACGCCGGGGTAATTTGCAGATATACCATCGCGTTAACATCAGCTTTTTGAACATCAAAGCGTTCAATAGCGCGAACCATAGACGCATTCATATTGAAACCTGCTTCGGTAGACAAATCGACAGTAACTTGTTTACGATCGAAGAATTTACAGAACTCTGCCATATCGCCGACAAAGAACGGGTGTGCGCCGCTCACGTCAGGAAGACGTTCGTTTTTCATAACATGGACAATACGTCCAGAGATTTGTTTTTTCGTAGGATCAATCAGTACAGGCTGAAGCAAAGGTAAACCGTTGTCCAGTTTTACCTGATCGAGATAATCAAATCCGTTTTGATTTGTAATAATGACCGCTGTAGCTGCAATATCAGGATCAAGAGAAACATTCAGCGCAGTCTTGATATCATCATAACTATCACCAGCTTCAGGGGTAAGGGTTTGCAACAATGCGATAATTTTAGAATTTTCCGTGTTAACGCCTTTACGAACAAACCGACGCCCGATCACACCTATAAGATCAATATCAATATCTTCCAACAGCTCGTTAGCAACTGGGATAATTTCACCGTACGTTCCAACGTTATAAGAGATCTGCGCAAAATTAATATCTTTTCTATTAATCTCATTCAATTCATCAAAATTAATTAGTTCGGAATTGTCTTCTACAGTAGTAGGAATCGAACCGCTGCGGCGTGTTACCGGGATAACTTCGCACAAATCTTTCAATGCAAATAACCCGCGGCGATATTCAATCAAACGATTAAACTGCTCGTCAGGAAGCAAATAGCCACCTTTATTAGGAAGACCACCTGCTTGACCGGGCGTTCCAACTGCATTAGTAGCGTATTTCTTTTCTTCTTCAGTCAACGGCACATTTAAAACCTGTTTATTAAATACACGGTTTCTCATAGTAGAATTATCAACCGTCATAGTTTCTCTCGCAGGAGTGCCTGCAAAACTTTCGATTTCTTCCTGTTCAATAGCTTCTTGAACAGCAATAGCGTTTTTCATGGTGTGCAACTCGTCGAGTTTACTGTGTGCGTCATTGACCTTTCCAGCGACCTGTAACGTTTTAATTTCATTTTTCAGTGCATCGAGTTGTTTTTTCATTTCTACAGATTTTCTCATATTATTATTCCTCCTTAAATTAAAGCCAAAGCGATATCAATTTCTCTTTGCTTTTCCTCGTTTTTATTTTTTTTAGGTTCAACACAGTTTTTAATAGCAGCTGGAACATTCTTGAAATGACTTAAATCACCAGCGTAAGCCACAGCTTCAAACGGCTCTGTAACATTGACTTTGAATATTTCAGCAACCTGACGGCCTGTCAACCACGTTTCAGAATCGACCATTTTAATAATGGTTTCCTCGGCAATGCCTTCATGTACCTTTTCCATGTACAAGGAAATAAGCCCCTGCTGAATGACATCGAGCGCGTCAGCTGTCTTTCGTAATTCATTAGCATCGCCCCATGCTCCCCCTGCCGGTTTATGAATCATCAAATAAGCATTCGAAGGGATCTCCAGCTCATCACAAGAAAATACTATCTGTGTCGCAATGCTGGCAGCAATCCCGTCGACAACGGCTTTAGTGTATCCGTCGTGACGTTTCAGCATGTTAGCAATGGCCACACCAGCAAACACATGCCCACCGTCGCTGTTAACATAAACAGTTAAGTTCTTACCTTTGACACTGTCTAATTGTTTTTTTATTTCTAAAGGATATACATCTGAATCGTCTTCCCCGCCCCAATTCCAATTATCGTCCCTGATAGCACCATAGATATAAATATCAGCACTGGTCTCTGTCTGATTTCGAATGTCCAAGAAATTCGTTTTTTTGTTCAATTTATTCACCCCCCTTCGTATACGCATTACCTAATTTATCAAGGTCAGTATATGACCCGTTGACAACAATGACGTCACCGCCCGGTACGGGAGGCAATCCAGCTTTCTTTCTCGCTTCGTTGATCGTATAAATACTGCCGCTGACATAGTTTCGCAAAGATTCAGACTGTGTTTTAATATCACCTCGTAAAATAGTGCCGACATTAAACTGATAGCTTAACCCTTGTTCAATTTCTTCATTGGTTAAAAGTTTGTAATTTAATTCTTCCTCCCACTGCGTAAGAATAGCCAGTAGCGTATCGACGTAAAAAGTCAGATTCTGCATTTCGCTGTTGCTATAACTGCTTTTATCGTAGTTATTCAAATGATTCGGCTTTATACCGAATGCCGCTGCGACTTGCAGGCTACTAAATTTCTTCAGCTCATAAAACTGACTGTCAGTAAGTTTCAGATCCAACGGGACAATGTCAAATCCTAAAGGCAAGGGGATTATTCTGTCGCCACCGCGACCACCGAATTCGGATAATTCTTTTACTAAAGACGCTTTTTTCTCCTGACTTAGATCACCAACAAATTTAACTACAGCACTGGCGGTCAAGCCTTTTTGATATAAGTCATTTAAAAAACCTTGCGCGGCTTTATTACCCTCCATATTTCTCGCCAATACTTCGCGGACACACATTCCGACAAGACCATCTTGTGATAGGCCGCCTTTCAAATGTAATACATCAGAAGGATTTAGCCAGTAATTTCGACCGTCTTTAGGATCAAAATACCGATAAAAAAACGCCCGACTTGTAAAATCCGGCGTATCAGCTACCCATATTTGAACTTGTCTGCTGTCTAATGGATACAGCCCTTCTAATTTTCCCGCGGCGTCATGTTTGATAAACGCATATGCGTTACCGTAGTGATTCCGCGAATACTCCATTAGCACCTTGAAATTAAACGGCGTCATATACCTGTTAGGCCTTACCTTCACGGCACGATAACTGTCGTGCGTAGTTATCCTGTTATTTTCACCATCTTGAAGGTGAATTGATAATTTTCCCAGTGCTTCAGATAAAACTTTTAAACATGTGAAATATGTTATCTCTGATAGATCTGTCCCGGTGTAACCCGCCGCCCGTGATTGAAAGAATGAATTTAGCTCTGACAAACTAACGCTATTACTAACATTCAGTTTTCTTTTCGCTTGAAACACGTCGATTTTTTCGACAAGTTTATTGAATAAACTCACGTTTTAACACCCTCCTTTCTCTGTTTCATAATGGCCTCCCATGTGTCAAATTCAGCGTTTGCATCGTATGGTGTTCTGTCGCAGTTTAAGAACATTATTTTCCACGCGTCTATAATTGAATAGATCGGATCAATCCGCGCGCCAACAGTTTCTTTGACGATTTTAATTTCACCAAAGCTATTTTTTACAAGTTCTGCGTTTGCAGCAGACCATGACAACAGTGAATTTCTACGGTCATACAATATTTGACCGGCTTCAACAGACTGTCTGAAATCAATCGTACAGTCATTTAAACTTTTCGCTGACTGAACTATATCAATTAAATCGCAGCCTAGAAAATCAAGGTCAGATAAAAACGCACTGGCATTATGATTGTCATAACCAACTGCAAGAATTTTCAGACCATGCTTTTCAATCAGTTCTCTCAAATGTGTGAGAATGTACTTATAATCTGTTTTCAGCCCGAACGCTCCTGATGTTAGGGTTAAAAAGCCTTGATTTACCCATACCCTATAAGGGGCTTCGTCAGTTTTTTCATGTTCTAACAGACGTAGTTCAGGCATAAACGAATGAGAATAGATATATACTTTCTGATCGTCAAGAGGAAAAACCATTCCTATACTGGTTAAGTCCCCACCCTGCGATAAATCAATACCTAAATAACATTCTCTGCCTTTCATGTCTTCAAGCGTCAAATCTGATTCACAGTGTTTCCATTTTTCAATGTCCAGCAGTGAACCTTCCGAATAAGTCACCCAAATATTCAAAGACTTTGTCATAAAATTCAAAAGTTCGGTATTCCCTTTTTCCTTAGCTTCCAATGCTTTTTCCGCCATACGTTTAATCTTTCCTTGATCCAAAGTCAAATCATCAAACCAAAGGTTTAGCGGATTCGCTTTTGCCCAGTTTTCAGGTAACCACATATCATCATCTTTATTCATTTCAGCGATGTATATGAAAAGGGATTCTTTCACTATAACCCCTTCTAAAACTTTATCGCAAAATTTATACTGCTCATAACATGCCCCGTTTAAATCAAAACCTGCGGTAGTAATCGCCATTGTCAGCGCACTGTCAACCATTATCTGACCGTCAAGCATGAGCTTGTACATCTGATTATTTTTATGAGCATGATACTCGTCTACAATTGCAAGAATCGATCTGAAACCGTCTGCACTTTTGGTATCTCTACCGATTGCTTTAATTTCTGTTCCAGTTATTTTACTTACGATAGTACGGTCATGTTCTCGAATTTTATAAAGTTCTTCCAGTTCCGGATCTGATCTGATAAATTTTACGATTTCGTCCCAAACTATATTTGCCTGATCCTGTTTTGTCGCTGTACAGAAAACACGTCCAAGATGATAACTTGAAAAAGAAGCGATATCATTCGCAATCTCACCAGCCAAAAAAGATTTACCATTTTGCCGACCGACCTGAACATATGCTTCCCTGTACCTTCTTTCTTTAGTTCTTTTTTTTCGCCAACCGAACAGGCTACCGATAATGAAATTTTGAAACCCTCGTGTGCAAAGCGGTTTCTGCATGCTTCCTTCCGCTATAGTTAATTCATTAGCGAGATTGATATGTTTTTCAGCTTCATCTACATCGAACTTATAATCAAAGTTTTTACGTTTCAAATCATCAAGATGACGTTTACAAGCTAAATACTCCTTGCGACCGGATATCCTCTTACCTGATACAATTAGTTTCGCGTAAGCCGTTGTACGATCAATCATTTTTTAGCATACTTTAAATACTTATTAGTCGCCGGCATTTCTTCGCAAGGAACAATCAATTTCAACCTATCAGTTGTCGCCAATCCTAATTTTGTAGAACACTGCATGATTTGTTTAACGTATTTTTCCTGCGCCAACACATAAGGGCTAACAACTTCGTAATTTCCGTATTTAGTTTCACGATCCCCGGTAAGTCCGTTTTCAGTGATAAACATCGTAGCTTCAATATATCGACTATAAGCATTTGAATAAATTGCAAGAATAGAAAAATCCAAATTATCAAGCAAATTTATTTTCCCAGCTTCATCAACAACCCGCGAAAATTCAGCGGCGGCAAACACGTCCAACCAGCTCGGAGGAACCAACCCTGTCCGAGAAAGTTTCAGTTTTTCTTCCTGTTTTAACTTAGCTTGAATGGCTTCTTTGCCGATTTTTCCAGTGGCGACACTTGCCGATTTCTTCGGTCTGCCTCCCATGAGCAGCAGCTCCTTTCTTTTCAAAATTTCATTTTTGGCGATTTCTCGCAAAAAAACACAAAGCGCGGTACTGTCCAAACTGGGTGAAAACTTTTTTGCCCTCCCCCTACCCTCCTATGTAAATTTGTAAAAATTTTTCTAACTTTTTTTGCAACATTTTCTTTTCATAACCACCACGCAAATAAATACGATGTATAGCAGCATGACTTTTCGAACTGACATATAACAGATTGTTTACATCAAACCTTCTATCAGGTGCTTCGTCCGTCTCATAGATATGATGACATAGCCGGCCGGGAACAATACGTCTTTCAGTCATAAGAATATAAAGATCGATACCGTTACATCTTTCTTTACATTGAACAGTCAATATAGACCATTCCTTACTATGATAAACCGCTGCACTTTCTTTATCTCTATGATACAGATCATACTCTTTATGACGTTTCTTTTCACAGCATGTTCCTGACGCTGGGTAAAGTTTGCCACATTTACCACATATCTTAGTTAACATAATGATCCAACTTTCAAATAAAAAGGACGACAACCAGCTCAGTTATCGTCCAACGTTATTTTGATAGCTTAATAATATCACGCTTAAAAACGACTTTCAACTGAAACAAACTGCAATGAACTGCAACGAACTGCAATCAACTGCAAATTGTAAATTTTTCTAATGCTAACGCATGAATCGCGTAAACGGTTCGTTCGCTAACACCTAACATGTCAGCAACTTCTTTCCAGTAAAGTCCTTCGACATAATACAATTCTAAAACACTAATATAGGTTAAATCTTCAACTGTATTTATTCGTTCAAGAATTTTAGCTTGTTTTGCCTGCAGCTTTTCAATTTTTTCAGCTGTTTCGTCCTCGACCGTCACTGCTTCAACAACTTTATCAGCAATGGTAAAAGTTTTCCCACCTTTTGGCATACCATCAAGTTTAACAGCACCAATCGAATACAAACATGATTTTCGATTTTCAAGCCGATCGCGTAATATTCTAATACGGGATTCAATAACGCCATATTCATTTAAAAATTGTATTTTTTTCAGCGTTTCTTCGTCGTATTTCAGAACATCACCCCGCTTTTCGATTTCAATTATCACCTTGACGACCTATGTTCAACATAGACCGTTCATCATCAATTCTGTGACAAGCGTGAAAATACGCTCGACACTAGCTATAATGCGGCTTTATTTGCCTTGTCACAAAACCTGTCACAGAATTGTTTTTCGTTCCGTGACTGAAAACGCCTGTGTTCATGCGGTTTTCGGATACTTTGTCACACTGTCACAGAAAAACAGCACAAATCTATTATATATATAATATATATATACTTACTCATTATCTCTTATATACTATATATTTTTATTATTTATAGATTAAAAAATAAAAGTGTGATTATGTGACAAAATATATCCTAACCCGCATTATTACTAACTTTTTTTGTCACAAAAACTGTCACAGAATATCAATTTGTCACAGAATGTTTTTGTGACAATTGATAAATCAGTCATCATCGCCGATAACTTCTTCCCAATACCAGTCACAAGTCAATTCATTTTTCACCAATACAGCTTGTTTTTCAATTTCTTCTTCTGTTGTATTTTCCTCAACTTCAAATTCATCATATAATTCACAACCAGCAAAACCTGTTTCTACGATAACTTTAATTTTTTTCATTACTATCACCTTTCATTATAATTTGATATACGCCCATTTTTTAACAGAATCAACAGTATGATCGTAACCGTTATCATAATAATCTCTAAAACAAAACGCAGGATTATCGTTAAATGTTACGGGTTCAAGTTGAGCTATAAAATAATGAAACTCATCAGCCTTATCTTGACATATCACTAATTTATACGGTACGGGTAAAACATGTTTTACTTTTTGCCAGTTCGTAATTTTGTTAACTAAAGATTTCATTTTATATTTCCTCACCAATTTAACGATCTAAAAATTTTATACAAAACATAACATGCCACCGAAAATATTAAAACAACATAACATACCCATATAGATAAACCAACTTTTAATATTTCCATTAATTCAGTCATTTTTTCTTAATCCTCGCTTTCAACCAAAGTTAAATCGTTTCTTTTCAGATGAGATATAGTTACTGATACGCCGCAACATTCACATTTTGGCAGCCTGATTTCAAAGCCCCAATTTGACGCAAAGGAAATATAAACCTTTGTTCCCTTTGGTACTAGCTGCCCCCCGCCGTTCATCAAATCTCTGTCGGTAATGGCGTACTTTCTTATGCAAGATTTAATTTTTATTTTTTTATCAATCATAGTTCCCTCATCTCCTGCAAAAAAACTTTGCCGTCATAATCTACTCCGACAGCTTGAATCTGATAATCGTCGCCGTAACTGTCGAAAAAGATAACTTCTGCCTTGGGGTCTTTGCTTTCAAGTTCTTTCATCAGTTCTTCAACTTTCATTTTTGCACCTTCCTTAATCTAATCTAAACTAACAACGAAAAATCGTTTCCGTGTACCGTCGTTCATTCGTTTTTGTATTTGCTGTTCTGCCAATCCAAATTTACGTATCAGTTCACGATTGAAAGATTTCTTACCGGTGATTTCCCGAATGTTTGAAATTTTACACCAGTCAGTGAACTTTATATATAGGTCATTTGCAGGTGTATTCAAAATTTCTTCAACAGTCATATCAGCTTCATCAACCCAAGTCAAAACCGTTGAATTCTCTATCATGTATTTTTGCTTTGCCTGTTCAACAACTTTCGGCAACGTAAACCGTTTATTTTGTACAAGCCGGCGTAATCCTTTAATAGCTAAATTCAGCAGGTACGACAAAGCAGTTTCACTGGTAATTTTTTCGAAAATCATCGGGTCGTAATCATCGTCGTTTTTTGAAAATTTAGCATTAAACGGAATGAATGTCAGCTTTCTCATCATGCCATCTGTTTTATCAGCAGATCGCGGAATTTCATTCGCGCTAAATAACTGCGTTGCATACGGTTCAAGTGTGAACGGCATTCCGAATTTTCGTTGCACCTGTAACGGCTCACCGCTGAACAGCTTTTTCAATGTACCGGTTTCTTTCAGCGATCCATAATTTATATCGTCGCCGATATTTACCATTTTATTTTCAAGTTCAGCTGTAATGAATGTGCCGGTCAACTGTTCAAGCGAAATAGTGGCGCAATTTTCATAACCAATAAACGTGCGGATCAATTTTAGTATTGTGGATTTACCGTTGCTGCCGCTGCCGTAAAACAAAAATGCTGTTTGAAAAATGTTCTTGTGCAGCAGGCAATCACCAACGATTTCCTCTAAAAGATCAATACATTCACGATCACCGCAAAACACCCGGTTCAACATGTTATCTAAATCAGCTGATTCAGCATTCGGATCATAATTAACCGGTATCCGTTCGAATTCGATTACTTCCGCACTATACGGTAAACTCTCACAGGTTTTTAAATTTAGCCTGGTATTTTTCAAATTGACGATAAACGGATCACTTTTTATTTTGCTGCGATCCAGCGCTGTCATTATTTTCATATAGGCAATAACTTCGTTCCGCTCACGCCATTTAATACCCGGATACGCCTCTATCATCTGCCGTTCGATTTGCTGTTGATTTGGCTGATAATAACCGTCACGATATATATAAATCTTATCGTTATAAGTTATTATTTTATCCAATGCCAGCAATTCATCAGCAAAAATATTATGCTCGAATTTGCCGCGTTTTACTTCTTTTTCGGCAAGCTGCGCTTCAATTTCTTCATCGGATTTAAAAGCTTCATCACGTAATATCAAATCAACTTCATACTGCGGCAAAGGTTCGGCTAAAACAAATCTGTTGATAACATTGATCGTTTCTTTAATTTCAGCACGTTTAAAGCCTTTGCTTTGCAAGTATACGATGTATGAAAATAATTCTTGATTGCGTCCGCTGCCGTCGCCCATTTCTTTAAACCGGTAATGATCCCCCGGCTGTGAAACTGGATAAAGCCACCGCGGCACGTCCATGACTTTATCATCGTCACAATCCCGTAACCATTTTCGCATGACGCCGCCGTCTTTGATTTTCACATAAGCATTACGCGAATGAGATCGGCAATCACTGTATATTCCGATCGCAAGACGTGTTTTCGTGAAATTCTTCCACGGTTCAGATGATTTAAACCAAACATGTACACCGCGCGACGTTTGCATGACTTTGCATTTTAAATCAAGATCATCAATAATTTGTTGAATTATTTTCGCGTCACTGACAGTATCGAAATCTAAAACGATAAACGGTTCAGGAACAATCATCGCAAGATTATCAAAGTCCTTTACCACTTTCCAGTCAAGGGCTTTTTCGCCGTCCTTGAAATGGTGAATTGCTTTTTTCTCATCATCTAATACGATATATTTTTTATCCAATATCCCGCCCCCTTTCTTTTTCGATTATCAACACAGCTTCGTTCAATGTCCGCGGGCAATAATGTTTGCCGTTTGATCGAGTAATCCGTATTTCATGGATTTTCTGATCCGGCTGCATACCGTTATTATCAACTTTGCATTCGAAAGCTATAAATTTACCATTCAAGCATATTAGCAGATCGGGAACGCCTTTTGCGGTCATTCCCGATCCGTAAGTATTCACATAATAAATCCCGTTAGCTTTCAAATAACTGATTATTTTTGATTGCAAACGGCTTTCGCGCATTATAAATCATCAAGTGCGTCCAGCGGATCGCCTGTAGCTGATTCAGATTCTTCAAAACCGAGTGCCGGTTCAACATTGGTTAATTTTGTGAAAGTAACTGTTTTGTCGGGATCTTTAGTCGATGCGACTATATTGTGTTCAATATCACCTTTTAAATAACAACCGATCAAATCGTTTTCATCGATTTCATCAAGGGAAAAATCATTCAAAGCTGTTTTTGCAAAAAACGAAAATGCTTTCATCGCCCCTTCGTTTGCTTCACCGTTCGATTTGACAAGACCGTATCTTTCAATTTGTTTCATGCCTTTTTGGGTAGCAAGTGTGACAATCATTTTACCGAAGTCTTTTTTATATTCAACTTCGACAATCTTGAAAATATAAGTACCTTCGGGAATAATAGAAAATCCAGTCTCAACAAGTTTAATAGCCATAATAAATTACCTCTTTTCTTTAAATTGATTCTTGAAAAATAACGCCGACGATATCTTGATTTTTAATAACAACTAAATAATTAATGCTTTTTTCATTAAAATCAATCGACCCGGTATAAACATGATCCTGTTTTTCCAGCAAGCCGAAAGCTTCATTTGATATGCTAACTTCTTTACCACTATGATCCTGAAAAATTCTTCTGATTGCTCTGGAACTTCCGTCAGCTTCAAGAACAATCGCCCTGCTTAATTCAGCAACTTTCGCCAATTCATCAATATCGAAGTTATTAAACACTTTGGTTAAAAGCATTGATTCATCAGCTTTTGCCGTTTGATAAAAATTTAGGGCAAAATCAGGTATAACCGTGGCAACTTCTCCTGAAACTAAAAAGCTATAGCCGTGACCTTTCATGAGTTTACCGTGTGCGCCAGTCTTTTTAGCAAATTTTTCAAATTTCATAGCTACACTTCCTTTTCAATTTCTATTTTTTTAATATCAGTGAATTTGAAAGATGTTACTTTATCAACTGTTTCAATTGCCAGCTTTTTACCTTTTTCATCACCGATAGAATAAACTTTTAAAACATTACCGGTAAAAACTAACTTCCCGCCTTGTTTCAAACTAACATTTACAATCATTGTTATCCACCGCCTTTACCGACATTCGATATTCTACTTTATCAATTTTGTATTTTTCGTAAAGATCGTCGGCTTTCAATTTATCAGTATCTACTGCTGATTTAATATTTTTGGATAACGTATAAACATAGGCTGCCGACTTCACTTCAACCCGGTCGTCATTTTCACCGAATTTGCCTTGAAGTGTCTTTTTTAGTTTATCCTTGTTATCCCTCAACCGCTTTTCGATGACCTTGATTTCAGCAGACGCTTTATCATATGCAATTTGATCGGCGTCTATTACTGCAAGCAGTTTTTCTATTTCGTCATCTTTTACACCAACAACGTTTGTCCTTAATGCTTTTAAAATATCAGCATCCTTTTTTTCATCAAAATCAGGAGAAATACCAGTTTCAACATGCTTTTTCCAAAAAGCAACAGCAGGTTTTAAATATCGTTCTTCAAAATCGGGAAAATCTTCCGACATGGAAAATTCAACTTCAATAGTATTGTCGATGTTGGGTACAAAAGCTTCTGGATTTTCATAATCTTTATCCTGTAAGAACGAACAGGTCATCATGACGTTATCGATCCCCGATAGATGAGCATATAGCGCAGCTTGCAGTTTATAATAAATTGGTACATCATTCAGCCAATCTTCGGCACGCTTTGTAGTTTTAATTTCGACGATCAGGTCGTCTGATTTTGCGTCCCACATGCCGCCAAAAATTTCAACATCACCGTAAAAATCGCCATAGGTTTTCTTGAAATAATCTTTACCGTAAACATCTTCCGGCGATTGGATATCAAGAAAATACCTGTTTTTCAGATAGTCAATAATTTTAGGTTCAATTACTTTACCTGCGATCGTATAAATGCTATCAACAAATGGTTCTTCGTATGTCCGTGTCATTTCACACCACACCGCGAAAGGAGTTTTCCAAGCATTTAACCCCAGCACTGCAGCGAAACGTGTTGCAGTCATTTTTTTGAATTTTTTCGGTAATTTATCAATTTCGATGTGTTTATCAACAAATTTCATCATGCACCTGCTTTCGCAATTTTTTCACCAATCTCAATTAGAAGGGTATCAGCAGCCTTTTTCGTCATACCTGCCTTAATTTTGCCGACAGTTTCAGTGATATAGCTTTCATAATCGCCTTCGGTTTCACGAAGTTTTTTAAGACCATTCTTAATAGCAGTAATTTGTGTTTTAGTGCATTCAGCTTCTCTATCACCTGCACCGGTCAATTCTTCAACAGCTTGTTTACGATCTGCAGCGGTGGCAGGTGGTTTTCTGCCAGCTTTAGGCTTTTCGACTTCTTTATCTGCATTTGCGCCGATAGTAGGTTCGATAGAATCATTTTCAACAATGTCTAAAACAAGTTGATACAAATACCGTCGGGCGTATGTTATTTCCGACCCTAACGCCTGCATTTCATTCATTTTACGTTTACCTTCTGCCGATATGATATCCAGCTGTTTCATCTCAAATCCGAAACAAATACATTCGTCGGTTTTGTCGGTGTTATATAAAATACCGTTTGCAAAGCCTTTGTCAAATCCACAGACAAAAAGGCATTTATATTTTGCGAATAACTCGTTCGCAGTTGGCACGATGTCTGACAGTTCGAAATATTTATATTCTGCAAATCGATTGATCCCCGATTTTTTTATATTCGCATTTGCAAACTCCAATCGTACTGCCAGTAATTTTTGATAAACATTCATATTGCTATAATCTTCTGTTTTTGTAGTTGCCATTTTTTCAACTTCCTCTCGGTTCTTTTTATTTTTTTTAGTTTTGCCAAGAAAATCGGCAATTCGCTTTTTGGCAAGTTCGATGTAAAACGAACGATCAATGTCTGTCACTTTTAGACAATTGGTATTATCAACAAAACAATGTTCAGGCACGTCCGGCATTTTATGAAGTCGACCAGCTTTTACTTTGTAAATCAAACCGTATTTTTTATCGGTTACAGCATAAACACGGTTCACACGTTGAACAGTGATATTATCATCACCGACCGCCCAAACAGTATTTTGAAAAGTGCCGCCTGTTTTACAGATCATTTGAAAATCAAAGATGTTGCCAGCGTTATTGATCGTATCTTCGACCGGCACAGAATTCATGAAATATTCAACAACTGCTTTTTGAACAATAATCAGGGAATTGTTTTTGAAATTCCCGCCCTGCCACAATGAAACATAGCCGCCTTTTGTATTTATTTTGCGTTTATCTTCCTTCGTAAACGTTTTAATACCGTCCCGGATCAAATACGTCGCACCAACTTGTACGATGTAGTTGTTGACGTCCTTTTGCGCTATGCGGTGTATTTCCGTATATTCCATGTTCAGCCGTGTTCGCCGTTCCCATTCTTCAACTATCTCGTTGATCTGCTTTTCATTTTCTACAGGAAACTTAATCATTAACCCGTCGGTATTTGATTGGATCAGGCTGAATCCTTCAACCGCTTCCAGTTTTTCAATCAAATCTGTCAAAAATAGCTGACCTGTTATACAAATATGATTTGCACCACGCGGATCATACAGCGGGTTATATTGGTTTTTCATGGCGCCGTAAGTGCTGTTTAAAACCAGTTTTAACGCCCCAGCTGTTTCGTCGTTCCCTTCGTGTTTGGCTTTTATACGGGTGTGATATACGTTCGCATAACCTTCAGCACTGGGTATCGATCTTGAAATATAACCGTATTCCAACATCATCGACGGATAATAGCTGCCGACATCGATGTCAACGATTTTCATTTCGTCCGTTGATTGGTCAAAATAGTTTTCTCTTGCCCCGTGGATACCGCCCCAGCCGTATACATGCGGCACACCGGCAACATCACATTTTAGCTTTTGATCGTAGTCAATGTGTCTAAAAAAATCGAACGGTTCATGATATTTTTTCAACATCAGTTCGTCAGGTGGTACGTAATCAAATTCGTCACCATAATCAGCCCGTGTCGCATTCAGAAACGTTGCTGTGAGCTTCGGATTAGTTAATGACAGGGAAATGCTTTCGTCAATGCCTTTCAACCGTCCTACAGCAATTTTGCCGTTCAAATAGCTTTTTCTTTCGTGATAAAGTTTGACAGTATTTGATACGTCGGTTTTACAGTAGAAAATAACTTCTTCTGCTTCCGCTGCCGTCAATTTACGATTGATGTTAAAATCAATTGATGATTCAACTATCGATTGACACAAATTACCTTCGATTGCTTTCAGTGACAAGCCTTTATCAGCGATATCGTCACGCAAATCAAAACTTTTAAACAGTTTCTTTTGATACTGAACAAATGGAAATTCCCACCCGTTACCGTGCTGTATGATAATAAAGTCGTTGTGCGCTTTCACAGTTTCAGGATCGGCACCGGTCAACATCGACTGCGTCACCCAATCGTCATAATGCTTATTGTTGAACCCGCCGAAAAGCAACCCTTGACGCAACATAAACCGCTTTAAGCCGACAGTATCATTGTGAAATACTGCTATTTCTTTTTCATCGGTATCGGAGAAAACCACAACCCAGTCGTGCGCAAAAACCTCGATGTCATAAATGTATATTTTCATTTTTTCACACCTCTCTGCGCTCTTTGATACTCTGAAACGTATTCAGTAAACAGCTTTTCGTTAAAGTCACTGAATCCGCTTAAAGCCCTGTATATATCCTTTTCAACTGTTCCTTTAGTAATAAAATGGATATAACTGCATTTCTGCGTTTGTCCGTTACGATGAATACGATCGCGGCTTTGTTCTAAAATATTTGAACGTAGTGTCGGTTCATAGTAAAGGATCGTATCAGCTGCAAACAAATCAATTCCCTGACACCCGCTGACGTATTGGCACACAATAACACGGATAGATTCGTCTGACTGAAATTTTCGCCAAATGCTCTTATCCTTCTGCCTGCCGTCTAAAACGATTGTCTTTAATTTCCGTTTTTTTAGTAAGGAGACAATATTATCAATACTTCGTGTGAATTCAGCAAAGATGACCAGCTTTTTATCAAAGCCGTCTAAGAATTCATCAAGTGCATTGATCTTTTCACATTTCAAATCTGTTAACGACCCGGTGTCATCAATAAGAAAACCGCTTGCGATTTGTCGAAGTTTCGACAATTTAACCAGTGGATTATCAGCCACAAATTCAATATCAAGGCTTGCAGAATGTTTTGCAATTTCCTTGTACAGCTTTTTATCAGGCAGTTCCAATTCGATGATTTCATCAGGTAATTTATCCGGTAAATCAAGACATTCGTTTTTAGTCACCCTGTACGAATAGTAGTCAACGATTTCTTGTAACGCAGTAATGTTCCTGTAACGGTACGGTTTATGGAACTGATCCAGCAGGGCATATTTATCAAGAAATTCGTAATAAGTACCCTTGCCGCCGTCAGAGATCCTGAAAATGTTACTGTAAACCCTGCTACCTACTAAATACGGATCAAGAAAGCAAATCAAAGACCAAAAATTATCAAGCTGTCCGTTTGATATCGGCGTACCTGTCAGCGCATATCTGTATTTTGCCGTCACTGCCAACTTTAAAATAAACGTAGCACGTTTTGAAGTACGATTTTTAATACTATGCGCTTCGTCGATCACAATAGCGTCATACTGCCGATCGTACGGATTAAATTTATTCCGGTCATATCGCCACACTTTGTCATAATTGATAACTTCAACGTGCGTTTTCAAGCGTGTTTGTGATTCGGTGTCAAACATTTGAATATCGCGATCCCATGACCCAATTACTGATTTAGGGCAAATGACCAAAGCAGTTTTTATAACCTTTGACTGTATCAGCTCATTCAGCCTCGTCAATGTGGGTATTGTTTTGCCTGTTCCCTGTTCCATGAATAACATAAAAGAATTGTATGATCTTAAATAGGCGAGAGCGGTTTTTTGATGATCGTAAAGTTTCATTGCGTTACGCCTGCGCTATCAACAGACCAAGAACGAAACCCATTACGAAAATTGATATTTCAATCCACCAGTACCACAGCGTCGCCCATATATAAGACTTGATCCCACAACGTGGTTTTCTCATATGGCAGCACCTTCCTTTTTCCATTTTTCAAAAGCCATAACGTTTTTAGGTTCTGCATAAAATTTCCGAATCGCTTCGGCAAAACGATTGATTTTTGCAAACTGTGGGTGTCCGACTGTTTCAACAGTTATTTTATTTTCAGTCATGTATCTCACACCCTCATTCGTTGAATTTATAAAATCTTTCACGCATAAAACCTATTCGGCGTTGAACAATATCAACGTTATAATTACCGGTTACGTAGCGAGAAAACGATCTGTCTGTAACACCTACCGCCTTATGTTTTCTACAATAGCGCAGGTAATGTCCATAAAGCACTTGTTTCATAATCAAATTCTGTTCGTACTGTTGCAAAAACTCTGAAATAAAATCGTCGACAGTCTGATTTTGAAAACTCACACTGTTTTCAATCAATGGAATTTGAAACAACTGACAGATCAACGGCAGTTTGTACTTTGGACAGCCTTTCAAGATCGTTGCTATTTCCGACAGCTGACTATAAGTAAGTTTGTCAGGATCATATGGTTCAGCGTTCACAGCGTATTTACCAGTTTTACGAATCGCCGGGATTACGTCGTGCGTGATCCAGCGTTTAAACGCTTTGGCTTCTGGCTTGCGACTAGAAAGTACAATGTTATATAATCCGTATTCGTTAACCGCTGTAACGTCTTGTCTTCCGCCAAGGGTGTCCAGTTCAACCAGCCCCCTTTCATCATCGTCAAGCCTAGCTACAGCGTCACGATATTTACGAATATCTAAAATTTCACAGACATCTTTTGCAATAAACCACGGTTCACCGTTATAACCGACAGTTCTGATCTGACCGAATTCAGGACTATTAAAAATTTGCATTTCGTTCACAAACTCACCCCTTTCGTGGTATAATTTCATTGGTTTTTATTTTTTGTTTTGGCAGCTTTCGAGCTGCTATTTTTTTAAGGACGGTGTATGACGCAATGTATATTTGCACTTTTTCAGAATTTAAAGTTATGTATAACCTGCGTAACGCTTACAAAAAAACTGATAATATTTCAGATGCCAGTCAAATATTTTTTACAAATTACGGATTAGACAGTCAAAACATTGAGGAACTACCTGCTAAATTACATGCTGACCTAATTGCGTTATCTAAAGAAAACCTTTTAACATACACTGAACCTCATCAGTTTCTTCTTGCAACACGATACGAAACAATTTATACAGACCCGATTTGCAATATCGAAATCACAACCGCAGGACGTCGTTATTTCTACGACCTGATACTGAACGTACTATTACCGTCAGGAGCAAAAATCATTGGTGTAATCGGTACACTTATCGGTATTTTTTATTTTTTTCGGAAATAAATTCCGATATTGAAAAAATCGGCACATATAACGCGAAGATCAGATTATTAATAAATCTTTCGCTTGTCAGTTTTGCACTTATAAAAAGTAGTTTATCGATAAACCACAAACGTCTACATTTAGGACAACGCCACCCTTCATAATTTTCATGACAATGAGTTTTACAGTATTTTTCCAAACTTTCACCTCACTTTCGCAGCTTTCAAGCTGCTATTTTTTTATTTAAAATCGTAATTAATCGTTTTTGCACAATATATTTTTTCACCTCGCTTTCTAGATTGCGCCCGGCTTTTGTCACTCTTTAAGTGACATCTTTTGCAAAAAAAATTGCAGCCGGATTTTCGATTTCAAGAATTTCAACCATTGCAATCATTTCATCAGAATCAAATTTCCTTTTATTCATTTTAGAATAAAAGGTTTTATCGGTTATTCCGAGCTTTTTTGCAACAGTTCTTTGAGAAAAACCTTTTTTCGCAATGATACCACGTAATGCGTCAGTATCAATCATACTTTCACCCCCTGTCACTTACGACGTAACTAAATTATATTCTCGTTCCGGTAACGTGTCAAGTGATTTTTCCCGTAATTCAAGTATTTTTTGTTGCTTATTATGTAATTTATGTTATAATTGAGTTACAGATTTATTTTGTGAAGGAGTTTTGAAAATGGATACTATCGGCAAACGTATGCGATTAGCCCGTATTAACAAAGAAAAAACTTTGGAAGATATTGCTAAAGCCGTAGGTGTGAGCCGCCAAACAATTCAGCGATATGAAAGTGGCGTCATCGGAAATATTCCTTCTGATAAAATAGAAGGTATTGCAAAAGCATTAACTGTAACACCCGGTTATTTGATGGGCTGGGAACAACCGCCTGATATCCCTGATTTTCCAAATATATTTCCAATAGAAACAAAAAAAGTCCCGCTGCTGGGAAAAATAGCAGCTGGACAACCTGTAATGGCAGAAGAATGTTTCGATTCGTATGTTCAATGTGGTAATTTTATAAAAGCAGACTTTTGCCTGCGTGTACAAGGTGATAGTATGATAAACGCCCGTATTTATGACGGCGATATCGTATTCATAAAACAACAAGCTGAAGTTGAAAACGGTGAAATAGCTGCAGTCGCAATTGATGACGCTGTTACATTGAAAAGAGTATATATTTCTGATACCTTTGTGGAATTACGTGCGGAAAACCCAAAATATAAACCTATGCTTTTCAATCAATCAAATTGTTTGTCTTTCAGAATTTTGGGCAAAGCAATAGCATTTCAAGGTGATATTATTTAAAAACTATCGGGAGGTGTGAGCGTGAATATTGTATTAATCGGTAACGGTTTTGATCTTGCACATGGACTACCAACAGCGTATACTGATTTTCTAACTTTTCTTAAGCGTATAAATACCCCACCTATAAAATCTGCTGATTTCAATCAGGATCTTGAAGCATTAATCAATGATCCGGCAAATCTTGATATAGTAGAAAAAATGAGAAAATTATTTCTCAATAATGTATGGTATAACTACTTCCGCGAAAAAACAATTACAAACAGCAACTGGTGTGATTTCGAAACCGAAATCGAGTATGTTGTCAGACAGTTAGAAACCGTAAAAAAATATTTAGACGAAGATAGATTTCTCTGGCTAACTAACATCGATAATCGGAAGATCAATAGTACTTTTTTAATGATTTCTATAATAAATTATTGCCTAAAACATTCATTGCAACAGAATTCACAAGAAATTGAAATTTTAGATAATACTCGCTTGCTGTTGAACGGTAAACACAAATCTGTCAAATTAACGATTGGGATCAATGCGCCCAACTTTAATTTTGACTTAGAAATATTGCAATCTGGTCCACTCGATATTGCTTTCGAAAATTTAATAACATTTACCTTAGAACAATTAGAAGATTTTTCAAAATGTTTCGAACTCTATCTGTCTAAATTCGTTAATAAATTATCTTATCCTAAAATAGGTTTTATAAATGACTTATTAAGCAAACATGACAACAAATTATTAACTTTTAATTACACAAATACACCATCTAGGTATGGCTGTCCAATAATCGACGATAATACATGTTTCATTCATGGTTATGCTTGTTGGAATGAAAATGATAATTTAGTATTAGGAATTGATGAAAAAAATACAACAATTGACCCACTGTTTACCCCTTTTAGAAAATATTTTCAACGAGCTTCAAAAGAATGTAATAAAAATTTTAGAAAATGGATCAATGATATTAAGTCAAGATCTCGTGTTGATTCAGTTTATTATAACCCACATCTAGAACATAATTTATATATAATTGGTCATTCACTAACTCTAAGTGATAGATTTATTTTAAATGAACTTATAACTTTGAAAAATATGACTACAACTATATATTACCATTCAGATGATAACAGAATAAACTTAATGAAAAATTTAGCAGCAATATTAGGCTATCAAAAATTCTCCGAATTAATAGAAAATGACTTTGTTAAATTTGAAAAAGGTAGTTTTAATCGCAAAATAAAAGAAATTAATCCGTATTAAAAGTTGCAAAGAAAGAGTGCCCTGCGCTAACAGGAACGTCCATGGAAATAAAAACTTAAGGAGATGTTAAAATGTCTGAGGAAACAACTTTATCTAAAGCCCTCTATGTTGGCAGCCTTCCAATTGGAGATATAGAATTAGAATGTGCCGTATTGGATGACAACAGTCGAATACTAACCGCAACATCAATTTTTACAGCTTTTGGTCGTTCACGCAAAGGGATGAATGACCGATTAGAAATTGCCGGGACCAAGTTACCCCCTTTTGTCGCCGCTAAAAACCTCGAACCCTTTATTACAACTGGTTTGTTAGATCGGACCATACCGATAAAATACCTAGACGGAACGCAAGAAAAAACTGGTTATTTGGCAACAATCTTGCCTAGCATTTGTGATGTTTATTTAGCAGCTAGGCGAAATAATGCACTCGTTACTTCACAGCAAAAAATTGCTACGCAAGCCGAAATACTTTTATCGGCTCTTGCGTCTGTTGGTATCGACGCATTAATTGACGAAGCAACAGGATTTCAATATGATAGAAAAACAGATGCTTTAAGAATATTACTAGCACGATACCTAGCTGAAGGAATGCAAAAATGGGTTTTGACCTTTCCCGATTCTTTTTTCGTAGAACTTGACCGATTATATTCAAACGAAAAAACAACTTCAAGGGCAAGACCACTATATTACGGAAGGTTTATAAACAAGTATATTTATGAACCTATTGAGAACGGCTTTATAAAAAAAGAATTAGATAAAAAGAATATAATCCCTGATACCAAAAAAAGAAGATCCCGCTTCCACCAATGGTTAAGTGACGATGGTCGAACAGTACTTATACATCAGATCGGCAGGGTTCAAGGTTTAATGGAAGCATGCCGAAACATAGACCATTTTAGATTATTAGCTAAGGAACAAAAAACAAACTCTTTAATGCCTGGATTATTTGATGACTTAGATAAATTAATATAAAAATAAAAAAGACCGCCCAGTGCTACCAACACCGAACGGTCAACGTAACGCCCACCCTTCACAGCGAGCAGATTACTATGAATATTATAACATATCAGCTCCGCTGCTGCATACTCAAAACAGTAAAGGAGTTGTTTTTTTATGTCCAAAGCCGTAATTTACGCACGTTATTCATCTACAAATCAACGTGAAGAAAGCATTGAAGGTCAAATCCGTGAATGCACTGATTTTGCCAAACGTCAGGATATTACTATTGTCGGAAGTTATATTGACAGAGCCTTAACCGGTAAAACCGACGCCCGCCCGCAATTTCAAAAAATGATCGCCGATAGTGGTAAACAGCTTTTTGATATTGTCATCGTATATACGTTGGATCGTTTCGCACGCAATCGCTATGATAGTGCCATATATAAAGCCAAACTTAAAAAGAACGGCGTAAAAGTCATTTCTGCCAAAGAGAACATCACCGACGATCCATCAGGCATAATCCTCGAATCTGTGTTAGAAGGTATGGCAGAATATTACAGTGTGGAATTAGCACAAAAGGTTTTACGTGGTATGACTGAAAACGCGCTTGAGTGCAAGTGGTTAAGCGGTATAATCCCTTTAGGCTATAAATTAGATAATGACAAACATTTAATAATAGACGATACAGCAGCCCCTATTGTTCGCAAAATATTCGAAATGTATGCAGCAGGTGATCGTATTGTTGACATAGCCAAATATGCTAACAGTACACATTTAAAAACGGCAAAGGGAAATAATTTTTCACGCTGCAGCTTTACTCATATGCTTAAAAATGAAACTTACATCGGTACTTATAAGTGGCGCGACATTGTTAAAACAAAAGTAATCCCGCAGTTTATTTCCTATGACCTGTTTTATGCGGTACAGAAAAGAATAAAATCAAGAAAAGAAACTAACATCAGAGGGAAAAGCGAAAATTTCTTGCTATCATCAAAATTGAAATGCGGAAAATGCGGACAATTTATGACCGGTGTCAGCGGTACAAGCAAACAAAAAAGACGTTATTATTATTATCAATGTTACGCCAGTAAAAGTAAAAATTGCGACATGCCCTTATTTCCTCGCGAAAAATTGGAAGATATTATACTTGCTGAAACTATTAAACTACTATCAGAGCCGCAGACAATCGAATTTATTGCGAATACTGTAGCTAATTTACCGATTGATGAAAATATGCAACTAAATATATTAGAAACCGAAATTGCTGAAATAAACAATAAATTAAAAAACTGTATAAAAGCAGTTGAAGGCGGTTTAATATCTAACACGATTTCAAAAAACATTTCAGAATATGAAAAAAAATTATCAGTTTTAGAAAAAGACTTGTCAATAGAAAAAGTATTGAACGAGCCTTTCAAAATTACATCCGATCATGTTAAATTTTTCTTGTACAACATTCTACAAATAAAAAATGCGGACGAACGCCGAGATATGATTATCTCAACGTTCGTCCGTGATATAGTATTGACTAAAGATGATATAGGGTACACTGTAAAAATAACCTACAACTATAACGAAAACCCTTCAACATCGCTTGATAACAGCGTGCAAAAGGGTTCTCAAAAATCTAGTTTGGTAGCGCCAACGAGAATCGAACTCGTGATTTCGCCTTGAGAGGGCGACGTCTTAGCCGCTTGACCATGGCGCCATTGGCTCCGGGACTAGGGCTCGAACCCAGACAAGATGATCCAGAATCACCTGTGCTACCATTACACCATCCCGGAATTGTGTTGAACACAAGGGTTATTATAACTCACTTTGCCGCGATTGACAAGTACTTTTTTTACTTTTTCTTACATTCCCTTATTATAAGTGAACGTATCCAGAGTTTCATTGATCTTTTTAGCCAAAGATTCCGGCAGTCCTTCAATATTGACGTTGAGGAAGCCGCGGACGATAGTAGCAGTAGCTTCTTCTTCGTCCATTCCTCGCGCCATCAGATACTCGATCTCTTCAGGAGCGATGCGGCCCACAGCAGCCTCGTGGCTGAGCTCGGCATTACCTGTAAATGCATCCAGCTCAGGTATGGCAGAAATATAACCTTTATTACTGAGCATCAAGCCATTACATTCCAAATGGGCACGAATGCCTTCGGCACGACCTGTAAGATTGCCGCGGTTGATGATCTCACCGCCGGTAGAAATAGTACGGGTCACGATTTCGGCACGGGTACCAGGCACCTCTAACAGCGCCTTGCCGCCGATATCAAGATGCGACCCCTCCGGTGCCACTAAAATAGAATTTAAGCGTGCCACAGCGCCTTCGCCTACCAGCTTGGTAGTAGGATACATCTGCACATCTTTTACTTTTTCCATGCAGACATAATTAGAAATAAACTGGCCGCCTTCTTCGATGATCGTTACGCTGCGAGGACGCACAGCAATGTTTTCGCCCCAGCTGTGGATCATGGTAAAGGTCAGCTTAGCATTTTTTTCAACATAAAATTCACTGATACCGATATGCACGCCTTTTTCAACACCGGGATCACTGGCACAGCCAGAGATGATATTAAGCTCAGCGCCTTCTTCTACAATAACAATGTTATGAACACGCTGCAGCTGCTCCTCGTGACCGATAAAAACGCAGGCCTGCAGCGGAGCTTCTATCTTCTGCCCGGCTTTGACTCTGATAAAATATCCCTGTTCCTGCTCCAATGCAGTTTTAGCAGTATATTTATCAGTATCTGCCTTCACGGCATTCCACCAGTATTTTTTGACAAGTTCAGGATATTTTTTAGCGGCGGCGCCGGTATTCATCAATTCCAGCGGCAGCTGCGGCTTTACTTCGGCCTCAATAGGCGCATTGTCGACCTGAATAAAGCTGGCGCTGCGATTCTCCCGCTCCAGATCGATACCAACATGCTCCAGCCGTTCTTTCCCTGCTGCTGAAAGCTCGGCGGTACTTTGCACATGCTGTTCATTATTATCATCAAATTTTTCCAAATCGATATCATTGCCAAAAGCAGCTTTTTTAACCAGCGCTTCCTGCAGATTTACCTGTTCACTCATTTCATTCCCCTCCTGCAGCCGCCATTCACACATTTCTCATAACCGGTCTTGCTGATACAGCTCAATACATCCAAAGGATCGCCGCTGGTACAGCTTAAAGTGCCCTGATACAAAATATGAGCATGCGAAGCCGGCACATACTTCAAAATATGCCCGACATGAGTAATAATCAAACCGCTGCGCTGACTGCTGAGCGGATTATAAGTGTCACAGTCAAGATTATGAGCACAGCAGGGTTTATCACAGCCGGTGCCGCCACAGGGCTCGTTATGCAGAATGTAGTTGGCAGCTCGTCCTACAAGTGCGATATTTTCCACGTCGACACCTGATTCAGGTTCATCTAAAAGCAGCAGATCAGGTTTTTGCGCCATCAGCTGCAGAAGCTCGGAACGTTTCAGTTCACCACCGCTGAAACCTTCATTGACACTGCGGTCGAGAAAATCAGCCAAACCCATCCATCTTGCCATTTGCTCCGTTTCCTGAGGCGTAGCTCCACAGATCTCAATCATATGGCGCAGCGACAAGCCGCGGATCGTCGGCGGACGCTGGATCATTACGCCTACACCTAAACGGGCCCGCTCATAACAAGGAGCTTCGGTAATATCATGACCTTTAAAATAGATTTTACCGCTTAATACCTCATAACGTTCAAAGCCCATGATCGTCCCGATCAAAGTAGATTTACCGGTACCGTTAGGCCCGAATAAAACATGGACCTCACCCGGTTTAATGTGCAGGTTAATATCGTGAAGAATCTGTCTGCCTTGTACGGCAACAGACAGATTTTCTATTTTCAGCATAATTGTATCCCTCTTTCCGAAATTTTTACTGATTTATTATAACATACAATGCCGGCAAAAACCATACTCTAATTGTAGGAATTAAATCATCACACTTCCTGCGCAAGATAGAATTTTCAGACTTACTGTGTTAGAATAATCTTATTCAAACATTTGGGCAGTACTATCCGGCAACTCAAACTATAAATTTACAGGCAGGCACGTGGAGGTTCTATGCATCAGTATTTATTTCACATCGGCGATTTTCCTATCCGTATGTACGGTTTAGTTCTCTGTATGAGCATTTTTTTAGCAACTGGTGTTGCTTACTTTCTGGCCAAACAGGATGGCCGCTGGCAGCAGCATATCCTGGACATTGGTATTTACGGCGGCTTTGCCGGTTTGATCGGCGGACGCCTCTGGGATGTATTCTTTTTCGACTGGGATTATTACCAGCATCATCTGCTGGAGATACCTTTTGTCTGGCAAGGCGGCATGGCAATACAGGGAGGCGTCATCGCCGGCGTTCTGGCAGGCATCTGGTACTGTAAACGGCATCAGATCGACTGGCTCGCTTTAGCCGATATCGTCTGTCCCGCAATTTTGATCGGTCAGGCAATCGGCCGTATGGCCAACCTGCTGAACGGCGATGCTTTCGGAACGCCTACAGGCGGTAATTTTGGTCTTTTATATCCGGAAGGTACGCTGGCTTTTAAAACCTATGGCGCCGTTCCTTTATGGCCAGCCGAGGTTTGGGAAGGCCAGCTGGATATCGTTATCTTCGCGCTCCTGCTTTTATTCCGCACTACTGATCACGCTAAAGGGCAGGCCATGTGTCTGTATGTAATGCTGTATTCAGCTGTACGCTTTGGTCTGGAAATGCTGCGCGGCGATTATGTCGAGCCCTTCTTATTTGGTTTAAAATCGGCCCAGGCTACCAGCCTTTGTTTTTTCCTTATCGCTTTAGGCTTCTTCCTCTATTTTGGCTGGCGTGAAAAGCATACTGAAGCTGCACCGCAGATAACTAATAAAAAACGCAGTAAAAAATAAAAATGCACATATTAAAAAGAGGCCGGCATATAGCCGGCCTCTTTTGTTTAATAGAATAACATAAAAACAAAACGCAGCAGGAACATCGCGCTCAAACCACGCACCAACCAGGAAACCTCTGACCATTTGCCTACTGCCAATTTAACAAAGCTGAACATAATAAAACCGATCGCAATACCATCGGCGATATTATAACCGAAACACATAATCATCATTGTAAAATACGCAGGCACGGCAACTTCCAGATTCCGCCAGTCAATATCGCCAATATCCGATGCCATCATAATACCGACCATGATCAGCACCGGAGCAGTAGCCGCAGCAGGCACCATACCCAGCAGCGGCGCCAGAGATACGCTCAGCAGAAATAATAATGCCGTTACAACAGAAGCAAAGCCTGTCCTGGCGCCTGCCGCCACACCTGTGCTAGACTCGACATAAGTCGTTACCGTCGATGTTCCAAAAAAGGCTCCCATCACGGTAGCAGTCGCATCTGCCAATAAAATCCGTTCGCCATTGATGATATTGCCATCCTCATCAACAAGATTAGCCCTTGAAGCAGTCGCCAGCACAGTACCGATCGTGTCAAACATATCGGCGATCGTCATTGTGATCATCACTGAAAACAATGAAAAAATCATAACTCCGACTCCCTTAGAAATATCGAACAGCTGCACAAAACCGCTCAGACACTTGCCAAAAGTTTCACTCAAATCACCAACAGGCATTGTACCTGGCAGATGCAGCCCCAACTGCCAGTCGCTGAAAAACTGCAGATAACAACCCAATATCGAAGTAATAATAATACTGAGCAGCATCCCGCCTCTTGTCCCGCGCAGTAAAAAACCGATATTCAGAAAAATACCTACCAATGCCAGCTTCGCTGAATCATTGGCAAAAGTCAGCGCAGGAATGATACTGCTGTCCAGTTTCATGCTGTCACCCAACGGGATAAAACTTCCCGGATTGGCTGAAAAGCTAAGCAAGGATGCATTTTTTAAACCGATGTACAAAATGAACATCCCTATACCGATGCCGATCGCTTTTTTCAAATGCATCGGTATTTCCGAAATGATCCTGCTGCGCAGTCCGGTAACAGAAACCACAACAAAAATAATACCTGACAGCAGTACCGCTCCCAAGCCCTGCTCCCAGGTATAACCCATGGCCCCGCATAAAGTATAGGCAAAGAAGGCATTAATCCCCATTCCCGGAGCCAACCCAAAAGGAGCATTGGCATATAAGGCCATCAGCAGTGTACCTGCAGCCGCAGCCAGGCAGGTGGCCAGCATTACCGTACCTTTATCCATACCGGCAGCAGCCATGATCTGCGGATTGACGAAAATGATATACGCCATCGTCACAAAGGACGTAATTCCTCCGATCGTCTCACGCTGCCAAGTGGTTTTACGCTCCTGAAACTTAAAAAAACTTGCTACAAAATCATTCATTTGCCGCTTCCTCCGGTCATTTTTACATTTCACAAACTGTTCAAAGGTTTGCCCTTTTTCTGTCAAATGTCTGTTGTATACTTAAAGCATAGCAAGTGATGAACTTGCTACACCCTTCCCATCAAATTCATCATAAACAGCTTTCCTATGGAGAAACCGTTCGCTACCATCCCCAGCGAACGGTTTTCTCTTTGTCCGCAGAACACTGAAAATAAAGTCGTGCCGTATAGCACGACTTTATTTTTTTACGGCTTCAGCAACGGCTTTCATACAGGCTACCAAAGATCCTTTTTCACGATGATGATTGATACACTCGCAGCACTTGCCATGACGCACACAGTTCACCATTTTACAGGTACAGTTGGCTTCGTTGCAATTCACCATTTTCATACCTCCCCTGATACTGATTTATCTATATCTGCGTAAAGGACACAGAACCTCTGCATATTTACCCTTGGCATTCTGCAGAGTAATGTTAACAGCCCACATAGGCATTCCAGCATCATCCTCAGTATGCGTACACTGAAACAACCGCTTCCCGCCAATAAATTTAATGATATCTTCCAATTCCAAAAGCAGAACCAAATCCTCACGACTATAGGCATCCAGCCCCTCGTCTGAAAAAAAGACTGTCGCTACTACCAGCTCGTCCATCTGCCAGCATTCCAGGACGTAGGGCCTGCCGCCAATGATCGAGCCTTTGTAATAGCCGATATCAAGCACACCGTCAGCATCCGGTTCGTAGGGGGAAGGGATATATTCACTTCTATTGGGAACAGGGAATTTTATTGCTTGCATAATACACTCCTAGATTATTTGTATTGATTCAGAACTTTTTTACAATATTTGACAAAATCTTTTTTGACATTTGCAGGCTCCGTCACTTTAACTTTATTTCCAAAGCCGAACATCCAGCCGTAAAAAGCCTGGTCAACAACGGCAGTACCTTCGATGACACTTGTTTCTTCCTTACTTTTTTTCACTTTACTGTCAGCCAGATATTCCAGCACGACCGGCACTATTTCGTTACTGCAGCGTAATTCAACGGGACATAACAACTCAGCATCATCATATTTCTGTGCTTTCAAGTTTTCTCTCAATGTTTCGGCCTGATACATGCTGGCTAACCGAGCCAGCTTGTCTACCAGCTTCTGGGCCTTATTTTGGGTAATAGCAGAAGATTTAACCACTGCTTCTGCCAGCAGCTGCAGCTCAGACAGCGTAAAAAGCCTGCTGCCAATTCTATAAATATTGGCTCTGCTGCGTGTAGCAATAACATCCAAGCCAAAAGCCTGCAGTGTAGCGATATCGTCATACAAGCTTTTCCGTTCGGCAGGTATTTCCAGCTCTGCCAATCTTTCGATCAGCTGCTGTACTGTAAGTACATGCTTTTCGTCAGTTTCTTCAAGCAGAATCTGCTGCAGATACAGCAACTTTGCTTTTTGATTTGCTTTTTTTGACATAATCCGCACCTTCTTTTCGGAAATGCTTATAATTCCACTAAATACTATATTAGCCACAAAAACTCTTTTCCCTGCCGTAGCGGTAATTTTTTTACAAAAAAATACTCTGGCCTCAGCCAGAGTACAAAATATTCTATCCCTGCACAATATACCAGCCTTTATTTTCTCCGGCCAGCAGCAAATAGGTATCGGCATTGTCCATAAAGCCCTGTAAGGCTTTTCTCTGCACAACGACCACGTTATCTTTTACCCCTGCATAGCTTTTCAGCTCGGCATAGGGCATAACGTTTTTACTGCTCCAGCTGAAGGCTTTAGGTTTGAAGCCTTCGATCTCGTCCTGCGGCAATAATTTTACCAGTTTCTTCCCGGAATAAAATACCGCTGATGTCGGATATTCGCCATACAATCCGATTTCAGCCTTCTCAGGATACTTGTTCTGCAGCTGCAGTGCCAGCTGCTTGCCTGAACGCAGGCCGCTCAACGGCACTGCCACCGTGGGAATCAGCGCCAGATTGAAAAACAGAGCCATTGCGGCAACAGCTGCCGTCAGATATTTTTTATTACAGCTTTTAACAGCATACACCAGCCCAAGGCCTGCCAGTGCTGTCAGCAACACTAAAAATTCATCCTGTACCGGAGCTATGCCCTTAAAACGGCACCAATAAACTGCTCCGGCTAAAACAGCGTAAAATAATCCGTGGAACAGCAAATAGCCGCGGCTGAACACTCTGGAACCTTTGACCGCCAAGTAACGGCCTAACAGTAACGCTGCCGGAAACAAAAGCGGGTATGTATAAGTGATATACTTTGTAGCCATATTCTGAAAAAAAACAAACACTATAGCCGCCCAGAGCAACAGAAACACAGTTAAATCATCAGGCCGCTGCCAGCTTCCCTGTTTTCTGAATTTCTGCCACAGACACTGCGGCAGAAACCCGCTCCAGGGAAACAAAGCCAGAATATTTACAAGAGTATAATAATAAATGACATTGTCACGGGGGTGTTCGGAAACAGTAGCCCGCAGCAAGTTATGCGTTCCCAAAAAAGTTTTTGTAAAAGCATCGCCATGTAAACTGATCATGGCCAGATACCAGGGCAGCCCTATGATCAGAAACAGCAAAGTACCGCTGCAGAGCTTCATTTGTTTCAATTCCTGCCAGCTTTTAGTAACAGCCAGAAACAGAAATATGATAAGCCCCGGCAGCAAAAAACCGATTGGCCCTTTGGTCAGCGTTGCCAAAGCGGCGCCGGCATACATCACGTAATAATACTTTTTCTGCGGCGTACTGTAGCCCAAATAAAAGAAAAGCAAGACCGCGCTGAAAAAGAAAAATAAGATCGCATCAGTGATGACTGATTTGCTGATCAGGAAAAATTCAACTGATGTTAAAAGCACTAAACCACTGTAAAAAGCAGTTTTATCATCAAAAAGTTTTTTTGCGCCCCAGATAAGCAGCCCCAGACCTGCCAAACCAAAACAGGACGGAAAGAAACGGGCAGCGAATTCGGTAAAGCCGAATATTTTGAACCCCAATGCCGTCAGCCAGTAAAAAAACACCGGTTTATCAAACCAATATTGTCCGTAAATCTGCGGCGACAGCCAGTCTCCCGATACCACCATCTCCTTAGCGGTCAGCGCGTAATTTGACTCTACCGAGTCTGTGATCAGTAAAGATCCGTTAAACACAAATAATAGCAATAATGCAGCCAGCCAAAAAACAGTCCAACTTTTCCTGCTCATAAAAAACAACTCCTTGCCTTTATTTCAGCCTTATCATAAAAAATGCGGCTGAAAATAACCTGAAACAAGGAGTTGTTATTTTTAATATTGTACCGTTAATGGCAGCTTGACAATAAAGCTGCTGCCGCCATTTTTTTTACTCTCAACTTCAATCGTCCCATGATGCTGCTCAACGATCAGCTTGGCAATCGGCAATCCTAAGCCAAAACCGCCTTCAGCACGCGTCCTTGCTTTATCGACCCGGTAAAATCTTTCAAAAATCCGCTCGATATCTTGGGTATCAATGCCAATGCCTTCATCCTCGACCATGATAACAAGCTGGCGGTTTTGCCGCAGTGCACTGACTGTGACCGTCCCTCTAGCCGAATACTTGATAGCATTATCAACTAAAATCGTCAGCAGCTGTTCCAAACGCATCCGGTCGCCCCAAATGATCAAACGTTCCTGTGCCAGCCGCTGCTCCAGCTTTAAGCCCTTCTGTTCTGCCAGCATACTTAAAGTACCAAGTGTCTGCTCAAACAGCACGTTAAAATTGACCTGCTCCAGTTTAAGATCACCGGCGCCAGCGTCATTGCGGGCCAGTGACAGCAACGCTGCAACCAGATTATTCATCCGTTTTATTTCTATGCGCATTGTTTTCAGAGTATCGACAGTAAATTCACTAAAATTACTGTCCGTATCCCCTTCCATACCCTCTGCGGCTATCCCCATTACTGTAAGCGGAGTCCGCAGTTCATGTGAAGCATCGGCAACAAATTCACGCTGACGTTTAAACATTTCCCTGATCGGCTTAATACTACGCCCTGCCAGGTAATAACCGACGCCGGCTCCGCAGCAGATAAAAAACAGGCTCATCAGAACAAGCCAGAGGATCTCGCCCTTTTCTTCATAATAATAGTCGCTCAAATCCTTAAACATATATAAAGTTGCAACACTGGCATTTCCGTCCAGTATCTGATCCCTCCCAATAAGGTAGATCCACAGCCGGTCATTTGCATCGCGCAAAGTTACCCATTTTACTTTTCTGTCATGCTGCGGCCACTCACTGCGCAGTGCCAGTAATTGTTGACCAACGGGACTGCCGCTGACCTGATCGTGCAGCAGCACATCCGAACCCGGCTGCAGCATATAAGCCAATTCCCTGCCGACTTCAATAGAGTGCTTGGACACCGGCAATTCACCGCTTGCTACAAACTCCTCACCTTCATGGATGATCAGTTCGCGCATCTCCTGCTTTTCATGCGTCAGCACAGAATGACCCAACAGAATAATGCAGCCTGTAACGATCATTACTACTAGCAGGGAAAAAATACCTGTATAAATAATGGTGAGCTTTAAACGTAATTTATCAAACATCCTCTACCTCTAACATATAACCGACACCACGAACAGTCTTGATCAGGCTTTCTGCTCCGATAGACGCCAATTTCAATCGCAGCGAACGGATATGCACATCCAGATTATTTTCGGTAACATCGCCGTCTATACCCCAGACACGTTCCAAAAGCAGCTCCCTCGGCAAAATCTGCCCTGCATTGATCAATAACAGTTCCATCAGCTTAAACTCACGTGGGCGCAGCTGTATCTTCTTGTTTTTATAGCCTACAGTATAGTCTTTAACGGCTAAGGTAACACCTTTACAGACATAATCCTCCTGCTTGTAGCTGCCCTGACGGCGCACCAAGGCATGCAGCCTGGCCAACAGCTCGGCCATTTCAAACGGCTTGACCAAATAATCATCGGCGCCTTCGTTAAGGCCGGCCACCTTATCTTCCACACTGTCACGAGCTGTCAGCAGCAAAATTTTGCCCTGGTATTCTTCTGCACGCAGACGTTTACACAAAGCTATGCCATCAAGCTTCGGCATCATCCAATCCAAAATCAAAACATCATAGCCGTCACGATAACACTGCTCATAAGCAGCCTCGCCGTCTTCCACCCAGTCAGTTTTGATATTTTCCTTTTTCAGCAGATTCTGCAGTAGTCGTCCCAGATTTTTATCATCTTCAGCTAACAGTATTTTCATTGCGTTCACCTCTCTGGCAACTTATACCATACCCATATTAAAATTAGCTGAATTTGCGATAAATCCTGCAAAAAAAAAGGACGCCGCAGCGTCCTTTTTTAAAAAATTATTCGGCTGTATCTGCCGCAAGCTTTTTACCCGGCTGCAGCACAGCTACAACGGCGTAAGTCAAAATGCAGGCAAACCATTCCATATAAATAACATTCGGGAAAATACGTACTGCCGGTACAAACTGCCACAATACCAGCATGATAAAACCGACCAGCAGTGTCCAGAAACCGGCAGCCTTACAGCTGTACTGCGGGAAAAACAACGCCACAATAACAATAACACTGAAAGCAGCCGTCAGGCTGAGACCAATCATGATCGTTCCCAAAATGCTGGAAACACCCATCGCCATACCCAGCGTCAGTACGCCGGAGATCACAATGCACAGACGCATCATCGTCAGCTGCTTGGCATCTGAACATTTAGGGTTGATAAAACGTTTATAAATATCGTTGGAAAACAGAGTACCCGCTGAAAGCAGCAGGTTACAGGCAGTTGAAACATCGGCCGCCCACAAAGCAGCCAGAGTAACGCCCGCCAGTACAGGCTGCAGCCCGACAATGACCTGCGGCAAAGCCAAAGCTGCCTGAGCGTCAGGATACATGGATTTGGCACAAATACCCAGCAGTGCCGCCAAAACGCCTACCGGAAGCATGATAATACCGCCCCAGACAAAGCCTTTTCTTGCAGTAGCGGCATCTTTAGCACCCAGTGAAATCTGCAGAATACTCTGCAGCGACAAATTCACTGTAACCAAAGTAATTACCCAGCTGGCAATCGTTTTCAGCCCAACCCCTTCGGTAAAGCTGAACCAAGGGACGTTAGCGGGCAGTGTCTTGGCCAGAGTATCAATGCCGCCAACCTTATCCAGCTGGATAAAGGTAGCTGCCACGATCCCAAAATAAATCAAAATAATGTTTAGAACATTTGTCAATGAAGCCGACCACATACCGCCGATAAAGGTGATACTGATAAAAGTAATCGCGCTGACCAGCATGCCTGTTTTAAAATCAAAAACCTCTGGCATGATAGCATGCAGGATACTGCCGCCGGCGATATATTGCAGTGAAATAATTACCAATTGGATAACGATTTGGCAGAACACGCCCAAAATAACGGCATTCGTGCCATGATGTCGTTCGATAAGTTCAGAAATAGTAGTGATGTTTTGCTCGCGGTATTTCTTCGCCATAAAAATACCCATCACGATAGCGCCTATTGCCCAGGCAATAGTATACCAGCCGGCAGATAAACCGACCCTGAAAGCATGCTCTGAAACACCGATCGTCGAAGCCCCGCCAACAGCCAGACCGATGATCGTGACCGCGATAAGCGGCGCCGATAATCTGCGGCCTGCCAGCGCATAATTTTCCGCATTGCCTTCGCTGCGCTTTTTAGCAAACCAACTGATACCGAACAATGCTATGATGTAAAGTATCAGTATCGCTAAAGAAACTGACATAAAAATATCCCTCCCGATTTTTCGGCAATAAAAAACGCCCGCTATTGTGGACGGCCAAAGAGTAACTTTATTGTACGCAAAGTTTACATTAAAGTCAAGCAGAACTTACACAATTTCACACAAAACTGCTATACAGGAATATAATATGCACATTTGTTTTTATAGGCAACACCTATTGCTTTTTCATATAAAAGAATCCTTGCACAATAATTTATACAGTGATATAATTAATTGTGTTTGTTTTACTGTGTCTTTGATTATAATTATTAATTTTAACAATTTATTTGTGAATATTAGAACCTAAGGGAGATGATTATCATCGGCAGGAAATCACGCAACACAGATCAGGCCTTAATTAAGGCGGGCATAGAATTAATTGCTCAGGGTAATTACGACCCGACTGTACGCGCTATTTGTACTTTAGCAAACGTTAACCAGGGTATGTTTGTTTACTACTTTGGTTTTAAAGAAGAATATATGAAAGTCCTTTTTCAAAAAATTTACGAAGATTATCTTTCCAAATTGCAGGATTATCCTGAAAAGGATGCCAAAGCCGCTATCCAGCTGCAGCAGATCTTCTACCGTATGACAAAATATTTTATCGAAAACTTCAATACGGCAAACTTTCTGACTGAAGCCTTATATCACAGCAAAGCTGCCTCCTATTTCACAAACTACCGCGTCCAGCATTTTATCTTCGTCCGCACACTTATCGAACAGGCCCAGCGTGAAGGCGATATCTGCAGCGATATGAACAGTTATGAAATCTACACGACTTTGCAGAGTATACTGATCCAGCCGATAATTATCAAAAATAATATCTTACAGCAGCATAAAAACGAACCGCTGATGGATAAACTAAAACTTATTGACGTTTCCTCAGAAAGCAGTCTGCAAAAAAGGCTGCGCGTTGCTTTTAAAGGCCTTCGCCCCTGATAAACGCCTCTGACAATATTAAAAAAAGCAGTTGACATTTTTCCAGAATCATATATAATAATATCGTTGCTTAGTAATCCAAGCAGCTTCAATGACTCCGTAGCTCAGTTGGATAGAGCGTTTGACTACGAATCAAAAGGTCGCAGGTTCGAATCCTGCCGGGGCCACCATTGCCATTGACGCATTCCTTTCCGGAATGCGTTTTTTTATTGCCTTCTGGCACCGACATGCCTGTCCGATACCAGCAACTTTCCCGCTCCCATTTTTGCTTTTCTTTAATATTTTTAATATTAAAGCTTGAAAATAATGCTATAATAAAATTAAATATCTATTTTATCCTAAAGACTGGACCGTAAATAAGCGGAGGGCATTATGTTGAATATACCTCAGGAAAAACTTACAGCAATAAAAAATTTTGCACACCAATATATCTTTAAGCTGCTTTGTCAGCAGGACATTCCCTTTATCCTCGCTCATCTCGACCCGCAGCTAATCGGTATCGGTGCCGCTGAGCACAATTATTATGATACACCACAGGCAGCCAAAGATTTTATTCTTTCACTGGAAGGGCAGATTCCCGCCTGTGAATTATTGAATGAAGAATGGACTATCCTCCCGCTGGCACAAGGCCTCTATCTTGCCCAAGGGCGTCATTATCTTACCTCCGACGAGGATCAGCAGCTGCTCGTTCAGACACATCAGCGGGCAACGATCGTCATACGCGATCTGGGCAGTGATTTCAGCTATGTCTACATCAATCTTTCCCATCCCTATCAGGAATTGCAGGGTACAGAAAACTTTCCTTTTCAGGTAGGCTCGCAGACTTATAAATATATGGAAGCAGAGCTTAACAAAGCCAAAGAACAACTGCAGCAAAAGCAGCAGCAAATGGAAGTCGTACTGCATTCTGTCAACGGCGGCGTCAAATCCAGCAATGACGACGATACCTATTCTTATGCCTATATCAGCGAAGAGCTGCCTGGTATGTTTGGTTATACTATGGAAGAATTCAAAAAATTTACCGGCAACAACGCTATGGGAATGGTCTATCCGCCGGATCTGCCCAGGGCTTTGGCTGACTGCAACGAATGTTTTAAGGACGGAAATCCTACTTACTCGACAAAATACCGCGTGCCCTGTAAAGACGGCAGCCTGAAATGGGTCATGGACAGCGGCCGTAAAACAAAAACTCCTGAGGGCAATACGATCATCAACAGTATTTATCTGGATATAACAAAAGATGAAGAAGCCCGCCAAAGCGAGCTGAATCACGAACGCCGCACCAAACAGCAGTATTATGACCTGCTTTCAAGCATCAACTCTAATTACTATTTCATATATCTTGTTAATCTTGAAGACGGTTCCGGTATCCCTCTGCGCCTGCCGGAAACAGAGTGCGCTGTTTTTACAAGCTACAGTACCAACGGCCTGTATGATATCGAACCGCTGGTGCGCAGCCATTTTCATCCTGATGACAGCGCCAAGATTCTAGAACATTTCTCTCTGTCCGGTCTGCGCAGGCAAAAAAAGGACCGTCATATCGATTTTGCCCTGGAATGCCGCAGCCGCCTTTTTGGTTCCGAATATCGCTGGACCGCCTTTAATTCGACCTTGCTGGCTCAAAGTGACGGTTATCATCAGATCATTCTTACCCTGCGCGATATCCACGAGGATAAATTGAAGGAACTGCGGGAACAGCAGGCTTTGCAGGAGGCCTTTGACGCCGCTAAAGCTGCCAATATGGCTAAAAATGAATTTCTTTCGCGTATGAGCCATGATATCCGTACCCCGATGAACGCCATTATGGGGATGACTGCCATTGCTGGTAAATATCTGGACGACAAAGACCGTATCCAGGATTGTCTTGCCAAAATAACTACTGCCAGCAATCATCTTTTGAACCTGATCAACGAAGTGCTTGATATGGCTAAAATCGAAAGCGGCAAGCTCAATCTTCTGGAGGAACATTTTTCTATCAGTGCAATGCTGCAGGAATTGCTTGATTTGATCAATCCGCAGCTTTTAGTTAAAAAACATCATTTCACTCTGACTAAGGCACCGGAACTGCGCGATAATGTTCTGGGCGATAAGCTGCGCTTGAAACAGCTGCTGCTCAATATCTTAGCCAATGCCATCAAATATACGCCTCCATATGGCAGTATTTCTTTAGAGGTACGCGAAACACACTCCCGGCTCCACGATACTATTGGCTACGAATTTATTATTACAGATAACGGCATCGGTATGGACTCTGAATTCGCCGCCAAAATTTTTGAACCATTCGCCCGTGCGTCCGATTCGCGAACCAGCGAAATAGAAGGTACAGGGCTGGGAATGACCATCGCCCTCAACATCGCCCGTATGATGAACGGCACAATCGATGTCCAAAGCACCTTAGGCAAAGGCTCGGCCTTTAAGGCTACGGTTTACCTGCGCCCGCACCAGCAAATACGCAGCAGCAAGGCTTCAGCGCCTGCCGCCGGCATCGACAGTCTGCAGGAAATAAGCTGCCGTGGCAAACAAGTCCTCCTTGTTGAAGACAATGAACTTAATCTGGAAATAGCTGTAGAACTATTAAAATATGCCGGACTGAATATCACCACCGCCAAAAACGGTCTGGAAGGGCTGGATAAATTTAAAGCCGCACCTCCCGGGACCTATGCCCTGATATTGATGGATATCCAAATGCCCGTTATGAATGGCCTGGAAGCGGCTAAAGCGATCCGCGCCCTGCCTGTTAAAGATGCCCAAACTGTGCCTATCGTCGCGATGACGGCCAACGCTTTTCCTGAAGATATTGCCGCCACCTTGCAGGCAGGAATGAATGAACATCTCAGTAAACCGATCGATTTAGAGCAGTTTCATAGCATCCTGCAAAAATGGTGTCAGTAAATTTAACAAAAGTTGTTGACAACAGCACTGCAATCAGATATAATATCATCGTTGCCCAAAGATTTAGGCAATCTCAATGACTCCGTAGCTCAGTTGGATAGAGCGTTTGACTACGAATCAAAAGGTCG
>ERZ833782.120-NODE-120-length-100954-cov-10.518063_pt1 | contig 100954 bp, 78 predicted proteins | sample MGYA00519577_ERZ833782 | MGnify/ENA primary metagenome ERZ833782 (study PRJEB31850, sample SAMEA3708745) | human gut metagenome | biome: human gut; feature: human-associated habitat; material: faeces | place: China | collected 2014 ...
GACGTTACCCGTGAGCGCATGGCTGCTAAGGCTCGCCGTCTGGCTGCTAAGTAATCAGTCCACGCATATCAAACAAAAAAGAGTCGCTGTAAAGCGGCTCTTTTTTGTTGTGGAAAACCCTTTTTCGATTTGCGGAACGGCGGAGTTGCCGTCTGTGGACGGCGGGAACGTGCCGCACGCGCGGCAGGCTCGGCGGCCTGGAGGTCTATCGGGTGAAAGTGCGGCGTGTCAGCGCCGCACAATTTGTTCGGTCAGATGATAGGATTTCCTATCAATAGATGCAAATGGACGAAAATCGTTACAAATTCTCCGCTCTCAACTCTCAACTCTCCACTCTGAACGCAGTTTACAGCATTTCCTGCGTGATCAACCGCAGATCGGTATAATACAGCTCACGCTTCGGCTTCGCGCCGCGCAGCAGCATTTGATACATCGCCAACACCGCGTGGAACGATTCCTGCGAGAATGACTGACCGATCACGAAATCCACCGTGCCGTCCCGCAGATACCGCTTCGCGGTGGGCGTGAGGTCGTTGCAGACGATATGCGGCCGGGTGGTGCGCCGCGCTTTTCGGATGCCCGCGATGCAGCCGGAGAGCGGCTGGCAGGCCATATAGACGGCGTGCAGGCGACTGTCGGCCTGAAGCGCCTGCGCGACGAGTTCGCCGGTGAGTTCAGGCATTTCGTTGGTTTCAATCACGCGGTAGGCATCTTCGGAGAAGCCCAGCTCGAGCAGACGGCGGCAAAAGCCGTCCACGCGGCCTTTGTGGGCCTCCATACGCAGATTTCCGGTGACAATGAGAACGTGCTCGGGCGGCCGGATGAGGCGCGCCATGACACCGGCGGCGATAGCGCCCGCGCGGACAAGATCCTGTCCGGCGTGGCACAGACGGCCGCTGTCCGGCACGTCGGCATCATAGGTAATGACGGTCACGCCTTGCTGCACTGCCTGCTCGATGGCGGCGCGGACCTCCGGCGTGTTCTCGGCACGGATGATGAGTCCGTCCACGCCGGAACGAATCTGCTCGTCCATCGCGCGGAGCAGCTCCTGCATGGTCATGGTGCGCAGCGGCTGCTCGGTCAGTATAAACGCCGGATCGGCGATATAGCGCAGTGCCTTGCGAATGCCGCTGACGATCTGCCGGTTGAAGTACCCGTCCGTCCATTGCGGAATGAGAATAGCCGCTTGCCTGCAATCTGCCGATTTCGGCGGTGCCGGCGGCTGGTAGCCGAGTTTTTCTGCGGCACGGACAACTTTTTCGCGTATCATCGGATTGACGTTGGGGCGTCCGTGCAGCACACGGTCCACCGTGCCGCGCGACACACCGGACAACTCTGCGATTTTTTGTATGGTAACTGCCATTGACACATTCTCCTTTTCTACTTCAAAGTATAGGGGAGAGCAGCGCTGACGTCAAGTATAACTACGCACAGTACACAATCAAAAATGCACTGTCATCTGCTTTTGAGCCTTCATTTTGCCATAAATTTGCGGTGCTTTTTTAGGCAGGCTACCAATGTTTTGGTGGGACGGTTGACCGTGACGGCGGGATTGCGGTACAATGTATGTAATGAAGAAAAAAGTGTGAAAAAACGCGGGAATCCGCGAGTATTAACGAGATTTTAAGTGATTATTCTTGCTGTTAAAAGGAGAGGATCAGCATGCTGAATATTGGTGTTATTGGCTGCGGCGCAATTGGCCGCGATCACATTCGACGCCTGACGGACATTGTTCCGGGCTGTCAGGTTGTTGCCTGTGCAGACTATTTTGAAGAAGCTGCGATTAAGGTTGCAGCGCAGTATGAAGGCATGAAGGCATACAAGACCGGCGAGGAGCTGATCGCAGCACCGGAGGTGCAGGCGGTCGTTATCACCTCGTCCGACCCGAGCCACGCAGGCTATGTGCTCGAGGCTCTCAAAGCGGGCAAGCAGGTGTTCTGCGAGAAGCCGCTGGCACAGAACGCAGAGGACTGCGAGAAGATCATCGCCGCAGAAACCGCGCACGGCAAACGTCTGTTGCAGGTGGGCTTTATGCGCCATTATGACCGCGGCTATGCCGAGATGAAGCGCATCATCGACTCCGGCGAGCTGGGTGCGCCGCTGATGATTCACGCGTGCCACCGCAACGTATCTCAGCCGGACGGCTTCCAGACCGAGATGGGCGTTTCCAACGTTGCAATCCATGAGCTGGATATCTGTCGTTGGCTGCTCGGTGACGAGTATAAGAACGGTCAGGTGCTCAAGGTGCGCCAGTCCGCGTGCTCTACCAAGGGTTATGACAACCCGCAGATCGTGCTGCTGGAAACCCAGTCCGGTGCGCGTATTGACGTAGAGGTTCAGGTTGCGGACGCTTACGGTTACGACATCCAGTGTCAGGTCGTCTGCGAGAAGGGCACAGTCAACCTGCCTGATCCGTATGCGGTTGTCAAGCGCTCGAACGCAACCCGTTCGTTCCCGATCCTGACCGACTGGAAGGACCGTTTTATTGAAGCCTATGACATTGAGCTGACCCATTGGGTCAAGACCCTCGAGGAGAAGGGTGAGCCGGATGGTCCGTCCGCATGGGACGGCTACGCTGCCTGCGTTGCAGCAGACACGCTCAACCGTTCCCGCGGCACGAATCAGTTCCTGCCGATCGAGATGATGGATAAACCTGCTCTCTACAAATAATCTCTCATATAAAAGAAAAAGGACCGCTTAAGCGGTCTTTTTTCGCGTTTGCAGAAGTATTTGATATCTTATGGGCGACATAATCTCGTGCCGCAGTTATGCAATCTCGCTCTTGCGAGCGGCGCGGACGAACAGTCCGAGCACGATCAGGCAGAAACACTTAGAAAAGAGCGAAATCGAGGTTTTGAGCGCGCTGTCCAGCAGGACGGCGGCAATATCGCAGATCAGCGGCACGAAAAAGCACAGTCGGATCAGGCGGGACGGATAATCATAGCCGCGTTCCGCGCGAAGCGCCTCCAATCCGGTATACAGAAAGAACTGGGAAACGTACAGGCAAATCACGCCCGCCATGACTACCAGACTCATCACCGTGATGACCGCGGCAGAGTTATAGGGCGGTCGGTCGGTCAGCGCTATCAGAAGCGAGATCAGTCCGACAACGGCTGCGCAGACGCTGATAATGTTGACAGTGAAGGCGCGGTGCAGACGGTCGGACAGCTTGCCGAGCTGATAGAACGGATAAAACTGTGCGACTGCGGCAGCGAGTGCGAGAATATTAGATAACGTGATTTGACCGGCTTCACCGCTGAACAATACGACCGGCAGGTCGATCACGCTGAACAGCACATTCAGAGCATTGAACAGCCAGAACAGCAGCAGCCAGCGGTACGCGGGAGCATTAGGGTTAGCATTCGTCATAGACTCTACCTCCTTTCCATTATCATAGCAGAGAAGATGGAAATGTGCAAGAAAAAGCAGAGCCTTTCGGCTCTGCTTTTGTGCGATTTTACAATATATTAATACTGTACCTGAACCGGCTTGCCGGAGTGGAACGAATCCGTAATCGCGTAGGTAACGAGGGTAGCCTTGGTGCCGTCGTAAACGGTCAGTTCGGGCTTGCGGTCCTTCTGGATGCAGTCGATGAAGTCGACCATTTCCAACAGGTATGCTTCTGCGAAACGCTGCGGGAAGTTCTCGATGATCTCCTGACGGGCGCCGTACTGGTCGTATACCATAACGCGGTCTTTCCACGGTACACCGGCAACGCGGATATGCGCCTCGGTGCCGACGATTTCGGTCTCGGTGTGGTAGCCGTGCGGTGCAGTGCGGCCAACGTGCAGGAAAGCGACCGTGCCATTATCAAACTTGAGCATTGCCATGCCGGTTTCGGTGTCACCGTTCTCGGCAAACTCGGGGTGCTTGAAGTTGGTGCCTGCGGCGTAAACCTCGGTAACCTCACCGCCGAGGAACCAGCGCATCAGGTCGATATCGTGGGAAGCGGCGTCGATGAAGATGCCGCCCGAGGTCTTGGAGAACTTGATGCAGCTCTCGACCAGTGCTTCCGGGTCTAGACCGGTAGCCTTTACCAGATACGGCTTGCCGATGCGGCCTGCGTTGATCTGTGCCTTTGCATCCGCATAGGACGGATCGTAGCGGCGCATAAAGCCAAGGAAGAAGATCTTGTCCGGGTGACGTTCAACGGCAGCCTCAGCGCGCTTGCACTCCTCGAGCGAGCAGCCGAGCGGCTTGTCGGTGAAAACGTGCTTGCCTGCATCGAGCGCGTACTCGATCATCCAGCAGTGCTCCGGAGAGGAGGAGACGATAACGACAGCTTCGATGTCTGCCTCGTCAACCATTTTCTTGTAGTCCGTGGTGGTGTACTCTACCTTGAGGTAGTCCTTCGCCCAGTCCAGCTCCTTCTGCTCGAGCGAGCAGGCAGCGACCAGCTTGCAGCCGGGAATCTTGAACGCGAGATTCTGCGCGTGTACCGAACCGAGACGGCCCAAACCGACGATGCCAACTTTGATTTCCTTCATGTTTGTTCTCCTTTTTATAGAGCGGATTTTCTCTCTACGGCAATCGAACGATTGCCTGTGTCTCTCATACTAATTCTATCACTGCGTGGACGCGAACGCAAGGAAAAACGACCAAATCAGAGCGTTTTTTATACGGTGAAAACTGGCATTTCAGCACTCGGCAGGCGGGTGTGATAAAATTCCGACGATCATTTCATAAATTGTTCACAAACAGCACTTGACTTTGCCCGTATGTGGTGGTAAATTAAGTTTAGCACTCGGGGAGATGGAGTGCTAACAACCGAAAGAAAGGAGTCTGCTTCGGTGGAGCTTTCGGAACGTAAAAAGCAAATACTCAAAGCCATTATCGGCGATTACATCCGCACGGCTGAGCCGGTCGGCTCCAAGGCATTGACCGAGGGACACGAGCTGCCGTTCTCGTCAGCCACCATCCGCAATGAGATGAGTGAGCTGGAGGACATGGGCTACCTCGAAAAGCCGCACACCTCTGCGGGACGAATCCCCTCACCGCAGGGCTATCGACTGTATGTGGATGAACTGATGGAGCGTCCGGCCGACAGTGCGGAGGACGGAAACGCACTGCAGAACAGCGTGCTTACCAAGGTACGGGAGCTTGACCACCTCATTCAGGAGGCCGGCAAGCTGCTCACCAGTCTGACGAATTACGCGTCGGTTGCTATCACACCGGCCATGACACAGATCGCCATCCGGCAGTTTGAGATCATCGCAGTCGATAAGATGAATTTCGTAATCGTAGTAGTTACGGATTCGGGTACGGTCAAGAACAAAATGGTCCGCACGGTGGCTGAGGTCTCCAAGGATGAGGCCGAGCTGCTCACCTATGTGCTCAACCAGACGCTGACCGGACTGCCGCTCTCGAGCATCACCGCCGAGCGATTCGACATTGTGCGCCGCGCCGCGGGATTGACCGCGCTGCTCGCTCCGGTGGCCGAGTACATCGCAGAGCTGATCACCGAGCTGAGCGACCAGAAGGTTTACCTCGACGGTGTCAGCAAGCTGCTTCGTTTTCCGGAGTACCGCGATACGAAAAAGGCGCAGACGCTGCTCGATTACATGGAGGACGACCGCAAGCACCTGCTGCCGGCCACCCGCAAGATCGACGGCATCCAGTTCTTCATCGGACCGGAAAACGGCGAAAACCCGCTGAGTGAAACCTCGGCGATCTACGCAAAATACGATATCGGCAAGATCGGTCAGGGCGCGATCGGCATCGTGGGCCCGACCCGCATGGATTACGCCAAGCTGTCCGCACAGCTTAGCCGCTTCGCAAAAGGGCTGAACAAACTGATCGCCGAGACATTTTTAGATGAAAAAGACGGAAATCACTGATTTCCTGTAAACGGAGGCACAAAACGACATGAGCAAAAAGACAAAGCCGGAGGCGGAAGAGCAGGAGCAGGTAAAGACCGAGGCGCCCGCAGAGGAGACCGCCAAGGCTGAAGCAAAGCCCGCGACGGACTGGGAAGCCAAGTATAACGACCTGAACGACCGTTATCTCCGCATGGCGGCGGAGTACGATAATTTCCGCAAGCGCAGCCAGCGCGAGCGTGAGCAGGCGTACACCGATGCCGTCAGCCGCGCCGTAACCGCACTGCTGCCGACCTATGATAACCTCGAGCGGGCGCTCAAGGCAGAGACCGCCGACACCGAATATAAAAAGGGTGTTGAGCTGACCATGACGCAGCTGACCGAAAGCCTCAAGGGTATTAACGTCACCGTCATCGACGCTGCCGCAGGCACCGCATTCGATCCGAACTTCCACAACGCGGTTATGCACGTTGAGGATGAAAACCTCGGCGAGAATGTCATCGCGGAAACCTTCCAGCAGGGCTTCCAGATTGGCGATAAGGTTATTCGCCATGCGATGGTGAAGGTTGCAAACTGATTACTAACTACTAATTAAAGTAAACAAAATCCTATCATTTAAGGAGTGTATTTATTATGGGTAAGATCATTGGTATTGACCTTGGTACGACGAACTCTTGTGTATCTGTTATGGAGGGCGGCGAAGCCGTAGTCATCCCTAACGCTGAGGGTGCGCGCACCACTCCGTCTGTTGTTGCATTTTCTAAGGACGGCGAGCGTATGATCGGTCAGGTCGCTAAGCGCCAGGCTGTAACCAACGCAGACCGCACCATTATTTCCATCAAGCGCCACATGGGCACCGACTACCGCGTAAACATCGACGGCAAGCCGTACTCCCCGCAGGAGATTTCCGCTATGATCCTGCAGAAGCTGAAGGCTGACGCAGAAGCATACCTCGGCCAGCCGGTAAATCAGGCGGTCATCACCGTTCCGGCTTACTTCTCCGACTCGCAGCGTCAGGCTACCAAGGATGCCGGCAAGATCGCAGGTCTGGAAGTTCTGCGTATCATCAACGAGCCGACCGCTGCTGCACTGGCTTACGGCGTAGATAAGGAATCCGAGCAGAAGATCATGGTATACGACCTCGGCGGCGGTACGTTCGATGTATCCGTTCTGGACATCGGCGAGGGCGTTCTGGAGGTTCTGTCCACCGCAGGTGATACCCACCTCGGCGGTGATGACTTCGACCAGCGCATCATCGACTGGATGGTAGCTGAGTTCAAGAAGTCCAACGGCATTGACCTGTCGAACGACCGTATGGCTATGCAGCGCCTGAAGGAAGCTGCTGAGAAGGCAAAGATCGAGCTGTCCGGCATGAGCCAGACCTCCATCAACCAGCCGTATATCACCGCTGATGCTACCGGCCCGAAGCACCTCGAGCTGACCCTGACCCGTGCAAAGTTCAACGAGCTGACCGCAGACCTCGTTGAGCGCACCATGGGTCCGGTTCGTCAGGCTATGAGCGACGCTGGTCTGTCCGCTTCTGATCTGTCCAAGGTCCTGCTGGTTGGCGGTTCCACCCGTATCCCGGCTGTACAGGAGGCTGTTAAGGGCATCACCGGCAAGGAAGGCTTCAAGGGCATCAATCCGGACGAGTGCGTAGCAATCGGCGCATCCATCCAGGGCGGCGTACTTGGCGGCGAGGTCAAGGACGTGCTGCTGCTCGACGTAACTCCGCTGTCCCTCGGTATTGAGACCCTCGGCGGCGTATGCACCAAGCTGATCGACCGCAACACCACCATCCCGACCAAGAAGAGCCAGATCTTCTCCACCGCAGCTGACAACCAGCCGTCCGTTGAGATTCACGTTCTGCAGGGCGAGCGCGAGATGGCTGCAGGCAACAAGACCCTCGGCCGCTTCACCCTCGACGGCATCGCTCCGGCACCGCGCGGTATTCCTCAGATCGAAGTTACCTTCGATATCGACGCAAACGGCATCGTAAACGTATCTGCTAAGGACCTCGGCACCGGCAAGGAGCAGAAGATCACCATCACTGCATCCACCAATCTGTCTCAGGATGAGATCGACAAGGCAATGCACGAGGCTGAGCAGTACGCTGAGCAGGATAAGAAGAACAAGGAAGCAGTTGAGGTTCGCAACAACGCTGAGCAGCTGGTATTCCAGTCTGAGAAGGCACTGACCGATCTGGGCGACAAGCTGTCCGCAGATGAGAAGGCAGGCGTTCAGGCTGAGATCGAAAAGGTTAAGGAAGCGCTCAAGGGCACCGATACCGATATGATCAAGGCTGCAACCGAGGGCCTGTCTAAGAAGTTCTCCGATCTGGCCGGCAAGATCTATCAGCAGCAGGCACCGCAGGGCGACCCGAACATGGGCGGCGCTCAGGGTGCAGGCGCTCAGGGCGGCCAGCAGGGCGACTTTGTAGACGCTGACTTCACCGAGGTTAAGGACGACGACAACAAGTAATAACAGATAGGAGTTAGGAAGTAGGAGTTAGGAGTTATGGCTGCCGGTTTTCGGCAGAGTGCAGCGAGATTGCACGGTATCAAAACTCCTGTCTCCTCACTCCTATCTCCTCACTAAGAGAAGGCGCGCTTCGGTGCGCCTATCCCTGTGTATAGGATGATTTTTTATGGCTGATAAAAGAGATTATTATGAAGTGCTCGGCGTACAGAAGGGCGCAAGTGATGATGAGCTGAAAAAGGCATACCGCAAGCTGGCGCGCAAGTACCACCCGGACCTCAACAAGGATAATCCGGAGGCTGCGGATAAGTTCAAGGAAGCAAACGAAGCGTACGAAGTGCTGTCCGACAAGGAGAAGCGCGCCAAGTACGATCAGTTCGGCTTTGCCGGCGTTGACCCGAGCTACGGCGGCGGTGCCGGTGCCGGCGGCTTCGGCGGCGGCTTTGATATGGGCGATCTGGGCGACCTGTTCGGTTCGTTCTTCGGCGGCGGCTTTGGCGGCGGACGGTCGTCCCGCCGTAATGCACCGCAGCGCGGCGAATCCATCCGTCAGACGGTGATCCTGTCCTTCGAGGAAGCCGCATTCGGCTGTGAAAAGGAGATCACGGTCGAGCGCATTGAATCCTGTGACGACTGCGGCGGCACAGGTGCCGCAAAGGGCACCACGGCGGAGACCTGTCCGAACTGCCGTGGCACCGGCGTTGTTACGCAGACCCAGCGCACGCCGCTCGGCATGTTCCAGACGCAGGGCGCCTGCCCGAACTGCCGCGGCACCGGCAAGATCATCAAGAAGCCGTGTCCGAAGTGCGGCGGTCAGGGCCGTGTTCGCAAGACCCGCAAGTTCAAGGTCAACATTCCGGCAGGTATCGACGATGGTCAGTCCATCCAGCAGCGCGGTCAGGGCAATGCAGGCGTGAACGGCGGTCCCGCAGGCGATCTGTTCGTAACGGTTGCCATCCGTCCGCATCCGATCTTTACCCGCAACGGCTCGGATGTACATGTCGATATTCCGATTTCGTTCGCACAGGCCGCACTCGGCGATACGCTGCAGGTGCCGACCATCGACGGCCGCATCGAGTACAAGATTCCGGAAGGCACGCAGACCGGCACGACGTTCCGCATGCGCGGCAAGGGCATTCAGAATGTCAACGGCCGTGGTCGCGGCGACCAGTATGTCCGCGTAAACATCGAGGTGCCGAAGAACCTGTCCGAAAAGCAGAAAAAGCTGCTGCGTGAGTTCGAGGAAACGTCCACGGACGAGAATCAGGTAAAGCGCAAGAGCTTCTGGGATAAGGTAAAGGACGCACTCAAGGATAAATAATTAAAGGAGCATTGCTTTTTGAACAAATTCGGTAAACTGGAGCTTGTGCGCTGACCGGGAGGTCGGCTGTGCAGGAATCCGTAAACCACCTCCCCAAAGGACGAAAATATCGACTTTTTAGGAGGAATTCCCATGAATCGGGAGAATAAACGCAAGCAATATCAAAAGGGTTATTACAAAACGCATGCCTGCGACGACAGCTTCACCTGTAGGGTGTGCGGCCGTCCGGTCGTACCCGCAGGTGCGGTGTACTGCACTCTAACCGCGCAGCGGCGGACGATAACCCGATGAAGCTGATGTCCATCGCCATGAAGCCGGTGGCGTTCCCACCGTTCCCGCTGGAGCGGATTGAGGAGCTGACCGCGCTCATGGGCGGAGAAGGCTCGGTAGAATAAAGAAAACCACCCGGGATTTTCTCGGGTGGTTTTTCGTCTGCAGGAGGAAAATAGAATTGAGGATGGTAAATAAAAATGCTCTCTGAATCATCAGAGAGCATTTTTTTTGCACAATTTTAGAGCTGCGGCAGCAGGTTTGCCAGTTCGAGAGCGGCAATCGCTGCATCGGCGCCCTTGTTGCCGGCCTTGGTGCCTGCGCGCTCGATGGCCTGCTCGATGTTCTCGGTGGTAACCACACCGAAGGTCACCGGCACACCGGTCTGCAGGTTGACCTGTGCAATGCCCTTGGCAGCCTCGTTGCACACGAGGTCGTAGTGGCTGGTCGAGCCGCGGATAACCGCGCCGAGGCAGATAACTGCATCATACTTGCCGCTCTGCGCCAGCTTCTGCGCCGCCAGCGGGATCTCAAACGCGCCGGGAACCCATACGAGCGTGATGTCGTCGGTGTCTACACCGTGGCGCACCAGCGTGTCCTCCGCGCCGGAGATCAGCTTGGAAACGATAAATTCGTTGAAACGCGAACCAACGATCGCAAACTTGCCCTTGGTTGCTACTAACTTGCCTTCGAGTACCTTCATCTTAAAATCTTCCTTTCAATATGGTGAACAGATATATTGCAGGGCGAGGTGAGGTCATCCCGCCCTGCGGGATAGATTGATTACAATGTTTCACTAAAGAGGTGACCCATCTTAATTTTCTTGGTTCTGAGATAGAACGCGTCGTCCTTCTGCGGTGCGATCTCGATCGGTACGCGCTCGGTGATCTCTACGCCGAAGCCGTCCAGACCGTAAATCTTCTCCGGATTATTGGTCAGCAGGCGCAGCTCCTTTGCGCCGAGGTCCTGCAGAATCTGAGCGCCGATCCAGTATTCACGCAGGTCGGGCGCAAAGCCGAGCTTTACGTTTGCCTCGACTGTATCGAAGCCCTTTTCCTGCAGTTCATACGCCTTCAGCTTGTTGATCAGACCGATTCCGCGGCCTTCCTGGCGCATATAGAGCAGCACGCCACGTCCTTCCTTGTCAATCTGCTGCATGGCTGCCGCAAGCTGCTGACCGCAGTCGCACCGGCGGGAACCGAACACATCGCCGGTCAGGCACTCGGAGTGTACGCGGCAGAGCAGGTTCTTGCCATCGCCGATCTCGCCCTTGACGAGCGCAACATGGTGCTCGCCGGTCAGGTCGTTGACGTAGCCGTAGATGCGGAACTCACCGAAACGGGTGGGCATTTTCGCACAGGCTTCACGGACAACGTGCTTATCATGACGGCGGCAGTAGTCCTGCAGGTCCTTGATGGTGATGATCTTGAGACCCCATTCCTTGGCCTTCTCCATCAGCTCGGGCGTGCGCATCATCGTGCCGTCATCGCGCATGATCTCACAGCACAGACCGCACTGCTCGAGTCCGGCCAGACGGCACAGATCGACAGTCGCCTCGGTGTGGCCGTTGCGGGTCAGCACACCGCCGCGGCGTGCAACAAGCGGGAAAACGTGTCCCGGACGGCGGAGTTCCTCCGGCTTGGTGTGGATATCCGCGCATTTGCGGCAGGTAAAGCCGCGTTCCTCAGCGGAAATGCCGGTCGTGGTGTCCACATGGTCGATGGAAACCGTGAATGCGGTGTGGTGGTTGTCGGTGTTGACCTTTACCATCTGCTCGAGACCGAGACGGAGTGCAACCTGCTCACTCATCGGCGTGCAGATCAGGCCCTTGGCATGGGTCGCCATGAAGTTGACGTTCTCGGTCGTGGCAAACTGTGCCGCGCAGATGAGGTCGCCTTCGTTCTCGCGGTCCGGGTCGTCGATGGTGAGGATGAGGTGTCCGGCGCGAAGCTCTTCGAGCGCTTCTTCAACTGTATTGAACTGATATTCCATAAAAGAAAACCTCCGTTAAAATCCGTGTTGTGCAAGAAAATCCATCGTAATACCGCTGGATTTGTGTGGTGTCAGCATTTTTTCAACGTATTTGCCGATCACATCGCATTCGAGGTTGACCGGCTCGCCCGGCTTTTTGCCGAGCAGAATGGTCTGTGCGCCGGTGTGCGGGATGATGGAGACCGAAAAGTCGGTGTCCGTCACAGCCGCCACGGTAAGGCTGACGCCATCAATGGCGATCGAGCCTTTTTCGACGATGTACCGGAGCAGGGGAGCCGGTGTTTTGATCGTTACCCACACGGCGTTGTCCTCGCGCCGCTGCGAGAGAACCGAGCCGGTGCCGTCGATATGGCCGGATACGATATGACCGCCGAACCGTCCGTCGGCAGGCATCGCGCGCTCCAGATTGACCGGCGAGCCGTTTTGCAGACTGCCGAGCGCAGAACGCCGCAGGCTCTCCGCCATCACGTCGGCGCTGAAGCTGTCGTCCGTCAGCGCGACCACGGTCAGACATACGCCGTTCGTGGCAATGCTGTCGCCGATTTTTGTATTTTCGAGCACGGTATCTGACGCAATCGTCAGCCGAGCGCCTTTTGCGCCGCGCTCGATGCGCCGTACCGTACCGATTTCTTCGATAAGTCCAGTAAACATTACAATCTCCCTTCAAGCAGGAAATCTTCGCCCATCGGCGTGCAGGTCACGTCCTTCAGCGGAAGCGCCTGCACCATCTTGTCAAATCCCAGACCTCCGACCGGACTTTTTGCGCCTGCACCGCCGATGATTTTCGGGGCGATGTACGCCTGCACGCGGTGCACCACACCGGCCTCCAGCGCGGAGAACGCAAGTGCCGAGCCGCCTTCAAGCAATATGCCGTCGATGCCGAGTGCGCCGAGCTGGCGCATCAGGTCGGCAAGGTCTACGCGCTCGTCTTTCGTTTTGCATTCGAGAATGTGTACACCGTGCCGTTCCAGTTCAGCGGTGCGCTCATTTCGACCGACGACCGCGATATAGGTCAGGATTTTGTTCGCCGTCTGTACGATTTTGCTGTCGATCGGCGTGCGTGCGCGACTGTCGCAGATTACGCGGATCGGATCGCGCCCGCCGTCAATGCGGCAGGTGAGCAGCGGATCGTCCTCAAGCACGGTGCCGATGCCGACCATGATGGCGGGCAGCCGGTTGCGCGTTTCGTGTACATGACGGCGGGCGGTCTCGCCGGTAACCCAGCGGCTGTCGCCGGTGTGCGCGGCAATTTTGCCGTCCAGCGTCATCGCGTACTTGAGCGTCACAAACGGCGTTTTGTGCGTGATATAGTGAAAGAAAACTTCATTCACGCGGCGGCATTCGTCCTCGCACACGCCGGTCTCGACTTCAATGCCTGCGTCGCGCAGGATCTGTGCGCCTTTGCCGGCTACCAGCGGGTTCGGGTCCAGACAGCCGACGAACACGCGGCCGATCTTGTGCTCGATGACTGCGTCTGTGCACGGCGGCGTGCGTCCCCAGTGGCAGCACGGCTCGAGCGTGACGTAAAGGTCTGCGCCCGTGCAGTCCTCGGTGCAGTGCGCGAACGCGTTGCGCTCGGCATGCAGGCCGCCGATGTGCTCGTGCCAGCCTTCACCGATGATTTTTCCGTCCTTGACGATGACGCAGCCGACCATCGGATTCGGATTGACGTGACCGGCTCCGCGCTGGGCCAGCGCCAACGCCTGACGCATATATTCCTGTTTTTGCTCCTGCATAGAATCACCTGATATAATAATTCTGTAGAAAATTTCACGATAGTTTGGCGACAGCCAAAAAAAACGTCCCAAAGACAGAATCTTCGGGACGCTGAGAAAAGCATTGTGAAAATAAAAAGTCTGAAACACCGAATCGGCATTTCAGAACAGCAAACAACGGAAAATCTTTCCGCGCATTCTTCTTTTATCCAGACTATACTGTCGGCCTCGGAATTTCACCGAATCATGCTTCCGCCGAATGGCATCCGCTCGCGGGCTGTACCGCCGGTAGGGAATTGCACCCTGCCCTGAAGAATCAAATATTTGGTTTTGCGGGGCAGAGCCTTTATTGTTCCGCCTGAGGAAAGTATAGTCCCAAGCGGAGAAAAATGCAAGGGTTTTTTGAAAAAATAATTTTACAGAATATGTGAATGCAAACAAAGCGCCGCAAAAGTTCGAAAAAGACTGGAAAATACGCAGATAACGCACCAAAAATATAAAATGACCATACGGTTGTTATTGGTAATTTTCCGTTTTTCATTACCAATTTTCAATTTGCTTTGGTTGTGCTATAATCAAATAGCTATGAAATGAAAGGAGAGTGTGCCATGCGGATCTGGACCGGACGAGCGGGAAGCGGCAAGACAACGGCCATCCTGCGGGAGATCGCGGCGCTGAGTGAAAAGGGAGAGGGACGGCAGATTCTGCTCGTGCCCGAGCTGAACTCGCACCTGATGGAGCGACGGCTTGCTGCAGCCACGCACAACCACGGCGCACGCACGGCCGAGGTGCTGACGTTCTCACGATTGGCTGACCGTGTGTTCTCTGAGGTCGGCGGACTGGCACAGCAGATGCTGACGCCGGCAGGTCAGCTTTTGACCTTGCAGGAGGCGGCACGTCGTGTGCAGGGGGGGCTGAGTGCATGGAAGGGTCTGGCAGACAAGCCGGAGCTGCTGCAGGAGGCGCTGCGGCTGATCGACGAGTGCAAAACCTGTGCGGTCGCGCCGGAGACGCTGTTTGCGGCTGCCGAAGAAAGTGAGGACGCGGTACTTGCAGAAAAATTGTCCGATCTTGCACAGATTTTAACAGCCTACGAGCGTCTGTGCGAGGAGTCCCTGCCCGACCCGAGAGACCGTCTGACACATCTGCGCGACCGTCTGGCAGAAAGTCACACGCTGGACGGCGCAGCGGTCTATCTGGATGGTTTTCTCGGCTTTACTGTGCAGGAAAGTGCAGTGGTTGATGCCATGCTGGCAGCGGGTGTGCCGCTCTCTGCGGCGGTAACCTGTGATACGGATTACCCGGAGATTTTCCTTACCGGCTGTAAAACAGTGCAGAAATTAACCCGGATGGCAAAACATCATAACCAGACGGTCGAGCGCATCGAACTGGGCGAAAGCAAGGTGGCCCGACCGGCGGGACTGGCTGCGCTCGAACGCGAAAGCCTGCTGCCGGTGCGCACCCCACAGGAGAGTGCGGACGGCGTTCGGCTGTACGAGGCGGCTTCGCCGTTTGACGAGTGCGAGCACGCGGCGGCTTACATTCGGCGCAAGGTGCGGGACGAAGGCGCGCGCTGCCGCGATTTTGTGGTTGCGGCACGCGATATCGAGCCGTACAGCGCGTTTCTCGCAATGGCGATGGCGCGGTACGACATTCCGGTGTTCCTCGCGGAAAAGCCGGATCTGCTGTCTCGTCCGCCGATGGCGCTGGTCACGAATGCACTCGAGGCGGTACGAAATCATTTCCGATATGAAGATCTGTTCTCCTGTCTCAAGACCGGGCTTGCGGGCTTGGATTGGGACGAAATTGACAAATTAGAGAATTATGTGCTCACCTGGAACATCCGCGGCGGAGCCTGGGAACGCGAGTGGACCGAGCATCCGGACGGCTATGGTTTGCCAATCGACGAGAATGCGAAGGCGCAGCTTGCCGAGCTGAACACACTCCGCAAACGGGCAATCGCGCCGTTCTCCGCACTGCGCGAGGCACTTGCAGGTGAGCAGCCTGCAGGTGACTGCGTGCGTGCGCTCTATGCATTTCTTCTTGCGGTGGACGCGCCGCAGCGCATGACTGACCGCGCCGCCGGACACGAGCAGGCGGGCCGTCTGCAGCTGGCCGACGAGTACCGCCAGCTGTGGGAAATCCTGGTCTCTGCAATGGAGCAGTTCGCGTGGGTGTGCGGGGATATGCCGCTGACGCTCGACCGTTTCGCGCAGCTGTTCCGGCTGGTGCTCGGCGAGTACGATGTGGGTACGATTCCGGTTTCGCTCGACCGCGTGACCTGCGGCAACATCGAGCGTGCGTGTACGGAAAATGCGAAATATGTCATCCTGCTGGGCGTTAACGACGGCCTGATACCGAAAACCCCGTCCTCGACTTCGCTGCTGAGTGACATGGACCGCGACAAAATGGATGCGCTCGGCGTGGAACTCAAAGCCTACGGCGAGGAACGCCTGTTGATGGAGCAGGAAACGCTCTATCGAGCACTGGCGTGCCCGACGGACGAGCTGCTGCTGACGTATCACACCATCGACGCAGGCGGCGGTGAAACGCGGCCGTCCTACTTCGTAAACACAGTGCGCGAATTGCTGCCGGATGTGCCGTTTTCCACCCACCGGACGGAGACCGTGCGCGACCGCCTGCAGGCGGAACGACCGGCGGTCGAACTTGCGTGCGCGTATCTTTCGGGCGACCGGACAGCCGCTGTGCGGGCCGCCTATGACTACTATAAGGATGATGAGCGAGTCAAAAACGCGCAGGCGCAGCGGCGCGGCAGAGGACCGCTGAGCAGTCCGCACACGATTGACGGCTTGTACGGAAAAAGTCTTAATCTGACCGCTTCGCGTGTGGATACGTTCTATTCCTGCCGGTTTGCATTCTTTATGCAGTATGGTCTGAAGGCCAAGCCGCGCCGTGTGGCGAAGTTTGATGCGCTCTCGACCGGCACATTCATCCACTATGTGCTCGAGCATGCGCTGGATACCCTTGGAAAGTGCGAGGGCGGCGCCGCCCATGCCGATCAGCCGACCGTGCGCAAAGCCTGCCGTGAAGCGGTACGGCAGTATGTCGCGGAGGAACTGGGCGGCCTGGAGAATAAAACCGCGCGCTTCCAATACCTGTTTCGCCGACTGGTGCGCGCCGTGGAGCAGATCCTCGACAACGTGATCGAAGAACTTCGCGTATCCGACTTTGAGCCGATCGACTATGAGCTGGACTTCTCGCGCAGCGGCGACCTGCCGCCCGTGCAGTGTGAGGACGGCGATGTGTCGGTTTCACTCTCCGGCAAGGTGGACCGCGTGGACGGCTACATCAAAAACGGCCGCCTCTATCTGCGCGTTATGGACTACAAAAGCGGCAAAAAATCATTTTCGCTGTCCGACATCTGGTACGGACTCAACATGCAGCTTATCATCTATCTGTACGCGCTGCAGCAGGAGGGTCTGGACCGCTATCGTGCCCGCCTGACCGCCGAGCTGAACGAAATCGTACCGGCAGGCGTGCTGTATGTTCCGGTACGCGATGAGCTGCCGGATGCGGCGCGCGACACGGACGAGGACGGGCTGCGCATTCTGCGCGACAAGGCGCTGCGGCGTTCGGGTCTGCTGAGTGACGATATGTCGCTGCTCGAGGCAATGGAGCACGGTCTGGAAGGTGACGGACGGTTTATTCCGGTCTCTATCAAGACCGGGAAGGGCGAGGATGAGCCGACGCTTGCCGCCAAGTCTGCGGTAGCCGATCTGGCGAAATTCGGCAGACTGGCACGCTACACGCAGAAAAAGCTGCTCGAAATGGGACAGGCTCTGCGAAACGGCAGCATTGAAGCCGACCCGCGCAAGACCGACCGCAGCTACTGCGAATGGTGTGATTTCCGGGCAGCCTGCCGGTTCGACGAGACCGCCGGAGACAAGGTACGCTGGCTGAAAAACATCAAGGACAAGGAATTCTGGGAGCAGTTAGGAGGGGACGACAATGCCGAAGTGGACACCTGATCAGCAGACCGCGATCGACGACCGCGGCGGTGCACTGCTGGTTTCGGCGGCAGCCGGCTCGGGCAAGACAGCCGTGCTGACCGAGCGTGTGCTCCGGCGGCTGACGGACGAGAACGATCCGGTCGATATCGACCGCCTGCTGCTGGTTACCTTTACCAACGCAGCGGCAGCCGAAATGCGCGAGCGAATCGGTGCGGCCCTCGGTGCGGCCGTAGCCGCAAACCCGCGGGATACCCGTCTGCGGCGGCAGCTGTTCCTCGTGCACCGCGCGAAAATCACGACTGTGCATGCGCTGTGCCTGTCGCTCGCGCGCGAGCAGGCGGCGGTGCTCGGCATCGCGCCCGACTTTCGCCTGATGGACGAAAACGAGGGCAAGCTGCTTCGCGCCGAGGTGCTCGAAGAAGTGCTCGACACGGCCTACGAGCAGGCAGACGAGAAGTTTTTTGCGCTCTGTGATCTGCTGACGGCGGGGCGCGACGACCAAAAGCTGGGCGAGGTCATTCTCGGCACCTACGAGAAGATTCAGGCACATCCTGATCCGCGGGCGTTCCTCGAGGATGTGCGCGCGGGATTGTACACGCGCGGCATGGACACGCCGCACGGCCGTGTTCTGCGCGAGCAGGCGAAGTCGGCGGCACAGCACGGTGCGGCATTTCTGCACATGGCTGTGGATGAATTGACCGGCATTGATGAGCTGGCGGACAACTATCTGCCCGCGCTGACGAGCGACTTAAATCAGGCCGAGCGTCTGCTGGACGCACTGTTTGGCGGCAGCTGGGATGACTGCGTGAAGGCTGCCCGGTCGATTTCGTTTGACCGACTGAAGGCCGCGAGGAAATTTGAGGACAAGGCGTTCCTCGAGCAGATCAAGGCCATGCGCGAGGAGTGGAAGGGCGTTGCCAATAATATTCGGGAGAAATGGCTGACCGTCACCGCAGAAGAAGCGGAGTACGACCGCGGCCTGACAGCCCCCGCGCTGTTCGCGCTCATTGACATGGTAAACGCCTTTGACGATGCCTTTACGGCAGCGAAACGTGCGAGAAATGCTGCGGATTTCAACGATTTGGAGCACTTTGCCGTGCGTCTGCTGTATACAGACGGCAAGCCGTCCGCACTGGCGAAAACCATGTCCGAGCAGTTCACCGAAATTGCAGTGGACGAGTATCAGGACACCAACGCCGTGCAGGATGCCATCTTCCGTGCACTCTCCAGAAACGAGACCAACCTGTTCATGGTCGGTGACGTCAAGCAGAGCATTTACGGCTTTCGACTGGCTGCCCCGTCCATTTTCCTTGAGAAATACCGCAGCTTCGGTGAGGTGGCGGACGCCGCTGACGGGCAGCCGCGCCGTGTCGTGCTCGGGCAGAATTTCCGTTCACGAGCGGCCGTGCTGGACGCGTGCAACTATCTGTTTGCCGCCGTCATGGGCGAGACTGTGGGCGATCTCGTGTACACGGACAAGGAGGCGCTGCACCTCGGCGCGGACTACTATCCGGAGTCCGGAAACGAGCGGTATAAGACCGAAGTCCTGCTCGTGGACGCGGACGGACTCGGCGAGGACGATGATGCGCCGGACAAGACCGAACTCGAAGCGCGGCTTGCCGCAAAGCGCATTCGTGCGCTGCTCGACGAAGGCTTTCCGGTGACGGATAAGCAGACCGGAAAGCTGCGTCCGGTCACGCCGGGCGACATCGTAATCCTGCTGCGCTCGCCCAGAAACAAGGCGCCGACCTACATTGCGGAGCTGGAGCGCATCGGCGTAACAGCCAGCGCCGAGCAGCGCGGCGGCCTGCTGGAGACTGCCGAAGTCGGCACGATGGTGTCGCTGCTCAGCGTCATTGACAACCCGCGGCAGGACGTTGACCTTATCGGTGTGATGCGCTCGCCGCTGTTCGGATTCACCGAGCAGGAACTGGCAGATATTCGCCTGGTGGACCGCAGGATCAGCTATTATGACGCGCTTCTGCAGTCGAGAACGGATTTTCCCAAGGTGGAAACCTTCCTGCAGCGGCTGGACTTTCTGCGCACCTTTGCGTGCGATCAGCCGGTGTACCGCCTGCTGTGGGAGATTTACGACCAGACCGGCGCGCTCGGTCTGTACGGCGCTCTGCCGAACGGCGCACAGCGTCAGAGCAACCTGCTGACGTTCTTCGAGCGGGCGCGCTCGTTTGAGGGACAGGGCTTCCGCGGCCTGTTTGACTTTGTGCGCCTGCTGCGCGGCATGCTCGAACAGGGCGAGGATTTCCAGACGGTCGGCGCCGAGGCCACCGGCGGTGCGGTCCGCATTCTGTCCATCCACAAGTCCAAGGGACTGGAATTTCCGGTTGTTATCGTGGCGGACTGCGCCAAGCAGTTCAACGACAGCGACCTCAAGGAGCCGGTGCTCGTGCACCAGAACCTCGGCTTCGGCAGTAAGTGCCGCGACCGTGACCGCGGTGTGCAGTACGACACAGCCGAGCGCATTGCAGTCTCGGTGCAGATGCGCCGCGAAATGATATCCGAAGAACTGCGCGTATTATATGTAGCGATGACGCGTGCAAAGGAAAAACTGATTCTGACGGCAGCTACCGGCAGCCTGCGGAATTCGCTGAAAAAATGGTCGCTGCTGGCGTCGCTCGATGAGCTGCCGCAGTACGCCATGGGTGCGGCGCGCACACCGCTTGCGTGGATTTTGACACCGCTGCTGCGGCATCCATGCGCGCGTGCCTTCCGCGAGGAGTATGCACCGGAGGTGCCCGAGCACGGCACGGACAATGACGCATTCACGCTCAAGGTGTATTATCCGAACGACCTGCAGCCGCAGGAAACTGAAATCCTGCGTTTCGAGGACAGGGGGACCGGCGACTGCACCGTGCAGCCGCACCTCGACTACCCGCATGCTTACCTCGCGGATCTGCCGAGTAAGCTGACCGCCACCGGTGTCGGCCGCGGCTACCGCGCAGACGAGGCTGCCGAGCAGACACCGCCGCCGCGGAAAGAAGTGCAGCTGCGCGCACCGCTGTTCGAGAAGGGAGAAAAGAAGCTGACGCCTGCCGAGATTGGCACAGCGCACCACCTGTTCATGCAGTTCTGCGACTTTGACGCCGCCTGTGCGTCAAACGGCGTGGAAAACGAGCTGAACCGTTTGGCGGAAAAGAAGATTTTGTCCACAGAACAGGCACATGCTGTGGATAAACACAAGATCGAACGGTTTTTCGCCTCCGACCTGTACAAAACCTTTATGGCGGAAAACAAGGTGCGGCGTGAGTTCAAGTTCTCCGTGCTTGTTCCGGCGCAAGCGTATTTTCCGGTTGCGGCGGATGCACCCGAGGAAAACGTGCTCCTGCAGGGCGTTATCGACTGCCTGATCGAAACCGGTGACGGCTTTGTTATCCTTGATTTCAAGACCGACCGCATCAAGAAGGGCGGTGCGGTCGAGAGAGCCGAGCAGTACCGCCCGCAGCTGGCCGCCTACGCGCGTGCCGTGCATGAGATTTACGGCAGACCGGTCCGCGCGTGTGTGCTGTACTTTTTCCACACCGGCGATACCGAATGGGTGTCGCTCGACGAGACCTGACGGCATTCGACCGCACAGCAGTTAAGAGTGTGTTAAGATTCATTTGCACGCATTGACATTGCGGCCGCACGATGGTAAATTGAGTACAACAAAAGCAAAGGGGCACCGGAAAAATACCGGACGGCTCCGCAGAACCTCAATACGCCACCATCATTCATTCCTCATTTCCAAATGAAAAATCCGCAGACGGGAACGTCTGCGGATTTTTCTATCTGTCAGAGGCTGATTTCGCGACAGCCGTTTGCACGGATTGCATAACATGCATGCGGCAAAAATCGTGAAAAACCGTCATATGCCCGCTTTACTTTACAGGGCAAAAAGGATATAATAAACTTAACTATCAAAAACGACCTATTTGGAGAAAAGGAGAACGACGAAATGGCGTATTATTTCAGTGAACCTTCGCATACCTTTAACGAATATCTGCTGGTACCGGGGTATTCCTCTGCGGAGTGCATGCCGGCGAACGTAAGCCTGCGCACACCAATCGTTAAGTACAAAAAGGGCGAGGAATCCGCGCTGTATGCCAACATTCCGATGGTTTCCGCAATCATGCAGGCGGTATCGGATGATCGTATGGCGATCGCACTGGCGCAGGAGGGCGGTATCTCCTTTATCTTCGGTTCGCAGTCGATCGAGAGTGAGGCTGCCATGGTTTCCCGCGTAAAGAGCTACAAGGCAGGCTTCATCGTATCCGACTCCAACGTAAAGCCGGACACCACCCTTGAGGAAGTCCTCAAGCTGAAGGAGCGCACCGGTCACTCCACCATGGCTGTTACCGATGACGGCACCGCGAACGGCAAGCTGCTCGGTATTGTCACCAGCCGCGACTACCGTGTTTCCCGCATGGAGCGCAGCGTTAAGGTTGAGGAGTTCATGACGCCGTTTGACAAGCTGATCACCGCTCCGGCAGACACCAGCCTCAAGATCGCAAACGACATCATCTGGGACAACAAGCTGAACTCTCTGCCGCTGGTAGACGACAAGCAGCATCTGGTTTATATGGTATTCCGTAAGGACTACGACAGCCACAAGGCAAACTCTCTTGAGCTGCTCGATGAGCACAAGCGTTATGTAGTCGGCGCAGGCATCAACACCCGCGACTACGCAGAGCGTGTTCCGGCACTGGTTGAGGCTGGCGCAGATGTTCTCTGCATCGACTCCTCCGAGGGTTTCTCCGAGTGGCAGAGCCGCACTCTGTCCTGGGTACGCGCAAAGTACGGCGACAGTGTAAAGGTCGGTGCGGGCAACGTTGTTGACCGCGAGGGTTTCCGCTTCCTTGCTGAGGCCGGCGCGGACTTCATCAAGGTCGGCATTGGCGGCGGCTCCATCTGCATCACCCGTGAGCAGAAGGGCATCGGCCGTGGTCAGGCTACCGCTCTGATCGAGGTTGCAGCCGCTCGTGACGAGTATTTCGAGGAGACCGGCATCTACATTCCGATCTGCTCGGACGGCGGTATCGTTCACGATTATCACTGCACGCTGGCGCTGGCTATGGGCGCCGACTTCCTCATGCTCGGCCGTTACTTCTCTCGTTTTGACGAGTCCCCGACGAACAAGGTCAACATCAACGGCAGCTACATGAAGGAGTACTGGGGCGAGGGTTCTGCCCGTGCCCGCAACTGGCAGCGCTACGACATGGGCGGCGACAAGAAGCTGTCCTTCGAGGAAGGCGTTGACTCCTACGTTCCGTACGCAGGCTCGCTGAAGGACAACCTCGGTCTGACCCTGAGCAAGGTCCGTTCCACCATGTGCAACTGCGGCTCTCTGTCCATTCCGGAGTTCCAGAAGAAGGCAAAGATCACGCTGGTATCCGCAACCTCGATCGTCGAGGGCGGCGCACACGATGTTGTGCTCAAGGAAACCGCATCTACGAGCAAATAAGCATAGTTTACTCACAAATTGCCCCACAGGTTATCTCTGCGGGGCAATTCTTATCGGAAATGAGATTGCATGAAGGGGAGGGGCGCTATGCCTCAGAATAATAAGCCGGGACGCCGTCTGCTGCGGCGGCTGTACGGTTCGTGGTACCGCGTGCGGCGCAATATCAGCGCGTTTGCGCGGTGGTGCCTGTTTGCAGTCATTATCGGCGTGGTCGTCGGTGCTGTGGGCGCGGCGTTTGAGCACGCCCTCGAATGGGCGACCGAAACCCGTCAGGAATACAGCTGGACGCTGTATTTTCTGCCGCTGGTCGGTCTGTTTATCGCGTTCTGGTACAGTAAAATGGATATGCCGCTTGAACGCGGCACCAACTTCATCCTGACCTCGGTGCGGCAGGATCATCCGGTGCGGCTGCGGCTTGCTCCGAGCATCTTCATCACCTCGGTGCTGACCCATCTGTGCGGCGGCTCTGCCGGACGAGAAGGTGCGGCGCTGCAGCTCGGCGGTGCGATTTCGGGCAATATCGGACATCTGATGCACCTGGACGACAAGGATTCCCGCACGATTACCATGTGCGGTATGGCGGCGTGCTTTTCGGCACTGTTCGGCACACCGCTTGCGGCGAGCGTGTTCGCAATGGAGGTTATCAGCGTGGGCGTGATGTACTACGCGGCGCTGTTTCCGTCCATCCTTGCGAGCGTGATCGCGCATCAGGTAGCACTGCAGCTTGGCGGCGGCACGACCGCGTTTACGCTCTCCGGTGTACCGGAAAATACGGATGTGCTGCTCATTGTAAAGCTGGTGGCGTTCGGCGTGGTCTGCGCCGGACTGAGTGCGCTCGTGTGCATCATCTTCCATAAAATCGGCCATCTGTTCAAGCATTTTCTGCCGAACCAGTACGCGTGCATCGCGGTCGGCGGTGCTGTCGTTGTGCTCATCAGCCTGCTGCTCGGCACGCGCGACTACAACGGTGCAGGCATGCAGGTCATTGAACGCGCGATTGCCGGTCACGCGGCATACGAGGCGTTTTTCCTCAAGCTGGTGCTGACGGCGATTACCATCGGTGTCGGCTATAAGGGCGGTGAGATCGTGCCCGTGCTGTTCATCGGCGCGACCTTCGGCGCCGCCTACGGCGGATTTTTCGGTCTGGCGCCGTCCTTTGCGGCCGGTCTCGGTATGACGGCCGTATTCTGCGGCGTGACAAATTCGCCGCTTACATCCATCCTGCTGGCGTATGAGCTGTTCGGCGGTCAGAGCCTTGCGCTGTTTGCGCTGGTCATCGCCATCGCGTACATGCTCTCCGGCTACTATGGCCTGTACAGTGAGCAGAAAATCATCTATTCCAAGCTCCAGCCGAGATATATCGACCGCAAAACGAAATAATGGAGAATGAACGCCATCTCCAGCTCCTGATTATTCATTACTAATTATCCTGAAAGGATTCAACATGGCAAACGCAAACATCAAAGGTGCAATTTTCGACATGGACGGCACGCTTTTGGACTCCATGCCGGTCTGGAAACGACTGACACAGCGCTACCTTGCGCAGTTCAACGTTCACATCACGGACGCGGACTACGCGGTATGCGAGGGTTTTTCTCAGCCGCAGGTTGCGGAGTATTTTCTGAAACGCTATCCGAATCTGCCGCTGACCCGTCAGCAGATGCTCGACGGCATGGACGAGTTGATTACCTCCCGCTACGAGACGATTGCAAAGCCCAAGGACGGTGTGCTCGACTTTCTCGAAGGTCTGCGCGCACGCGGCGTCAAAATGGCCATCGCTACGCTGACGGCACGCCGCCACGCGGAGAAGGCGCTCATCGACCGCGACATGATGAAATATTTCGAGTTCATGCTCACCATCGAGGACGTAGGCGTGCCTAAGTACGAGCCGGACATTTATCTCGAAGCAGCAAAGCGCCTCGGTCTGACGGCAGAGGAGTGCATGGTGTTTGAGGACGCGCCGTATGCGGGCGTAACGGCGAAAAAAGCCGGTTTTGCGCTCTGCGGCATGGCCGAACCCGCCTACGCGGAGGGCGAAGACACGCTCCGGCAGGTCAGCGATATGTTCGTCGAGCATTCCTTTGCCGAACTTGCCGGAAAACTGTAAAAAACACTTGCAATATAACGCATCATATCCTATTATATATAGGAAAGAGAGTATGGAGCTGCGTTAGGAATCCTAACGCGGCTTCCTTTTACGTTGGGAGGCTGGAATTTTTGGAACAACAGAATAAAATGGGCACCGCGAAAATGGGTCCGCTGATCTTTTCGATGGCACTGCCGGCGATGATCTCCATGATCATCAACGCGCTGTACAACATCGTAGACAGTATCTTCGTGGCCAAGTATTCGCAGGATGCGTTGGCGGCGGTTTCGCTCGTATATCCGCTGCAGATGCTGGTCGTGGCGATCGGTGTCGGCACTGGTGTCGGCGTAAACTCACTGATCGCACGCCGTCTGGGCGAGAGACGCCAGAAGCACGCGGACTCGGCGGCAGAGCACGGTGTAGCACTGGCGGTTGTCGGCGGCATCGCGTTCTTCATCCTCGGATGGGGACTGTCCGGTGTATTTGTCGGCGCATTCGGCGCAAGTGAGTCGGTTTCGGCTTACGCTATCCAGTATTCGCACCTTGCGGTCGGCATGAGTATTTTTGTTATGATCTCGATGATGTGCGAGAAGATCCAGCAGTCCGGCGGCAACATGATCATCCCGATGTGTCAGGGTTTGACCGGTGCGATCATCAACATCATCCTTGACCCGCTGATGATCTTCGGTATCGGTCCGTTCCCGGAGATGGGTATTCGCGGTGCGGCGCTCGCGACCGTTATCGGCCAGATCTTCGGCATGGCGCTTGGTCTGTGGGGCGTGTTCCGTCAACAGAAGGTGCTGAATGTCAACATGCGCGAGTTCAAGTGGCGCGGACAGACGATCAAGGACATTTACCGTGTCGGCCTGCCGGGTATTGTCATGCAGAGCGTGGTCTCGGTTATGACGGCCGGTATGAACGGTATTTTGATTGCCTTCTCGCAGACGGCGGTCAACGTACTCGGTGTGTATTTCAAGCTGCAGACCTTCGTCTTTATGCCGGTATTCGGACTCAATCAGGGTGCGCTGCCGGTTATGGGTTACAACTACGGCGCACGCAACCGCAAGCGTCTGATGGGGGCGTACAAGATCACGCTGACGGCGGCTGTCGTCATTATGGCGCTTGGTCTGGTGCTGTTCCAGTTGCTGCCCGAGCAGATGCTTATGCTGTTTGTGGACAAGTCCGATGCAGCGGCAGCACAGGAGATGATTGAGGTCGGCGTTCCGGCGCTCAAGACCATCAGCCTGTCCTTCCTCGGTGCAGCGTTTGGTATCATTAATTCCACAATGTTTCAGGCAACCGCACGCGGCATGAACAGTCTGATCGTGTCTGTCTGCCGTCAGCTGGTCGTTATCCTTCCGGCGGCATGGCTGCTGGGTCAGCAGTTTGGCCTGAATGCGGTATGGTATGCATTCCCGATTGCAGAAATCGCAGCATTCTTTATCTCGTATATTCTGCTCTGGCGCGAATACCGCTCGGAACTTCGGTTCCTTGATGTAGAAAAGGAGGCAAAGGCATGAAACGAATTGCCAGCTTTGAAGTAAACCATGATAAACTGAAGCCGGGTATGTATACCTCGCGTATCGACGGCGACATCACCACCTATGATATCAGAATGGTGTACCCGAATGCGGGTACTTACATCCAGCCTGCGGCGGGTCACACGTTTGAACACCTGTTTGCAACGTATGCGCGCAACTCGAAGTTTGCCGATCAGATCATCTACTGCGGTCCGATGGGCTGTCAGACCGGCTTCTACTTCCTTGTGCGCGATATGAAGCCGTCGGATGCGATTGCGCTCGTGCAGGAGAGCATGGCGTTTATCGCCGCTTACGAAGGCGAGATTCCGGGCGCGAGCCGCATTGAGTGCGGCAATTATCTGCTGCACGATCTGGCAGGCGCAAAGCAGCTTGCCGCTTCCATGATTCCCGTGCTCGAGGGCTGGAAAGAAGAAAATCTGATTTATGAAAAATAATGCTTGCATTTTCGGAAAACATGTGGTAAGATAAATTTACGACTGTTGGAGATATGTAAACATATCCGTGGAAAGAGGTGAAACAACATGAAACAGGGCATCCATCCCGACTACAAGCAGACCACGATCCGCTGTGCCTGCGGCAATGTCATTGAGACCGGCTCCACCAAGGAGAACATCGTCGTTGACGTTTGCTCCAAGTGCCACCCCTTCTTCACGGGTAAGCAGAAGCTGGTAGACACCGGCGGACGTGTTGATCGCTTCAAGAAGCGTTTCAATCTGGACAAGTAATGAGAAAAGCCATCGAAACGTGTTTTCGGTGGCTTTTTCGTTATCTGTTTGCAGATTGCGGAAGGGTGTTTGCGGCACAGGCGGTTTGGTGCGCTTGAACCGCGCAGGCGGTTCATCCTGTCCGGGCGTCAGGCTTTTCCTGCACCGATTAGGCGGGGCACACGAGTCGCGTTAGCAATACTCGCTGTCCGGGCGGAAAGTTTTTCGCTGAACCTCAGCGGAGAGTTGCCGTCTGCGGACGGCAGAAGATTCGCCGTACCCACGGCGGTGGGCAAGAGGGTAGACACCTGCGGTTTCTACCCTCTTAACTCCCGTTTCCCTTTGTTTCTTAGCTTGGCGCAGACCAGAGACCGGCGACCGCTCCGAAATAGGGGAACGGCAGAGGATTTTTTCTACCGTAGGGAAGCACAGTGTGCTCCCATGCCCTAACCGATGCACAGTGTCAGACAGCATACTGCTACACAGGCGGTTTTATCTTCGCAGGCGCGACACAAGGTGAATTGCGTGGAGTAAACCGTATGTATAGCAGTTAGAAAACAGCTTGAGCATCTGAGGTAGAGAAATGCCTCTACGGAAGATGAACGGTACGCCCGTTCCCCTATAGTCTCAGTTATGAATTATCGCCGTGCCCTCTAAGGGAAAGAGGAAGATTCACAAGAAGGAGGAAACCGCAGGTTGCTTCCTTCTTGTGCCCCGCCGGGTAGGCGAATTCCCGCGCGGCGTCAGCGCACATTCTGCCGCTTGGTAAGCGGCATTAGAAAGGTCATTTTCTATGACAAATCGCAAGCAAAAACGCAAACCGGAACCGCCTCCGAAGCCGGAGGTACCAAAGGTACAGCACTCGCCGGGCGGCATCAAGGGCCGCTGGCTGGTGAACTCTTTGTCCTTCGTGCTCGTCATTCTGGCTGTTGTGGTCATTTTGATCTCTGTCGGTGTTTCGGGATATTACTATGCCACCGTGCGCGACAACCTCGCGTCACGCGCGGCGACCACGTCGGACACATTCCGCAAATACTTCACCGACACCTACGATCAGTTTTACACGCAGGCGGAGGCAACCGTCACCACATTTCAGGATCAGGACAAGTTTGAACAGCAGTTTTTGGACGCAAACGGCCGTATTCTGCTGTCCACCTCGGGCTTATCCGGTGGCGGCGTTGCTTCGACCGAGGATGCCTCGCAGGCGCTTTCCGGTCAGAAAACCGCAGTTTTCACGGGCAGAGACCCGCTTTCCGGCGAGCGCGTGATGAGTGTCACAGCGCCGCTGCTGAGTGCGCGCGGCGATCTGGTCGGCGGCGTGCGGTATATCACCTCACTGCGTATCGTCGAACGGCAGATCTGGATAATCGTCGGCTGCTCTCTGCTGGCATGCCTGCTGTTCCTCATGCTGGTTGTGGCATCGAACAGTTATTTTATCCGGTCGATCGTCGATCCGGTGCTCAAAATCAACACCATCGCCAAGGAGATCGCGGCCGGACGCTACGGCGTGCGCCTGCAGAAGACCTACGATGACGAGATTGGTGAGCTGTGCGATACCATCAATTATATGTCGGACGAGATCAGCCGCGCCGAACGCATGAAAAACGATTTCATTTCTTCGGTTTCACACGAGCTGCGTACACCGCTGACTGCCATCGGCGGCTGGAGTGAGACACTGCTGGCCGGCGGCGGCGAGGACCCGGAGGAGGTTATGCAGGGCCTGACGATCATCCAGAAGGAGGCGGGCCGTCTGACCCGCATGGTCGAGGAGCTGCTGGACTTTGCGCGCATCGAATCCGGCCGCATGAAGCTGGAGATCGAGACGTTTGATATGTCCATCGAGCTGTATGAAGCGGTTTATATGTATGAAAACCTGCTCAAAAAGAGCGGAATCCGCCTGCTGTACGACGAAGATGTGGATGCAAACTACTACATCAACGGCGATCGCCACCGCATGAAGCAGGTGTTTTTGAATATTCTGGACAACGCCGCGAAATACGGCGGCGACGGCAAGCAGATTGATATTGACCTTAAACGTGACGGCGGCAACATCGTTGCGTCTGTGCGCGACTACGGTCAGGGTATTCCCGAAGCTGAGCTGCCGTTCGTCAAGGAGAAATTCTACAAGGGGTCATCCAAGCAGCGCGGCAGCGGCATCGGCCTTGCCGTGACAGAGGAAATCGTTTCCATGCACGGCGGCACGCTGGATATCGCGTCCGAGGTCGGCAAGGGAACGACGGTTACCGTCACCATGCCGTCTGCCAAGTCCGAGGAGGCGCTCGGCATTACCGGTGCCATTCCGAAGGCATCTGAAACCCCGTTTACCGAAGGAGAGCATTCATGACAACGCAAAAGAAAACCACCATCGGTGGTCAGGCAATCATCGAGGGTATTGTAATGAAGGGACCTAAGAAGTCCTGCACGGTCGTGCGTAAGGCGAACGGCGAGCTTGTCAGCAAGACCGAACCGACGCCGAGCCGTGCCCCGATTTGGGAAAAGCCGATTTTCCGCGGCGCGTATACGCTGTTCACCGCTATGAAGGAGGGCATGCAGGCCATCAACTACTCCGCGTCCTTCTTTGAGGACGAGGAAGCCGATGTGCCGCCGTCCAAGTTTGAACTCTGGCTGGAAAAGAAATTCGGCTCGGAGGGTCTGAACAAGATCATCCTGAGCATTTCGACTGTCATCGGCATTGCCCTGCCGATCGGCCTGTTCATCCTGCTGCCGAGCTTTCTCGGCGGTTTTGTGCCGAAAACCTGGGGTGTGCTCGCGCGTAATGTACTCGAGGGCTGCGTGCGCGTCATTCTGTTCCTGCTGTTCATGTGGTCGGTGTCGCATATGAAGGACATCCGCCGCACGTTCGAGTACCACGGCGCAGAGCACAAGACCATTTTCTGCTACGAAGCAGGCGAAGAACTGACCGTTGAAAATGTTCGCAAACAGGGCAAATACCACCCGAGATGCGGCACCAGCTTCATGTTTGTGCTGATTATCATTGCGACTATCGTTTCGTCGATCGTCTTTTCCATCATCGACATTACCAATCCGTTCGTGCGCATGCTCGCGCATTTGATCCTGCTGCCGCTTGTTGTCGGCATAAGCTACGAGTTTAACCGCTACGCCGGCCGCTCGGAGAGTCTGCTCTCGCGTGCGCTGCGCTGGCCGGGACTGATGGTGCAGCACCTGACCGTATTCGAGCCGGACGATTCCATGATCGAGGTTGCGATCACCGCGATGAAGGCGGTCATTCCGGATGACGGCTCGGACGAGTGGTAAGCGCCATGCACTATTATTTTGCACCGATGGAAGGCGTGACCGGTGCGGTCTATCGCCGGACGCACCACGAATTTTTCTCAGGTGTGGACAAGTATTTCATGCCGTTTATCACACCGACCACGAATGAAAAGCTGACGCCGCGGCAAAAGCGCGATGTCCTGCCGGAGTACAACGAGGGCGTGCCTGCGGTTCCGCAGCTGCTCACCAAGTCCGCCGCGGACTGCATCTGGGCGGTGAATGCACTGCATGACCTCGGGTATCCCGAGGTCAATCTCAACCTTGGCTGTCCGTCCGGCACGGTGACGGCCAAGGGAAAAGGAGCCGGTTTTCTCGCACATCCGGACGAGCTGGACCGGTTTTTTGACGAAGTTTTCGCAAAATGCGAGGGTATTTCGGTAAAAACGCGTCTCGGCGTGCATGAGGCAAGCGAGTTTGACAAGCTGCTCGAGATTTACAACCGCTATCCCATCACCGAGCTGACCATCCATCCGCGTGTGCGGCAGGATTTCTACAAGGGAAAGGTGCGCGAGGAGGATTTCGCGGCGGCGCTGCCGCGCTGCAGCATGCCCGTATGCTACAACGGCGATCTCATCACCGAGCGGGACGTAAGCGCCGTCAGCGAACGCTATCCCGATTTACCGGCGGTGATGATCGGCCGTGCGCTGATCGCCGATCCGTCTCTCGTGGCGCGCATGACCGGCGGCAAGGCCGCAGACGCAAAAACGCTCGAGACCTTCCACGATACATTGTTCATGCGCTACTGCGAAGCCTTCGGCGACAGCCGGATTGCCATGCTGCGCATGAAGGAAATCTGGTTTTACCATCTGAATCTGTTTGAAAACAGCGAAAAACCGGGCAAAGCGATTAAAAAAGCCAAAAATGCCGCAGAATTTCAGTCGGCGGCCGCAGCCGTGTTCCGTAATTGCAGGGTGCGGGCGAACGCCGTGCCGCTGTGGTTCAAACCCGCGTAAATTTTAGGAGTTGACCCTGTGTGACCAAGACTATCAACGATGTTTACATGCAGCTTTTCCGCCGTTTGAAAGAGGGCGGCGACCCGATGCCGCAGCTGACCGCGCGGGAGATTACCGCCTACGCCTGCAAAGCGGACAAAAAGCAGACGGCCGGCTGGTCCCATTTCTACGTTGAGGATGCGACCGTGGATTACGCCGGTCTGCTGTGCGACCGCTGTCTGGACGGCGAGCCGCTGGCGTACATTATCGGCGAATGGGATTTTTACGGCCTGACCTTCAAGGTGGATCGTTCGGTGCTCATTCCGCGCTCGGATACCGAGCGCCTGTGCGAGCTGGTTATTGAGCAGGCCAAAGAGCGGGTTTCACCGCGTATTCTCGATTTGTGCTGCGGCTCGGGCTGCATCGGCATTGCGGCGGCGCACACGGTCGAGGATGCCCGCGTGACCGCGATCGACCTGTCGGACGGTGCGCTGCACATTACCCGCGAGAATGCCCGTGATCTGGGCGTGAGCAGCCGTCTGCTGACCATGAAAGCCGATGTTATGCACGCGCCTCCGCGCGGACTTGGGCAGTTTGATATTATCGTTTCCAATCCGCCGTACGTTACCGAGGACGAAATGCAGATGCTCGACCGCAGTGTAGCCGATTTTGAGCCGCATGAGGCGCTTTACGGCGGCGAGGACGGTCTGGATTTCTATCACGCCATCTGCGACAGCTGGGGTGAACTGCTGGTGCCGAACGGCAGGCTGCTGTTCGAGTGCGGCTGGCAGCAGGCCGACGACGTGGCCGGCATCATGCAGCGGCACGGCTACAAGGATGTCACTATCACCGAGGATTACAGCGGCGTGCCGCGCATTGTGTACGGCACGAATAACCGTCCGGATGTGGATTTGACGAGGGATGCGTAAATCGGGATTTGCGGGAGTGTCGCCGTTATGGTTAGAGAATTGCGGAAAGAAGATATAAATAAGCGCGCGTTGTAAAATGAAGTTGCGCATTTAGTCAAATAAAAGGCCCTCGCTATGGATTATCCAATCATATGTAAAGGAAGTAGTAGATTAGCTATCAGCTGCGGGAGAACTTACTGAAGAATTCTTCCCAAATGCGGAACGACATTTCCGGCATAGTAGCATGCGGCATGTAGTCCACCTGCGTGAACTGCACGGGAGCCGTGCTCTCACGGTCGAAGTAATGATCTTTGAAGCGACCATTGACCGTGTTAGCGCACTGTGCCCAATCGGCGGGAATCATATCAGCCTTGCCGTTGCGTTTGAGCCACAGCTCGACGGTCAGACCGGTTTCGTTCTCGTGGGTTGGTTCACACGGAATGAGCCATTCCTCATTCATGCCCCAGAACATCCAGATTGGAAGCTGTACGCCGTTTTCGGCGGCATACGGCAGGGAAGTCATTTTCTCATACGCATCGCCGAAGAATGCACCCGAGCAGGGGGCGACAGCGGCAAAGCGCTCGGTCAGTCCCAACGCCAGCATTTCGGTCATCAGCGAGCCCCACGAGTGACCGGTTGCGAACACGCGGTGCTCGTCCACCGGATACTCGGCAATCATCTTGTCCAGCAGGAACGAGAAGAATTTCAGTTCATCCGGGCGGTCGTCCTCAAGGAACACGTTCCATGCGTTGAGCGGCGCCCAGTCTGGCATAAGACCCTGCTCAGGCATGTCAACCTTGGCGTGCAGTGCGGTCGGGAACACAACGATGAAACCATGCTTGTCCGCCACATCATACCAACCGCTGTTGCCGGCGTAGATTTCACCGGTACAGGTGTAGCCATGCATGGCCAGCACGAGCGGCACCTTCTTTTCGGGATTTTGCCGTACCGACTGCGGAATGTAAACATACCATTCTCGCATCCAGCCGTCAAATTCCTCGTAGTGGTACTCCATGCCGAGGTCGCGGACCGGATCCTTTGTCACGCGCAGTTCACCGCCGGGACTGCTCATCCAACGGCGCTGCCGATAGAGAAAGTCCTTCCAGATACGGCGCTGCAGGCGTTTGGCATACTGCTCGGATGCACCGGTAATACTGCTGTGGCAGACACGGTACGCTTCCTTCTCCTGATTAGGCGCGTAAGGTGTTTCCTTCACGCGGTAATACTCGTACTGATCGGGAGACAGCTGACGGCCTTCTTCGGCTTCACATGCATTGCGCCAGTAGGTGAGGATAGCGTCGCCAGTACCGATAGATACGGTCGGATCGTCGATAATCCACGCGGGCATCGGGATATCCTGCTTGTGAATGTCCTTGCGATGTTCCGGATCCTCAAAGCCGTCCAGATTGAGGGCATACGCCTGTCCGCAGTCGGTCAGATACTGCTCGGAAACTGCCGAGCCGCCGACCGAAGCCACACCTGCGAAGAATGCCGGATTGTAAGCCGCCGCCATATTGGCGAGCACGCCGCCTTCCTTACAGCCAACCAGATAGAACTTGGATTCGTGGACACAGAACAGCTTGCGGTCTGCGGCGGCAAGGGCTGCTGCGTTGATATACGCAACATCGCCATCCGGTGTGCCGTAGGCTTCGTTCGTGTTCCATGCGTCGTTTTCCGGCTCAAGGAAGAACACGATCAGACGTTCCTTGCACTCCTCGGTGTCCGCGATCTCACACCAGCCGCTGTGCTCGAGCAGATCATCGGCGGTCTGACCGTTTTCGCCCAGCACAAGAATACCGGCGGTGGATTCGCGGATATCATGCGGTACATAGGCCAGCATGCGGCGTTTTTTGCCCGCGTATTCTACCGGCAGCTCAAACGTGCCGGAGAACTTGGGGGCGTAGGGATTTTTCGGGTCGCATATGTCTAAAATTTTATGGGTATACATGTTGTTCACGCTTTCTGTTACGCCGTACGGCCGGTGAGATCCTTCATAATGCCGTCGTATTCCTTATCCAGATGGTAAACCAGCATAAGGATGATAACCAAGGCCCATGCGATCATGTTGCCGTAAATGTAAAGGTTCTTGACCATGCTTATTGCGGAGGGAATCTCCACTTCCAGACCGGTAAAGCCGGAAACCTCCATCAGCTGACCAACAAGCCAGCCTGCAACGCCGCCGCCGAACTTCTGGCCGACAGTGAATGCGGAGAAGATGAGGGCCTGTACACGGATACCGGTCTTCCAGTGACCGTACTCGATAACATCAGCCAGCATGGTGAAGATGCAGCCGTAGAACGGGGCTTCGCCGATACCGCGCATAACAGCAGCGGCCATAACCATGGTCATATTCTGCGGTGCAAACAGGACAACGACCTGACCGAGCACGCAGAGCACTGCGCCGAACAGAACCAGATTGCGCTTGCCGAACTTCTTGATGAACGGGGCAAGACAGATGATAGCAATAATCTTCGGAATGTTCTCGAAACTCTGCATAACGCCCATGGCTTCGACGTTACCCAGCATATACTGTGCGTAGTAAGTAGCAACGGTGCCGTTTACGTTCTGGTACAGAGCAACGGCTATCATCGTGAGAGTAAGAACGATGAAATACTTGTTTTTCAGGGTAGCCTTCAGGCGCTGTGCGAACGGCATAGCCTCGGCTTCCTTGGCTGCATCAGTGTGGAAACGCTCCTGACAGCCCTTGTAGCAGAACAGCAGCATGAAGAAAGCAACGATGGAGTAAATCGCGCAGACCGTGATCCATGCCTGCTGACCGCCGCCGAGCATGTTGATGAACGGCAGGGTGAGTGCGGTAACGATCAGGTTACCGATCGGGGACATGGCCATGCGGAACAGATTGAGTTTGGCAAGGTCATCGTCATTGCGAGTCATCATCGGTGCCAGATTGGAATACGGCAGGTTGAGTGCGGTATATACGCCGGTGGTGCACAGGTTATAGGTGATGAATACATAGATCGCCTGCACCATCGTGCTTGAATGTGGCGGTACGCAGAACATCAGCACGGAGGCAATACCGTAAGGTGCGGCCATCCAGAGTATCCACGCACGAGCCTTGCCCTTCGGGGAGTTTACCTTGTCTACAATCTGGGCGATCAGCAGGTCGCTGATACCGTCAAATACACGAGATGCTAACAGAATCGTTCCGACAAGTGCCGCAGACATGCCGATTACGTTCGTGTAGAAGTATACGATCAGACTGGAGGTGATTGCAAATACGACGTTGCAGGCGGTGTCGCCCATGCCGTATGCGATTTTTTCCATCAGACTGGTTTTGAATGAGGTGTCATTCATTGAAAGCTGTTTTTTCGTCATTTTCCTTACCACCTTTTCGTTCAGAATCGGCTGCGCAGCGTTTCTGTTTGGGATTTGACTATAGTATAGTACGAAAAGAACGAAGAAAATACGGGATATTCATTTTAGACATAGCAATATATTTTGTATTTACTCGGAGGAGAAACCGTGCTTTTGTCGCATAATATGAAATGACAGATAGAAAAAGGTCAAAAAACAGATATTTTAGAAAAGGTTTATGTAAAATTCATCTTTCTGATGCGGAAGAGCCGTACCTCAAGCGGCTGCAGTGTTGTCTCGAGCCGCAGAGCGGTATCCACCTGTTCAGTGGTCAGTGTGCGGTGTGCGGAAGCGTGCTCGGCCAGATATTGCAGGAAGGCTCGGTCAGGGGACGGCGGTGCGCCGGCGGCAAGCCACAGGTCGAACGAGGAACCCGAGGTGCGGGTGATTTCCTGCTGCTCAATCTGGTACAGACCGCGTCTGAGAGCGGGAAATGTGACCTGAAACCGCACGACCTTGCCGCTCTCGAATACCGAATAGGCGTCTTCCGGATGCTCCAGACGGCGGTAGCGATAGCGGTAAATGTTGTCGTAATGGGTGTAATTATATAGAATCAGCTGCCATTCCCGTTCGCTTTGGGTGAAATACCAGCCGTCACCGGAAGCAATGCAGCAGTTGCCGAGCTGTCCGAGCAGGCGCAGTGCCTCATAGCCACTCTTCGGCACGCCGTTATAGGTGAACAGACCGTAGCCGCCGTGGTACATGGAATCGAAGTTCGCACGCTCGTCCATCAGATCGGAGATTGTCCAGTAGCCGAAGGCGGATACGGCATCCATATTTTCGCAAATGTTCTTTACCAGCCAGACGGATTTGTAGCAGGTGTCGCTCGAAAGGTCGCGCTGCCATAGCGTGGAGTTCCATTCCTCGATGAAAATGTCCATGTCGGGCAATTCAAATTCGAGGCATATACCGTTCAGGTCAGAGAGGAAGGTTTTAACGAAATTTGTATCCTTGGATAATACGGATGGGATAGACTGCTGACTGAGCGTATAGCTCATAAAATTTGCATCGGCGGACGAAGATTCATGCGGATAGCTTTGCACGGTCAGGAAATCCGGCAGACAGTCGTGGGCTGTGGCATACTGCAGAAAGACACGCATACCGCGCGGGTCCCATACCACACTGGACATGGCGCCCGGTCCGCCGAATTGCAGCCGTGTATCGACAGTTTTGACCGCATGGTACACGCAGTCATACAGTTCGAGATATTCATCCATGGTCATGCAGTCGAAGAACACATAGTTAATCTGAAAGGTAGAGAACTTCCACTGGGATACCTCGTCCCAGCCGTATCGGCAGATTGCATGCCGCAGAATAGCTTCAACCAGTGCGCCGAATGCCGTGCAGTCCGCACATGCAGCGGTGATCGAGCCGGTCTCGAAGATGCTGGTCGGTGCTTTCGCCAGTTCCCGGGGAATAAAGCTGAATTCCAGGAACGGGCGCAGCCCCTGCTCGAGCAGGAAGTCGATGACCATATCGAAGTAGGTGAAGCAGCACTTCACTTGGCCGTTTTCCATACCCTGATAGATGTGAAGCTCCTGATCGAGCATGCCGTGGAACCGCAGATAGCGGAAGCCGATCTCCTGCTGGATTTTGATAATCTGCTGTTGAACAGCGGCGGTCAGCAGATGCTTGGCGTATCCGGCGTTGAGCAGGGTTTGCCACGTATGACGAAGCCTGCGCGGCTGTACATTCTCATCAACCGTGATGTACCGCGTTTCGTGCGGCAGCTCGCGCTGCGGATCGGGCGGAACGGCAAACTGCAGCAGATAGGCAACGCCGTCCTGCAGTAAAGTTTCCTCGCCGGATGGGTCAGCAGCGGCTTTCTGGGTGGCATGCTGGCGGTATTGCCGCGGTGTCAGGCCGTGTTTCTGACGAAAATTTTCGATGAAAGCACTGGCGTTGTGAAATCCGCAGTCATAGGCGATCTGAGTAATGGAGTGATCCGTGCTGCGCAGCTGCTTTTCGGCGTGTTCCAGACGCAGCCCCATGACATACTGGGAGTAGGTCATATCCAGATTCTGCTTGAGGAATCGGGACAGATAGCCTTCTGACAGAAACTCGCGTGCAGCAAGCTCGCGCAGGGAAATATCCTCATTCCAGTTGGAATGAATATGATCCATGATGCGCTTCATGCGGCGCATGGTCTCCTCTCGCTTGGTATTGCTTTTTGGCACATCGGAAATGAGAAAATGCGCTGTCAGCAGATCAACGAGCTTGAGTACATTGGTGACAATACCGGAGGCGTTCTGCTCCGGATTCTGAAAGAAATCCTGAAAAATCGTTGCAAATAATACGCGGATGGTCTGGTACTCCTGCTTTTCATTCTGGCTGGAGGCGTAACAGAAGCAGACATTCTGTCTGCTCCAGCTGGCAAGCTGCAGCAGATTTTCGGGGATCTGCATGGCGATCATCTCGGCATTTTCCGAGCAGTTCACCTGATATAATTCAAACGGGTTGACAACCAGCAGCGCGCCTGCGGGCATGGAGTACTCGGCGGACTGGTATCGGATTGAGCTGTTTCCGTGCAGCCCGAAAAACAGCGTCAAACCGCTGCTGAACTCTGATCGGCAGATCTGGTCATGAAATGCCTGAAAGATAATCTGTTCCCGTTTGGTGCGCATGGCTGTTCCTGCTTTCTGTCGAATGTAGTGGTTTTATTGTAGCATACGGCTTCGGAAAAGTACAAGTGCGGCCTCGCGCGGAGCATAGAGACGGCACAAGTCTATTATAAAAAAGCTGCCCATGAGGTAGCTGTCTATAAAGCGGGTTTTGAGAAACAAATACTATGGCACTTGCCGGACAAGGGTTGCTGACAAAAGGGATATGTACCGTATGATATACTATCTAACAGATGGGGTGATTTTATATGCGAAAAGGAGCAGTCATAGACTGCTCCTTTTTCATGCTATCCGGCGTATTTGGTTTTACTTTTGAACGATTTTCTCGCACCAGCGCTGCATAATTGCGGCGATCTCGGCACGAGTTGCGGTGCCGGTCGGGGCAAGAAGGTTGCCGCTCTTGCCATTCAGCACGCCTGCGCCGACAGCCCACTGCAATGCGGGAATTGCGTACTCGCTTGCCTGCAGGGCATCTGCGTAGCTGAGAATGTTGGTGTCCTCGCCTACGCTTACGTCAATGCCCTTGCTCTGTGCGTAGCGGTACAGGATTGCTGCCGCTTGTTCACGGGTGACGGCTGCATTCGGTCGGAACGTGCCGTCTGCGTAGCCGGTTACGACCTTGTTTGCCGCTGCCCAGCCGACCGCCTTGGCGTACCATGCGTCCACCTTAACGTCGGAGAAGCTTGCAGAAGCGCTCTGCGGCTTGCCCTCCAGATTGAACAGAATCTGCACAAGCATACCGCGCGTCAGATTGCTGTTCGGTGCAAAGGAAGTGCCGGAAACGCCGTTCATTATGCTGTGCGTCAGCACATAGTCGATGGATACATGATACCACTTACCGGTGTCAACGTCCTTAAACGGTGCCGACGGGCAATCCTTGCCACCGTCACACGGCTTGGTTTCGCCGGACGCGGCAAATGCCACATTGACCTTGGAGGACGGCATCTTAAAGGTGTATTTGCCGCTGCCGAGGTCGGTCAGCGCAACGGACTTGCCGTTTGAGTCCGTGACGGTCAGCGTACCCTCGTCGGAAACGGTCAGCGTTACGGTGTCGCCTGCCGCCGCCTTAGTCTTATCCGCTTTGACGATGTTCGCCAGTGCAGACGGGATAACGATATCGTAAGTGGTCGGCGCAACGGCTCCGCCGCCGCCACCGCCGCCGCCGGAGGTACCGCCGGTGCTCTTAAAGCTTGCGCTGACGGAAACCGCTGCCGCATCGACCTTGTAAGTGCCGCCCGGCTGCTTGGTCGCGCCGGAAACGGTCAGCTTATCGAGCGTGTAGCCGGTTGCCGGATCTGCGGCAATGGTGAGTATATCGCCTGCCGCCAGCTTTGCGCCGTCTGTCAGAACGGTGTCGCCCAGCTTGACCGTCAGTGTGCCGTTTTGCGGTGCGGTAATGGTCAGAGGAACCATCAAATAGATGTCGGCCTTAAATGTGATAGTGCTGACAACCTTTTCCATGCGGATGCTCCAACTGCCGTCTGTCTGCAATGCGCAGCGCGTTACCGTACCGCCTTGGAAATCCAGATTGCGGATCAGGTATCCCTCTGCGGGGCGCATTGCAAATTCGATCGTGCCGCCTTTGCGAATCTGACGTTCCGTGCCGTAATCATTGGGTGTTCTGGAACTCGTGCGGAAGGTATACTTTGCGTTGTCGGCAGGCAGATCAAACAGCGTTACATTCTCAAAATCCACTTGCACCTTGCTGTTTTCGGTCGGAGTGAGCGTGAAAGTGTTGGAGAGCTCGTCTGCTGCCGTGCCGTTTACCGTCCACGCCCGAACCATCTTACCGGAATCCGGTGCGGCGGTCAGCGTCAGCGGAGCGCCCTTGGGTACCTGAATGCCGCCGGAGGCGTCAATGGTCGTGCCATCCGCGCGTTTAACGGTCAGCTTGCCGCCGTCACCGCAGACGGTCGTAAGCGTCACCATCTGGCTGACGCCGAATGCTGCGTCAATGATGTGGTTCTCCGTCACGTTGTTCAGGTTGAGTGTCAGCGCGTTGCCTCCTGCTGTGCCATCCAGCGTCCAGCCGGTCAGATATGCGCCGCTGCTCGGCTGTGCGGTGAGAACAACCGCCGCATGGTGCGGAACGGTCAGCTTGCCGCCAGTAATAGCAACGTCTGCACCGTTTACTTTGGCAGAAACCGCGCCACTGCCGCTGATATTGACGGTGACGGTGTGTGTCGGAATCGGCACAAAGCGGACGTAAACCGAGGTGTTGCCGGTCAGCGGGTCAATGACATAGGTTGTGCTCTCCTCCGTACCGATGGCTGTGATGCCTGTCGCGTCTGCGTACCAGTTTTCGACCATGTAACCCGTATCGGGCACTGCCGTAAACGCAACGCGCGTGCCGGATTTTGCCTTGCCGTCTGCGTCCGGACCGGAAACCGTCAGCGTGCCGTTGTCCTTGCCGTTTGTCGGAAGAATGCCGTAGGTTACGGTGTATTCCGCGTCCGCGATTTCGTAGCACGCAATGATTTCGGTGTCCTCGGTGACGGTCAGGGTGTAGGTCGTTGCATCGGTTTTGTGCATCGTGCCGTTTACCTTCCAGCCGATGAAGGTGTAGCCGCTTGCCGGTGCGGACGCTGTGAACGTGATTTCGGTATCGCCCTTGACCATATCGCCGCTTGTCAGCGATTTATCATTCGTAATGCCGCCGCCGGTCTGCGCCGAGAAGGTCACTTCGTAGGATTTGCGCTCAAGCTTTACGCGGATATCCGCGCCTTGTGTTGCCGAAACGTCACAAGCGAGGCTGTTGCCGGTATACGGCTTGCCGTTTTGCTCGTAAGCGGCGCCGTTCAGCGTCCAGCCTGCGATTTTGTAGCCGTCATCCAGATTTTCGACCGTTACGGTCAGCTTGCCCTCGGCGGTGACGTTGTTGCCGCTGGCAATGGCATCGGGTTGACTCATGCCGGCACGCAGGAAGGCGGCGGACAGGCTTGCACCATGACCGGTGTCGCTGTCTTCGGCAATGCCGAAGGTAACAGCACTGCTGATCTCGGTGAACTGCACCTTGACCTCGTGTGCGGTATCGCTATCCGTGATGTTGAGCGTCGGTGCGCCTGCCTGCTCCTTGCCGTCCAGATACCATCTCTGCACCTTGTAGCCCTGATTGGGCTGTGCGGTGAACATAACCTCCGAGCCGCTGAGAACTTCATCGCCGCTCCGGAGCGCGGTATTCGTGCCGTTGCGGGTCGCTACAGCGGAAAGTGTGCCGTTTTCGCCGGAATTGTCGTCCTCCGGCGTGGTATCCACAACCGAGAAGGTGATTTTCGCGGTCGGGATTTTCTCAAATACAACGGAAACAGTCACATCCTCGGTGATTCCGTCGGCGTTCGGTGTATAGGTGTACGTCTGGTTATCCGAGTTTACAACCGCCGAACCGGAAACCGTGCTGCCGTTTACCATCCAGCCTGCAACGCGATAGCCGCTCTTCGGCTGTGCGGTGAAGGTCAGCGCGTCCTTGCTGCCGCAGGGCAGATAGAAGCTGCTGCCGGTATGCGAATCGCAGGTCAGCGTGCCGTTTTCACCTGCCAAAAGCGTGATTTTCGGCTGCTGACGGAAGGTTACGACCAGAGCAGCGTTGCCGTTCAGCGAGGGGATTTGATAGGTACCGCTTGCGGTCGGCGTAACGGCGTTGCCGTTCAGCTTCCAGCCGGCAATCTCATAGCCGGTGTTCGCCTTGGCGGTAAACTGAATGGTCGAGCCTTGAAGCTGGCTTTCGCCGCTCGTCAGCGCACCTGCGCCCAGCTTGACCGCCGATACCGTACCTGCCGCATCGGTGATTGCGGAGCCGTCCGCCATCTTGCCCTGAAAGGCTACGGTATAGCGGTTGAGTGCGGTGCATTTTACAACGAAGGTGGTGTTCTGGCGCAAATCATGCAGCGCCATGACGCGGTTATCGGTGCTGAGCGTGCCTGCTGTGTCAGGTGTTGCCGTCCACGAATCCACCAGCAGACCGTCCGGCGGCGTTACGGTGATGACCGGATTTTCACCGGTGTGTGCCGTGTAGGTGAACACGCCGTCTGTGCCGGTCAACTCGGTACCGCCGACCGAGACTTTTGCGCCGGTCAGCGGATTGCCGTCATTGTCCACCGGCTTAATGGTCACAACCGGCTTGCTGTTTTTGACAAAATATACGGTTACTGCCACATTCTCGGTGAATTTATCGAATGTATAAGTGCTGCCGGTGTAATTGTGCGTGCCGTCTGCGGTTTTGAGCGTTTCGCCGTTGACCTCCCAGCGATCGACCGCATAGCCGTCCTTGGGCTGCGCCGACACGCGGATGGTCTGACTGTAATTGACGTTTCCGCCCGAGACGAACGCACTGCCGAGTGCACCGTCCGTCAGGTAGTTAGCAGAAACCGTACCCATGGTATCGTTATTCGATTGATAGGTAAACGCGCTGGCTCCGGCGGTAAATTCTACGGAAACATCGGTATCTGCGCCCAAATCGTCAATAGTATAGCTGATGTTGTTGTAATATGTGCTGCCGCTGTCTGGAACGTAATCCGTGCCGACCTTCCAACGGCTGACGGTGTAGCCTGCCTTGGGCTGTGCGGTGAACGTCACCTTGCTGCCTTTGGGCAGGCTGCTGCCGCTGGAAACCGGAAGCACTGCGCTCGCGGCATCCGCCTGATAGGTGATGGAAACCGTGCCGTTGGTATCGCCCTTGGCGTTTACGGTGTAGCTTTCGCCGGAAAGCGTGTAAACCGCGTTTTTCAGCAGGATGTTGTACTTCTCCTGCAAGGATTGAATCTTTTGCGAATCCTTTAGCGCGATATAGATGGGGTATTTACCCGGAAGGGCTGCGGTGGTGCCTTCGGAGGTCAGCGTGTAGTCCGTGCCTGCCGCAAGCGATACCGTATCCCATGCCGCCAGACCGGAAACCTTTGCGGCGGCAGGCGTGCGGTTAGTGTCGTTCAGCGCCTTGCTCGTATCGGCAGCGGACAGCGTGAGCGTGCCCTTGCTTACGATAATAACCTTGGAATCGGTAAGATTCTGACAGGTTGCGGTAATGCGGTAGTTCGTCACCAGTTTGGGCGTAAATACGCCGTTTTCGAGGGTATAGTCTGTGGCGGATCCTGCCGGAACGTACTTGCCGCTTACCAGCTTTTCCACCGTATAGGTCGCTGCGACATTCTGCGAAGCGCCCTTTTGACTGGTCAGCGTTGCGGCGAGATTTGCGCTCTCGCCGTAGGTGACGTTCGCGGGTGCGGTCAGCGACAGCACCGAGCGGTCTGTCTTGTTCAGCACGAAATAGACATTCACGGACGCGGTGCTCGGCGCGTAGACGTCATCGCCGGAGTACATGGCGGTGATGGTTGCCGCGCCTTCACCCTTGGGGGCAAATTTATCGAGAAGTGCGGTGAACTTGTCCTGGCTTTCGCTGACAGGTACGGTAATGGTCTGTCCCTCAATGCCCGCACCGGAAATGATAAAGGTGACGGTGCCGGTCATGCCGGTCGGCTTGCTGCCGTTTTCCAATACCGAGGCGGTCAGCTGATATTGCTTACCGGTGATATTTTCGGTTGTCGTGTTCGTGCCGGTGGTTTCGGTCGCCTGATAGACCGGTGCCAGGTTGTTGGCGTTGATTCCGTTGACAAGGGTTGCCGCATACTGCAATGTAAACGCGGAATAGGTCGCTTCGCCGCTCTTTGTGCACAGATAAACGGTATCCTCGGTGTTTTTCGCTTCGTAGAACGAATAGGAATCACTGCCTATGGTGCCGCTCCATTTGTGCTGAACAGTGTACGACTTGCCGTTGTAGGTAATCTGCGTCGTATCATCATCTGTCGAATCGCTGAGCGCAATCGTTCGGGTATCGGTCTTGCCGTCGTTATCGGTTACGGTGATGACCGCCTGCGGCGAAGTCTGCGCAACGTCCAGAGCGGTGCTGTCGATATTGCTTGTGTCAAACGTCTGCGTCGTGCCGACCAGACCGCCGGTCAGCGTCGGCGCGGGACCTTTATAGGCGTAATACGCCGCACCGTCAAACCAGAAAAATTGGTTGCCGCCAGAGAGCAGGGAATAGGTCTTATCACCGCTCGTCAGCGTTACCGCCTTCTGACCGGTGACAGTGGTTCCCGCACTGGTCGTCAGCGTGCCGCCGGACAGCCAAACGGTGCCGTCCTCCGGTGTGATTTGAATGCGGGTCGGCACGCGAGAAACGTCCAGTGCTGCGGATTTGGTGTACAGCGAACGGTTTTTCACATACACGCGGCAGCGGTATGCATAGCCGTTCATCTCCTCCGCAGCGGTGATGGTGAGCGCCGGACCGTCCGCGCCGGAAACACCGGTGCTGTTTTTCAGTTCGCGCCACTGCGACTTGCTGTCGGTCGTTTTCACCTGCCACTGATAGCTGACCGGCTTGGCGCCGCTGTCATCGGTGTAGGTCGCGGCGGTGGTGAAGGTCGCAGTTTTACCTGCGGCGGTCGAGACGTCCTTCGGGTGGGTGGTGATCTCAAAATTCGCCGTACCGTTCAGCGTAGTAGCGTAGGCGATTGGGCTGTCGATACTGCTGCCCTTGGTTGGACTGACCGCGCGTACGCTGAACCGGTAATCGGTGTTGGCATCGAGGTCGGTCACCTGATATTGTGTTACTGTATAGGGGACTGTTGCGATCTTGTTGTATTCGCCATGCTGGTCAATCATGCTGATCTCGTAATATGCTGCGCCGCCGCTGGATTCCCATTCCAAATCCACCGTGCTGGTGCTGACCTCGGTAACGGTCAGATTCTGGGGCATTCTGGGTGGCTGATTGACGTTTTTGACCTCATAGCCAACGATCCAGACCGGTGTTCCGTCAAGCTGTGCGTTGTTGACGATCAGCTTCCATTCGAAGCCGTACTGCGTTGCCTCAGCAGGCAGGGAATCGACCGTGCCGGAGAACGCCGTGCCGTCCGCGCTGGACTTGCTCCAGCCGCCGCCTGCGCCGGTGCTGCCGGTCACGCCGACATAGCCCTTATTGCCGAGCAGTGCGCCGCCGCCGCCGACCTTGTAGTTCAGCTCCAGATTAAAGGCGTGGCTGTGTTCTTTGCCGGTCGTCTTGGTGATCTCCTGCGTGGTATCGGCAGTGGTGCTGCTTGCGCCCGTGTGCGCATAGGCACCGCCAAAGGTAAACTCGCGCGTACCGGCGGGTTGATTAGCATAGGTTTCCGGTTCACCGGGCGTGGAGTAAAGCAGATTGCCGGAAATCGGCTCCAGCCCCTTGGTTTCCGCGGCGATCTCGTCATAGCTTTCCACATCGAGCACCGCAACGGTCGGATCGAGCGCTGCGGGCAGGATGGTAGTGCTCCACTGCTTACTGCCCGGGTCGTACATCTCATAAATATAGTACTGATACGGTATGGTGTACACAACGGCCATATCGCCGCCGCCTGCCTGCGCGTTGTAGGTGACGGAGTGCTCGATTTCGGTCGATTCTGCGTAGTCATAGCTGTAGCTTGCGGACAGCTCAACCTCGTATTCGCCGCCGGCGAGCGCCTGTACCTCGAGCGAGTGATATACGCCGAGCGCCTGCGAAACGCTTGCGGTTTTTGTGTCGCCGGTGGATTTGCTTGTGCCGTAGGCGGTGCCGCCGTTGCCGATGTAGTCATACGTTTCGTTGAGGTCGGCAAAGTACGGCGTCGCCTGCAGGACTGCGTATACCTCGGGATTGGTGTATACCGTATAGTCGGCAACGTAGCGCATGGTGATCGAGTCGTTGCCGAAATCCGGCAGTGCCAGACTGACGAACGTGCCCGTATTGTCGTTGCGGCGGCTGGATTCCGCGATAACGCCCTCCTGCGTGCTGAAGAACATATGGTTTTCGGTATAATCGGACGCGCCGCTCTTTGCGCCGGTCAGATATGCCGCACCGAGGTCCATCCAGTAGTAATCATCGCTGCCGTTGACCGGCTCCTTGCGGTGTACGCCGGCAACATAAACGAAGGATTCGCGCCATTTGTTGTCCTGCTTTACCTCGCTTTGGCCGGATGGGTTACTATCCACTACGCCCGCCTGCACATCGCTGATCCAGACCTGTTCCTTGGCCTTGTTCTTGCCGTTGATGTTGACCTGCGAGGTGCATACGCTGACGGACGAAAGCTGGGTCGTGATACCGCCGGTAGTGTCAAAATCGTAGATTTCTCCGCCGAGCAGTACCTCATCGTTGCTGTTGTTTGCACCGATGCCCTCCATATCCGCGCAGCCGAGCGCGATAGGCGCATGGACCGGACGGTAATAGCCATCGTTCGGTTTGTCTATGTAGCTTTGCGCGATTTTCTTGCCGCTGTCACCGAGTGCCTGTGTGCGGTACTCGGACAGCTTAAACTTTTTCGACTGCGGATCGTAGTAGGCAAAGCGGTACGCAGCGGTCGTATACGCGCCGGAGTCATGCGCGGAAGAGGCGTTATTGCTCTGATAACCCGCTGCGATGAGCACCGTACCGGTGATGCCGGTATCCGGCAGGGAGAACGTGCCGAACGCGCAGTTTGCGGATACCATCGCCTGCTCGCCATCGGCAAGCGATACGGTATCCAGACCGCTGACCGGCGTGAGCGTGCCGGATTCCTTGGTGAATACGGTCAGGTGCGCCGCCGAGACCACATTGCTGTTGTCGGTCGGTGCGGACGCGGTAACGGCAATTTCCTCCTTGCCGTCGCGGTCAAGGTCGCCGCCGGCAAGCGTCACGACCGGGATTTTCTCGATCTGCCACTGCCACTGCGTTGCCTGCTGGTACGCGGAGGCTTTGCCGGCGTTGATCTTCAGCTGACCGGTGCGTTCCATGGAAGCGGTGTCGAATACATCCACATAGGCGTAGCGCGTGCCGTTTATATCCGCCCAGCGTCCGGCGTAGACGAACAGTTCGTCCGTACCGTCGCCGTTCACATCTGCTGCGGCAACGTCCATGATGGCGTCCATTTCCTGCACATAACGGCGGGTAAAGTACGCCATGCCGCCGCCGTAGGTCATTTCTGCGGTAGCGGTCGGGGATAGCGTACCGGCAGGGGAACGCTTGCCGTTATCGTTTACCTTAAACAGTGCGAGTTCGAATTTACCGTCGTACTTTTTGCTGCCGATGGTGTTTTTTTCGCCGCGACCGTAAGCACGAAGCTCGGCAACGTAATTATCCTTGCCGTCGCCCTTGTTGAACGCGGTGCTGGTGGCATAAATGCCGGAAAAGTCGTTATTGTTGTAATCGGTCAGGTTGCGGCTGTTCGAGCTGAGCTTGCTGGCGTAGGTGTTGCCGTATTTGCCCAAGCCGAGCCCGTAGCCGTTGACGGCATAGCGGATATACGCGCCGTCCAGATTGCCCTGCACATTGCTCTTGTGGTGGTCGTCGCCGTCCCATACGGCGGAATCGCGGTTGTTGGTCTCCATGCGGTCGAAGCCGTCCCGGATGAGGTAGCGGTTCGCCTGCGAACCGCTCGCCGCAACATAGACCTCGCTGGCGGTGAACGCCTGCGAAACGTGCTTCTTGCTGTACGGCGCTGTCAGAGACGCGCCCTTGTCCTCGGCATTGAGCGACAGACCGAGCGCCGCATAGGTGCTGCTGTCGATCTCGCGCTCCGGTGTATTGGCTGCCGCTGCCTTTGGCAGTACGATCTGCGGCAGCATTGACAGCAGCAGCGCCGCTGTCAATGTCAAGCTGATCCCTCTTTTGTATTTCATTCTGTTATGCCTCCTTTATTGTATTCCGGCTGCTGCCGCAGCAGGCGGATGAGCTCCTGTGTGATTTGATCGGGTGGGACGGTATCGGGCGGTCCCATGGGATAGAAGTGTACGCCGAGTCGTCGTGCTTCTGTGGAAAACTCGGGTCGGCGGCACAGCCACAGTATGCGCTCTCCGGGCAGATGGCTGCACAGAAAATCGCACGCGGTCAGTCCCGCCGCGCCTTGATAGCCGACTATTGCCAGCCGGATCGGTACGCCGTCCCGCAGGGCATAGGCAAGCCGAACGTCGCCGCGCCGATCGGGTGCATCGGCAAAATACAGCACCGGACAGCCACACGCCTGTTCTGCTGCGTGGAATTGCTCGCGGTCGATGCCGCAGCAGGCAATATTCATGCAGATTCCCTCCTCATGGTGTTGATCGCGCTGCGTAATGCCGCGGTGGAAGCATCGCGCAGCAGGAATGCCGTCACGCGATAGCGGAACGCGAACACCGCGTATTCCATCTCATCTGCGATCCAGAGGATCGGCAGCAGCGGCGCCCGCTGGCGCAACTCGCGTACCGCTGTCAGACCGTCCGGACCATCCAGTGCTACAACTGCCGCATCGTAGGCGGCGGCGCAGCCGGAGAGCGCGGAAAGCGCGTTGAATTCATCAACCGGCAAAGGCTCTTCGGGAATAGCAGCGCACAGCCGCGCCTCCCACAAGTCACCGTCCAGATATCGTGCCAGCAGTGCCAGATGCATATGTTCTCCTCCTCATCAGTACGCAAAATTTACTCACAAATCGCTCTTGTTCAATTATGCGGGATTGCCATAAAAAGACAGACTCCGTATCGAGTCTGGCTGATTATAGTAAACTACGCTGTCAAGCCCGCGGCAAGCGGTTTTACCGAACGGCTGCTTTTAGCGACCAAACGGTTGCTCGACCGCGTTGTTTTTGTGCTATAATGAAAATGGAATAGTTTATTCAGGAGGCGTTGTATGCTGCGTATCGCAATTATAGATGATCTGTCCGCCGACCGCGCGGTTCTGCGGGAGGCGATCGAGCGGGAGCTTGCACCGCGCGGCGCTGCGTTCACCATCGAGGAGTTTGCCTCCGGCGAGGAATTTACCGCCGCGTTCGTGCCCAGACGGTATGACGCCGCATTTATTGATATTTACATGGGCGAGGTCAGCGGCATGGAGGTCGCGCGGCTGCTGTATCACCGCGACCCGGCTTGCCGGATCATTTTCCTTACCACCAGCCAGGAATTTATGTTGGAAAGCTATGCGGTGCGCGCCACCTACTATTTGGTTAAGCCCTTTGCCGAGGAGCGCCTGCGGCAGGCGTTGGATTTCTGCTTTCCTGCGCCCGATCCGTCCGATCTTTTGACTGTACCCACCAAAAGCGGCGTGCAGATGCTTTCCCGGCGGGAGATTGTGTGCATCGAGTCGATCGCACGGCGTGGCGTGGTGCGCCTGTGTGAGTACAGCATTGAGAGTGCAGCGACCTTTGCCGAACTGACCGCGCCGCTGGAGACGGACAACCGTTTTCTCGGCATCGGGCGCGGTATTTTAATCCAACTCGGGCATGTAGCTGCGCAGGAGGGCAGTGATTTTATTATGGATAACGGACTTCGTCTGCCGATTGCGCGGCGCTGCCGCAGCGAGGTGCTGCGCAGCTTTCAGGCGTTTGCCCTGCGGGAAATGGAGAGGGGATTATGAGAGCATATGCGAAGCTGATTTTGCCGCTGCTGTGCGCGGCAGCGTGTACCGGCGCGGCATTGGCGGACGAACTGCCGGACCTGCCGGAGAACGGCGCGGAGCAGCCGCCTGCCATTGCGGAAAATCAGCCTGCCGATACGGAAACCATCGAGGAAACGCTGGAAGTATCGGATGAAAATGAGGAAAACGGCGCGATTCAGCCGGCAGAACCCGATATGGACAGCGGCTTTTTGATCGAGCCCGAACTGGAACCCGAACCGCCCGAATCCACGCCCGAACCGAAAACCATCGTGCTGACGCGCTTCGACACACAGGTAAATGTTGACGTAGCCGCGATTGCCTGCGGAGATGCGGACGCGCTGCACGCCTTTTTCCGTGATGCGAGAGACGGCTTGTGCGGCTATGATGCGGATGGCACACCCTATGACTTTTTCACCGGAGCGTGGGAGCTGTCGGCGGTCAATTGGAATACGCCCGGCGTGTATGATGCTGTGGCGCCGCTGCTTTTGGTCGATGGGGAGGGCAGAGCGTGCTTTTCGCTTGCCGAGGGCGTGGAAGCGCCGATGATTCGCTGTCGCGTGAGCGTACAGCAGACCGGAAAGCCGGAGATCGGTGAGTTCATCACGGCACGCGGTCAGATGATTTTTCCGTGGGTGCTGACCGAGGAGCAAAAGGCGCAGCGCGACCGGTTCACGGTATGGCTTAAGCGGGAAAACGGTGCATGGGAGGCGCTGACGCGCGGGATTTCGGTCGGGACGGACGCGCTGAAACTCTATCCGCAGACCTGCGGACTGACATCGGGAACGACCTGTGCATTGCAGGTGGAATATCCCGGAGGGCAGACCGGCATTCTGACCTTTACATACGACGTCGCTCCGCTCAAGCACGGCTACAGTGCGGGCAGCCGCGACGGCGGCGGTGAGGATACCTATCTGCCGGATATTATTCAGCCATCGCCCGGCGGCTCACATTCGGGCGGCTCGCACCATCGACCGAGTACCTCCGAACCGGCAGCGGACGAGCCGGAAACACCGTCCGAAGATGCCGCTCAAGCACCCGAGCCTGCCCTGCCTGCAGACGATGAATCGGAGACGCCCGCAGCACCGGAGAAGCCGGAAACGGCAGTCCCCACCGTTCCTTTCATTGCTGCGCCGTCAAGGCTTGAGGACGAGGCAACGATACCGACGCCGCCGGTGCTGCGCGGTCAGACTGAGAGCCGACAGCCGGTGCAGCGGCAACCCGCTGGCGCGCCGTCCGGCGAAGTCAAGCAGTCGGTTGCGGCGGAGCCGGCCGCGACTGTCCTTGAGCAGGACACCGCAGACGGTGCGGTGCTTTCCGGTACGCGCCTGCTGGCGCTGATCGAGCTGGACGAGCCGTTGACGCTGAATAAAAACGGTATTGCCTTTTCGCTTCCGGTCGATACGCTGCGGGCGCTGGAGCTGACCGATGCGGATACTCTTGCGGTTACGCTCACTCGATCGGCAGAGGGCAGAGCACAGGTGGAACTGCGGCTGAACGGAGAGAAGATCGACCTGCCGGACGGTATGACGCTGACGACCGATGAGGCAGAAGCACCTGCCGAACCGGAACAGAAGCTGCCGTTTGCGGCTGCAGGCGCGGCCGTGCTGGCGGCAGTTTTCGGTCTGATGTGGTGGAGGAAACACCTGTGAGCCGGTTCTTTCGCCGTTTGCTGACGGCTTTGCTGGTATTTACGGCGGCATCTGCGTTCTGCCTGCTGTTGTACCACTATGACAACAAATATACGCAGTCTGCGCCGCAGGCAATCGCCGGAACGCTGTTCGTTTCTGAGGACGATTTGGCGGCGTATCCGGTGCGCAGCCTGTGGAACGGCTGGAATTTCTATCCCGATGTGCTGCTTTCCCCGAAAACCTGCGAAAACCGCGATAAAAGCACCGTTCGTTCCGTGCAGATTGGCGCATACAGCAATTTTGCTTTCGGCAGCACGGAACGGACGCCGCATGGCTGCGGCACCTATATGCTGACGCTGCTGCTGCCCGAAACGCCGCGGCGGTATTTGATCGAGCTGCCCGAGATCTTTTCCGCTTACCGGTTTTATATTGATGATGAACTGGTGCTTTCCGCGGGCGAGACGAACGCCGAGCAGTACCGCTCGCGGCTGCAAAACCGTGCGGTCAGCTTTGAGGGCAGCGGCACGGTGCGCCTGCTGCTGGCGGTGCGAGATGAAAGCTGGATATACAGCGGTATGACCTATCCGCCGGCGTTCGGCACAGCGCTGGGCGTGAATACCCAGCGTGCGGTGCGCGTGTGCATCTCCGCCGCTATGCTGACACTTATGCTGCTGTTTGCGTCCTTTGCACTGTGGCTGTGTCTCGGCTCCATGCGGTGCCCGCCCAATTCACGGCTGTTTCTGCTGCTGAGTCTGAGCGCGGCAGTGCTGCTGTCCGGTCCGGTCGTTCATGCGCTGAAGGCGCTGCCGGTGCAGCCTTGGTACACCATCGAGCTGGTCAGCGGCTACCTGACCACGCTGCTGATCGTTCTGCTGCATGGACGTATTTGTGCGCTGCCGAATGCCGTGCGCAAGGCGGCGGTGCTGGTCTGCACCGGCATATGTGGTGCGGCGATGCTGTGCGGTGCGTGTGCCGCGCACCTGTCCGAATGGAATATCCGCGCATTTTCCGATCTGACGGTGCTGTTTCGGCTGGCGGTGACAGTCTATCTGCTCGGCTCGGCCCTCTATGCGGCGCGCCGACGGGAATGGCACGCCGGAGCGCTGTTCTGCGCGGATATTTTCTACGGCACGCTGTTTTTGTGGGACTGCCTGCTGCCTGCCTACGAGCCGATTCTCGGAAAATGGTTTTATGAATGGGGCTGCCTGCTGCTGGTGTGCGTGCTGGGCGCGGTGTTCTGGCAGGATATCGCACAGGGCTACCGACGCAGCCTGACCTTTACGGAGGAGCAGCGGCAGATGGCGCGGCAGCTTGCCATGCAGAAGGCGCATTTTGCGCAGATTTCGGAGAAGATTGAGGAAAGCCGCCGCCAGCGGCACGATTTCCGACAGCATCTGCGCACGATTGCGGGTATGGCGGGCGATCCGAAGGCGCAGCTTACGTATATCAGCCGCATTACTGCGCTGTCCGAAGCGACCCGACCGGAAAGCTACTGCCACGATCCGGCGGTGGATGCGATGCTGTACTATTATGTCAGCTCTGCGCGGCGCACAGGAATTCGGGTGTCGATTCGCGCAGAGCTGTCCGAGGATACTGCTGCGTTCAGCGTGCAGTTCTGCACCATACTGGGGAATCTGCTGGAAAATGCGCTGGAGGCGTGCTGGAGACTGCCCGAAAGCACGGAAAAGTCCATCTGCCTGCACATGAAGCAGCAGTTTCGGCGGCTGTATGTGGTGCTCGAAAACAGCTATGACGGCGAGGTGCACCGGCGCGGCGGTGCGTTCCTTTCGCGCAAGCATACGGGCAGCGGAATCGGAACCGCCTCGGTGCGCGAGCTGACTCGCCGTCTTGGCGGAACGGTGGAGTTCGAGCCGCAGGAAAGCATATTCCGCGTGGTGCTCATCCTGCCGGAACGTGCGGATGAAGAAGAATAGCGAGGAAAACACCTGCTTGGACGTAGCCCCATGTCCTATTTGTGAAACAGAACAAGAACCCGATACCGTGCTTTACACCGTATCGGGTTCTTGTCATCTTCGTTATTCGCTGCGGCTCTCGGACTTACTCCTCGTTTTTCGGCTTTTTCTTCTTCGAGGCAGTCTGCGTGCGCAGATATTGATATGCCCACTGGCTGAAATGCGGCGTTGCATTGAACGGATAGGTCGAGTTCAAATACGCGTCTACCAGTTCTTCAATGGTGCCCGGCCGATAGCCGTGCATTCCCCGTTCCATACGCAGGCTGTACCCATCGTGCTTCGCCTCCAGACGCATGAACTTCTTTGTGTCTCGGTTTACTTTAGCAAGGCGGTTCAAATAGTCTTTCGCCTTGTCGAACTGGTTCTGCTTGTAGTACAGAATGGCCAGCGGAGGCAGCATCTGCGTTTCCTCATATCCGCCGTACTTTTTGTGCAGCGCCAGCGCGTGCATTTCGTCCTCGGTATAGGCGTACAGGTGCATCAGCTGATAACGAACGCCGAGGCTATCACCCTCGGACAGCTTCAGCAGGCGTTCTCCCTCGTTGATTGCGCAGCGCATCATGCCGCACTCGATCAATGTTTGAAAATAGGTATAGCAGACCCGCATATACGGTCTGGTTTCTATAGCTCGCCAGAACTTGCCGCCTCCGCCAGCTCCAGATAATCGGATGCGTCTTCCAGCTCGGTCTGTTTCGGCTGCAACCGGCTGTTGTGCTGCGACATAAAGGCCATCGCCAGACGATGCATGCTGTCCTCATCGGTGATTTCGTCCTCATGCTCGCGCAGGAACTGCTGAAGCTCTCTTATCGTCTTTTCTGTATCTCTGCTGCGCATAAGCGGTACTTCATCTTTTCATTTTGTTTTCGGCTTCGCCGGTGGGTTCACTGTTTCTGCATCGAAACGGTGAAAACAGGTTATCAGCATATGGCTTTCCACACTGCCGTGATGTATAAGCTCTACTCAGACGAGAGGTTTCTCACTCCGATGGAAATCTTCACTATAATTGAACAAGAGCGCTTTAATTGTGCGGTGTTTCCCAAGGTCTCTGCACAGGAAATGCACTGTGCAGGGACCTGCTGCTCTGCGTACATTTGAATCGGTGTACACAAAAGATATTGTCAATCTGCACAATTTGAAATGCAGTGTTTTAAGCAAAGTGCCGTATTTGTAAAAAAACTAAAAATTATCACCCCTAATGTGAAGATTGTGTGTTTTCTAATTTCGGCGACTTTGATAAAATCATCACAAAGAAATGACACATGAGGAGGGAAGAGCAGCATGGAGTATGTACTGGAAATGAAAGATATCAGCAAGTCTTTCCCGGGCGTAAAGGCGCTTGATCATGTGCAGCTTCAAGTGAAGCCGGGCGAGGTTCACGCGCTGATGGGCGAGAACGGTGCCGGTAAATCCACCCTGATGAAAATTCTGATGGGCATTTACACCAAGGACGAGGGCGGCGAGATCATCTTCAACGGTCAGCCGTATCACGTTTCTAACCCGAAGGAAGCCATGGACCATGGTGTTGCCATGATCCATCAGGAGCTGAACCCGATTCTGGATATGTCCGTGTATGAAAATATCTTCGTCGGACGCGAGCTCCGCAAAAACGGTCTGGTCGATGCAAAGGCAGAGATCGCAGAAGCGGAAAAGCTCATCAAGGAGTGCGGTCTGCACGTTTCCCCGAAGGAAAAGCTGCGCAACCTCACCGTTGCACAGTGCCAACTGATCGAGATCATCAAGGCAATTTCCATCAACGCCAAGGTCATTGTCATGGACGAGCCGACCGCCGCTATCACCGACCGTGAGGTTGAGCTGCTGTTCGAGCATATCCGCAGCCTGACGGCAAAGGGCGTTGCAATCATCTATATTTCGCACCGCATGGACGAGATCTTCTCCATCTGTGACCGCGTCAGCGTTTACCGCGATGGTCAGTACATCGGCTCGGGCGATACTAAGGATTTGGACGAGTCCCAGCTCATCAAGATGATGGTCGGACGCGAAATCACCGATGTATTCCCCAAGCTGGATGCGGAGATCGGCGATGTGATCTTTGAGGCAAAGAACATCGTTCGCGCCGACAACAAGGTAAAGGGCGTCAGCCTTTCGGTTCGCCGCGGCGAGATTCTCGGCATCGGCGGTCTGGTAGGCGCAGGTCGAAGCGAACTGGTGGAAGGCATCTTCGGTATGCACGAGCTGTCGCAGGGTGAGATTTTTGTCAAGGGCAAAAAGATCAAGGTCCACTCTCCGAAGGATATCATCAAGGAGGGCGTAGCCCTCATCACCGAGGACCGTAAGGTCACCGGTTTGAACCTCAGCGGTTCGGTAAACGACAATATCGCCATGGTAGCGATCAAGAAGCTGCTCAGCCATGGCCTTTATAACAAGGGCAAGGCACGCGCCGCTTCCATGGAGTACATCAAAAAGCTGAATATCAAAACTCCTTCCGGCGACCAGATCGCGGGCAACCTGTCCGGCGGCAACCAGCAGAAGATCGTTATCGCCAAGTGGCTGCTGAACGATCCGGACGTCATCATTCTCGATGAGCCGACCCGAGGCATTGACGTCGGCGCTAAGCGCGATATTTATCTGCTGCTCGGCAAGCTGGTGCAGCAGGGCAAGGCGGTTATCATGATTTCGTCCGAGATCCCCGAACTGATGGGTGTCTGCGACCGCATCATGGTAATGTGCGAAGGCAATCTCTCCGGCGAGGTGAAGCGCAACGAGTTCTCGCAGGAACGCATCATGACGCTGGCATCCGCGCTTGAAGTATAAAGGAAGGGGAACAACATGAAACAGAAAAATCTTAAAGGACTGATCAGTGAATACTTCATCTTCCTGATCTTTATCGTACTGGTCGTTGCGCTGACCATTCTGAAGCCCAGCTTCATCAGCCCGAACAACCTCGTCAACATCCTCAAGCAGGCTTCCATCAACGGCATTCTGGCGTTCGGCATGATGTTCGTCATTATTGCGGGCGGATTTGATATGTCGGTCGGCTCTACCGTAGCATTCACCGGCATTCTGGCAGCGCTGCTCGGCAAGGGCGATCTGCCGCTGATCGTGCCGCTGGTCATTGCGATGCTGGCCGGTCTGGCAGTCGGCATGGTAAACGGTATCGGCGTTGCCATCGGCGATTTGCCCCCGTTTATTATGACACTCGGCTCGATGACGGCTGTGCGTGGTCTGGCGCTGCTGACCTCCAACGGCAAGCCGATCACCGGCATCAGCAAGGGCTACAAGGCTGTCGCTGCATCTTCTATCGCAGGCATTCCGATGCTGTCCATCTTTCTTGTAATCGTTATCATCATCTGTGCATTTGTTTTATCTAAAACGGTTTACGGACGACGTGTTTACGCTTGCGGCGGCAATCTGCAGGCAGCCCGCGTTTCCGGCATCAACACCACTGCCATCCGCATCTCCACATTTGCTATTGCCGGTCTGCTGGCTGGTCTGTGCGGCTTCCTGATGACCTCCCGCGTTACCATCGGCCAGCCGACCGCAGCCGAGAGCTACGAGATGGACGCCATCACCGCGTGCGTAGTCGGCGGCGTATCCATGACTGGCGGCGTAGGCAAGCCGTGGGGCGTTGTCATCGGCTGTCTGCTGATCACCGTTATCGCAAACGGTCTGGATATTATGGGCGTATCGTCCCACTGGCAGAAGATCGTCAAGGGCGTTATCATCGTGGTAGCCGTTCTGATCGACGTAAAGGGCAAGACCAAGAAAAACTGATTTCCATTGTTGACTGTGAGGACCGCAGGAGCGTGCGAACGCTCCTCTCTCCTCCTATCATAACCACAACTTCTCTAAGGAGGAAAAAGAAAATGAAAAAGAGACTTCTCGCTATGCTGCTTACCGGTGCCATGACTCTGAGTCTGGCTGCCTGCGGCGGTACTTCCACCGGTTCTGATGCAGGCACCGATTCCGGTGCTGATTCCGGCAGCGATTCCTACAAGATCGCCCTCATCCAGCAGCACCAGACCAACGCATTCCAGATTGCCGTATCCGAGGCTGCTGAGGCCAAGGCTGACGAGCTGGGCGTTGACCTGACCATCCTGAGCGCTGATCAGGACGCTGCTACCCAGATCAGTCAGATTGAGCAGTGCGTATCCGAGGGTTATGATGCCATCCTGTTCGAGCCTGTTGATCCGGACGGCCTTGCCGATGCTGCAAAGTCCGCAGCTGATTCCGGCGTTGTTATGATCAACATCATCTCTGCCTGCACCGACTGGCAGAACAACGGCATCTCCGCTGTTTCCTACGGCAACAACGTAAAGGCCGGCGAAACCGAGATGGAGCAGGTTGCAAAGCTCCTCAACGGCAAGGGCAACATCGCTATCCTGACCGGTCCCTCCGGCGATGCAGGCGGTCTGCAGCGCATGGAAGGCTATGAGAACATTCTGAAGAACTATCCCGAGATCAAGCAGGTCGTTGCACCGGCTGACTGCCAGTGGGACACCGCAAGCGCTCAGTCTACCGTTGAGAGCTGGCTGTCCGCTTACGATCTGGATGCTATCGTTTGTGAGAACGACGGCATGGCAGTAGGCGCCGGCAACGCAGCAGGTGCAAACTCCGGCATCGTTATCACAGGCGTTGACGGCACGCCGGACGGCTTTGAGGCTATTCAGGACGGCCGCATCACCGGTACCGTTTCTCAGAACGGCGGCGCTATGGCTGCAAACGGCATCGAGGCTGCTGTTAAGCTGCTCAAGGGTGAAACCCTCGACACCACCGAGATCGTAACCGACAACACCTGGATCGACTCCAGCAACGTAGGCGATTACGAGTAATCTCTCGGAAACACTTTGCAAATCCGTGTAAACAGTGTTATTATGAATAAGAAAAAGGGAAAACGGATACGTTTTCCCTTTTTCTTATCAAGAAGCGAAATTCATTTCCTAAAATTACCTTTAAAGGGGAATATGTATGTTAAGGGTCGTACTGGCAGATGATGAAAAAAAGGTCCTGCTGCTGATGCGTAAGCTGATTGACTGGGAAGGTCTTGGCTTTGAGATTGTCGGCATAGCGAGCGACGGTATAAGCGCACTCGATCAAGTGCGCGAAAAGAAGCCGCACTTGCTGGTGACCGATATCCGCATGCCCGGCTATGACGGCATTGACCTCATTCGGCAGGCAAAGCAGATTCAGCCGGGACTGCATTTTATCATCGTCAGCGGCTACCGCCAGTTTGAATATGCGCAGAATGCGCTCAAATACGGCGTAGAAGGCTATCTGCTTAAGCCGCTCAAGCAGGAGGAAATGGTCGATCTGCTGATCAGCCTCAAGGAGAAGATGGGCGAGGAAGCAGCGATAGAGTACCGCTTGAAAAAGAGCAGCGAGCGCGAGCAGGAGCGCATCATCGACACCCTGATGACTGAGGTGCGCGGCGGTGTACGCACCTCGAGCACCGTGCGCTCGTTTGATCTGGAGCGCGGTCTGCCCGAAGGCGGCAGCTACTTTGCGGCTGTTATCAAGCCGAATATTCCGTCCGCGGCAGAAAATCAGGACGGCTTCCGTGCCATGCAGAAGCACGCGCTCGAGATCGTCCGGCAGGAGCTGGGACAGATGGACTGCGGTTTTGTGGCATCGGCACGCCGCGAGGGTATCGTGGCGGCCGTGTATACGCCGGAGTATCAGCCGGTCGAGGTCAAGCGGTGCTTCACCAAGATACGCAAGGAGATCGAAAAGCAGCGCGACCTGTTCTGGGGCATTCGCGCCGCCGTCTGCCTTGGCAGTCGGCAGAGCACCGCAGAAAAGCTGTCCGTTTCGCTGAAGGAGGCGCTTTGGCTGTGCATCGACGGTCTGTGCCACACACCGAACTGGCGGGACGCCGAAGCCGAAATACCGGATTTTTCCCTGCATTATACGCTGGACGGCGCGCAGAAGCGTCGCTTTCAGGAGGCTGCCGCATGTCTGAACACCGAGCAGTACGCCGAGGAGCTGGAGGACAGCTACCGCGTAGTTATGTCTATGCAGCCGCTCTGGGGACAAATGCTGGAGGACTGGTTCCGGCAGATACTAATTGCGGTGCGCTACGGCTTGCAGCAGGACGGCAGCGCCGATGAGCAGTTCTATCAGCGCATGGAGGACGGACTGTGGCAGTGTACCAACGCACAGGAGCTGCTTCGGCTGCTGCAGGACGGCGTCAGCGGTGAGCTGAACCGCCTGCGCCGGGAGCGCTCTCAGCGCGAAGCGCGTCCCATTACGGACGCAAAGCACTTTATCCAACAGCATTATCAGGAATCTCTGCGGCTCGAGGACGTCAGCAATGCGGTCGGCTTCAACGCGACCTACTTTTCCGCCATGTTCAAAAAGGAGACCGGACAGAATTTCATGGATTATCTGACCGAGCTGCGCATGAATAAGGCGAAGGAATTGCTGTGCGGCGATGAATGCTCGGTGCAGGACGTTGCCGAACAGGTTGGCTACCGTGACCTGAAATATTTCTCCCGCCTGTTCAAGAAAACCACCGGAATCAGTCCGTCGGACTATAAAAAGCTGTACAGGTAGGTGAAGGGCATGTGGCTGAAAACACAATGGAAGCTGCGCCGGGCGCTGCGCCGCTATCGGCGGGACGGCAATCTGGACGCGGTGCTGCACGAGGATTGGAGCCGCTGCCGCGATATTTTTGCCTTTTTCCACGAGATCGAGGATCGTCTGCACGGCGAGGAGATCACCCGCCTGCGGCAGAAGCAGGCGGAGTATCTGGCGCTGCAAAACCAGATCAATCCGCATTTTCTGTACAATGCGCTTGAGGCGATCCGTTCGGATGCGCTCTTGGCGGATTGCGAGGACATCGCGGAGACGACCGAGGCACTGGCGACTTTTTTTCGCTACACCATCTCCAATGTGCAGGAATATGTCACCTTTTCGGACGAGTTGGACAACGCCGAGAACTATTTCACCATCCAGCGCTGCCGCTTCGGTGACAAGCTGGATATGGAACTGGAAATGGAAAACGAGGATTTGCTTGAGGCGCGTATGCCCAAGCTGATCCTGCAGCCGCTGGTGGAAAACGCCGTCGTGCATGGCCTGGAGAGCAAGATAGGGCAGGGAACCGTACATATTTCGGTGGAAAACAGCGAAAACACGCTGTTTCTGCGCGTCAAGGACGACGGAATCGGTATTTCTGAGGAGCAGGTGGAGCAGCTGAATGAGGAGTTTGCCCATGGCAGCGCGAACGCCGTCAGCCGCAAACGCGGCGGCATTGCGCTGCGCAATGTTAACAGCCGTATACGGCTGATGTTCGGAGAAAATTACGGTCTGCGGATATTCAGCGCGAAGGGAATCGGTACCGAATGCTGCGTTACACTGCCGCTGCTGCTGCAGGAGGAGTGATATGAAGGAAGAACTGATACGCATTGAGCATGGTGTATTCCGCAGCGATACCGGCGAATACCGGTTTGATATCTCGGTTTCCTGTGGCGAGTGCATCGGCGTATATGTGGATGAGTATTTGACCTCCGGTACTGCATATCTGGATCTTTTCAAGGGACGCCTTGCACTGACGGACGGACGCGCCTTCTGCTGCGGCAGCAAGACAGGCGCCGCAGTGATCGAGCACTGGATCCGGCAGAACACCATGCTGGTGGACAAATCCCGCTTTGCGGGCAGGGAGCTGACCATGCGCGATTTTGTGCTGGCGCTTGGCAGAACGACCTCATACCGGCAGAAGAACCGCAGTGCGGCACGGCTGAAATCGCTTGCCGCGACCGATATGCTGCGGCAGCTTGGGCTGGAGCATTCGTGGGAGACGCGCCTTGCCGACCTTTCGGTGCTGGATTATTACCGGCTTTCGGTGTTCCGCGCATGGTTCACCGGCTGTCGGCTGCTCGTCCTCGATCGGCTGACAGAGGCACTGCGCCGGCAGGATCAGGACCGGCTGATGCAGTGCGTACAGCTTCTGCTCGGGCATGGCATGGCGGTGCTCCTTTTCGATATGGATGAGATGTTCATGTTCCGCTATGCCGGACGCATTGATGTGATTAAGGAGCGCCGCACCTTTTTCCGGCTGTATCCTGAGGAATACGGCCCGCGCCTGTTTGAGCTGCTCGGTTGGGAGCGTGCCAGCCGTCCGGCATGGATGGAGCGCACAGCGCCCGCAAAGGGCAAGACGGTGCTTTCCGTATTTGAACTGTCCCTGCCGCCACTGCCGCCGCTGTCCTTCGAGGTATGCGCCGGCGAGATCGCCTTTCTGCACGATGAGAATTACAGCACCGGACGCCGTCTGCACGACTGCTTTCTGGGGAATCAGGGCTGGCAGAACGGCATTTTCCGGCTGGACGGCAGAATTTACGACCACAGCGAGCTGAACCGTATCATCGGCACCGAGATCGGCATCCAGATTGAGCAGCCCGACCGGCCGGGCGGCGTGCTGTTTGACAACATGACCGCGCTCGACAATCTGTGCACCTGTCTGATTCCTAAGGCAGACAAGCGGCTGATCCGCAAAAAGCTCGTCTCCAGTATTCTGGAGGAGGCGACTCGCTGGTTCCCGCGCGAAATGCTGCTGCGTCCGCTCAGCGCATGGTCACTGCCCGATCGTCTGCGGTTTTCGTATTATCGGTGGTATCTGCTCAATCCCAAGCTGCTGATCTGCTTTTTCCCGTTCGCGGGACAGGAATCGGCGCATCACAAGATGATCATTGATATGCTGGTGCTGTGCGCGCGGCGCGGCATGGCGGTCTGGATCATCTCCTCCGGCATTGACGCCATCTGCGAAAAAACCGATAACGAAGAGTTTCTGCGCCGTCTGCGCTACATCAAGGAATGATGTGTGCAGACGGCGTTTTTATGCGCCGGACAGCGGGAGCAGCTCAAAAAGCTTGATGACCCGTCCGAGCAGCAGTGCGGAGAGCACTGTGCCGACACCGATGCCGTAAAACGGGCAGTGATGGAACAGGCACAATCCAGCGCTGATGGCAACCATAGAGAGGTCAAACCCGTTCTTGACGGTGGAAAAACGCAGATGAAACACCCTCTACATACGCCGGAAACCCGGCTGCAGCTTAATGCGCAACCGGGTTTCCGGATAAACTGTTCATGCTTCTTCGTTTCTTGCGGATTCAATATCCTGCAGAAGCTGTTTCTGCGTATCATCGAACAGCAGGCGCTTATTATGCGCGAAATACGCATCGCACCCGAAGTTCTGGATAAACCACGAGGTAAACCAGTTCGCGGTCAGTTCGGTAGCGAACAGCACCAACTCCTGCGAGTCCGGAATGGCGGCATCGAGGAAGGCAAAGGCGTTCGCAAGTTCGGTGTCGGTCTTGTCTGCGGCGGCCGCGCGTGCGTCCACATCGGCGGAGAAAAGTGCCTTCAAACGGTCAAACTGCTGCTCATCGGGTACTTTTTCGAGTGTGAGCGCCTGCCGGTAGGCATCCAGACGCTCCACCTCACGGGAGGCGACATAGAGCGCGTCCTTGTCGGACGAGCCGCCGTTTCGCTTGTCTGCAAGCGCGGTACGCTTTTCATCCGGCAGGGAAGCGATGGCTTTTTCGCCTTCTCGGATGGCGAGCAGGTCGGCATGAAGTGCGTCGGTCAGCGCATCCAGACGGTATGCGTCACGGGCACCGTCCGCCAGCCGGCTTAGCAGCAGACCGAGCACGCCCAGTTTTTCGTCAAACGGCGCGTCCCGCAGTTCGGAAGCGCGAACCGGCTCCCAGGTGCCGGAAAGCAGCTCATCCACGCGGTAAACCTGCTTGTATTTGTCATAAAGCTGCAGATAATTCGCAAAATCGCTTGCCACCTGCGGCAGCTGCAGATACTGCTCCACAACCTGACGATCAATCGGAATACCCAGCGACTCGTACACCTGCATCAGCTCGGACAAATCCTCCCAGCCGCGTGCGGTGACAAACTGCAGTCCGTCGGCGGTGGCCTCTACGCGGTAAAAATGCTCGCGCCGGATCTCGAGGTAGGACAGAATCGCGCCGTGGATGCCGCGTCGGTACGCGTACTCCTTCCACACGCCGAAATCCTCTTCGATGTCGATTTTTTTGACGCGGTCGAGTGTTACCACGTCAAATTCCCGCACGGATTTGTTGTATTCCGGCGGATTTCCGGCCGCTACGACCACCCATCCAGCAGGCAGCTGCTGGTTGCCGAAGGTCTTGCACTGCAGAAACTGCAGCATCATCGGCGTGAGCGTCTCGGAAATACAGTTGATCTCATCGAGGAACAGAATGCCCTCTTTGACGCCCGTGCGTTCCATTTCGCGGTACACCGAAGCGATAATCTCGCTCATCGTGTAGGCGGTGACGGTGCGTTCCTCGCCGCCGAGCATCACCTTGTCGATGAACGGCAGACCGAGCGCGGACTGGCGCGTGTGGTGTGTCAGCGTGTAGGAGACAAGACCGACGCCGGTCTCCTCGGCAATCTGCTGCATGATCTGCGTTTTGCCGATGCCCGGAGGTCCCATCAGCAGGATTGGCCGCTGCCGAATCGGCGGAATGCGATACGCGCCGAATTCATCGGTCGTGAGATACGCCTTGAGCGCATTTTTGATTTCGTTTTTTGCACGTTTGATGTTCATAACTGCGCCTCGTTAGTCAAATTGATCCAGAAAATTATGTTTGCCGTTCGCATCGCGCCAGCCGAGCAGCTTGGCGGTATCGACGTTCTTGACCGCGTTGAAGAGGTTCGCTTCAATCTGCGGGTTGTTTGCCGCGAGAGACGCGATCAGCTGCTTGATTTCCGCGCGCTTGGTGTCGCTTTCTAGCTTTTTCGCCGGACAGTCGCACGGCAGGAAGGTCAGGCCGCAATATTCCGCCCAGTCGAGGACACTCTGCTCGCGCGTGAAATACAGCGGACGGATCAGCTCCATGCCCTCGTAATTCTTGGCCTTGACGCGCGGCAGCATGGCCTGCACCTGACCGCCGTAGATCAGTCCCATCAGCACGGTGCCGATGGCATCATCATAGTGATGACCGAGCGCGATTTTATTGCAGCCGCGCTTGCGTGCTTCGGTGTACAGGTAGCCGCGCCGCATTTTTGCGCACAGGAAGCAGGGGTGCTCGGCAGAGTGTATCCCTGCCACGCGCAGTACGTCGGTGTCGAAAATTTCGAGCGGGATGTCCAGTCGTTTTGCGTTTTCCTCGAGGTGCCTGCGGCCCTCCGGCGCATAACCCGGGTCCATTGCAAGGAACACGAGGTCAAAATCCACTGTATGCTGTAAATCCTGCAGCAGCAGTGCCAGCAGCATGGAATCCTTGCCGCCGGAGATGCAGACCGCAACCTTATCGCCCGGTTTTACCAGTTCATATGCTTTTACCGCGTCTACGAACGGCTTGCGCAGTGTACGCACAAATTCGCTTTGCAGCGTTCTTTTTATCTCTTTTGCAGTCATTTTGCGCCCTTCTTATGCTGAAAATGATAGGTGATACGGGCAAGAATGCTGTCCGGCGCGAAATGCCGCGCCAGTGTCATGGCCTTCATGGCTGCACCCGGAACGACAACTGCCTTGCCCGCAAACAGGCCGTCAACAGCTTCGCGCGCCACACGCACTGCCGACAGACCGGAGAGCGAAAACCGCACGCCTGCGACTTTGTTGAACTCGGTGTCCACCGGTCCCGGACAGAGGGCGCACACACGCACCGGAGAGCCGGCGCGGCGCAGCTCCTCGCGCAAGGCTTCTGTCAGGCGCAGAACATAGTTTTTTGTGGCGTAATAGGTCGCCATCAGCGGTCCCGGCAAAAATCCCGCCGAGGACGATACGTTGAGAATGTAGCCGCGTCCGCGCTGCACAAAATCCCGCACAGCCAGCTTGGTGAGAATGTGCACGGCACGCACGTTGGTGTCGATCATGCGCAGCTCCTCATCCAGATCGGCGGTGACAAACTCGCCGAACAGACCGAACCCCGCGTTGTTGATCACGACCTCCAGCTCCTCACTCTGTACCGCCTCGTACAGCAGGCGGCATTCCTGCTCGTCCGACACGTCCGCCGCGATGACGCGGCACGGTACCGGAAGCTCTGCCGCCAGTTCGCGCAGGCGTTCCTCTCTGCGGGCGCACAGGATCAGCTCGTAGCCGCGTGCCGCCAGCAGGCGCGCCATTTCGCGTCCCAGTCCAGAGGACGCACCCGTGATGAGTGCTTTCATGCAAATTCCCTCCAAATCACTGTGATAACTTATTATATAGTACCATGCGGACTTGTCCGCGTCAATTCATGTTGTTCGTCACATTCTGTACAAATTTGCGGATGGTGATGGGTTTACTTGGTTTTGGCTTTTCAATAAGATTTGAGAATGGTATAATAACAATGAAATAGTGCATTGATTTTTCGCCAGAAGCCGAAGATTGGAGGGGCGAACATGAAAAATAAAGAAGCAGACACCGAATTGGAATCCAGACTGTTGGAAATTCTGGTGCACCCATGCCGCATTGAGGACATCCGGCACGAGCTGCCGAATGCAGGAAAAAACAATCTCAAAAACGCGCTGGATGCGCTCATTGCGGACGGCAGGGTGATGAAAAATAAGAAAAACCGCTTTGCGGTCTCCGCGCACTACGGCTGTGCGGCCGGAACCTATCTGGCTACCGAGCGGGCATTCGCGTTTGTTGCGCCGGATTATCCGGAGGGCGAAGCCAAGCCGGATGATCTGTTCATCCCGCCGAATGCGTCCGGCGGTGCGTGGCACGGCGACCGCGTGCTCGTCAAGGTGAGTGAGCGCAAGAACAACCGCGGCCGCAAGGAAGCAACCGTGATCCGCGTGCTGGGACGCGCCGGCAAGGAGCTGACCGGCGAACTCGTGCAGCGCGGCAAGGCATTTTTCGTGCAGCCGACCTCGAAAAAGTATCCGGAGATCGCAGTGGACAAGCATGACCTCGGCGAAGCCGCCGTCGGTGACTGCGTGGCTGTTTCAATCTCGCACTACGGCGATGAGCAGTTTATGCCGCAGGGCGTTGTTCGCGTGGATTTGGGTGAAAGCGGTACAATGGAGGCCGCTATCGCGGCTGTTCTGCACGAAAACGGTGTGTACGATGTATTCCCGAACGAGGTGCTCGAGCAGGCGCTCGCCATTCCGCAGGAGGTCGATATGGGCACCGCCGGCAAGCGGCTCGATCTGCGCGACAAGCTGATCTTTACCATCGACGGCGATGACGCGAAGGACTTTGACGACGCGGTTTCGCTCGAAAAGCTGGAAAACGGACACTATCTGCTCGGCGTACACATCGCGGACGTGAGCCATTACGTCACGCCGGATTCGCCGCTTGACGCCGAGGCGTTCCGCCGCGGCACGTCGGTTTATTTCCCGGGACACGTTGTGCCGATGCTGCCGTTCGCGCTGTCCAACGGCATCTGCTCGCTCAACCCGAAGGTGGACCGTCTGGCGTTCTCTGCGCTGATGGAGGTCGATAAAGACGGCCGCCGGTATGGTGCGAAATTTGCCAAGTCGGTCATCTGCTCCAAGGCCCGCATGACCTACAACAAGGTTAACAAAATCCTCGCGGGCGACAAGGGGCTGCGCGAGGAATACGCTTTTCTGGTCGAGACTGCCGAGACGATGAACAATCTGGCGCACGCGCTGTACAAGCGCCGCATTGAGCGCGGCGCACTCGAGCTGGACATTCCGGAGGCGGAAATCCGCGTGGACGAGAACGGCAAGCCGGTTGAAATCCGGTTCCGTGAGCGCGGCGAGAGTGAAAAGCTGATCGAGGAATTCATGTTGCAGGCCAACGAAGCGGTTGCCGAGTATATGTGCAAGCGCGAGCTGCCGACCGTCTACCGTGTGCACGAGAATCCCGATCCGGACAAGCTGCGCGTGTTTGCGTCGTTTGCGCGTCCGTTCGGCTACCGCATCGACCCGTCCAAGCCGGAGGATACGGCGCAGTTCCAGACCGTGCTGCGCGGCGCAAAGAACGACCCGAAGCAGCGCGTGCTGCCGACGCTTCTGCTGCGCTCGCTGGCGCGTGCCCGCTACGCGGATGAGTGTATTGGCCATTACGGTCTGAAGGCGAAGTTCTACCTGCACTTTACCTCGCCAATCCGCCGTTATCCCGATCTGGTGGCGCACCGCATGCTGCAGAAGGCGCTGCTCGGTGAAGAATTTACCGCGGCAGACGAAACGATGTGCGAGGAAGCCGCAGACCAGTCCACAAACCGCGAACAGGCTGCCGACAATTGCGAACGCGACATCGACAAGCTGTATATCGCGTCCTACATGCAGCAGTTTATCGGTGAGGAATTTGACGCGGAGGTTTCCGGCGTGCAGTCGTTCGGCGTGTTCGTTGCGCTGGAAAACGGCTGTGAGGGTCTGATTCGTGCAGAGCTGATGACCGGCGACTTCTACCAGTACGACGAGGAGCACATGGCGATGGTTGGCCGCCACACCGGCAAGCAGTTTACGATCGGCACGCCGATGCGTGTTAAGCTGCTTGCTGCAAGCGACACCACCGGTCAGATCGACTTTGCACCGGCAGACGGCTCGCTTCCGGTTTCGGAAAAGCTGGATCGTCCGCGCCGTGAGGACACCGACCGTGCTCCGAGAGGCAATCGCGCGGAGCGCCGCCGTCACAGCGGCAAGGGACGCGGCGGCAAGCCCGGCAAGGGCAAAAAGCCGCCCACGCGCAAGAGAAGATAAGGCAATACCGCATAATTGAACAAGAGTGATTTGCGAGCAAATTTTGCGTTCTGCTTAGGCGCGGTTTTGCGGTAATACTTTGTGTATTACCGTGAAATCGCAACGACAGCAGAGCACAAAATTTCCGCAAAGCACCGCAGCTTTAATTGTGTGGTGTTGCCGCTATAAAGGAGAGAATCTTTTATGTCCAATAAAGTAACCGTTGCTGCGATTCAGATGACCTACGGTCTGGAAGAAGCCTGCGAAAAGGTCCGCGAAGCGGCATCTCAGGGGGCGCAGATCATTCTGCTGCCCGAACTGTTTGAAAACTGGTATTTCTGTCAGGAAAAAAGCTACGAGAACTACCATTTAGCGACAACACTAGAGGAAAATCCGGCGGTCCGCGAGATGCAGACCATTGCCCGTGATTTCAAGGTCGTCATTCCGGTCAGCTACTACGAGCGGGTCGGCGAGACCACGTTCAACACGGTGGCTGTCATTGACGCGGACGGCACGATCATGGGTCAGTACCGCAAGACCCACATTCCGGATGACCATTTTTATCAGGAAAAGTTCTATTTTACACCCGGAAATACCGGCTTCAAGGTCTGGGATACGGCTTATGCGAAAATCGGCGTCGGTATCTGTTGGGACCAGTGGTTCCCGGAATCCGCGCGCTGCATGGCGCTGCAGGGCGCCGAGCTGCTGTTCTACCCGACCGCCATCGGTTCCGAGCCGATTCTCGACTGCGATTCCATGCCGCACTGGCGGCGCTGCATGCAGGGTCACGCGGCGGCGAACATTATGCCGCTGATCGCGGCAAACCGCATCGGCACCGAGACCGTCAAGCCGACCGAGGATAACCAGCACCAGTCGTCCTCGCTGACGTTCTACGGCTCGTCCTTCATCGCGGATGAAACCGGCGCGCTTGTCGAGCAGGCTGACCGCGAAAACGCAGGCGTGCTGACGCATACGTTCGATCTGGATGAAATCCGTGAGATGCGCCGTTCGTGGGGTGTCTACCGCGACCGGAGACCGGAAATGTATGGTGCAATGCGCGGCTACGGTTTATAAAATGGAAAATTCCATTCACAAAAAACGCAGACTGAGAATATTCTCAGTCTGCGTTTTCTATATCATAGATATTATTTTGCGAGTTCCGCCAGAAATTCATCCATGTTGGTGTCTTCCGTCATGGTAATGCGGTGCATGCTGTACAGCGTCTGCGGCAAACCCTGTACGACCGCATTCACGCCCGGCTGGGTGGTGAACGTCAGCTCGATGCCCTGGCTGCGCAGCGCATCCATCGTCAGTGTGCCGTACGCGCCTTCCGGATAGGACAGCGCGTTGACCTTCTCGCCGGTGATCGGCTCGATGGCCTGCTGGCTCTGCTGGATATCAGCCTTGACAGCGGCTTCGTAGTCCTCATCGCTTTCGCCGGGCAGCTGCGCGAGTGTTTCCCGAACACGGTCGTTGCCGTCCTCGAACGGCGGCCACTGGTGCATGTCATAGGTGTGACTCTGGATGGAAATCAGGCCGGAATCCACCATTTCCTGCATTTCAGCCGCGCCGAAGTGCGGTGTCATGGCGTGGTCGGTGTCCTTGTAGGTATCCTTGCCGATGGAAACGCCGATGGCGAAAATGGTCGCCTTCATGTTGTATTCCTTGAGGACAGGGAATGCGTCCTCGTAGTTGCTCAGATAGCCGTCGTCAAACGTGAGGACGATAGGTTTTTCGGGCAGCGGTGTACCGTTGTACACATAATCGCGCAATTCCTCGAGCGAAATCGCGTTGCAGCCGGCATCGGAAAGCGCCTGAATCTGTTTGCGGAACGCCTCCGGCGAAATGGTAGCCGAGCCGCTTACCTCCTCGGTCAGCTGATGCCACGTCAGAATCGGAACCTTAACGGCGGTATCGTTGTCCGTGCGCGGTGCAGGACGCTGCGTGAAATAGTCATGCGGCGTGTCAGAGGTCACATAAGTGCCGAAATCCGACGGAATTGCGGTGATAGCAGGCGTAAAGTCGGGATACTCCTTCTCGGCAATGCGGGTTGCCATCATCTCGCCGATGTTGTTGCGGAAGTGCGTGCTGTCGTAGAAGAAGCGCGGCTCGCTGCTGACGGACGAGGACGAAAAATCCCAGTAATCGGTCACTTTGGCAAGAGATTCGTAGAAATTCGTGATATCCTCGTCGTAAAAGTTCTTGTAATAGTCGGTGTACACCGGAGCGGTCAGCACAATCAGATTGACGCCGTTTTCCTCGCAAACCTTGCGGATTGCGGCCACCGACTGCATGCAGGCTTCGGTCTTGTACAGGTGCAGCGGCTCATGATTGGGATAATTGGTGAATACCGGATAGGCGTTCAGATAATCCGCGGTAGAGCCGATCGGCTCTACATCACGCACGCGCTTGTCATACGCACCGGTCTGCTCGTCGAATACGTCGAACGACTGCGGCATGAGCGTGTCCTTGCTCTGATTCACCAGCTTCTGCCAGCCGTATCGCGGGTCCGCGAGGAGAAAACGCGAGTAATACGACAGCGCGGACATATCCGGGTCGGTTTTGTAGTGCAGACTGTGGGTCAGCTTGTTGGACTCATCATCGTAGGTCAGTCCGTTGTCCAGATACACATTCAGCACCAGATTTTTGACCGTGTAGTTGTCGATCAGGTAGTTTGCAATCTTTTCGCAGTCCTTCATATCCGCGCCGTACATGATCATGTTGTAGAATCTGGCGTTCAGCATCTCGTTAAACGACTCGGTCGGCAGCGAGCTGGTGGACGAGCAGCCGAGAAAATACGAGTCGTACTCGTCATGGTGCTGCTCGAGATAGGAGATCTTCGCCGCACGCGGGTTGTTGGTCTCGTCATACGAAAACCACTGCATAAACCGGTCACCGAATGCGCCGAACGGGTCGGTGACGTAGTTGAATCCGGCCAGCAGAACGGCCAGGATCAGCGCGATAACGGGCAGAGAAAGCACCCATTTTTTTGCGTTCATGCTCTGCCTCCTTAAAATTGCTTGTAGATGAACTCGGACGAGATGTATCCGGCACGGAAAATGCCGAACAGCAGCAGGACCACGAGCGAAACGGTCAGCACGGTCAGCTGCACGAGCGTCGGGCGCTCATTGAGCCACGCCTGCACATCGGTGCCGCGTTCCTCAAAGAACTCCACGCCGTGGACGATGAGAATGCCGACAAAAATGATGATAAAGTCGGAAATACTCAATCCAAGCGTCGGCACAACCGACGTAAACTCACTGAAATGCGGGTGCAGCACGGTCGTGCCGAGCAGCGTGAATACAGTCTTGAGACGCGGTGCACGGGTGAAATAACGGCCGATAAACACCAGTCCGAACGTGCGGACGGTCATAAAAATGCGCCAGCCGGTCGATTTGTCGTTGATGTGCAGCTTTTCCTTCCACGAAAGGAAGCGGCGCTCCATCAGCAGGGAAGCGGTAATGAGGATACCGTTCCACAGGCCGAACGCAATGTAGCGGAAGTTGGCGCCGTGCCAGATGCCGATGATCAAATACACGATAAACGTAGCGGTCGAGGTGGCACAGATCTTGCCCATCATGCCTTTGAAATGCTTGCGCGCCCACTTGCCGAGCTTGCCGAACGGCTTGGAAAACGCCAGAGGATAGAACACATAGTCGCGCATCCACGCACCGAGCGTGATATGCCAGCGGCGCCAGTAGTCGGTGAGCGAGGTGGAAAACAGCGGTCGGCGGAAGTTGAGCGTCATATCGATGCCGAACATGCGCGCGACGCCGCGTGTGATGTCGATGCCGCCGGAAAAATCGCAGTACAGCTGAATGCAGTAAAACAGAATACCGAGCGCAATGACAGCGCCGCCGTAGGGACAGTTCTCCATGATGACGTTGTTTACCAGAACAGCCGCGCGGTCGGCGATGACGATTTTTTTGAAGTAACCCCAGAGCGCCAGCTGAATGCCGATCTGCAGGTCGTCCCAGCACAGCTTGCGCTCTGCGGTAAGCTGCGGCGCCAGCTGATCGAAACGGCTGATCGGTCCTTGCACCATCTGCGGGAAGAACGATACGAACAGACCGTAGCGCAGCGGATTGCGTTCGGGCGCATATTTGCCGCGGTACACGTCAATGACATAGCTCATGGACTGGAAAATGAAAAACGACAGACCGAGCGGCACGACAAAATCCCATCGGGGAATGTGATTGCCGAGCGTGGACGGCAGCAGCTCGAGCGTGAAATTCCAGTATTTCATCGCGTAGAGCAAGCCAAAACAGCAGACCGCGCAAATTATCGCGATCTGCTTCTTTTTGTGCTGTATTTGGGCCTTTTGCGCCTTGTCGGCAGGCTTGATGGCGTTATAGCGTCCGAGAATAAGTCCGGTTACCCAGGTCATTCCGGACACCAGAACCACCCACGCAAACGCCTTGACCGAGCCGGCCATGTAAAATGCCGCACTCGCCAGCAGCAGGATGCTCCACTGCGCCTTTTTCGGAACGATGTAGTAGAGCAGCACGCTCGTGATGGTGAGTACGATAAACGAAGCGGAAGTAAATGCCATTATTCCTGTGCGTTCTCGATCAGTTCAACGATGGCATCGACTGAGTTGAAGTTCTCCGGGGTCAGGTCGTTGACACCCAGCTGAACATCAAACTCCTCCATCAGCTCGGAAATAACGGCTACGATGTCGAGGGAATCGATGATGCCGTCGTCGATGATGGCGGTTTCGTTCTCAAAGTCGTTGCCGGGGCAGATCTCATTTAGAATTTCGATAATTTTTTCTCTCATGGTCGATTTCTCCTTTAATTATATTGCAGCACGGCAGAAGTCCATCCGTCGGGCCGGTAGCCGTGTTGTTCGTAAAAATGCTCGGCCGGAGCATTGCCGGTCCGCGCCCATACCTGACTTTTTACGCCGTCTGTCACACTCAGGTAGGCGGTGAGCAGTTCGCCTGCCAGTCCGCGTCCGCGGCAGTCCGCACGCACGGCAAGGTGCCGAATCTCGGTCGAGGCGCGGGAAACCGCAAAATGCAGCACACCGGAAACACCTTTTTCGTCCCGGGTGATAACGGTTTGACCGTTTGCGAGGTTTTCGCGCAGATCGTCCGCAGTCGGCAGACAGCCGGTGAGAGCGGAGAAGTGCTCGCTTAAAAAGCGGGAAATATCCTCGAAATCCTCCGGCTTTGCAGGAACTGCGGTTGTTTCCACCGGAAATGCTTCCGGTTTGCGGGTGCGCCGCGTGCGGCGCAGCACCTCACGAAAACCGAGAGCGCAGAACTGCTCGGCGGCATTGGCCATCGCGTCCGCGTCCTTGGCGCGGCAGGACAGCTCGGTCACAACCGGCCTGTCCGTCTTCGGCAGGGAAAGCACCGCGCCCGGATGCAGGTAGAACGTCATCACAAGGTGGTCGCCGCGTTCGCGGAACAGCAGCAGTGCGCCGTCCGCCTCGTGAATGTACAGTCCGTTTGCGATTTCGCGCGTGTAGTCCTCACCGCGCAGAAAGTTGTTGGTGAGGACACCGCGCTTGAGCTGTGCGTTCAGCAGATCGGAAATCTGTGCGAAATTCTCAATCTTCCGCATGGATAAATTGCTCCTTCAGCTTGACGCGGTCGATCTTGCCGTTGGCGTTCATCGGCAGTGCGTCCAGCTTTTCGTAGATGTTGGGCAGCATATACTTGGGCACCAGCCTGCGCATGGCACGCGCGAGTGGCGCGGCATCCGGTTCGCCCTCGTAGATGCAGAGGATGCGGTCGCGGCTGCGGTCAAACAGGCAGGCTGCGGCGGCGATGCCGTCCACGCTGTGCAGCGCGGTCTCGATCTCGCCAAGCTCGATGCGGTAGCCCATGTGCTTGATCTGTCCGTCCTGCCGCGACAGGAAATACAGCAGACCGTCGTCCTTCTTGACGGCAATATCGCCTGTGCGGTACAGAATATCGCGGAAATACGGGTTTGTCGGGTTCTGGATGAAGCATTCGTTCGTCTTTTCCCAGTTGCCGAAGTAGCCGCTGGCCAGTCCGCTGCCGCGCACGCAGATCTCGCCGGCCTCGCCGTCCGGAACAGGCTTGCCGTCCTTGTCGAGCAGCACAATCTGCATGTTGCGGCAGGCTTTGCCGATTGGAATGGCTTCATCGTCGCGGTAGTCGCGGGTGAGGTGGAACGCGGCGCAGTCCACGGTGGTCTCGGTCGGTCCGTACATATTGACAACCTCGAGACCCGGAATCGCGGCCTTCCACGCGTTCACATAGCGCGCCTGCAGCGCTTCACCGCCGAGAGCGGCTTTGCGCAGCGTGGGCGGCGCGCACTTGCTCAGCGCACCCGAGCTTGCCACAAAGTGGAACGCGCTGGTCGCCCAGTTGATGGCGGTCACGCCGACACGCTCCATCTCCTTGAGCAGCAGCATCGGGAAGGTGAACAGCTTTTTCGAGAAAATATGGCAGGTTGCACCGAGCGAAAGGGTCTGGTACAGGTCCTTGCACGAAAGATCAAAGTAAAACGGCGCCTGATTGCCGAAAATATCATGCTCGGTGTAGCCGCAGAACTCGCTCATCCAGTCGGTGAAGTCGATGACCGCACGGTGCGGAATGACGATTCCCTTTGGCGCACCGGTCGAACCCGAGGTGAACAGCAGGTAAACCGGGTCAATATCCAGTACGCTCTCACGGATGGACTGCAGCAGGTCTGCGTCAGCCGGTGCTGCAAAGCCCTCGTCCATCGAGATGAGCGGCGCACAGTCGGCAAGCGGCTCAGCCTGCTTACGGTTGCCCTCGGCGTAGACGATAGCGGCGGGATGCACCTGCTCGAAAATACGGCGGATACGCGCTTCCGGCATGTGGTCGTCGATCGGAACGTAGCAGCCGCCCGCATACAGCACACCCTGCATCGCGGCAACGCTTTCGGCCGTGCGGCCGATCAAAACCGCGACCGGCTTGTGCAGTGTATCGACGGTTCCGGCAAGGTGCGTGCCCAGACCCTGTGCGGCCTTCAGCAGCTCGCCGAAGGTGAACACGCGGTTCTCATCGCAGAACGCAGGCTTGTCCGCGTGCATTCGGGCAGAGGATTCCAAATATTCGAGTACATTTTTTCTCATAGACATACTTCCTCATTATGATAGTCTATTTTATCATAGAGGGCGGAAAAAGTAAACGGAAAACGGCGGTCACGCCGGAGAATCCATCCAGTGTGCGGTTTCATCCATAATATCGTGCAGAATAAAAATATCGTGCAAGGTATCGCCGGTTTCCATTGAGTGGTTGGCGTTTTCGGTCAGATAGAGCGGAATGCCGATCTTCCGGCAGCCGTTCGTGATCATCTCGGTGTTCGCCCACGGATCGGCGGTGCCGTGAAAGGCGATGCCGGTCGGATCGAGATAGGGCAGGGCCTGTTCAATCGGCGTGTAGTATACCTGCCGCGGATGAATGTTGTGCTGAACAGCATACCGTGCGGCAATCGCAGTGCCGATGCTCTTCGAGAGGAAGAAAACACGGTCGTAAGCGGTCCAGTCGATGGCGGTAAGCTGTTCCTCTGCGGCAGAAAGCGCGGTCTGCACAGCCTGTTCGATTTTTTCGGCGTGACCTCTCAAACCGGTCGGCAGAGCGGGATACTGCACCGCGAGCAGGTCGCAGCCGCGTGCGCGTGCAAGTTTTGCGCTGTAATACAGCAGCGGTTTGTCGATATGGTAGCCGATGCCGGGGAACAGCACGGCGAGCTGGTTGCTCATAGGTAAGGCTCCTTTTGGGGAAATACAGGGTTACTCCGCCAGCTCCCGCACGGCGGCAATTGCGGTATCGACCTCGTTTTCCGTGTTGAAATACGAAAAGCTGAAGCGCACCGCACCTTGCTGCACGGTGCCGAGCGCCTCGTGCATGCGCGGCGCACAGTGTGCACCGGCGCGTGTGGCGATGTCATAATCGGCAAACAGCGCGTCCGCAACCTCGGCGGAGTCATAGTCGCGGATGTTAAGCGCGACAATAGCCGCACGTTCCGACCGGGAGAAATCGCCGTAGACGGTCACGCCGTCAAGGTCCTTCACACCGTCGTAAAACCGCCGCATGAGTGCGCGTTCGTGTGCTCCGATGGCCTGCACGGTCTGTTTTTCGATAAATTTCAGCGCGGCATGCAGTCCGGCGATGCCGTGCGTATTGAGCGTGCCCGCCTCGAGCCGTGCGGGATACGCCTGCGGCTGCTCGCGGTCGTAGGAGTGAATGCCGGTGCCGCCGCGGAGCAGCGGCCGAAGCTCTACACCCGGCCGGATGCACAGGCCGCCGGTTCCCTGCGGACCCATCAGGCCCTTGTGGCCGGTGAAGCAGAGCACGTCAATGTTCATGCGCTGCATGTCGATTGGCACTGCGCCTGCCGTCTGCGATGCATCGACAACCAGAAGGGCACCGTGTTCGTGCGCCATTGTACCGATTTTGGCGATATCGAGCAGGTTTCCGGTCAGATTGGATGCATGCGTGCAGACAACGGCCTTGGTTTCCGGTCGAAAGAGCGTTTCCATATCCTCATAGCGGATATTGCCCTGACGGTCCGCCGGTACAAAATCTACCGATACGCCGCGCATCTGCAAATCATACAGCGGACGGAGCACGGAATTGTGTTCCAAATCAGTCGAAATGACGTGATCACCGGACGAAAACAGACCGTAGAGTGCAATATTCAGCGCCTCGGTGGAGTTCGCGGTGAACACAACATGGTCCGCACGCGGACAGCCGAACAGCTTCGCCAGCTTGCTCCGCGTTTCGAACACCATGCGTGACGCGGAAAGCGACACGCCGTGTGCGCCGCGCGACGCATTTCCTGCGGTAAGAATGGCGTTTTTGACCGCCTCTGCGACTTCAGGCGGCTTGTGCAGCGTGGTCGCTGCGTTATCCAGATAAATCATGATTTCCTCCGTCAGCCGAACAGTTCGACAAGAGCATGTGTCTCGAATCCGATGCCGGTTTCACGCAGAGCGTCGAGGAGCACCTGTTCCTCGCTTGTTTCGGCCTTCCATGCCAGTCCGCAGCCTGCGCTCACCTGAGAGGGAATCGGGATCATGCGTCCGGGCAGACCGCGCTGCGTGAACATGGCTTCTGCCGCGAGCGCCTGCTCGGTGGACACGAACGCGATGACCGCAAACGGTCGTTTGCGCCGCATCACGGGCGCAGAATGAGGTCGGCCTGCATCTGCTTCTCTGTGATGACGTACATGTTGGTCACGTCACCAACTGCCAGCTTGTCGGTCAGGCCATAGTGGTTGAGACAGGTACCGCAGGTCAGAATCTCCACACCGAGCGATGCAAGGTTTTTCAGATCCTCGAGCGATGCCGAGTCTTCGCAGGTCAGGCGTGCGCCGCCGTTGTAGAACAGAATCGTGCTCGGCAGGTGCTCCTGCTGGGTGAGAGCAAAAATAAAGCCTTTGATGAGAATGCGGCCCAGCTCCTCATCGCCCTCGCCCATGTGGTCGGCGGAAATGACAACGACCGTCTTTTTCTGCGCCGCCGGTACGGTGCAGGCAATCTGCTCATCGGCTTCTGCCTTGCCGATGGTGTTTTCGGTCGTGATCGTCACGCAGAACTCCTTGTCCGAGCGTTTTTCGGTCGTGATCGAGCAGCCCTTGCTCTCCGCAAGGCGGGTCAGATTCTGCACCGCAATTTCGTTATCTACCAGCGTCTGAACCGTGCCCGCACCTTTCAAATCCTGCAGCGCGTGCAGCGTTTTGATGACCGGAATCGGACATGCGTCACCGAGCGCATTCACTTGTACCATAATAAAGTTCCTCCTTTTGGGGATGTTCTGTGGATAGTATAGCACAATAAATCGCTGAAAACCATAATTTATCCATAGGATTGCGGAATACTGGGAGGAGAGGACGGTTTTTCTTGACGGTGTTCTCTTGAAAAGGGTAAAATTATAATGTATTTTACAAAAGTACGCAAAATTTATTCGCAAATCGCTTTTGTTCAATTATGCAGTATTGCCTTAAATGATAATTATCTATCCGTAACCTTATATAGAACACATTTACAGATATTACTTGCTTATTTGAACTGTGTTACCGGAAAATTATCTATGGATAACCCGAATATCCAATATCTGATACAAAATCGTTATCTGATTGACTGACACGCCGAAAGGAGGCATAACCATGCGATCCCGCACCTACCTTGCCATCGACCTGAAATCCTTCTATGCCTCCGTGGAATGCCGGGAGCGCAGGCTGGATCCGCTCGACACGCACCTTGTTGTCGCGGACGAGACCCGCACAGACAAGACCATCTGTCTGGCAGTCACGCCGTCGCTGAAAAGCTACGGCATTTCCGGCCGCGGACGGCTGTTTGAGGTACGTCAGCGCGTTAAGCAGGTCAATGCCGAGCGGCAGCGCCGTGCGCCCGGGCATACATTCACCGGCGCGTCTTACTCTGCTGCGGAACTGCGGGAAAACCCGTCTCTTGCGATGGATTTCATCATCGCACCGCCGCATATGGCGCATTATATGGCGTACAGCAGCCGGATTTATGCCATTTACATGAAATATGTCGCGCCGGAGGACATGGTTGTGTACTCCATTGACGAGGTGTTCATGGACGTGACCGGCTACCTTGAGACCTACGGCCTGACCGCGCGTGAGCTGGCGCGGAAAATCATTCTCGATGTGCTGAACATCACCGGCATCACGGCCACGGCGGGCATCGGCACCAACCTGTTTCTGTGCAAGGTGGCGATGGATATTGTCGCCAAGCACGTTCCCGCCGACCGCGACGGCGTGCGTATCGCCGAGCTGGACGAGCGCAGATTCCGGCATGAACTGTGGTCACATCAGCCGCTCACCGATTTCTGGCGCGTGGGACGAGGCACCGCAAAAAAACTCGAGCAGTACGGCATGTGCACCATGGGCGATATCGCGCTGTGCTCGGAGAAAAACGAGGATCTGCTGTATAAGCTGTTCGGCAAAAACGCGGAGCTGCTCATCGACCATGCGTGGGGATGGGAGCCGTGCACGGTCGCGGATATCAAAGCCTACAAGCCGAGCACCAACAGCATCAGCACCGGGCAGGTGCTTGCGTGTCCGTATACAGCGGACAAGGCACGTCTGGTTGTCCGCGAAATGGCAGATCAGCTGGTACTCGATCTGGTGAGCAAGGGCTTTGTCACCGACCGGCTTGTGCTGACCGTCGGATACGATATTGATAACCTGAACGATCCGGCACGGCGGATTAACTACCACGGCAAGACCGAGACCGACCGCTACGGGCGCACGCTTCCAAAATCTGCACACGGCACGCAGAGTCTCGGAGAACTGACCTCGTCTACGCGAAAGCTCATGGACGCAGCGACCACGCTGTTCGACCGCATTATCGACCCGAATCTGCTCATCCGGCGCATGTATCTGGTGGCAGATCACATCCTTCCGGAATCTGACGCGCCCCAGCCGGCTCGGTGTGAGCAGCTTGACCTGTTTACCGACTATGCTGCCGAGCAGGAGCGCCGGAGGGCAGAGCAGGCCGCACTCGAGCGGGAACGAAAGCTGCAGCAGGCGGCGCTTGCCATCAAGAGCAAATACGGCAGAAACGCGCTGCTCAAGGGCATGAACCTTGAGGAAGGTGCGACTGCCATCGAGCGAAACGGAAAAATCGGCGGGCATAACGCATAATCGGAAAAAACATGCTAAGGCAATGTAAATGAATTGCCTGATTCTGCCTCTCCACTGACGTTCTATGTCGAAAATTCGACATTTCAGGCAGTCACCCTTGTATATGGCAATCAAAGGAAATATAATATATTCACAATAATATGGGAAATATATCTTTTCTGGAAGGATTGCGAAGCCGCAAGGCAGCTGCATACGGAGAAGCTAATGAAAATTATCTGCGAAAAAGGCTATCACGCCGGAAATGTCCTGCGTCTGGTAGCGGAATATTTGGAAAAACGATATCCGGATGATATGATTCTGGATGAAAATATGGAAATCACGCTTTCACTCAAGAACGGTGAGAACGGTCAGTCCATCGTGCTCGGTGAGAAGGAACTGCAGCTGTCGCACCACACAGCCGACCATTCCGAGGACTACTATAATCATGATGTGCTGACCCATCTGTACACGCGCTGCAAGTACGAGCACGATCTCAAGGTCTTTCAGCTGGCGAATTATGCGCGGCTGACCTGCATTTACATGGATGCCGTCGGCCTACATGAGATCAACAACCACTTGGGACATGAGGCCGGCGACCACATGCTGCGCTCGATTGCGGACGGGATTCGGAAGTATTTCCCGGACGACTGCGCATACCGCATCGGCGGTGATGAGTTTGTCCTGCTGTGTCCGGCGCGTCAGCCGGAGGAGCTTGCAGAAAGCCTTGCGGCGTTCCGTCACACAATCCGTGAGATGGGTTATGAGGTCTCGGTCGGCGTGTCTGAGAGCACGGACAGGCAGACGCTGAACGAGACGGTCAATCGGGCTGAAACGGCCATGCGGCATGATAAGATGGAGTTTCACCGCAATAACGGCGGTATCCGTCAAATGCGTATCATCGACGACAAGCTGGAGCAGCTGCTCATCAAAAAGCAGGATGTCACCCGTTTTCTGCAGGCGATCGCACCGCTTTACAGGGGAGTGTACATGGTCAATACCAAGCAGGATACCTGTCGGTATATCTATGTTCCGTCATATTTTAAGACCATGCTGGAGAATAATCATCATGCGTTTATGTCTTCCGTGCGTGAGTACTGCCGCGAACTGGTTCATCCGGAGTATTATGACGAATTTGCAAAGCTGCTGGATTACAGCTATATAGAGGAGCAGATTGCGGCGCATGGTTCGCTGAAGATGACCTATCAGATACGGGACGGCAGCCGGGTACATCTCAAAATCACCATGGCCGACCGGAGTTCCGCAGAGGCCCATGAGCTGCTGTGGATTTTTCTGGATGAAACGCAGTAGAAGAAAGCAGGTGAAGCATGTCCGTAATCGACAATCGAAAATACGCCGGGATTATGAATCTGCCGCATCATGTCTCCCCAACCCGTCCGCAGATGCCCATGAGCGACCGTGCGGCGCAGTTTTCGCCGTTTGCGGCGCTGACCGGGTATGCCGGTGTTATCCGTGAGACAGCGCGGCTGACCGACCGCAAAATCGAGCTGGACGAGACCATGCTGACCGCACTTAACGAGCGGTATCGGCTGCTGCTTTCCGTGCTCGATGCAGAACCCGAGGTGGAGATCACCTATTTTGTGCCGGATGAACGCAAATCCGGCGGTGCATACCGCACAGTTTCCGGTGTGGTCAAAAAGGCGGATGAGTTCACGCGGCGGTTGACCCTGACAGACGGCACGGTGATTCCGATAGAGGATGTGCTGATGCTAGATGGGGCAATATTTGGACAGGATGAATGAGAAAATCCACGCTTTTCACAAAGAAAAGCGTGGATTTTTGTACATTCAGTGCAGAGCATCCAGTTCCTCCTGCAGATACCGGAAGAACAAACCGGCGTGGTATCCATCTGCTACCGCATGTGCAATGGTGATATTGACCGGCATATTGACCTTTTCGCCGCATTTTTCGTATCTGCCCATGACAACGATGGGGAAGTATGCCGGCTGTCCGTCAGCGACGCGGCTGCCGCAGCCGGTAAACGCCGTCCACGGCGTACAGGATATGCAGTAGAAATTCGCAGGCTGATTCGGCTTGGTCTTGATGCCCTTGACATCCTTATAGGTCTCCATATCCGCGGTAATGGCGTTGTAAAACGTGGGGAAATCCTCGGAAAAGTCCGTCCAACAGTCGGAAAACGTGCAGTCATCCGGATGAAAGAACGTGAAATTCGGCACGATTTTATCCCAGACACAGAGTTCGTTGTCCGCGTTTTTGAACATGCGGAAGTTCTCGATGCGGCTCAGCGCCTTGGTGACGCAGTAAATCGCCGCTGCGTAGAATTTACAGCCGTGTGCATGACAGAAACGGAGCAGGTTTTGCACATCCACCGGCGCCGTCATATTGAATTCAACCTTGAGAGCCTCGGTATAGTAGCGGTAGTGCTCACGGCGAGGCCAGTTTTCCATATCGACTTTTTTGAAGGCTTGCATAGCATTCCATCCTTTCCGAATCCTGCAGGTACACGCCCTGACTTTTTTGGCATTTGCAAAGCAAACGCTATTCATGCGCACTAACGCGCGAAATTCAAAATATTGATGATACGACTTGTTCAATAATCTTGCTGCTTTCAAATCTGCTGCTCCGCAGCGAACTGTGCCGCGCCTGCGGCAGCTTCCTCACGGCCATCGGACAGCGTGAGCGGACAGCCGAAGGCAGTCTTAAAGCGCTGCTGCAGATACCGGTTCTGCCGCAGACCGTTGCCCGAGCCAATCAGCCTTTTCGGCGTACCGCCGGCCTGCCGATACGCGGTGTACATTCGATGCAGCTCGTCGGCCATGCCGTCCATCACGCCGTAAATCAGGTGTAAAGGCGTGAAATTATGCGTTGTAAGGCCGGAAATACTGCCGGTCAGGCTGCTGTCCGTGCGCGTGCCTTCAAACAGGGTGCAGACGGCAGGCACATCATCCGGACGCGGATTTTCATTTAGCAGACGCGCCATTGCGTCATAGCAGCTGTGCACTTCCGTGCCGAGCATGGACGCGGTGGAGCGGAAAAACTGCTCAAGCAGTGCGTAAGCGCGTCCGCCGCACAGCGAAGCACCGGCCAGAAGATAGCCGCCGCCCGGCATGGGGCGGGTCTCCAAGCCGTCTGCCTGCAGATAGTGCGGCGTGAACACGGAAAACTGACTGCCGGTGCCGACATTCACGAGCATTTCGGCGGTTTTGTCGCGCACCGAGCGCAGAAAGCTGGCTTGATTGTCACCGATGGCGGCACAGACAGCCGCATTCCGGAGGTGCCCGATTACCGGTTCGGCGGCAAGCTGCGGGACAAAGTTCGGGTCGATACCGGCTTTTTTCAGAGCGTTTTGGTCGAAAGCACGGCGTTCCGCATCGAAAAAGCCGATGCTTGCGGCATTGCTGGCATCCATGCGCGGCGCAGCCAATCCGCACAGCCGCATGGCAAGATAGTCACCGATGGTGCAGCAGGTGACGGCGGCGGGCGGCACAAGTCCGGCGGCAAGGTTGTACGCGTGCGTTACCAGACCGTAGCCTGCCGCGGCGAGGTATCCGGTCACGCGCGTGAGATACTGCACCCAGCTTTCGGTTTTGCTGTGCGGCAGGCTGCCGCGTGCATCCTGCCAGGTGTACAGCGGACTGACGGCATTACCGTCCGCATCCACATACAGAATGCCGTGCATTTGCCCAGTCACGCCGATGGAATGAATATCCGGATAGCGTTCAAACAGCGTTTCGATAACAGAAAGTGCGGTTTGCGTGATCTTTTCCACGTCCTGCTCGCGTGCACACGTCAGCGCAGACGGAATAAAGGCACCGTTTGCCCGTGTTTCGCTGGCGAGAAACTGCCCGTCTTCGAGCACAGCCGCGCTGATCGTTGTGGTGCCGATGTCAATGCCTAATGTTTTCATGCTGCGTCCCTCGGTTCGACTGATGGTTCTGTCAGCAGTATAGCACAGCGGAGCGTGTATGAAAAGGAATTGCGCACAAATTTGTCCACAAGTTTGTGGATAATTTACCGACTTGAAAAACGAGTTGCACATGCTATAATAAAGTCGCAGAACAGAGAAAAGGGGAGCGAATAACATGGACCGAAATTTTCTCAAGCAGAGCATTCGGCGTGAGCTGGACTATTACAAGGACGGCCTGTTCAACGAGGATGAGGACGAATACTGGGAGCGTGCATGGGCGGCGCCGGACGATGATGACAGCATGGCAGAAAACGGCTTTCTCAATGTAGCGATGGCGCACCTGCAGGGCGATGAATGCGACGAAATCGTGCTACTCGGCACGGAATACGGCTATCATGAGCCGGATTACGACAGTTATATCGACATCGGACACGCCTTTGTCAACGATATGGACACCGGCTTTCTGCAGACCGAGGGCACCGAGGATGACTGGGAACAGCTGATTGACGATATTGCGGAAATTCTGGATGGAAAGACGGAGTAGCTTTCCACCGAGTTATCCACATTGCTGTGGATAAAATAAAAACGCTCGAGTAATCTCGAGCGTTTTTATCGTCATGGGAGGGGGATTTTACAGCACCTGCGACATCAAAATCGCGCAGATCATAATCGGAATATTAAACGCAATAAACGTTGGGATACAGGTATCGCGGATATGGTCGTGCTGACCGTCGGCGTTGAGACCGGAGGTTGGGCCGAGCGTGGTATCGGACGCGGGCGAGCCTGCATCGCCAAGGGCAGCGGCGGCCGAAATGAGCAGGATGGTAGCCGGAGTGGAGAACCCAAGCGAGCTGCACATCGGCACGAACAGCACAGCGAGCACGGGCACAGTGCCGAACGAGGTGCCGATGCCCATCGTCACCAACAGGCCGATGAGCGTAATGACAATCGCAGCGACAACCTTGCTGCCGCCTACGGCGGAAATACCGGCGTTTACGAGCGCGTCAATGCCGCCGGTGGCCTTGATGACCGAGGCGTAGCCGCCTGCCACCAGCATAATGATGGCAATCTGACCCATCAGACGGATACCGCCCTCGATCTGCTCGTCAATGTCACTCCATTTGATAGCGCGGAACGCGATGATGATGATCAGGCCGCACAGCGCGGAAAGCGCCAGATCCTGACTGATAACCTGCACGACTGCGACAACAATCGCGGCGGCAAGCATGACATAATGGCGATACTCGAGCTTTTCCGAAATTACCTCGGCAGCGGAGGTGTCTGCTTCAATGTCGTGGTAGTCACGCGGCTTGCGGTACAGGACAAACACGGCGATGAACAAACCGATCAGCATGGCAACGCCAATACTCCAGTTGGCGGCGGTAACGTCCTTGACCGTTACAGAAAGACCGTTTTCACTCAGATTATCCGCGATAACGCGTTGAAAAATCAATCCGAAACCAAACGGAATGGTGATATACGGCGCTTTATGGCCGAACGCCAGCGCACACGCAACGGCACGCCGGTCAAGCCGCATACGGTTCATCATGCGGAGCAGCGGCGGCACGAGAATCGGGATGTATGCGATATGCACCGGAATGAGGTTCTGCGACAGGCAGGCAACGAGCGTCAGCACACCAATGAGCGCCAGTTTGTGTCCGCCGAGCAGGCGCGACAGCTTTTTCGACAGAATGTCGGCCAGACCGGTCGTGGCGATGCAGGTGGCAAACGTGCCGAGCAGGATGTACGCCAGCGCAGTCGTGGCGTTGCTGGCAAAGCCGCCGGTCAGCAGCTGCATAACGGTCTGCGTGCCCTCGGGCGCGTTCAGCAGCGGGATACCGCCGGCCACGCCGCCGATGATGCACGCGATGAGCATGGACAGCAGCACATTCAAACCGGTCAGGCACAGAACACAGAGCACCAGTACGGATATCGTGACCGGGTTTGTGAGCAGGCTGAAAAGAATAGACATGTATCATTCTCCTTAGAAACAAAAACCGCATGCAGCGGGACTTGCACACGGTAAAGTATTGAAGTTTTTCTTATTGTAGCAGAAAAAAGCCAAACCGTCAAGAAATGTTTCTTATCGAAAGAAGTTATTGGAAAAGCAAACGGCACCTGCGGGGAACAGGTGCCGAAAAAGGATACTATATAAATAGATATACCGGAAATCACTGGCGGCGCTTAAAATCCAGATAGCCCTGCAGGATAAGCGTTGCCGCGACTGCATCGACGTTCTGACGGTGCTTTTTCTCTTTTTTGCCGCTGCGGTGCAGGATTTCGTGTGCGGCGACCGTCGTGCGGCGCTCGTCCCACAGCACAACGTGCAGTCCGGTGCGTTCCTCCAGCTCCTTCGCCAGAGTCTCGCACTTCTCGGCACGAGGGCCAACTGTGCCGTCCATGTTCTTCGGGTGGCCGAGGACGATCTCCTCAATCTTGTTTTCCTGAATGAATGCCGCCAGCTTGTCCACCAGCTTGGCGTAATTCCATTCGTGGATCACGCTCGGCGAGCCGGCCAGAAAGCCGGAAGGATCGGAGATCGAAAGGCCGGTGCGGGCGTCTCCGTAATCAATGCCCAAAATACGCATAGTCATACTCCTGTTTCTTGGGCAGTTTTTCAAATCGGTGTTTTCTGCCCGTGTGATTACCCTGAGTATACCATAAAAAACGAAAATAATCAGCACTTTTTCAGAAAAAATGCTTGACCGCAAATCCCTCACATGCTATACTAAAAACACCTATGCAGGTTCTTTTTTTGCGCCTATTTTTCGTGTGTCTGAAAAGTTGACGTCGGAACGCTGACAGAGGGAGGCAATTAGCTTCAAGCCGTGTCACAGGGATACGGAAACGAAGCGAGATATTAAAAGGAGGTGCCGTTATCTATGCGCGTAAAGATCACGCTGGCCTGCACCGAGTGCAAGCAGAGAAACTATGACACAATGAAGAACAAGAAGAATGATCCGGATCGTCTGGAAATGAACAAGTACTGCCGTTTCTGCCGGAAGCACACGCTTCACCGCGAAACGAAGTAAGGGAAAGGAAGTAGCTTAATGGCTGAAGAAACCAAAGCGAAAAAGCCCGGTCTCTTTGCTCGTATCGGCAAGTGGTTCCGCGAATTGAAGAGCGAATGCCGTAAGATCGTCTGGCCCACCCGTGAGCAGACGACGAACAACACGCTGGTCGTTATCGCCTGCGTAGTCATCATCGGTATTTTCATCTGGGTGCTTGACATCGTATTCGGTCTTGGTGTCCAGACGCTGCTTAAACATTTCGCCGCCTAACTTAAAAGGAGGCAACAATGTCAGACGCTGCAAAATGGTACGTTGTTCATACGTACTCCGGCTACGAAAACAAGGTAGCCTCTTCGATCGAAAAAGCGGTCGAAAACCGCAAGCTGCATGACCTGATCCAAGCCGTCAACATCCCGACCGAGAAGGTCGTTGAGGTAAAGGACGGCAAAAGCCGCGAGGTAGAGCGCAAGCTGTACCCGGGCTACGTGCTCGTTAAGATGATCATGACCGATGAAACCTGGTATCTGGTTCGCAATACGCGCGGCTGCACCGGTTTTCTGGGTCAGGACAAGTCCGGCGGCTCCAAGCCGATTCCGCTGACTGAGGAAGAGATCATCGCAATGGGCGTGGAAAAGCGCGAGATCGAGGTAAACTACGCCGCAGGCGACAGTGTTCGCGTTATCGACGGCGCGCTGGCAGGCTTTATCGGCGTTGTATCGTCGGTTGAGCCGGATAAGAACAAGGTAAACGTAACCGTTTCCATGTTCGGCCGCGAAACCCCTGTCGAGCTTGAGCTCGATCAGGTTGAAACTCTCGACGAGTGACAATGAGCGGAAGATAGATTTCCGCATTTACGGCAAGTGGGAGAGTTCCGTGCCAATTAGGAACTCGCCAGCCACCACATTTTTTGAAGGAGGAACCTTTCAACATGGCACAGAAAGTAGTAGGTTATATTAAGCTCCAGATTCCCGCAGGCAAGGCAACCCCGGCTCCCCCGGTAGGTCCGGCTCTCGGCCAGCACGGTGTAAACATCATGTCTTTCACCAAGGAATTCAACGAGCGCACCAAGAACGATGCCGGCATGATCATTCCGGTTATCATTACGGTTTATGCTGACCGTTCGTTCAGCTTCGTTACCAAGACGCCTCCGGCGCCGGTTCTGATCAAGAAGGCTTGCGGCATCGAGTCCGGTTCTGCTGTACCGAACAAGACCAAGGTTGCAAAGCTGTCCAAGGCTGACTGCCAGAAGATCGCAGAGACCAAGATGCCCGACCTGAACGCTGCTTCCCTGGAAGCTGCTATGAGCATGATCGCGGGCACCGCCCGTTCGATGGGTATCACCGTCGAGGAGTAATCTCCGGTTTTTATTTGTTGTACGAAGCTGCGGCTATCTGCCGCATACAGTGGGAGGGTTATTCAAGTTCCCGCTTAACCACTTAAGGAGGATTTATTGTGCATAAAGGTAAAAAGTATGTAGACAGCGCAAAGACGATCGACCGCACCAAGCAGTACGATCCGGCTGAAGCGCTTTCCACCGTTGTTTCCACCGCGAAGGCTAAGTTCGATGAGACCATCGAGCTGCACGTAAAGCTGGGCGTTGACTCCCGTCACGCTGACCAGCAGGTTCGCGGCGCTATCGTTCTGCCCCACGGCACCGGCAAGCAGGTTCGCGTTGCTGTATTCGCTAAGGGCGCAAAGGCTGACGAGGCTCTGGCTGCAGGCGCAGACATCGTTGGTGCAGAGGACCTGATGGAGCGCATCCAGAAGGAGAACTTCTTTGAGTTCGACGTAGTTATCGCTACCCCGGACATGATGGGCGTTGTAGGCCGTCTGGGCCGCGTGCTTGGTCCTAAGGGCCTGATGCCGAACCCGAAGGCTGGTACCGTATCTATGGACGTTACCAAGGCTGTTCAGGAGTCCAAGGCTGGTAAGATCGAGTACCGTCTCGACAAGACCAACATCATCCACTGCCCGATCGGCAAGGCTTCCTTCGGCGCTGAGAAGCTGCAGGACAACTTCGACGCTCTGATGGGTGCTATCATCAAGGCTAAGCCGGCTGCTGCAAAGGGTCAGTACGTTCGTTCCTGCGTTGTTGCTTCTACCATGGGCCCCGGCATCAAGGTAAGCACCGCAAAGATGATCGGCTAATTCAATAGCATTTTACTCGGCGGTTTTCCGCTGAGCGTCAGAAAGACAGACCGATGATTTCGATTGTTGGTCTGTCTTTTTGTAAAATAGCGTGGATTTTTACTGCACCAGACAGCGTGTGCCGAAAAATACGAAAACTCTCTCGATTTCAGAAAAATAGTAAGAAAGGCAGGTTAATTATGCCCGGTTTAGTCTTAGAAGGCGGAACCTTCCGCCCGGTATTCTCCTGCGGCGTGATGGACGCGCTGCTCGATAATGACATCATGTTCGATTACGTCATCGGCGTTTCCGCCGGCATCACCTATGCGGCGTCGTATCTCTCGCGGCAGCGCGAGCGCAACATTAACATACTGCGGCAGTATCGTGGCGACAAGCGCTATTTCGGCGCGCGCAACCTGCTGCACGACCACTCCATTTTCGGTACGGATTTCGTGTTCGATACTATCCCGAACCAGCTTGTGCCGTTTGACTGGGACGAATTTCACAAATATCAGGGTAAATATTTGGTGGGTGTTACCAATGCAAAGACCGGTAAGGCCGAATACCTCGACGGCATGCGCATGGATCGTCCGTGCACGATGCTGCGAGCGACCTGCGCCATCCCAATCTACTTTCCGCCGGTGCAGATGGACGGCGAGACCTATTACGACGGCGGTCTGGCCGACCCGATCCCGATTCTGCGCAGCCTGCACGACGGCAACGAGCGCAATCTGATTGTGCTCACGCAGCCGGAAAGCTACCGCAAGACGCTGACGCGCGGCGTGGAGCTGACCGCAAAGTGGCTGAAGCGCAAATATCCGGCAATGCCCAAGGTGCTGCTTGAGCGTGCCAAGCACTACAACGAGACAGTCTGCTTCTGTCACCGCCTTGCGGAGAACAAACCGCAGGACACCGTGCTCCTTCAGCCCGAAAAATCGCTGAACAGCTTTGAAAAAGACGTGAAAAAGCTGGAATGGGGCTATGAAATGGGGTATAATATGACATGTGCCCGGATGGAGCAGATCAAAAATCTGTTCCGCTGACGGGTTTTGGTAAAAGAGAAATATTTTAGGGGGAATGAAAAAACGATGCAAAGCAACAGAATCATTCAGGTAGAGGAAAAGGTGCCGCCGCGCCTGCTCGTGCCGCTGTCCATCCAGCATATGTTCGCGATGTTCGGCGCATCCGTGCTCGTGCCGTTCATCTTCAAGATGAACCCGGCGATCGTGCTGTTCATGAACGGTATCGGCACGCTGCTGTTCATCCTCATCACCAAGGGCAAGGCGCCTGCATACCTCGGCTCGTCGTTCGCGTTTATCGCTCCGGCGACCATCGTTATCAAGAACTGGGGTTATCAGTATGCGCTCGGCGGTTTTGTTGTCGTAGGTGCGTGCGGCTGTGTGCTCGCGTTCATTATCTATAAGTGCGGCACGGACTGGATCAATGTCGTTCTGCCGCCCGCAGCCATGGGCCCGGTCGTTGCGCTGATCGGCCTTGAGCTGGCAGGCTCGGCGGCTGAAACCGGCTGTATTATCGGTAGTGGCGTAACGAGAGGCACGGTCATCACGTTCCTCGTAACGCTGGCCGTTGCGGTATTCGGCAGCGTGCTGTTCCGCGGCTTCTTCTCGACTATCCCGATTTTGATCGCGATCATCTGCGGTTATATCGCGGGTGTCATTACCAAAGTCATCAAGCCCCAGACTATTGTGGATGCGCTGCACACCAGCTTTATCTCCATCCCGAACTTCCAGACCCCGAAGTTTGACATCAACGCCATCCTTATCATTCTTCCGGTCCTTCTGGTTATCGCGAACGAGCATATCGGCCATCAGCTCGTCACCGGCAAGGTCATCGGCCGCGACCTGCTGAAAGACCCCGGTCTGCACCGTTCGCTGTTCGCGGATAACTTCTCGACCATGATCTCCGGCTTTATCGGCTCGGTGCCGACCACTACCTACGGCGAGAACATCGGCGTTATGGCGATCACCAAGGTGTACTCCGTGCGCGTTATCGGCGGCGCGGCTGTGCTGAGCATCATCTGCTCGTTTGTCGGCCCGCTGGCAGCCCTTATCCAGACGATTCCGGGTCCGGTCATCGGCGGTATCTCGTTCCTGCTGTACGGCATGATCGGCACCTCCGGTCTGCGTATTCTGGTTGATAACCATGTGGATTACAGCAAGAACCGCAACATGATCCTGACCTCGGTCATTTTCGTTACCGGCCTGTCCGGCGTTACGCTGGCGCTGGGCGATGTATCGCTCTCCGGTATGACCCTCGCCGCTATCGTTGGCATGATCATGAGCCTTGTGTTCTATGCGTTCGATAAGCTGCATCTGTCGAATGATGCGTAAGTGAATATGGAAAAAGCGTCTGCGTGAGCAGACGCTTTTTTATTATGAAAATCATGAAACAGGTGCGGAATCGGACGGATCAGCTTGTGCAATCGCTTCCAGATGGAGCAGGGTTTGATTTAACATATTCAGCTGTGCCGGTCCGATCGACGTCAGAGCGAATGGAAGCGATGGAATAGCGGAGAAACGCTTCCGAATCTTGATATCGGTATCGCAGCCTGCATATGAAATGCTGAATTTAGTCTCGGTTTCAAAGATATTTCCTAATATACTGGAGGTCTGAAGGCTTTTCCACATTGCAGATACCGCGGTATGATTAGAAAAGTCTAATTCTATATATGGGTGATTGGGATTCTTGCTTTGAATAACGATTGCTAATTTGTCATAGATCGTTTGCCCGGCGGCGTCTTGAGAAATGCCGCCTTTCGTTTTCATTTGCGTATAGGCGTGCTTTGAAGTAATAAGCTGTGCCTGGAGAATATCGGAGTAGGGAAGAGAAAAACACTCAAATGCTTCTAACGGATGGGCATTTGTGCATTGAAGGGCATGTAATTCCGGCAAATCCTTTGTTTTATAATAGAATAATTGCTGATTGGCACTGTCCAGAATAATACCTTGCGAACCGGAAAAGTTGATACGGCATCGATCAATAACAGCATGGGAGGGGCATGTAATTTCTATGCTCCAGTCACATTTGCTGCGCTGTGTCTGCAAATGCTGGTTTAAGGCGGTATAAGCTGCTTCCAACCATTTCGGTAAGTCTTGATTAAACAGATGTACAACATCCTGTCGTGCCTCGTCATGAAGCCACTTGTTGGATAGTATGGAACGAAGGGCAGCATAGATTCCCCGGAGTATGAGAGCTATGACCAGACATACTAAGAGCGTTAGTAAGATTACCATGTACAGTCCTCCTATTATCTTCTTTAGTATAGCTGGAAGAAATATGTATGTCAATTAAAAATATCATAATGATATCGTAATATCATCGTGATTAGCATACCCTATAATAAGGTGATAGCATGCTGATTATAGGGGAACGAATTAAAATGCTGCGGGAGAGCCACAACATCTCACAGGCCGCGCTGGCAAAGCGGCTGGGCATCACACGGTCGAGCGTAAATGCGTGGGAATTGGGCCTGAATGTACCGAGTACGCAGTATATTATCGAATTATCCGAGATTTTCAAGGTATCGACAGACTATCTGCTGTGTGTTGCAAAAACGCAGACGCTGGATTTAACAGGTCTGGACGAGGAGGATATTGCCGTTCTGTATGCGCTGGCGACCCATCTGCGCAGAAAGAACCGCGAAATGAAATTATAAAAATAATTTGAAAAGTGTCTGCTCATGCAGATGCTTTTTATTATCCCATTGTTGAAAACCGGAAATCCGTACTATATAATTGTAAATATTCTGACAGATAACGGAGAAAACACAATGCAGAACGAAAAAACATCCGTTTTGGTGCTCGCACAGTGCGATTTGACCATGCGTGAGACGTTAAATACCCGATTCGACACGCGGTGCGCGTTCACGTTCGCGGAGAACGGCGAACACCCGACCGCAGAGCAGCTTCGCGCGGCTGCGGTTATTTTCGGCGAACCGAGTGAAGCCCAGCTAGCGCAGACCGAAAACCTGCGTCTGCTGCAGTTGACCTGGGCGGGCGCGGACAAGTACACGTGCATGGAAAACCTGCCGCAGAGCGTGGTGCTGGCGAATGCATCCGGCGCGTTCGGCACGATCATCGCGGAGTACGCGATTGGTAGTCTGGTGGCGCTGTACCGCTCGTTTGGACGATACTGGAGCAATAAACAGGCGCATATCTGGCAAAAATACGACCATGCGGAGACGATTTCCGGCAAGACCGCACTTGTACTCGGCATGGGCGACATCGGCGCGAATGTGGCCCGCCGATTGAAAGTCTTTGGCGCAGCTGTGCTCGGCGTGAAGCGCACAGCGGTTTCGGCTGTACCGGCAGACTTCGAGGAAGCGCATACACTCGATGCGTTAGACGCTCTGCTCCCGCGGGCGGACATCGTCATCGGCTGTCTGCCGAACACGCGCGAGACCGCGGGTCTGCTGACTGCGGAGCGTCTGCACGCGATGAAAGCAGGCGCGGTGCTGGTCAATGTCGGACGCGGCAGCCTGGCGGGGACGGACGATCTGGTGTCGGCCCTGCAGGACGGCCACCTTGGCGGCGCCGCACTCGATGTGTTCGAGACCGAACCGCTTCCGGCGGACTGTCCGCTGTGGGACATGGAGAACGTGCTGCTCACGCCGCATATCGCAGGCCCGAGCTTCGGCGGCAGCGCGGACGTGCAGAACACGATCTGGCATATCTGCATGGACAATCTGGAGCGGTATTTGATCGGAAACCCGCTGAAAAATGTCGTAAACCGGTCGGAGGGATACTGATACGCGTTTCCCGCAGGTATAGCAACAAAGAGAAAACGAGCCGAAAGCCATGCTGTCGGCTCGTTTTTTGGTGCTCAGCAGTTTTTGAAAAACCAGATAATAAAGTTGATAACCTCTATGCCGAGGAAAATCAGGGCAACCACGCAGATGACAGCCGTTGCCGCCATAAACTGGATGGACGGTTCGCCCAGGCTTTCAATAACCACGCAGGTCAGCGCAATAAACAAGCTGATCATGCACGCCGTATGCAGCGGATGGTGCAGGATCCACTTGCTGATCTGACCGGATTCGTCGGATTTCGGTGCAGGCTCGGTTGTTTTCTGCTCTGCGGAGACAGGCCGGCGGCCGCCGGACGCATTCGGTGCATTGCGCGCCGCTTCCTGCATGCCCTGCCGGTAGTGCACATAGCCGTCAAGTCCCTTGCCGTAGAAGCCGTAATCGTCGTTTTTCATATGCCTGACCTCCTTTTCATGCTTTGAGTATCGCATATCGGGTGTCCGATAAAACGGACTCAGAAGCGGTTGAACACAAATATTCCAAATTACTGTTTTTACCATAGCATAACCGGGCGCAAAATACAAGCGGCGGTGGTAAAAATGTATAAATGCTGGCAATTTTAATTGTGCAAAAGCAATGAAAAAGTTATAATTATGCCAAAACGACACAAAATCAACAAAGTTTTGTGATAAATGGCATTGCAAAAAATGTAAAACGGTGGTATGATGTAGGCAATAAAGCGGCACAAGGGTACCCTTGTGTCTGAGGTACTCGCCCTCAGACGCAAAACCTTCCTAAGTACAAATTTTGCAAAGGAAAGGCGAAACGGCACCGATTATGCCGGAAAAAAATAATTTTGAGGAGGATAAACATGAAAAGAAGATTGTTATCGGCTTTTCTCGCTGTGATGATGGTGCTGACCATGGCGCCGGTGGCATTTGCGGCGGATGGCGTTGAGCCGACTGACGGCACTGGTTCCAGTGAAGCTGCACCTGCCAAGACGCCGCAGCAGCAGATTGACGGCATTAAAGGAACCGGCACAGTTACCTTGGATCAGGATTATACCGAGGATATTACGATTCAGCAGGGTCAGAACATTACGCTTAACCTGAATGGTAAGAAGCTGACGAACAAGACCGGCCATACCATTACTGTTGAACAGGGTGCAACCTTGACGATTAACGGTGTGGGCACTGTTGATAATGTAACTCACGCTAAGAGCGCTCTGGTAAACTATGGTGAGGTTGTGCTTAATAATGGTGTTACATTGGAACGCTCAAGCGAAAAGGGTACTTTAAGCCCATATAGCGATGGCGGTAATAGCTGTTATACCATCCTTAATGATAAGGGTGCTACGATGACCATCAATAATGCTACGGTCAAAAATAGTGGTGGCTATTCCAGTGCAATTCGCAATGGTGGCGATTCTGAGTGCAATGATGAATCGCATCTCACTATTAAAGATGGTAATTTTAGCGGTGGTCTTAATGCCGTAAAAAATGATGAGTGTGGTATCCTGACGATTGATGGTGGTACATTTAGCAACACTTCCCAGTACGTTATCATGAACTGGAATAAGGCTACCATTACTAATGGCACTTTTTCTGTTAAGGATAGCGCAGATGCGGTTTTGTTTACCGCTGCATATCATGCGAACAGAGCAGTAGGCGAGCTGATTGTTAATAATGGCACATTTACGGGCAATGGCTCGCAGAAAATGGTTGAAAACCATTATGGTTCGTCTTATACTGGCACGGCGAGCATTACCGGCGGTACATTCTCCTCTGATGTTTCTGCATATGTTGCAGAGGGTTACGTTCAGAATAACGGCACTGTTGAGCGACTGGGTGAAACCAATGCGGTAGCTAAGATTGGCAATACCTATTATAAATCCCTTGTTGATGCATACGCAGCTCTGCCGCGCGGCGAGGGTGCTGCTCCGTCTGAGCCGACTACGATTACACTGCTCAAGGATAGCGATGGCGGCGGTATTGGTAGCGATAAGACTGACAATTATATGAATTATGTAATTGATTTTAATGGTCATACTTATACGGTTGGCGCGCCGGCAGTCGGTTCTACTGGTACTGTATCGCAGGGTATTCGTGTACTGAAGACGAGCACTGCAAAGTTTATGAACGGTACATTAAAAGCTGCAAATTATAATCAGTTAGTGCAGGTCGTTCATACTTATGGTGATGTAACTTTCCAAGATTTCACTGTTGATGCAACGGAAGATCAATATGCTCAGATTGCTTATGAAGTTGATAACGGCACTCTAAATATTAAGGGCAATTCCAATATTTTGGCTTATAACGGCCAGACGGGTCTGTATGTAGCATTTTGGCCGCGCGGTGGTTATACGGGTGGTACAACGGTTAATGTTGATACCACAGGCAAAATCACGGGCAAAATGGTATATGAGTGGGACGATAAAGCGGATACTGCTGAACAGCAGACGGAAAATAAGGCCGTTCTGAATATTAAAAACGGTAATTTTGATATTACCAATATTCAAACTCTGTTTACATCGTCTCTCCCGTCTAATCTGAAAGTTCCGAAGATTTATATTTCCGGCGGCTACTTCAACGTTGACCCGTCCGCTTACTGCGTAACCGGCAAGACCGGCGTAGCAAGTGATAAGGACGGCTACAAGTACAAGGTTGGCACCGTTGAAGTTAAGGACGAAAACGAAATCAAGACTGATACCCAAAAGGGCGCTACTCAGGCAACTCTGGGCGATAAAATCGCTGCAGGCGATAAAACTGCTGCAACGGCTGTCGGCACAAGCGTAACTCCGACCAAGCTGACGGACACCACTCCGATTACGGCAGACGACAAGGCGCAGGCTCTGACTGAACTTGTAAAGAACAAAAAGGTTACATTGAATCAGGACGGCACGATTCCGCAGGATACTACCGTTACCGTTGTAAAGGAAACCTACCTGGATGTTACCGTAACTGCATATGATACCACGAGCAATACGGTTTCTATGAACATTGCTCCGAAGTATAACCTGATTGCAGTTGCAAAGACTGGTGCTGATGAGAAAACGGTTCCTCTGAAATCTGCACAGGATGCAAAGGTTGGTTCGACTGAGGTTAAGGTAACTCTGCCGGATGCTTTCAAGGGCAAAAAGGTTTATATCAACCACAATAATGGTGCTAACCTGTATGTTGCAACTGCCGATGCAACTACCGGCAAGATTACGTTTACTACCAACGGTTTCAGCCCGTTCACTTTTGCACTGACTAACCCGGATGTTGTTGCTGAGGTAAACGGCAATGCGTACAAGTCTCTGCAGGATGCTGCAAACGCAGCGAAGGACGGCGACGAAATCACCGTTGTAAAGAACGATAAACTTGACTTGACCTTCAACACCACCAAGTCTGTTAAGGTAAAGAACGACACCGGCGTTGCTATTATCGTTAAGTTTAACGGCACGAACAAGGATGTTGCCAAGGATGCAACGGAGACCTTCTCCTACACCAAGCCGTCCTCCGGTTCCTCCGGCGGCAGCTCCTCCGGCAAGACGACCTACAAGGTAACCACCTCGGCGGTTAACAACGGCGGCGTAAACGCTTCTCCGTCCTCCGCGGAAAAGGGCGCTACCATTACCCTTACCCTGTCCCCGGACAAGGGCTACAAGCTGGATAAGCTGACCGTTACCGACGGCTCCGGCAAGTCCGTTTCCACCGTTAAGAAGAGCGACACCGTTTACACCTTCACCATGCCTGCTTCCGCCGTTACCGTTGGCGTAAGCTATGCAAAGGCGGACGAAACCCCGTCTAAGACCACGTTTAACGACGTTTCCGCGAACGACTGGTTCGCTTCCGCGGTTGATTATGTAACCGGCAAGGGCATGATGAACGGCACCGCAGCGAATACCTTCTCTCCGAAGGCTAATACCACCCGCGGCATGCTGATGACGGTTCTGGCACGCCATGCCGGCGAGGACACCACCGGCGGCTCTGTCTGGTACGAAAAGGGTATGAACTGGGCTAAGGCGAACGGCGTATCCGACGGCACCAACCCGCAGGTGAACATCACCCGCGAGCAGTTGGCAGCTATGCTGTACCGTTACGCACAGAACAAGAAGTATGACGTTTCCGGCGCGAAGAGCCTCGACGGCTATACGGACGCGCAGAGCGTAAGCAGCTATGCTGTTCCGGCGCTCCAGTGGGCGAATGCGGCTGGCGTTGTTAACGGCAAGTCCGGCAGCAAGCTGGACCCGAAGGGCTACGCGACCCGCGCGGAAGTAGCGGCAATGCTCATGCGCTTCTGCGAAAACGTGGAAAAGTAAGCGAAAATGCAACAAAAACCGCACAGCTTCGGCTGTGCGGTTTTCTTTTGCTTGCCAAAGACGCTTTTCTACTGTAAAATGGGAAATAGAGGAGAAGGGGAAAGAGAAAGAAGGAAATCCTATGCCAATCGGAGTAATTGTCAACTGTATCTCGGTGCTGGCCGGCGGCGTGATCGGTTCCGCACTGGGACACGTCCTGCCGAACAGCCTGAAAGAGCACCTGCCGACGCTGTTCGGCATGTGTTCGATCGCTATCGGTATCAATTCCATCATCAAGGCGGTCAGCATGACAGCGGTCGTGCTGGCGATTCTGGTGGGGTTTACCATCGGGCACCTGCTGCACCTTGAGGATTGGACAAGCCGGTTTTTTCATCGACTGGTCAAAACCATGCACCTCGGCGGGGATAATATTGATATGGAGTTCTACATCACGGCGGTCGCGCTGTTCTGCTGCTCGGGCTTCGGGTGGTACAGCACGCTGACTGAGGGTATCGCGGGCGATCCGAACCTGCTGTTTGCAAAGTCCGTGCTGGACTTGTTCACTGCAATGATCTTCGCGTCCACGCTCGGCAAGGCCATTTGCGCTATCCCGCTGCCGCAGTGCGTGATTCTCCTGTGCGTGTTTATCGCAGGACGACTGCTGTCCGGTGTGCTCACACCGGAAATGTTTGCGGATTTGTCCGCGTGCGGCGGCGTGCTGACTATGTCGGCCGGTTTTCGTGTCTCCAAGATCAAATCCGTGCCGCTGGTCGATCTCATGCCCGCGCTGATACTCGTTATGCCGTTCAGCGCACTCTGGACCATGCTGATGGGATAAATTTGAAGCAGACTCTTTTACGGGTCTGCTTTTCTTTTACTTGACAATAGTCCTAAATCATACTATAATGGAGTGGTACGATTTAGGACTATTGAGGTGCATTATGGATTTTCGCAGACAAATGAACGACTTGTGCGCATATATTTTTCGACAGGATGAGCTGTACGACATCTGGGCGAAGCACAGCGGCATGAAACCCAGTACAGTAACGGTGCTGTATATGTTAGATCAGTTTTCGGAGATGACACAAGGAGGAATCGCGCAGATGTGCCTGCTGCCCAAGCAGACAATTCATACGGTGGTGCAGGAGCTGGAGCAGGCCGGTTATCTGGAAAAGGTGAGCGTATCCGGCCGCAAGGAAAAGCCGCTGCGCCTGACCGAATCCGGCAAACGCTACACAGCGGATAAGCTGGGCGGTCTGTATTGCGCAGAGGAACGCGCCGCCGCTGCCATGGGCGCGGAGCAGTTCGCCATGATGGTGGAAATGACCCGAAAATTTACCGATTCTTTTGAAAAGGAGATTCGCAATGGAGCAGAATAACGCGCTTGCGCGCAAATTCAACGCCGCATCGCTGCTCCGATTCGCACTGCCGAACATTGCAATGATGATGCTGCTGTCGATGTACACCATCGTGGACGGCATGTTTATTTCGCGGTTTGCCGGCACAACCGCGCTTTCCGCAATCAATATGTCGTATCCGCTCAACTGCCTGCAGATGGCTACCGGCATTATGCTCGGCACGGGCGGCAGCGCTATTATCGCCCGCCGGCAGGGGGAGGGACGCACAGACGAGGCGCGCCGCAACTTCACCATGCTGATTGCAGTCGCGTTGGGTATCGGTCTGATTTTCGCCGTGTTTGGCAATCTGTTTCTGAACCCCATCCTGCGTCTGCTCGGCACGAGTGAGCTGCAGTGGGCAGACTGCCGTATTTACACACGTATTCAGCTGGTGTTTGCACCCATGCTGTTTCTGCAGACTGCCTTCCAGACATTGTTCGTCACCGCAGGCAAGCCGGGCTTGGGTCTGCTGACCTCGGTGGGCGGCGGCATTACAAACGTGGTGCTTGACTGGCTGTTCATGGGCCCGATGAACATGGGCGTTGCCGGTGCGGCGATTGCCACCTGCCTCGGCTACTGCGTGCCGTCCATCGTTGGTCTGGTGTATTTCACCAAAAACCGCACCGGAAGTTTGTACTTTGTGCCCTTCAAATTTGACGGCGCAACACTGGCCGCCGCGTGCGGCAACGGCTCATCTGAGATGGTCAGCAACATTGCGAACGCCATCACCACGTTCGTGTTCAATACGCTGTTCATGCGCTACCGCGGCGAGGACGGCGTAGCCGCCATCACGATTGCAATGTACTTCCAGTTCGTGTTTACGGCGGTGTATTTCGGCTTCTCAATGGGCGTTGCACCGGTTATCAGCTACAAATTCGGCGAGAAAAATATCCCGCAGCTGAGGCATATCTTCCGCATCTGCATGACGTTCGTGCTGGCGTGCTCGCTCGGCACATATGTGCTCTCATGGCTGACGCTCGAGCCGGCGCTGACCCTGTTTACGCCGCGCGGCAGCAGTGTGTATGAGATTGCCATGCACGGCTTTCCGATTTATGCGGTCAGCTTCCTGCTCATGGGCACGAGTATTTTCGCGTCCTCGCTGTTTACCGCGCTCTCGGATGGTCTCGTGTCTGCGATCATCTCGTTTTCGCGCACGCTTGTGTTCCTCGTGGCGATGCTGCTGCTCCTGCCGCTGATTTTGCAGGAAACCGGCATCTGGCTGGCTGTTCCGGTAGCAGAGGCGCTCGGTGTGATGGTTTCGGTGTTTTTTCTCGTCAAGGGACGGAAAAAGTATCAGTATTAAGGAAAAGAGTGCTGTTTGGGGAACAGCACTCTTTTTGTTATATATAGATAAAATATAACGGATGGTATATAGAATGAAGATGTAGAGTAAAGAAAAAGCCCGCAAACGGCGGAGCGCCCTGCAGATATATTCAGCTGGTATTCGGAGTGGTTTACAAGGCGATTTGCGTTAGATTCGGTGCGCTAAGGTCGGCGAACCCTGCGGTAAAGTCTGACATCAGAATACTTCAAGCAGGAACGGATGGAGTGTCAGGACTACTGCAGCAACCGCAGAATCAAGGCAAAGCGAAAGGGCCTGCCGCCTGTAATTCACAGGCAGCAAGCCCTTTCGGTCGCTTGAACAATTTTTGACTGACTTTTAGAGGTCACTTCAAAAAATGCCTTGCTGTTGTATTTGAGGGAATGAAAAGCATTTGGAGCTACTTTTCTAATTTAGAATAGAGAGAGGAGAAAGAAATTCTAAGAAGAATTACTCGCCGACCTTGACGAACACGCCGCCAGCCTGGCAGGACTCGGTAGCAGCCTTAGCCATGAGAACCGGACGCAGGCCATCGATAGC
>ERZ833782.147-NODE-147-length-93330-cov-9.969177_pt1 | contig 93330 bp, 96 predicted proteins | sample MGYA00519577_ERZ833782 | MGnify/ENA primary metagenome ERZ833782 (study PRJEB31850, sample SAMEA3708745) | human gut metagenome | biome: human gut; feature: human-associated habitat; material: faeces | place: China | collected 2014 ...
TGTTAGGCACGCCGCCAGCGTTCATCCTGAGCCAGGATCAAACTCTCATGTTTAAAGTTGATTCTTATTCAAGATTACTTAGCTTGGCTAATGTTATCTTAAACCGTTTTACTTGGTTTTTGTTCTGAATTTTCTCAAATCCTAAGGTCTAAACCAAACCTTTTGAATTGTTAGAATTTTCAGGGTTTTACATACTGTTTAATCTTCAATTTTCAAGGAACTTCTTTGTTGTTTGACTTTTCGTCCGCAACGGTTATTTATTATAACCTATTGTTTTTCATTTGTCAACAACTTTTTTAAATTTATTTTTTCTTTTTTTCAAACGCCCCTGCGCTCTCTCAGGCGCGAGATATATAATATCAAACATATCTTCATATGTCAACAACTTTTTTAAGATTTTTTATTTTATTTTTTCTCAACCAGGCGTTTCCCTGATTTGTGTGATCAAAAGCGAATATTTAGACAATTTCAGGCTTCCGAAGAAGCCTGAAACCCATCTGCGCCAAAGGCGTTTACAGAAGATATTTCTTTATATATCTCCCTGTATAGGATACCGGGCTTTCCGATACTTCTTCCGGCGTTCCCTTTGCGATCACCGTACCGCCCTTGTCTCCGCCCTCAGGGCCGATATCAATAATATAATCTGCCGTCTTGATCACATCCAGATTGTGTTCGATTACAACTACCGTATTCCCTCCGTCAGAAAGGCGGCGCAGAATCTCGATCAGTTTATGAACGTCAGCAAAATGAAGTCCTGTGGTAGGCTCGTCCAAAATATAGATGGTCTTTCCGGTTCCTCGCTTGGAAAGCTCTGTCGCCAGCTTGATCCTCTGCGCCTCACCGCCGGAAAGTTCTGTGGAGGGCTGTCCCAGACGGATATATCCAAGCCCTACATCATAAAGGGTCTGGATCTTTCTGGTAATGGAAGGTACATTTTCAAAAAACGTCAGGGCATCCTCCACTGTCATATTTAATACATCATAGATCGTCTTTCCCTTATACTTTACCTCCAGCGTTTCTCTGTTATACCGCTTTCCTCCGCAAACCTCACATGGCACATATACATCCGGAAGAAAATGCATCTCAATCTTGATGATCCCATCGCCGGAGCAGGCCTCGCAGCGTCCGCCCTTCACATTAAAGCTGAAACGCCCTTTGCTGTATCCCCTGGCTTTTGCATCACTGGTGGATGCAAACAGATCGCGGATCAGGTCAAATACTCCCGTGTAGGTGGCAGGATTCGATCTTGGAGTACGGCCAATGGGAGACTGGTCAATGGCAATAATCTTATCCAGCTGCTCTGCCCCCTCAATACACTTATGCTTTCCCGGTATGGTTCTGGCGCGGTTCAGCTTCTTCGCCAGAGCTTTATACAGAATCTCATTCACAAGGGAGCTCTTTCCGGAGCCGGATACACCAGTAACGCAGGTCATCACTCCCAAAGGGAAGGATACGTCAATATTTTTCAGATTATTTTCCGCCGCCTTTCGCACTGTGATCCAGCCTGCTGGCGTCCGGCGCTTGTCCGGTATGGGAATACGGATGCGGCCGCTTAAGTACGCCCCGGTAATCGAATCCGGATTTGCCATGATCTCCTCTGCCGTACCTACCGCTACGATCTTCCCACCATGTTCACCGGCCCTGGGACCGATATCCACAATACAGTCCGCTGCCCGCATGGTATCCTCATCATGCTCCACCACCAGAACACTGTTGCCCAGATCCCTCAAATGCAGCAGCGTCTTTAAAAGCTTGTCATTGTCCCTCTGGTGAAGGCCGATACTTGGCTCATCCAGAATATAGGCCACGCCTACCAGTCCGGAACCAATCTGCGTTGCCAGACGGATGCGCTGGGCCTCTCCGCCCGATAAAGTGCCTGTAGCCCGCGAAAGAGACAGATAATCCAGTCCCACATCAATAAGAAAGCTGATCCTGGCCCGGATCTCCTTTAAAATAGATTCTCCAATGGTCTGCTGCATAGGAGTCAGCTTCAGCTCATCCATAAACTCCTTAAACTTCACAATGGACATATTGGTGGCTTCATAGATATTCCTGCCTCCTACCGTTACTGCCAGAGATTCCTTTTTCAGTCTCTGTCCGCGGCACACCGGACAGGGCGTAATACGCATATATGTCTCATATTCCGCCTTGGACGCCTCAGAAAAGGTTTCCTTGTAACGGCGGCTGACATTTTCAATCAGCCCCTCAAAGGCCACATCATAGACGCCTTCGCCTCTCTGGCTCTTATAGCGTACCTTTACCTCATGTCCTCCGGTACCGTACAGCAGGATATCATGGATTTCCTTCGGATATGCCTCAAAGGGCGTATCCAGATCAAAGTGGTACTCTTTCGCCAGAGCATCAAGGATCGCCCTGGTAAAGCTTCCCTTATCCGTGCAGGACTGCCAGCCTAAAACCACGATGGCCCCCTGGTTAATGGACAGGGACGGATCCGGAATCATCAGGCTTTCATCAAATTCCATCTTATACCCCAAGCCAAAGCACTCCGGACAGGCGCCAAAGGGATTGTTAAAGGAAAAGCTTCTCGGTTCTACCTCATCGATACTGATATTGCAGTCCGGACAGGAAAAGCTCTGGCTGAAATTAACTGGCTCCCCTCCGATCACATCTACCGTCATCAGGCCGCCGCTTAAGGCCATAACCGTCTCAATGGAGTCTGTCAGACGATTTTCAATCCCTTCTTTCACTACCAGACGGTCTACCACGATCTCTATATTGTGTTTGATATTCTTTTCAAGATGAATCTCCTCAGAAAGCTCATAGAGATTTCCATCAATCCGTACACGCATATAACCGCTTTTTCTGGCCTGCTCCAGAACCTTTACATGCTCTCCCTTCCGTCCCCGGACCACAGGCGCTAACAGCTGCAGCCTTGTACGCTCCGGCATAGCCATAATCTGGTCTACCATCTGATCAATGGTCTGCTTGTGAATCTCCCTTCCGCACTTCGGACAATGGGGGATTCCCACTCTGGCATAAAGAAGCCTCATATAATCATAAATCTCTGTCACCGTACCCACCGTGGAGCGCGGATTACGGTTCGTGGATTTCTGATCAATGGAAATGGCCGGAGACAGGCCTTCAATGCTTTCTACATCCGGCTTTTCCATCTGTCCTAAAAACTGACGGGCATAGGAGGACAGGGATTCCATATAGCGTCTCTGTCCCTCTGCATAAATCGTGTCAAACGCCAGTGAAGATTTTCCAGAGCCCGAAAGGCCCGTCAAAACCACCAGCTCATCTCTGGGAATATCCACGGAAACATGCTTCAGATTATGTTCGCTGGCTCCCCGGATCTTAATGTATTGCTTTGCCATGGCGTAAACTCCTAAAATCATTTGATGCAATCAGTATATCACATCAAAGCCTGTTTTTCAAACATTTGTTCGATATTACAAAAAAGGAAATTCCTATCTGCACAGACATTCCCTTCCTTTAAAAACCTCGCACATAATTCCGGCTCCCAGACGAAATCCGTCACAGAAGGTCTGGCTTTTTTCTATATAAGTCAGCTCCAGATAATGCTCTAACAGCGCATCAAAACTCTTTCGGCTTTCATCGTCCAGCTTTTTTGAAAATTCCTCGATTTCCTGAACTGACTGTCTGCACAGCCGGTCATACTCCTCATTTCCCTGAATCACGTTTTCTGCCGGAGTTAAATCTCCCGCATACAGCTGCTCCAAAATACTGCTCATCTGTCTTACCTGCCTTTCTTAATTTAGTACATATGTTCGGGTATTTCATCATAACACAGCCCCGGAGCAAATGCAATCGAACAAAACCTTACGATTGCACCCGTCCGGGGCTGTAATCTTTCTTTTATTCTTCCTCTTTCAAGGTATTTTCCCCATCTGCGCTCTGTTTTTCAAAAATCTCCATAAACTCTTCCCCGGTGATCGTCTCCTTATCCAGAAGATAAGCCGCAATCTCATGGAGCTTTGTCTCGTTTTCCTTTAAAATGTGAATTGCCTTTTCATGCTGCTCCCGGACGATCTGAACTACCTTTTCATCAATCCGTTTGGCTGTTTCCGGAGAGCACATCAGAGAGGTATCTCCTCCCAGATACTGATTATTCACCGTTTCCATGGCAACCATGTCAAATTCATCCGTCATGCCATATCGCGTTACCATGGCTCTTGCGATCTTGGTTGCCTGCTCGATATCATTGGAGGCTCCTGTGGTAATAGAATGGAAAATAACTTCCTCTGCCGCCCGTCCGCCTGTAAAGGTGGCAATCTTATTTAACGCCTCATCCCGGCTCATCAGATACCGTTCGCCCTGATCAACCTGCATGGTATATCCAAGGGCTCCTGAAGTTCTTGGAATTATGGTAATCTTCTGAACGGGAGCGCTGTGGGTCTGACAGGCCGCTACCAGAGCGTGTCCCACCTCATGGTACGCCACGATCCGGCGCTCATCCGGCGGAATCACTGCGTTTTTCTTCTGGTATCCTGCAATGACGGTTTCCACACTTTCCTGAAGATCCTCCTGGCACACCGCCTTTCTTCCAAAGCGCACCGCCCGCAGCGCAGCCTCATTGACAATATTTGCAAGTTCTGCGCCGCTGGCTCCTGCCGTAGCCCTGGCAATGGCATTATAATCTACATCATCGGACATCTTAACCTTCTGTCCGTGTACCTTTAAAATTGCCTCTCTTCCCTTTAAATCAGGCAGCTCTACCGGTACCCGGCGGTCAAACCGTCCCGGACGCAGCAGGGCCGGATCCAGGGATTCCGGACGGTTGGTTGCCGCGAGGATTACCACGCCCTTCTTTCCGTCAAAGCCGTCCATCTCTGTCAGAAGCTGATTTAAGGTCTGCTCTCTCTCATCATTTCCGCTCATACCGCCGCCGTCGCGCTTCTTTCCGATGGTATCGATCTCATCAATAAACACAATACAGGGAGCCTTTTCATTGGCCTGCTTAAAGAGATCTCTCACCTTGGCAGCGCCCATACCCACAAACATCTCTACAAATTCTGAACCGGAAATGGAAAAAAACGGAACATGGGCTTCGCCTGCCACAGCCTTTGCAAGAAGGGTTTTTCCCGTTCCGGGAGGGCCTACCAAAAGAGCGCCCTTTGGCAGATTGGCTCCGATATCCGCATATTTTTCCGGATTGTGAAGGAAATCTACAATCTCCTTTAAAGCGTCCTTGGCCTCTTCCTCTCCAGCCACGTCACGAAACGTAACGCCGGTTTCATTTTCCCCGTAAATCTTTGCATTGGACTTGCCAAAGGTCATGGCGTTTCCGCCGCCCATGCGCTTTGCCATCATCCGCGCCATAATCTGTCCGATGACTACAAACATCAGGATTGGGAAAATCCATGTCATCAGAAAATTAACCAGGGGGGATTCCTTGTGCGGGATCTGTTTGGTATAAACCTCCACCCCTGCCGCTGAAAGCTTGGCCTCCAGTTCATCTTCCGTAACCATATTTCCTGTCTTGTAGGTTATGGCAGACCACTGGGGTCTGGCTCCCTCCTCCGGCTTTAACGAATAAACAATCTCTGTATTGTCACTACTTACATATGCCTCTTTGATATTTCCCGCATCCAGCTGAGCCGTAAACTCACTGAACGGCACCTCCATGGAGCGTTCCATCATAGACGGGAATACAAGTGCATTTAAAACCATCACGACCAGAAGGACGATGATGTAATAATAGAGAAACGGCTTTTTATTTCCGTCATCGCTGTTTTTTATACCCATACAGTTTCTTCCTTTCCCAGACCGGCTGCGCATATTTTACCACCGCCGCTGTATATAGCTAAGATAATACCAATTTTACCTTTTATCAATAGACTTTATCAAATATTCTCATAATTTATTGGAATTTAATCAAAAAATCCCGCAGCTGGCACATACAGCGCCGAAGCCGCAGGATTCCCTGTTTTATAATACCTTGCTTAAAAAGCTCTTTAAACGCTCATTTTTAGGATTTGTGAAAAATTCCTCAGGAGCTGCCTCCTCCATAATATAACCGCCGTCCATAAACAGAACGCGGGTAGCTACCTCTCTGGCAAAGCCCATCTCATGGGTAACGACCACCATCGTCATCTTCTCTTCTGCCAGATCGCGCATAACGTTTAATACTTCTCCTACCATCTCCGGATCAAGGGCTGAGGTAGGCTCATCAAAGAGCATCACATCCGGCTTCATGCAGAGAGCTCTCACAATAGCGATTCGCTGCTTCTGTCCTCCGGAAAGCTGGCTGGGATAAGCATGGGCACGGTCTGCCAGCCCCACGCGCTCTAACAGCCGCATGGCCTCTTTTTCTGCCTCCTCCTGGCTGATTCCCTGAAGCTTTACAGGGCCGATGGTAAGATTTTTCATAATGTCCATATGAGGGAACAGATTAAACTGCTGGAATACCATTCCCATCTTCTGGCGATGCTTATCAATGTTTGTCTTTGGATCTGTGATATCGGTTCCCTCAAAGAAAATATGGCCTCTGGTGGGCTCCTCCAGACGGTTTAAGCACCGAAGGAAAGTACTCTTTCCGGAGCCGGAAGGTCCGATCACGAAAACCACATCGCCTTTATTGATATCTACACTGATATCCTTTAATACATCTACGGCTCCAAAGCTTTTCCCAAGACCCTGAACATGGATCAGCGCTTCTTCTTTCTTATTACCGCTCATTCTGACGCAGCCTCCTTTCCAGAATCTGGATCAGTTTTGTAAAGATCAATACAATCGTAAGATATACCAGCGCCACTGCGATCAAGGGCATAAATGCGCTGTAGGTCCTGCTTCGTATAATATCGCCGCCCTTGGTAAGATCCTGAATGGCAATATAACCCGAAACAGAGGTTTCCTTTAAAAGAGAAATAAACTCATTACACAGGGTAGGAAGCACAACCTTAAATGCCTGAGGCATAATGATGTAGCGCATGGTCTGAAAATAGTTAAAGCCAAGGCTTCGTCCTGCTTCCATCTGTCCCGGATCGATCGACATGATACCGCTTCGGAAGATTTCAGCTACATAAGCGCCGGAATTGATTCCAAAAGCCATAATCGCCACGATCACCTTGTCGATGCGTGCGCTGCCGAATACAACAAAATAGATGATCAACAGCTGTACTACAACCGGCGTCCCGCGGATTACGGTCAGATAAATCTGACAAATCACATTGAGGAATTTAAGTTTTCCCGTTTTATCATGGGTGGAGCGGATCATTCCCACAATAAAGCCCAGCACAATACCCATAAGGCAGGCAAAGCAGGTGATGATCAGAGTTGTCTGCAGACCATCTGTAATATAACGCCACCGATCCTCAGATATAAAATTTAAATAAAATGCATTTGTAAAATTTTCCCACATTCCACTTTTCCCTTTCTTTTATGAATGTGTAAGCCAGAACAGTTCCTTCGTTCCGGAATCTGTCTCACCTCTGCTTGCTGCTCTGTGACGGGACGCAGACAGAAAGCCGCCCGCAGCAGATTTCAGACAGGCTCCGGAAAAGACCCGGCCCGCACCTGGCGGACCGGATATTGGCTGATTCTTATTCTGCTGTGATGTATTTTGCTACGATCTCATCCAGAGTCCCCTCGGACTCTAACTCAGAAAGTGCGCCGTTGATCTTGTCAAGGAGTTCTGTATTTCCCTTCTTAACAGCAATTGCATATTCCTCCTCTGTAAAGGCCTCATCTAACATTTTGATGCCCTCAGTCTCAGCTACGAACGTCTTTGCCGGCTCGCCATCGATCACAACTGCATCGATCTTGCCCTGGCTTAATGCCTGAACAGCCTCAAAACCCTTGTTGTAACGCTCTACGGTCGTTCCCTCTGCCTCCAGATCGGAAACATAGATATCGCCGGTGGTTCCCAGCTGAACGCCTACTACAACACCCTTTAAGTCATCCGGGCCTGCAATAGCGCTGTCTTCTTTTACGATGATCATCTGGGATGCCTTTGCGTAAGTATCAGAAAAATCTACAGACACTTTTCTGTCCTCAGTTACGGTCATGCCAGCCAGACCCATATCGGCCTTTCCGGAAGTAATTTCAGGAATAACGGAATCAAATGCTACATCCTCGATCTCTAATTCCATGCCCATCTTATCTGCAATGGCTTTTGCGATCTCTACGTCAATGCCAACGATCTCGCCGCCGTCATGGTACTCATAAGGCGGGAACTCTGCGTTGGTTGCCATTACCAGAACACCGCCTGCTGCTTCGGTCTCTTCCTTAGCCGCTGTGGTCTCTTCTGCCTTTGGGTCCTCTGCCTTGGTATCCTCTGCTTTTGCCTCTGTCTTAGCTGCTGTGGTCTCTGCAGCAGAACCGCCGCAGGCAGTTAATGATGCTGCCATTAAAGCTGCTGTAAATGCAAGTACATATTTTTTCATAATGCTCTCTCCTCTTTCTGCTTTGCTTAATCATGCATATGTATGCATAAATATAAATTCAGTAACGTTTTATATTATAGACACTTTTTTCATTTTCGCAAGAGGTAATTTTTGATTCACCTCATTTTGTCCGGTTTTTACTGTAAAACATTGCTTCGGGCTGCCTGAATCAGATGCTTTGCCAGTACTGCAGTGGTTACGGCTCCTACGCCTCCCGGCACTGGTGTAAGGAGAAGGTTCCGGCTCTCCATGGATACCTGATCCACATCACCGCAGAGTTTTCCGTTTTCGTCCACATTAATGCCCACATCGATCACCACCGCGCCATCTGATACCCAGCTTTCTTCCACCATTCCCGCCTTTCCTGCCGCAGCTACTAAGATCTCAGCCTGCCGGCAGATTTCAGGAAGCTCTTTGGTGCGCGTATGGCAGATCGTCACGGTAGCGTTTTCCTTAAGGAGCAGCATGGACAGCGGTTTTCCTATTACCATGCTCCGTCCGATCACTGCCGCACGCTTTCCTTCTATAGAAATGTTATTTGCTTTCAGTATTTCGATTACCGCCTCTGCGGTACAGGGAGCAAAACCGGATGGATCTCCAGAAAACACCTTTGCAATGTTTACCGGTGAAATACCATCCAGATCCTTTCCAGGATCGATCATGGCTTCAATCTCCTTCTCCTTTATCTGCTCCGGAAGCGGGCGCAGAAGCAAAATGCCCGTAACATCCGGATCCTTATTGATCTTCTGAAAGGCTTCTTTAAACTCTTCGTCTGAAATATCCTTCGGAAATACAAAGGTCTGCACCCTCAGCCCAAAGGCTTCCATCTTTTTTACAGCACTTCTTTCATAGGACATATCGTCCGGTTTTTCTCCTACCCGGATAATGGCAAGCTTGGGAACCGATCCCTGAAGCTGTTTTATTTCCTCCGCAGCCCACTCTCTGATGGCAGCAGAAACAGGAGCGCCCTTTAACAATTCCATTTTCATTTCCTCCTCATGTTTAATGGTTCTGTGTCATCAGCCCTGAAGCTGCTTTACTATTTTTTCATAGATCCGATCCGCAGCGTCTGTCCCTTCTTTTGTAAGACGCTTCGCTTCACGGTTCAGTTCTTCTGCCCTTTTACGATCCTTCATGGAACGGGTATTGATATACACGTTCATCACAGCCCCTAAAATGGCAGTACGGGCAAACTGAACGCCTACGCCCACATCACTGACCGCCATAACGCTTCCCTTCTCTGCCAGTTCCTTTAAAATTCCCAGCATTTCTGCTGCCTTTTCCATGATTTCCAGAGGAACATAGCTGGCCTGTACAAGCCGTTCCTCCATTACCTTTTCCTTATATGCCTTTTCTTCCTCCGTTGATGAGGGGAGGCGGTAACATTCTGCCAGAGGGGCAAACACCTCTGCATCCTTATCTGCCAGCATCAGAAATTCCTGCTGAAGACGTTTCAGCTCTCTTTCATAGTTCAGCATATCCTGCTCTGCCTGCGCATACCTCTTCTTTCCCAGGGTCAGGTGTACCACCATCTGTCCCAGGCTGTCTCCCAGTGCGCCTGCAAGAGCAGAGGCTCCTCCGCCGCCCGGTACGGGGGCTTTGGATGATAATAATTCCAGATAATCTTTAATCTGTGCTTCTGCTGTCATGATCATATGCATCCTTTCTACTGTACTTTAATGCCTTAATCCTGTCCCCCATCATACCACGACCTGCCTCTGTGCCACAAGGACTTTTATACTTGAGTTTCCGCATTTTGCAGTGCACTCCGGCATCTGGTGTTCAGGACGACTTTGAAGGCCATAAGAAAACCGGAGCCCTGAACACCAGACGCCGGAGTGCGGTGTAAAGTGTGGAAACTCAAGCTTTTATAAAAGAGATTTCCTTAAAAAAGCCCTCTGCGCAGTGTATCCACAACAGCCTTGGCAGACCGCTCTGCAGCCGGCAGCGTGAATCCCCGTTCGTTGATATGCTCCAGATAATGTGCGTCTGAATTACTGATGATGCGGCAGTGCTCCAGATAAGGATGTTCCCGTTTCAGGGAATGAAGCTTCTTCATATCCTTCAGTTCCACAGTCTGAAAGGAGCTGTCCGGAGGAATAAAGCCCAGATTGGCAATGAGGCTGTTGGAATTTTTATCAATATGGGCCGGAAACATGACACCCCCGTAGGAAGCCGCCTTTTCCCACAACCCCTCAAAAGACAAATTAACGGCATTGATAAGCAGACAGGATTCTTCCCTGTAGACAGAATCATTTTCATCATAAATCTGCTGTTTTCCAAAAATTTCCGGGCGATTTTTTACCTTAATGAGACGGCTGTACACAAAGCGGTCAAATTCCATCGCCTGATAAAGCTCCGGAAACAGACAGACTGCGTGGACTTCCTCTGAAGTTGTCAGTTCCATCCCCGGAATCCCGATGATCCCGTATTCCTTCGCCGCAGCCAGGAACGCAGGGCAGTTTTTACAGCTGTTGTGGTCTGTGAGAGCCACTGCATCCAGCCCTTTTAACGCTGCCATTCCCGCAATATTGGCCGGCGTCATATCATCATCCCCACAGGGCGATAAGCAGGAATGGATATGAAGATCATATGCCAGCTCTGTCATTTTAACAGCTCCTTTACAGCCAGGGCCGTCTCAAATACCGGTTCCTCTGTCCGCAGCACCGTGATCCCCTGAAGAGCAGCCTTCTTCACAGCAGCCTCATCCAGCATGGCGCCCTCTGCCAGAATCACACAGGCCGCATCCGCAAGAGCTGCCACTGCCAGCGTATTTAAGTTTCCCATTACCGTAACCCAGGCACAGCCTGCCGGAGCCCGTCCCATGGCAATGCTTAAAAGATCGCAGCAAAAGGGCTTTGTGATGCTCCGGTCTGTATCGTCCCCTATATTAATCTCCTGAAAAACATTTTTATCAATCAGTTCCTGTACGGTCATTCTTCCTCCCCCTCTTCCCGGCTGTCCAGAGAAGACATCTCATCCGAAATCCGCCGTATGCACTCTTTTAATGTATTTAAGGTATCCTGGCTGCTTTTATCCTTGCTGTGAAGATCGTCTGCCAGTATGGCTACCTCCTCAGAAAGCCTGTGGAGATTTTCTCTCAGATAATACACGCAGTCGGTCTCACTGGCCTCTCCCCGGACAATGTCCTCCGCCAGGGCCTTACAGGTAGGAGCTCCGCAGGAACCGCAGTCCAGTCCCGGAAATTTCTTCACAAGCCGCTCCGCCTGATTTAAACGCAGAAAGCTTTCCATCATATTATTTCCCAGATTAAATACGGGTTCAAACTGGATCTGCGTTGTCCATTTTACCGCATCCAGCTCACCATCCTCCATATGGTTTCTGGCAACAGGCATATATTTGCGCAGGCGCTTTAGCTTCACCTCTGCCACATAGGGATTTTCCACAGTCAGGACACCGCCCACACAGCCTCCGTTGCAGGCGTTCAGCTCCACAAATTTCAGATTGGTAAACTTCTGATCTTCCATATCCTCTAACACACGGATCACATTTTCAATACCGTCCGCTGCCAGATAATTTTCCGTAAACAGCCCGCTGGCTTCCCCGCCGCTGTGCCCCCAGCTGATGCCGATTTTTCCGGAAGTTCCAATAGCTGGATAATCCTCTCCCGCTACCGACTTCATGGCTGCTAACAGTCTGGGATACACATCCTTGATAGCAAGCACCTTGTCCACCTGGCTCTTTTCCGTACCAAGAGGCGCTCTCACATAGGTTACCTTGGAGGGGCAGGGAGAAATAAACATAATTCCTATCTTCTCTCTGGGAAGCCCCGTTTTCTCCATGGCCCTTCTGGCCGCCAGAATAGCCGCTACCTCTACCGGGGGATTTAAAGGAAGCAGGTGAGGAATCAGGGATGGAAAACGCACCCGGATCAGCCGCACCACAGAAGGACAGGCGGTACTGATCAAAGGAAGCTGTTCCTCATGGTCGGATATGTACTGTCTGGTGGCTTCACTGACCAGCTCTGCCGCCGCGCTGACCTCGAATACATCATCAAAGCCCATACGAAGAAGGGCCTTTAACACAATATTAGAGTCATCCAGATTGTTGAACTGGCTGTACAGAGACGGCGCCGGAAGCGCCACCGTATATTCGTACTGATTCATCGTATCCAGCTTATCGTAGGTTGCGTGTTTTGCATGATGAGGGCAGACGCGGATGCACTCTCCGCAGTCTATGCAGAACTTTTTATTGATGCTTGCCTTTCCCCCTCGGACGCGGATGGCCTCTGTAGGACAGCGCTTAATGCAGTTAATGCAGCCTTTGCACAAAGAAGGGTCAAGCCGCACGGAATGATAGAATTTATCCATTCCTCCACCCCCTCAGATATATACTGTCATGGTGATCTTTGTTCCCTCTCCGATCCGGGTATCGATCTCCATCTGGTCTGAATATTTTTTCATATTGGGAAGCCCCATCCCCGCTCCAAAGCCCAGAGAACGGATCTCATCCGGAGCCGTGGAATATCCGGCCTGCATCGCCAGCTCCACATCCTTAATCCCCGGCCCTTTGTCATCCAGGATCATATCGATCTTTTCCGGAGTAATCTCTACTGTAATCTCCCCTCCGTCTGCATGGATTACCATATTGATCTCCCCCTCATACATGGCGATGGCCACCTTCCGGATGGCCTCCGGATTCACCCCCATCTGCTTGAGCTTGCGCTTTACATCGCTGCTGGCTTCCCCTGCCCGTGTAAAATCCTCTCCGGATATGGGATATTTTAAAATAATTGCTTCTTCCATAGAAAATCTTTCCTTCCTGAATTTCCATATATCGTCGTATCAGCGCAGCACTCTCTAGATTGCCCCGCTGTTAAGCCCTGCCTGATAAAGCATTCCGCAGGAAGAAAACATCCTGTGTCCGGTGGCAAGAACCACAAGATTCCTCTCCCTTGCCATCTCAAGCATACTTTCATCCGGCTTTTTTCCTCTCACAAATATAATGCACACAATATCAAGCATCTCTGCTGTACGGATCACCTGGGGATTGCACAATCCTGTCAGCAGTACGGAATGATCCTTTGAAAATGCCAGCACATCGCTCATCATATCAGAGCCGCAGGCAGACCTTACCTCCCTGTCCAGATGCTCCTCTCCGGCCAGTACCCTGGCGCCTAATACCTCTCTTACATCTCTCACTGTCATACGCGTTCTCTCCTACCTGTTTGGTTCTGTGTTTCCGGCTACTGTCAGCATATCATTTATCCCCAATTCTTTCAATAAATATGTCTCTGTTTTTGCACATTTTATCCGCAATTTCACACAAAGTTTTTGACACATTTTCCCAGAAATGTAGATTTTTTTGACTATATGTGTTAGAATATTAACACATTGCATAATTTACAACGACGAGGAGGTAAAAACGATGGCGTGCAAAAAACAGACGGTTCCCTTTCGGGGAACACCTGAGCAGGAGGCCGCGCTGAAAGCGGTAATTGCTGATCTTAAAAGCCAGCCGGGCGCTCTGATGCCGGTGATGCAGAAGGCTCAGGAAATTTATGGATATCTTCCCATTGAAGTGCAGACCATCATCTCAGACGAGATGGAGGTTCCGTTAGAAAAGGTTTACGGCGTAGCGACCTTTTATGCACAGTTTGCCTTACAGCCCAAGGGACAGTATAAAATTTCTGTCTGTCTGGGAACAGCCTGCTATGTGAAGGGTTCCGGGGAAATCTTTCACAAGCTGGAGGAAATTTTAGGGATTACCAACGGTGAGTGTACACCGGACGGCAAATTCTCACTGGATTCCTGCCGCTGTGTAGGCGCCTGCGGACTGGCTCCTGTTATGATGATCAACGGAGAAGTTTACGGCCGTCTTACCCCCGACGACATTCCGGGCATTTTAGCCAAGTATAACTAGCCTATGATGCCGGAAATTTCCTTAAATATACTGGATGTAGCAGAAAATTCCACACGGGCAGGCGCCTCTCTTGTGACTATAAACGTCACAGCAGATACAGACGCCGACCGTCTGACCATACAGATCGGGGATAATGGCTGCGGCATGAGCGAAGAACAGCTTTCCCATGTAACAGACCCCTTTTACACCACCCGCACAACGCGGAAGGTAGGACTGGGCGTTCCTTTTTTTAAAATGGCTGCCGAAAGCGCCGGAGGGAGCTTTTCCATCCATTCCCAGATTGGAGAAGGCACAGAGGTGACTGCCGAATTTGGCTTATCCCACATTGACCGTATGCCTCTGGGGGATATAAACAGCACCATCCACAACCTGATCGTGTACCATCCGGACACGGATTTTTGCTATACATATACATACAACGGAGCTTCCTTTACCCTTGATACCAGGCAGATGAAGGAGATCCTTGGCGGTATTCCATTAAATACGCCGGAAGTATCCGCCTATATTTTGGAATTTCTGAATGAAAATCAGAAGGAAACCGACGGCGGCGCATCGCTGTGACCGCTGCCCCTTAGACAGAAGGAGGTTTATAACCCATGAAAACTCTTGCTGAATTACAGGCCATCCGCGAACGGATGCAGAGCCAGGTAAACCTGCGCGCGGAAGACCATAACCATACCCGCGTAGTAGTAGGCATGGCCACCTGCGGAATCGCCGCAGGTGCCAGACCTGTTCTCAATACCTTTGCCCAGGAGATCCAGTCCAGAGGCCTTACAGACCGCATCAGCGTAACTCAGACCGGCTGCATCGGGCTGTGCCAGTATGAACCCATTGTTGAGATCATGGAACCCGGCAAGGACAAAATTACATATGTAAAAATGAACCCTGACAAGGCCTTAGAGGTGATCGAGCGCCATCTGGTCGGCGGACACCCGGTTGAGAAATATACCATGGGCGCTGCAGGATTAAAATAAAGGAGGGACTATCTATGTATCGTTCACATGTGCTTGTCTGCGGCGGTACCGGATGTACCTCTTCCGGAAGCCCCCAGATCATGGATGCATTAAAAAATGAATTAAAACGCCAGGGACTGGAGGAGGAAGTAGCGGTTGTAGAAACCGGCTGCCACGGCCTCTGTGCCCTGGGCCCGATTATGATCGTTTACCCGGATGCTACCTTTTATTCCATGGTACAGCCTGGAGACATCCCTGAGATCGTATCCGAACATCTCTTAAAGGGTCGTGTAGTAACCCGTCTTCTCTATCAGGAGACCGTAAGCCCCACCGGAGGCATCAAGGCCTTAAGCGACACAAACTTTTATAAGAAGCAGCACCGTATCGCCCTTCGCAACTGCGGTGCTATTGACCCTGAAAATATCGAAGAATACATCGCCCGCAAAGGTTATTTCGCATTAGCCGATTGTCTTCTCAACAAACAACCACTAGATGTAATCGACATCATCAAACGTTCCGGACTCCGCGGACGAGGCGGAGGAGGTTTCCCGACAGGACTGAAATGGGAGTTTGCCCACAAACAGAAATCGGACATTAAATACGTTGTCTGTAATGCCGATGAAGGAGACCCCGGCGCATTCATGGACCGTTCTATTATGGAAGGAGACCCGCACTCTATCGTAGAAGCGATGTGCGTCTGCGGTTACTCTATCGGTTCTTCCAAAGGCTTAGTTTACATCCGCGCCGAATACCCGTTGGCTATCAACCGGCTGAGAATAGCTATCAACCAGGCACGCCAGTACGGTTTGTTGGGAGATCATATTTTAGGAACAGAATTCAGCTTCGATATAGAAATACGTTATGGGGCAGGCGCATTTGTCTGCGGTGAAGAAACCGCCCTGATTCACTCTATGGAAGGGAAGCGAGGCGAACCGACTTTAAAACCGCCCTTCCCCGCCGAATCCGGTTATCTGGGTAAACCCACCAACGTAAATAATGTAGAAACGCTTGCCAACATTCCCATTATTCTGACCAAAGGTGCCGAGTGGTTTGCCACAATCGGAACAGAACGTTCCAAAGGAACCAAAGTGTTCGCCCTCGCAGGAAAGATTAACAATGTCGGCCTGATCGAAGTACCTATGGGAACTACACTCCGAGAAGTAATCTATGAAATCGGCGGAGGTATCAAAGGGGGAAAGAAATTCAAAGCTGTACAGACGGGAGGTCCATCGGGTGGCTGCCTGACGGAAAAACATCTGGATACCCCGATTGATTTCGATAACCTGCTGGCCGCCGGTTCCATGATGGGTTCCGGAGGAATGATTGTCATGGACGAAGACGACTGCATGGTGTCCGTCTCCCGCTTCTATCTGGACTTCACTGTAGAAGAATCCTGCGGTAAATGTACCCCCTGCCGTATCGGCAACAAACGATTACTGGAACTGCTAAACAAGATAACAGAAGGACGAGGTACGGAAAAAGATCTGGATACCCTTGCCACACTGGGACAGGTGATAAAAGATACTGCCCTCTGCGGGTTAGGACAAACCTCCCCCAACCCGGTTTTGTCGACACTGGACAACTTCTATGATGAATATCTGGAACACGTCAGAGACAAGACCTGCCGTGCCAAACAATGCAAGTCTCTACTGACCTACACGATCAATCCGGAACATTGCATCGGCTGCCACTTATGTGCCAAGAACTGTCCGGCGGATGCAATCAGTGGTTTAGTACGCAAACCGCACGTCATCAACCCGGACAAATGTATCAAATGTGGTATGTGCATGGCACGCTGCAAATTCAAAGCTATTCTAGTTTGCTAAAATCTATTGCTATGGAAGATAAACAAATAACCCTCCAGATAGACGGACATTTTATCACCGTCCCCGAAGGAAGTACCATTCTTGAAGCCGCTACTAAAATCGGTATCAACATACCTACGCTGTGTCACATCGACCTGAAAGGAACCTGTATAAAAAATAATCCCGCTTCCTGCCGCATCTGTGTGGTCGAAGTCATAGGCCGCCGTAATCTGGCTCCCGCTTGTGCCACCCGCTGCACGGAAGGCATGGTAGTGAAAACCAGCACACTGCGTGTGATGAACGCCCGCAAAGTGGTAGCCGAGCTTATTCTCTCCGACCATCCCAACGATTGTCTCACTTGTCCCAAATGCGGCAACTGCGAGCTTCAGACACTGGCGTTACGCTTCAACATCCGTGAAATGCCTTTCAATGGCGGTGAACTTTCTCCTCGCAAACGGGAAATCACCGCTTCTATTGTCCGCAATATGGATAAATGTATTTTCTGCCGTCGTTGCGAAAGTGTCTGTAACGACGTACAGACGGTCGGTGCACTCAGCGCTATTCGCCGCGGATTTAACACGACAATAGCCCCCGCTTTCGACAGAATGATGACGGAAAGCGAATGTACCTATTGCGGACAATGTGTCGCCGTCTGCCCGGTAGGCGCATTGACCGAACGCGATTATACCAACCGCCTTCTTGACGATCTGGCCAATCCGGACAAAGTGGTGATTGTACAAACGGCTCCCGCCGTGCGTGCTGCTCTGGGAGAAGAATTCGGTTTCCCTCCCGGCACAGTGGTCACCGGGAAAATGGTCTATGCCCTGCGCGAATTGGGATTCGACTATGTGTTCGATACTGATTTCGCTGCCGACCTCACCATTATGGAAGAAGGCTCCGAAATTCTGAACCGACTGACGTGCTATCTCAACGGAGACAAATCCGTCCGGCTACCCATTCTGACTTCCTGTTGTCCGGCATGGGTAAACTTCTTCGAACATCACTTTCCAGATTTGTTGGACATCCCATCTACGGCCCGTTCCCCGCAGCAGATGTTCGGTTCTATCGCCAAATCATACTGGGCAAAGAAAATGGGAATCCCCAAAGAAAAGCTGGTAGTGGTTTCTATCATGCCCTGCCTGGCAAAGAAATATGAATGTGCCCGCGACGAGTTTAAGGTAAACGGAATCCCCGATGTGGACTACTCTATCTCCACCCGCGAGCTCGCCCGACTTATCAAACGGGCTAATATAGGTTTTCCGCTGGTGTTGGATAGCCCGTTCGACAACCCCATGGGAGAATCCACTGGTGCCGGCGTTATCTTCGGCACTACGGGCGGTGTTATGGAAGCTGCCCTCCGCTCCGTTTACGAAATATATACCGGAGAATCTCTGAAAAACGTAAATTTCGAGCAAGTACGCGGATTGAGTGGAGTACGTCGTGCTACTATCAATCTCAACGGATTTGAACTTAAAATAGGCATCGCACACGGACTAGGCAACGCCCGTCATCTACTGGAGGACATACGAAACGGGCATAATGAATATCATGTAATCGAAATTATGGCTTGCCCCGGAGGTTGCATCGGAGGCGGCGGACAGCCATTACATCACGGCAATTCGGAAGTATTGTATGCACGCGCCAACGCACTCTACCGCGAAGACGCCAACAAGCCACTGCGTAAATCGCACGAGAACCCATACATCAAGACCTTGTATGAAGAGTATCTCGGCAAACCGCTGGGTGAGAAATCAGAAACATTATTGCATACCCATTATTTCAACAAATCGATTGATTAACTGTAAACGAAAAGTATTATGTCAGATATAAAACTAGCCTGTGACGTAGCTGAACAAATCAAAACGATTTGCGACAAGCACGGAAATAATCCGGGCGAACTAATCAACATTCTGCATGAAGCACAACATCTCCAAGGTTACCTGCCGGAAGAAATACAACGTATCATCGCTTCCAAACTAGAAATCCCCGTATCGAAAGTGTATGGAGTAGTGACATTCTACACTTTCTTTACCATGACTCCCAAAGGAAAGCATCCTATCTCCGTCTGCATGGGGACAGCCTGCTATGTACGCGGTTCCGAAAAGTTGCTGGAAGAATTCAAACGAGTGCTGGGTATCGAAGTCGGTGAAACAACTCCGGACGGAAAATTCTCATTGGACTGCCTGCGCTGTGTGGGTGCCTGCGGACTGGCGCCGGTAGTGATGATCGGTGAAAAAGTGTATGGACGCCTACAACCTGTGGACGTGAAGAAGATTATTGAAGACTTGGAATAACAGCCCGGAAACGATACTAAAAAACGGCTACTTTGTTTAACCAAAGTAGTCGTTTCTACAAAAAACTAAACATTTTTACAAACAATGTGCGGAGAGAACGAGATTCGAACTCGTGATACCCTTTAGGAGTATACACGCTTTCCAGGCGTGCCTCTTCAACCACTCGAGCACCTCTCCTTCTTTCGGAGCGCAAAAGTAGAGGAAGTTTTTGAAACTAACAAATATTTAGAGCGAATAATGTTCCAAAATTATTTGTTAAAGAACACTGATTTCCACAAAACGTCCATTTCAAGGACACATGTATAAACCAAAAACATCCAATTTTACATTTCTAAATGTAAAACCGGATGTTTTTGGTTACTTACAAATATTTTGCGGAGAGATAGGGTTAAGAACCTTTTCTCCACAAGTTCCTTATTTACAAGGTTATAATAATGTCAATTTTACTCTTAGTAATGTTTTAGTAACTGAAGTTTGTCTGATTCAGTCTCACATCGTCTTCATGATGTCCGTTCATCTCAACATTACTATACAAAGATAGAAATAATTATAACAATAGCAAAGTCTACCAGTTTTTTTTATAACTAGTATACTTAAAAAATTAAAGTTCAACTCTTCTTATCACAAAATAATTTTGCCACACATTTGCTAATTCTAGGCTAATTGTTAAATACAAAAACTCACTATTCTCTGCATTTTGCTTTATTTAACAATTCTACTACAAAATATTTTTTCTAAATTTCCAAAGATGTTCTTGCAAATACATATCCTCAATATATCATTTGTATTTTTCTATCATAAACAAATTATTTGTACAAATAAACCATATGCATTTCTTTTGAACTGTTGCAATACGGTGATGAAGAATACATTTGTCATACAATAAATCTGTCCTTTTTTCTACCTTTCTTTTTCAAAAAAAAGTTTATAATAATTCATTCCAGCATTCTCGTCATAACCTCTCTCTATTTGGTATTCACCACCATGAATACTAATATCAAAGTTTTCATCTAATTTAATAGTTTCTACTTTCGTTTTTGCTTTCTTAATAGCTTTACGTTCTATTGTTACATTACCTGAATTTTGGATATGATTCTCAAAACCATTTTTTAAAATGTAGTCATTAAATTTTCCAATAAGCTTTGTGTCTTGAAAGACTTCTTCTGTATATTGTTCGAGTGTCAATATTTCATTTTCCAGAAGTGCCTTCTTTGCCCTGACTGCAATCATAGCCTTCTCCACTTTTGTCAGACCCTTGTTACCCGAAACCTCTGTATTAATAAAGTCTTTACACACATCTACTAAGCTTTTCGTTTGATGATAAGCACCATTATAAGACTTTACGTGCAAAAATGAATCTTTCCAATACTTAGTATCTCCCATTCTTGAGGTCTTATCAATAACAGTAACTTGATAACCCTCACTTTCATTTATATTGAAAATAATACAACCCTTATCTATCTTAGAAAGACTAATCCCTTCTGTTTTCTTAGCTGTAAAACCATCGGAACACCTTTCTATTTGCAAAATTTCTTGTTTGGTTTCAGACTTCAAAATTCCAATTGCATCGCATGTATTATCCCCTACAGTGCACCCCTTTAAGTATAATATACTGACATCTCCTGATTTAATTTTAGGATGATTCGAACTTTCATAAAGAATCTTCGCAATATGTTTACTCTGCGCAATAAAACTATCATTATCGTTAAATATAGTTTTACAAAAAGAATAAATAGGATTAAGATCAATAGTAGACTCAAAATAAAAACGAAATAAGTCATCCATCTCAAAAGATTTTCTAAGGAGTTTCTTAATATCTTGTTCTATACCTTCTAAATTTACATTTTTTTCTGAAAAGCCGACACCTTCTCCATTAGATTTATTGCCGACATGATGAACTATCATTTTTTCTATACTATCTATTGTTATTTTCATATTTCTTTTTTTTAATTACATGAAAAGGAACTAAAGCATTGTCACCATCAAAATTTGCTTTAGTAGTAAAGTACTCAAGTTTATTGTCTCCAGTCCAAAATGACTCATCTGCATGTTCAATAAGAAGAATTTGAAAATCCTGATTCCAATCCTCTACCATTTCTTTCATAAAACTATTGATAACACTAAAAGCATCTTGGAGCTTTGACTTATCATTTGATTTATCAGAATCCTTATTCTCATAATATGGAACACTTGGTTGGTCTATAAAAAGGAACTGTGCCACATTATTGCAAGGATTATCATGCAGAAACCTGTGCAAGCCCAGAAAAAAGCAAATATGTAAAAACATATAGTTCGACTGGCTTCCTATATTTGTATAATTCAATATAGACTTGCCATCACTCAATTCAAGGCGCTCATGGTCTCTATTGTATCTTGTAACACAACTGCGGAAATTATCCATCTGAGTCAACTTATCGTACACTTCTTGTATATATTTATCCAGTTCAAAACTAACAACCGTTGACCTTCGGAGATGTATATCGTTTAGGATTTGGTTAGCTTTGTCTCTTAATACCTTATCATGTACATAATCATAATCTTGAGGCTTTTCTACTGGTACTTTAGAATATGCATCTTGAAGAATTGGTAAAAGAGTCTTAAGCTGCCCAACAGCATAGTACACCATGGACTGCTCTTGTGGTTTTAGTTTGATTTTAGATAACTTTTCTAACTGATACTCTAGTTTTGCGATTTCTTCTTTAAGATTATTTATATTCGTCTCACTGATTAATGCTGTCGTAGGTATTAATCTATTTTCCTCCTTGAGTTTCGACAATGAATGAGACAATTCTGTCAGTATATGATTTGTCCAGATAGTTCTACCCATTTTTGGAAGATGCTCCTTCAAATATTCAACAGGTTTAAGTTCCTCACTGATTGTCTCTAAATTAGTTAAATACTCAGCATACTCTTTTTGCGCATTCCGAATATTCAACAATTGCATTTTTTTCTTATACAAATCTTTTCTTAGTTGTCCCTTTTGATTTTCAGCTTCAATTATTTTAGATTCAGACCGAGGTTCATACTCTACAATCAAGGACTTCATATATTCAAATTTATCTTTGTCAGACATTTCTGAAATATAATTTGCATCATTAGGCTTTATAGCCAAACACAAAACTTCCGCTTTATGTAGATAATCGGCATAAGAAGCTGCACTCTTCTTATATTTAGTATGCATTCTAATAGAAGAATTGTGTGCAGAGGCCAAGTTCTGAAGAAGTTCTTTTTGTTTTTTTTCCAGAACAGAATCAATACCCAACAGAACATCCATCAAATAATCTCTCTTTTCTTTAGCGTCTACATAGATATCCTCAAAAAACTTATAGTTTAAGAACTCATATTGAGATGAGATAATATTCTCTGTCAAAGCATTGAACATAAGGAAAGATCTAAACGACACAGTCAGCAAAGGGACACCATTAACCTTTCCCCAAGGATAAATGTAATCTTCTTTCTTCAGATCAAAAGCTCGATCCAATTCTCTACGAGCATCTGCAATCTGTTTATTAGCATTATTAGGGTAATACTCTTTAGCAAATGGCTCATTAATCATGTAAACCTTATCCGCACCAGTACCAGACTCAGGTTTCTTTCGACTAATTGCATAATATTGATTATTAATTACAAACTCAATACCATAATATTCTGTGCACTCATTTATGATTGGTTCAACAATATTAGGTTTGTCTGACATCAAACAATAATCTATAATTGCAAAAAGATTACTTTTACCACGAGATGAATTACCACGAATAACATTAACCTTATTCTTCTCAAAGGTTAAACAAGTCTTATCTTCTTGTGAAAACCAAAGATATATCTTTTCTATATGAAAATTCATAGTTCAATCCTCATTTGTTTATAAAGTCGTGATATATTCTTTCCTTCGATAAGCTTCAGCAAAACTTTTGTGGCATTGTCCATAAATGATAATTTCTTGCTACCTGAAACATTAATCATAGAGTCAATTAAATCAATTTCTCTTTTGACAATGCTCCCATTACTCATGGTTATGGCATTAACATCTAATAGCATTGAAACAGCTCCATAGAGTAATGGAAGAACTGAGAGATAGCGACTGTTGTAATTCGCTAAAGAAATCTTATTGGCATTAATCACCCCATCAAATGTATGCTGAATATTCTGATTATTAACATATTTGACAATATGCTCATCAAATATCAAAGGGAACACAACAGCAATCCGCGCCATGTCAATCTCTTTATAGATATTGAGAGATGCCCTTATTACACCAACAGCAAGGGCTACATTATTTCTAAGATAATAGTCTGTTATCATTTTTTTATATGTTTTCTAAACCAATCAATGTGCCATACAACTTTGGGTGGCCACATATTTGACAATCTAAAATACCAACCATTAGAGAAATCCCGATCAGCTTTCTTTTTGGAAGCTTCAAGTGTATCATCAAGTGTTGCATACAAGGTGTTTCTACCCGCTTGTTCTTTATCCTCGTCACTTGCCTTTACACCCATTCTTTGAACATCACCTTGGTGCCTTAAAAACACTCTATTCCAATTGGAAATAGCAACCCTATCTAAAGTATCTTCAAGCACTTGTGGCACGACATGAGTTTTTTGCAAATCTGCTAAGATATTCTTAAAACTAAAAAACTTTGCAAGATAATAGCTCAAAGTATAGTCAGAGGTATCAGCATCTTTAGCTACCTCATTAATACACTTAAGTTGCTCAATCATAACAGCAGCTTCATTTAAGTCAATAGTTTTTGGATCGACATCTTCCGCTTGCTCCATAGTGAGTTCATCGGCTAGTGAAATCTTTTCGGTAATGCCCTTGTAAGTACGAGTAAAGCTTTCCCCTGTATATTGAAACTTTCCTCCACAATTCAATTTATAAGTCCAAAGTTCTCCAACGAGTTCCTTCGTTATTAAATCCGCATTACTTGGATTCATATATATTCTTAAAAACTTCTCATACACAGCGGCTAGAAAATCGGGCATATCTATTACTTGCACATGGTGCAAGAACTGGTTTAATAAATCACAGCCTAATATATTTAGTTTCTCCAGAGTATCTACATAAGACGGTTTTTTCTTTATGCAATCGTTTATCGAATTTTGAATATCCTTTATTTGAATCAAACCTTTTTGCAAATTCTCAATATGCGTATAAAAAAAACATCCACTTTTTTATTAGTGATAATGATAAATTTTGCATTCACAAAAAAGTTTTTCTGTACTACTTTATCAGAGAGATTATATAATTCAACCCAATTATCAATTGTCTTCCAGAAATCACTATCAGCGTCTGTCATTCGTTCGCCAGAATTCTTTGTATGCTTAACCTGATAATACTCCTTAATGGTTGTATCATCGTTCCCATTCCTATAGATTACGAAATCATCATCTGTTTCATATTCAAGTCGGTCGGTCATACTAAGATCAAGCAGATAATAAATACAACCTGCAAACTGCATATCGAAACCTAATTGTTGAAAATAGGCACTATGACGAACTATGAAATCGTCTTTTGAAATTGGTTTACCCATACTACAATAAGATAAATCTATGAGAATAATCAAACTCAATATTTAATTGATTGTCAGAAACAATCTTTTGCAAAGATACTCTAATTTTAGGAAATATCCACAAAATATCATACAAGAATCAAAATAATTAGCCATTTTATTTTCTATATCTTGGATAATTAATTAATCTTCTGTATCTGCCTGAATGACAATGTAGAGTAGAAAAGAAGAAGAAAACTATTAGTAACGATTTTGCGACAATGTAACTTCAGTGAAGTTCTGTGCTTTGCATTTCGTCAAACAACTCTGTGTAAAAGTAGTGCAAAAAATGAATATAGCAAGAGAAGTTTTGCAAAAATCTAAAGATTAAATCATTACTCTTTTTATAGGTATAAAGGTCTTATACCTGAATACCATTACCCCATAAAAATAGGGCAACCGTATTCAGATAATAGCATAGCCATAGAACAATCCCCTGTCAGCAGTAAACAGTCACTTGCAGACAGGGGATATTTCTTTTTCCGGCTATGCGAAACGGTATCTATAATACCGCTTATTACTTAGTGACTTCCTCAAAAACCGTATCCATCGCTTCATAATGGTCACCGTCGTGCAGGCTTAAAGCAGCGACAAAACTGTTTAAGGTACGAATGGCATCCAAACGATGCTCCGTGCTTTGTTCTTCAAGATTGCTCAATACATCTATTGCCGTAGTCAGATGTCCTTTTAATTCTTGTAGTGCGGATAAATCCTGAATCGGCAATAAATAAAAAAGTTCATTACTGCCTAAAGATTTCACGATGCCTTGCAGAGCTGTTGCTTGTAGTTCCATATGGTTATTATATTAAAAATGACGTAACTCTGCCAATTCACAAACTCAAGGCATCGCCAAACGCCCAATGCAAGATGAACCGGCAGGTTACGTCAAGATATAACCTTTCCAGTTCATTTACTTCTTGCATTTTGAAATTGGCGATTTCTGAGTTTAAGTAAACGAACAAATTACCACGATGCTATCTACATCGCTGAGTGCAAAGATAGAAAAAAGAAAAGAATATATCTTCTCCTACCATTTATTTCTCAGCGAATGATATATAAATCAATGATTTGAGAAAATACAAGTACCATAGTAGGCAACTACTATGGCATGAATATAATACAATTCCAAATCTGCCTCTTCATTCGTTTACCTCCATTTGACTGATTATACATTCTGCCGCATCAATCATTTTCGTTACATGGGCAAAGGTATTTACGGGTTCTTAACGAACAAACAAAGTCGAGCCGCAAGCGGTTCTGATAAAAATCTTCCTGCCGTACTTCGTCCGGAGAGTATTTTTCTCATAAACCTTGTTTGTTCTAAACCCTACACCATTATCGCCCCTGAAACGAAAACGACCGACACGACAGAAAAACGCATAAAAAAAAAGTCGGATAACCGAGAGGCAGATAAAATAATTGAAACTCAACTCCCTCACCTCTTGAATCCGCATAAACTTTAAAAAAACAGCAATGATGAAAACAAGGTATAAAATAGCAGTATTGGCACTCGTTGCCGTAGCAGGTTCAACCCTTTTAGGCGGTAGCTTTTGGTGGTGGTTAGTGGGAATAATGGCAGGCAAGTTCATAATCCGTTTGGTCTTTACCATAGCGTTGGCGATAGTCATTTACTGCCTTGTATATGCTGCAATCATCGGTGGAATATTTTGGATATTAATCAGATAAAACATATAGATATGAACACACAATTTATTGCAGTAAAATTTGTGAGTTGGGAAGTTCCTACTCTTGAAACATTGGAGAACAGCAAAGCCTATGCACTTCGGGTGAAATTGAATAAAGGCGAAAAAATGGACAGAGCCGAAAAGGATTGGTTAGCCGAGAACGTGAAGAACAACAGCTATTTCAGAACGGCAGTACCCTTGCGAGGCTATAGGTTTGATTTTTCGGATGTACTTCACAAATACCTTGTCAATCAGTACGGGCAATGGAGTGAGTACTATGCCCCCGATAAAACAAGCCTTCGCAATGCGCTTTACGGTACAATCAACAAAATAGTAGAAATTAAATAATTACAGCACCATGAAAGAAGATTTAATGTTTTGCCATTTAGGTAACGGAGTAACAGTATGCGACAGACAGCGAAGAAAGTACGGGGATTATATGACAGTGGCACATATCTCATACAATCGCAAAATACGATACTATGAACCGTTAAGCGATGCGGCAATGGAACGGATAGAGAACTTTGCCAAGAATGATAACATGACGGTCAGTGTTACCCAGCCTTATCCCGTATTAGAACCAATTATCAACAAATAGTAACCATAGGGCAGGTTACCACCTGCCCGAAATACATAGCAATATGCAAGTATCAGTATCTTTCAAGAACTCAATCCAATCCTATTTGGAACAGAGAGCCGAATATGACGAATTATTCGCTCGTTCATACCGCAACCCATTGAAAAACATAGAAGATTGTATAACCTATATTTTGAACTATGTTCAGAAAAGCGGTTGTAACGGTTTTGATGATGATGAAATATTCGGGCAAGCCGTACATTACTACGATGAAGCCGATATAGAGGTAGGCGAGCCGATAGACTGTAAAGTGGTAGTCAATCACCATGTTGAACTCACCGAAGAAGAAAAGGCGGAAGCACGCAAGGAAGCCATCAAGCGAGCCGAAAACGAAGCATACAACCGAATGGCACAGCGCAAGACCGCCCCCAAGAAAGAGAGCAAGAACAGCAATAACGGACAAATGACACTTTTATTCTAAGATTATGAAACCGAGAACGAAGATACAGAAAGAGGTTTTTGCATTGAGCAAGCGATTACCGAAAATTAGCGAGATACAGACAAAGTATGCTTTCCGTCATAGTTTTGAACACGTCGGGCGCAGGTCTGCCAAAGGTATTATTACCTGCACCGAGTGCGGACACCAATGGCAGGGAAACGGAGCATTGGCAGACACGCTTTGTGGTTGCACCTGCCCTCATTGTAGAACGGAACTGAAAGTCCACACCACCCGAAAGCGAGTATTCAAAGAAAATGAATACTTCTCCATTATTACGGTCTGCAAAGGCTACCAAGTGATACGGTTCTTCTTTGCAAAGGCTTATTACAAGGTCGGACAACCTGCTGAATATACCATTTACGAAGTGGCACAACGCTGGATTGCCCCCAACGGTAAATTTGAAACCATCGCCCGATTGAGAGGAATAGCTTTCATTTATTATGACTTGTGGCAGGAAGGCAGTTCAATGGAAATACGCAGAAACCACAGGGTATATGATATAACTCCTGCCTGCACTTATCCGAGAATGAAAGTTATCCCCGAACTCAAGCGCAACGGCTTCAAAGGTGAATTTCATAATCTCCAACCGTTCGACTTGTTCTGTGAACTGTTGAAGAACAACCAAGCGGAAACACTGATAAAGACGGGACAATACAGCCTGCTAAGTTATTTTATACATCATCCATCTAAAAGCATATCCACTTATTGGAACGCTATCCGCATCGCAACCCGTAACGGCTACATGGTAGGTGATGCAGGTATATGGTGCGACTACATCGACCTGCTCCGCTATTTCGGCAAGGACACGAACAGTCCGAAATACATTTGCCCTGCCGACTTGACAGCCGAACATGACCGCCTTGTACGGAAGAAAACGGAACGTATGGAGCGTGAACGGATTGAGAAGCAGAAACACAAGGCATTGGAAAATGAACAGCGTTTCCAAGAACTCAAAGGCAAGTTCTTCGGCATCGCCTTTACGGACGGTACAATCCAAGTACGGGTATTGGAAAGCGTATTGGAATTTTTGGAAGAGGGAACCGCCATGCACCATTGTGTCTATTCCAACGAATACTACCTTAAACCGAACTCCCTCATCTTATCGGCAACCATTGACGGCAAACGGATAGAAACGATAGAAGTGTCGCTTAAAACGCTGAAAGTCCTGCAAAGTCGTGGCGTTTGCAACGAGAATACCGAATACCACGACCGCATTATCGAACTTGTAAACAAGAACAGACGCCTTATCCGTAAACGGATGGCAGCATAACACATTTATATTATAGAATATGGAAACAACATACGAAACGATAATAGTAACATTCGATGAAAGCATCGAAAAACAGAACGGCATATTCGATACTCCGCAAACATGGGGAGCATCCACCCTCAAAGAATGGATAGACTGCTATGAAAGCACCCGTTTCACGCAGATTGGCGATAATTCGGCAGTAATCACTTCCGAATACAATATGCCGTTCGTTATGGAATGGTTGCAGCGAAATACACCGATAACGAAACAAAGGGAGGAATAAGCCATGTACACATTATTTATCGGCTTTCGGAAGATAGGCGTATTTCCGACCATTCGGGAAGCCAAGAAATTTGCAACAGAGAGTGAATTAACAGGAGTTTTTACCCTTTTGGGTGATAACTACCGAGATAGTTGGTATAAATTTTAATCAGTAAAGACATGAAATCATTGAACGAGAACGGAGTATCCACCTGCGTGGCAGGACAAGAAAACTATGTGTATTTCAACCTAATGCCCCGATTACGCAAGAAAAGCAGGTATTGCCAATACGATTACCGCCATGAAGAAGACGGTGAGTTATTCTCAACAGTTGCCCCTACATTGGAAATATGCAGGCAGCGCAGGGATGAATGGCTAAAAAACAAGGAGGGCAAGTAATGGTAGCAAAGACTATTTTAGAACAGCTTGGCGGCGGTAAGTTTATTGCCATGACGGGAAGCAGGGATTTTATAGATTTGGGAAACGGGTTAAGAATGAACCTTGCAAGGAACAAGACTTCCGCCAACCGGCTTGAAATCATTTTGGATAGAGAAACGGACACTTATACAATGAAGTTCTACCGTCAGACATTCAGCAAAAAGACATTTGAAGTTTCAAAAAAGGATATTGCGCTGCATGAAGGTGTCTATTGCGATATGCTGGAAGAAATGTTCACTTCGGTTACAGGACTGTACACAAGGCTATGACAGGACGGGCGGTGAAAACCGTCCGGCACTACTTTTGACAGTGAGCAGGCGGCTCAAAAGTAGCAAAAAGCCCTCGTTAAACCCTCTGATTTTCCAGAGGGTTATTTTTATGTCGGAGGCTGTAAACTATTTATTTGTGTTTTAAAATATTCTTCTCTAACAGCAATAACTAATGCCCCATGTTCTTTATTATAAATCAGGCATCCTGCATAGATATTTTCATCATTTTGAGGGACTAAGTCTTTTTTTGAATCGTTCGATAAGCCTAAACGAAATGGTTGAATAACATATGATAGTATGTCATTATGCCCCGATTTTTTCCATTCAAATAAATCCTTCAAATAACCTAATATCCCTAATGTGAATTCCGAATAGTCATTTTCGTCTATATTTACAAACAACTTATAATTATCAGGCAAACACTTACCATACTGATGATAAAATAACCCTTTGAAATTTTTTTTATGAAAATCTTCAATTGGAGTTTGATTGAAAGAAATTCCAGTTACTTTTCCCATTCTATTTACTGATAATCTTTGAAGATTACTTTCTTTTTCTAAAAAAGATTTGGTAGCTTTCTCTACAATAGTTTGGTTTTCCTTTCTTTTAGCAATTACTCCAATCATATTACGAAACTCCTTATCGGTAGGGCTATATTTACCATTACACTCTGAACAAGCAGGAACCGTTATTCTATTTACCTTATATTTTTCATCATATCCTACAAATAAGTTTCTTGCTGGAATATGTTCTTTAGTTATGTCCTTTGTTTCAAACTCTTTACCGCAATTATAACATACCTGTGTTTTGGTATGCCAGTTTTGAGAAGTAAATGATTTTATCTTATTTTTTTCTAATGAAGCTTTTGATTTATTCTTTAATCGTTTTTGAGGTCTGTTATTTCCATAAGAATGATTATTTATTTTTCCTCTTCTCGTTTTTATATCTCCTTTTCCCATAATTCCTTTTTTGTCTATAAAATTAGAGCAAAAAAAACACTCAGCAATATTTTTCCGAGTGTTTTTTAACAGGCTTATCAAGAAATAATTATTCGCCCTCTTTATCCGAATCATTCTGAAACGAAAAGCTCAAATCGTACCTTTTGCAGAGAGTATAAATATTGCAACTGAATATTTCACTAAAGAGTTTTCTAAAAAGAATGAAACAGAAAAAGACTATAATTATTTAATATCTTCAATGTTCACCGAAATTATCATTTCTGATTATGGATATGACGGTGTCATGTACACATCCGTACAAGCTGATGGACAATTGGGATTTAATGTTGCTATAAAGCCAGAAAGCGTTAATACAAAGATGAAACTTATCCTAATATATGAAACAAGCTTATACAAAAAAGGAGACAAAGCGATTATCGTAGGAAATAAAATAGGTTCAATTCAAAGCGATTCAACCATACTTCTTGAAACTAAAGAAGAGACCCCATTGGATAATATTTTAGAAGCACTTGAAATAGAAAGCATAAAGGAACTTACAGACTCTTGAAATAATTCCATCAATAGAATACATTAGTTTACTACGAATTTAGTATATATTCAAATTGTCAATATACAAAAAATCACCTCGCTCATAATAGTAGGACTTGTATCCAAAGTATTTCACTTTGTCCTCTTTTACAATAGTATTGTCATTTATGAGCCTGATATTCCAGTTACAATTACACGGTTGTATAATTGGATAACGCTTCAAATCAGATTCAATATTCCAAACCCATCGTGGAGGTCTGCATGTAGCCAAATACTCCTCAACATCCCATAATTCTAATCTGTAAGGAGTATCCAATATATCAGTACAAGGAGTTATAGGAATGAGTGTTTTATAAAATGTTAGTGAAGATTCGGAATATCCCCTATCAGGATACTGTATAAAACCTAATTTATCCCTCCAAAATGAAACAGATTCTTTCGGGCTGCAAAAGAGTTTAAGAGCAAATATTTCCTTTTCTTGAAAATATCTACTTAACATTTCTGCAAATATACTTCCTAATCCCAGCCCTCGTTGAGATGGTGCAATTACAAATATGTCAATATCGACATATCCATCATATTCAGACCACAACACTAAGCCAAGAGGTTTATCCTCAAAAGAGAATATAATAACTCTTTGCTCCTCAAATCCTTTTTCTATCAAGTTCCAGTTACAATAGAAGCCAAACTGCCTATTATTCAACAAATATTCCTCATAAATCCATTGTTTGACAATGCTCAATTCTTCTTGTGTAGGAACCTCATGTAAAGCATATTCTTTAGTCATCATGTGTTTTTATTTCAAATATAAGGATTTTCAGCCACTCACAGAGTTTAACACCACACAAATGGATGAAAATAAATTATTCTTCCCCCTTATCCGAATCATTCTAAAATGAAAAGCTCAAATCATACCTCTGCCCAAAACTATCCAACTTGATTACTTTGGACAGTAAGTTCAAAGCGGCTCAAAAATAATAAAAAGCCCAGAATAAACACCTCCGATGGAATTGTCATCGGAGATGTTTGTTCTTATTATCATTTGCTATCTAAAAATACGGCAGTAACTTTTCCATATCCGCATGCATCCGGCTCATTTTTTTTTCTATCGTTAGACTCTCAAAAATAATTTGTTTTGGCAGTAGCTTGTGACAGAAGTAACTCGAACTGAATGGTACTCTATTCTGATCATTGTATTGTACACGCTTGTCGAATAGTAGCAGTTCCAACCCTTTCTCCTTGAACAATCGGCAGGGAGCGGAGTCATTCAACCAGAAGTTAGACATTAGTAATGCGAACGGTTTTCCAAAACTCAGGCAACGTTCAAATATCCGCACCTTGTCTGTAAACGGAGGATTTGAAACGATTATATCCCATCTTTCCGGTTCATACTCGAAAAAATCTTGTCCTGTGTAAATATGGGAATGAACCACATTGAATTTATAATCTTTCAGTGCCAGCACAAATTCGCTGTGTCCCGTATCAAACGGACACCACACCTTTGCTTTTGGAGGCAGGTACTTAATAATCGGCAATACCGCATAATGAGGAGTGTATTTTTCGTCACTCTTGTTACTACCTAAATATTTTGAATAGTTCATCATCTTTGATTCTCCTTTTTTTCTTCTTTATCGCTATTATCTTGAAACGAGAAACTCAAATCGAACCTCTGCCCGAAGCTGTCCCATACCGTCACGTCGATGGCTTGCTGGTCTGTACTTTCCGACGTATAATACAACCGGAACGTTTCTTTTTTCAACGGGTAGAAATCATTGGGCGCAAACACCGTCCCGCCGTCCATCCGCAGGCTCCCACGTCCGTCGGGCTGAAAATAGGAAATGAAGAACTCCGTTTCCTTGTAGTTTCCCGACTTATGCAGTTGCAGGCGTATTTCTGCCGTTTCACCCGGCTTGATACGTTTCTGCACAGGCATGGTCGTTAGCGAAAAGTCGTATGCCTGTTGCACCTCTATCTTGTCATCGCAGGAGGTGAGGAACAATACGGTCAATACCACTGCTAATATAGCTATAATCTTTACTTTCATGGTTGTAATCAGTTTATGATGAATTTTATTCCCGCCCCGAAGGTCAGATGAAAATGTCCGATGGAACTGCCCAAACCGCCCGTTCCCTTGCATTAAGCACCAATACCACCTTATCCGAGAGGTACGTTTCCAATTCCAATGTTACCGCTCCGCCATAGATGAACGAATCCTTATTGCGGAGCGTTGCCCCGTCCGGCAGCAGCTTATCACCCCACCGGCTTGTTTCATATCCGGCAAGAGCCGAACCTCCTAAAGAAAGGAAAAACGTTTTGGAAGCATCCGAAAGGACTTTCAGATAGTAGCCGCCCTCCGCCGTAAACTGTGCTTTGGGTATCTGCAAATCCTTGTATTCATATTGTTTGTTCAGGTACTCCGCACCGAACACCCAGCGGTTCCCGTTCTTCGTATAGGTCGATAGCCCCACACCGAAATAGTAGTTTACAGGCTTCTGCACCCCGTCCACGAAACCGCCACGTAATTCCACACCACGCATACCCGGCAGGTAGCGTTGGGCGTTTGCCTGCCCCACAAGGGCAAGCAACGCTACAACTACAAATAGATACTTCTTCATCTTACTTCACTTTCAGTTCGTTAATCACCCTTGCACGCACGATGTCCTCGTTCTCAATCACAAAGGACTGATGGCGACCGCCGGATTTCTCGTGCAATTCCACAACCACCTGCTTGTCTTCGGGAATGGTGAACTTCTCCATCGTGAAGACGGTGCGCTCATCTTTATGCCCCGCTATACGGGTGGCATAATTATAGGCACGGAGCGGAAAAATTACTTGCTCCTGAATGGCAGTGCGTTTTGCCACTTTCTTATCCACGATTTTGAACGTGATAAAATCCACATCGAACGGCACGTTGGACGAGTTCTTAATCTGCGTGTGGAAATACAGCAACCCGTTGTGCGTGTACATCCCACGCAGCAGGTATTGGATGCCGAAAGATTTCGCCCCGATATGCTTGATTTCACGCTTGTTGTTCTTGTGGATGGACTTCATAATCAGATGCACCAACTTCGGGGATTCACTGCCCAGCTCCTGCAAATAGATGTCGAGGGCATTGTTCGGACGGTTCACCGTACTGCCGTCATGAATAAAATCCTTCATCTCGATGTTCAGTAATAATGGCTCATCGGCGTACTTCACATTAAACGTGTAGAACGAGCCGCTTTCGGTAATCACTGAGAAATTGGTTTCCGTGCGGAAATTCTTCACCGTCGCTTTCACACGGATCACGTTTTCCGCACCGTCGGCTTTGCCCGCAATCAGATTGGGAGAACCCAAATCCACATAACGGACTGCGGACGGGAAAATGACGTGTACCGTCTTGTCATACGTCACTTCCATGCCGTAAGGCGGAATCATACGGTCAAAAGTCAGCTTCTTGGTCAGTCCGTTATAATCGTCCCCCGACATTTCCTGCGGATAAGTGTCCACTTGGAAAGTAACAACTTCTTTTTCCGGCTGTTCTACATTTTGTGCGTTCGCACCCATTACGCCCAGCGTCAGGGCGATAGCTAAAAATACTCTTTTCATTTTACTTTGGATTTTAGTGGTGGCAATATTGCCCGGTTATTAAATTGGTTTATTGTTTCTTTTGATAAAGCATCAGATTATATCCCGCTTTGAGATGCACCTTTACCGTCCGCATCTTCTTGGCGATATATTGCGAGGTTCCCTGTATCGCCCCCTTTCCTAAATCGGTCAGCAGTTGGTCGCCCGCACTCTGTTGGTTTAGGTTGATGTTCGTCCCCAGATTACCGCCCAGATTGGCGGCTATCTCACGGATTGCGTCTATCTCCATCGAACCCGGAATGAAAATCCCTTCCTGCCCGTCGCCATCGACAACCGTCAGTTCCACCGGAATAATCATCCCCCTGTATTCCAGCGAAGTGATGGAGATGCCAAGCCTTTCGCCCTGTATCTTTCCCATTCCCGTAACGAGCGCATTTTGCGGGATGACCGTTTCTCCGGCACGCATCGGCTCCAATAACCGCAACCTTACCGCCTGCCCGTCCGTGATGGTCTGATTATCATGGATGCACGCACGTATGGTATTCTTTTCTGTTTGTACAGCCGTGCCGACTGCCGTATGGAACCCCATGTTCCTCTCTTTGGAATATTCGGCGACAAATGCCGAATCGCTCATCGGTTGCGATAATCCCGATACCACCCGTTCATGCACCTGCCCGACGATATTCACCTGCGCCTTGCCGTTCTTATATGCTTCGGTCGGCTTGCTTTCGGTAGCGGTGGTAACTGCCGGCTGTCCGGTAAACGGCTGTCCCTGATTCTGAGGCATGTACTTTGCCGCCAACTGATAGGACTTTTCCAGTAATGCCAACTGTTCGTCCGCCGTTTCCTTCTCCGTCTGCCGGTTGTACGCCATTTCCCGAAGCTCTTCCAATTCCTTGCGCATCTCTTCCTTTTCGGGATCTTCCTTCGGAGTTTCATAGAAATTGCCGAGCGTCCGGTTCATGTCCCGGTAGGCATTGGCGGAGGCATAGATGGTTTCTTTCGGGCGGGAACTGCCGCCACCACCGTAGGCACTTTTCGGTTCGACCTCCGGTTCATCGAATGTCGGCATTTCTTCCGCCTGCTCTTCCCCCGAACCGAACATCGAAGCCAAATCCTGCATCTGTTCCCGACGCTCATCCTGCTTGCGGTTGAACAAATCCTGCTCGTAAGCCGCCTGTTTGTCGCCCACCAGCGCATTGTCAGCCGGTGCGGGAACATCTGTATTGAAACCGGACTGTCCCTGCTCTTCCTCCTTTTCGGAAGGTGTGAATATCAGCCACATCACTATGGCGAAGATGATGAACATAAGCGGATAGACAATCAGCTTCTTCTGTTTCTGCCGCTGTTCTTCGGTCAGTTCCTTTTTGGGCTTGTCCGGCTCTTTGGGCGGCTTCACCTCGTTTTTACTCTCTTGAATCTGTTGCCTTGCGGCTTCATCCTCTTTGCGAGGCATAGAATAAGCGGGCTTATCCTCTGCTCTCGCTTCATTCGTCTGTTCCATTGTCGTAATCATTTATTAGGTTAATACTGTCTTTCCTTTGCAGTTCGAGCAGTTTGATATGCTCTATTTCGATGCGCTGCCCCTCGTTCTTTCCCATGTTGTAAATCCCCGAAACGAAGATGTACACTGAAGCGATACTGAAAAAGAGGAACATTGTCAGCAGCACTGCCAGCCGCTTTCCGGGTGTGATGCGCCCGCACAGGCGGCGGAGCTTTTCGTCCGCCCAATCCTGTATTTTTGTCATGCACCCGCCTATCATCGTTTCTGTACCTTGATGTCCCTGTTCTCGATAATCTCGAAGGCTTCGATGGTAAAGCCGTGCGGGTTGTTGTCCGAGCGGACGGAGTTCAGCAGGTTGCACCTTGTGACAAGGCTGCGCTCGGTAACATTGCTTTCACGGATAATCATTTGCCGGGCGTAAGTGTTTACCTTGTAAGGATAGGTGTCGAAATTGCACGACACGCTGTCCACCTGCAACACCTGATTCACGTTTCCCGAAATGATGCGGTTGTAATACCCCTTTTCGGCAAAGTCGGTGTAATAATTGAACGCGCTCCTGTCTGCCAATTGCAAGGCTCGTTTGATATTCCCCTCAATCGCGCTCTTGTCGGGCGAGAGGGTGAAGAACAGCTCATGAAAACGCTTCACGTGTTCCCTTGCCTCCACAGGACGGTTCTGCGACAAATCCTGCGAGAGGGCGAGCATCAACGATTTACCGCCGTCCAGCACGTAAATCTTCTGCCGCTGCGCTTCGGCAAACGAGTAGGCACTCCATACGGAGTAACCCGTGATTGCCAGGCAGACCACCAGAAAGACGATGCCGAACAGCCGTATCTGCCTGAAACTGCTCTCGATGTTTTTTAATGACTTAAATTCCATTGTTTTACTTTTTTATTGATTGTTTATTTTCTCCTGAACAGTCGTCCGGCGGCTCCCGCCACTTTCCTTGCCCCGTTCACAGCACCCCGTCCCATGCTTCCGGCAGCATTACTGGCAGCGTGTCCGGCACGTCCGGCGAGATTACCCGCCACCGCTCCGGCAGCGGCTCCCGTCATAGCACCCGCACGTCCGGCAATCTGGTTGATCGGACGGGCTGCACTGCCCATTCCTCCTGCCTGTATAATCCAGCCCGCCACCGTAGGAATCGTGAAGTAACCGAGTATCCCAATCACCATAAATACGATGTAAACGCCATTGGACGAGTCGATTGAAAAATCGGGATTGTTCTGCAACTCCTTGATGTCGTTTTCAAGCATCAACACCTGTATCTTCGCCAGTACGCTACTGAACAAGTCCGATACGGGCAGCCACAGGTATATCTGTATGTAGCGGCACATCCATTGTGAAAGCGTACTTTGAAACCCGTCCCAGACCGATATGGCAAAAGCTATCGGGCCGAGTATGGATAGCACTATCAGGAAGAACGTCCTGAGCGTGTCGATAAGCAGGGCAGCGGCAGCAAACAACAGCTCCAGTACCTCCCGCATAAAATCCCGCACATCCTTTCTGAAATTGTACATGCTTCTTTCGACGTACATGCCGCCCATCGTGGCGATGTCCTTTGCACTCCATCCGAGTTCGTCAATCTGCTTGTCGAACTCCTCGTTACTGACCAGATAGGCGGTTTCGGGATTGCGCATCATGGATTCATATTCCAGCTTGTCCTTCATCTCCCGGTACTTGTTCATATCCATTGTCTGGGTTTCCAGCATCCCGTGCGTTCCCTGTACAATGGGGCTCAATATGCTGTTAATCGTACCGAGCACAATCGTGGGGAAGAACATTATACAGATACCGATGGCGAACGGTCGGAGCATCGGGTACACGTCGATGGGTTCGGCTCTTGCGAGGGACTGCCATACACGGGAGGCGACGTAAATCAACGCTCCCAATCCGGCTATCCCTTTTGCCACCCCTGCCATGTTGGAGCAGAGGGGCATCATTTCCACATAGAGATTCTTCAATATCTCATGCAGGTTACTGAAATCGGCGGCTAACAACAGCATGGCTTACCAATATCTGTTGTTAGTGTCCCCGTACAGAGCCAGCACCCGGTTGGTGTCCCCCTTTTTCTTGGAGCGCAGGTAGCTCACCGCAATGTTCTTGTTGGTATAATACCCGACCAGATTGCGGTATTGCCTTACCGAGTTGTAGCATCTGTCCACCACGTCCATGCGCTCCTTGTCGCTGAGTGAAAGCGTGGTGATGTTCACCACCCCTTTCATTTCCTGAAGCACGTCGTTGCTCTCTTCCAGCAATTTGGTATAGCCGAAGGCGATGGCTCCGAGTTCCTCCACCGTATAATTCTCATCGCGCATCATCTTCTGAAAACTTACGACGTATGTGTCGGAAATCTCACCGATCATCAGGATGGTTTTCTGCACCTTGCGTGCATCCTTAACAAGATTATTTACAGATTTCAAAGCGTCGTAGTACTTTTTACCCTGCTCGTAAATCTTGACTGTTTCCTGAAAATTCTTTATCATGTTGGAAGCCGTCGAAGAGGTCTGTATAATCTGTTTGGTCGTGTTCACGATACCCTGCGCCAGATTGGTAGGGTCTGTCACTACCCATTGTGCGCTTGCCCTGCCTGCAAGGAGCAGGCACAGGCTGAAAAGCATGATTATTTTCGTTCTCATTACGTTACTTTATTAAATGGTTGTTACTATGGTCTTTCGCCTGCCCTCGTGTAGTCACCGTTCGGTGAAAAGGTCAGCACGTCGGTTTCCTCGTTGTAGGCGATGTCAATCCGGTAGCCCGTATTGATAAAGAGATTTCCACTTTCCTCCACAATCAGAAAGGTTTCCGGTTTCAACTTGCGGCTGACACCCGACTTCTTGAAAACGGTTATCTTGTACTGTTCGCCTTCTTTGAACACCAGCACGTCGGGCTTTCTGCCCACGCTTACCCAATTACCGCACAGCTTGTCCAAATTAGTTTCTTTTGCTTCCCCGCAGGCGGTCAGCAGCAGGGAAGACAAGGCAAGGGCATAGCCCGCCAGCTCAATAAGCCGGCTTTTTGAAATAAATGTCATGTCAATTGATTTTTAGGTTTTACTTCTTTTTTTATCGGCAAGTTGCTTGATTGCAGACTCGATACTGCCCAATTTGTCTGCAAGGGCGAGCACCTCCATCTTTTCGGTTTCCTCTGTCGTAAACGTCAGATACTCTTCCGCCGAAACTTCCGTCGCATAGACGGCGGATTGCGTCCCGCCCAATCCGATCCACACCTCTTTATAGAGCCTCGACGGATTGTTTGCCATGTTGATGGAGAGTATCTGCCCCCGTTCCTTGTCCGTCAGCCCCAACAAGTCCTGAATGGCATCGAACTTGTTCATGTACTTTCTCTGGTCTAACAGGATTTTACAGTCGGAATTGTTGATAATCGCCTCTTTCACGACGGGAGAGCTGATTATGTCGTCCACCTCTTGCGTCACGACGATGGCTTCGCCAAAGTATTTACGGACGGTTTTATAGAGATATTTCAGATACTCACTCATGCTTGTCGAAGAGAGGGCTTTCCACGCTTCCTCCACGATAAGTAGTTTGCGGATACCCTTTAACCGCCTCATTTTGTTGATAAAAGCCTCCATGATAATGATGGTGACAACCGGAAAAAGTTCACGATTCTCCTTAATCGCATCAATCTCGAATACGATAAACCGTTTGCCGAGCAGGTCGATGTTCTCACGGGAGTTCAGCAGGAAGTCGTACCGTCCGCCACTGTAATATTGCCGGAGAGTAGTCAGAAAATTGTCGATGTTAAAGTCATCCTTGCCGACCTTGATTGCCCGGCTTTCCAATTCGTGGCGGTAGTCGTCCCGCATAAACTCGTAGAACGTGTTGAAGTTGGGCGTGATGCTGCGGTCAGCCTTGATACGGTCGATGTACGCCGTTACCGCACTTCCCAACTCACCCGATTCCGTTTTGGTGATTTTGTCATCCTCGCTTTTCCAGAGAGTCAGGAGCAGTGTCTTGATGCTGTCCTTTTTCTCCACGTCATAGACAAAATCATCCGTGTAGAACGGGTTGAAGCTGATGGGCTTCTCTTCGGTGTACGTGAAATAAATCCCGTCGTCCCCTTTGGTCTTCTTGTTTATCATCTCGCAAAGCCCCTGATAGGAGTTACCCGTATCTACCAAAACCACGTGCGTGCCCTGCTCGTAGTATTGGCGGACAAGGTGGTTCATGAAAAAGGATTTTCCCGAACCGCTCGGCCCCAATACGAATTTGTTTCTGTTCGTGATGATTCCCTTTTTCATCGGCAGGTCGGAAATATCCAGATGCAGCGGCTTTCCCGTCAGCCTGTCCACCATCTTGATGCCGAAAGGTGACGGCGAGTTCCGGTAGTTCGTTTCTTGGGAGAAGAAACAGACCGCCTGCTCGATGAACGTGTAGAAACTTTCCTCTGCCGGAAAATCGGCGGCATTGCCGGGAATGGCAGCCCAGAAAAGCGTCGGCGTATCGACGGTGTTGTGGCGGGGCTTGCACTCCATTTGTGCCAACTGACTTCCTACCTCGTTCCTAATCCGTTTCAGTTCTTCACGGTCATCACTCCACGCCATCACGTTGCAATGGCAGCGTACCGAAGTCAGCCCGAAACTATGCGCCTCGTTCAGATACTCGTCGATCCACTCCTTGTTGATTTGGTTGGAACGGCTGTACCTCGAAAGCGAGTGCATATTCTTCGCCATCTTCTCGAATTTCTGCAAATTGGCGGCACTGTCGTCGATAAACACATATTGGTTATAAATATGGTTGCACGGCAGCAGCAGCCCGATGGGAGCCGCAAAGGACAAACGGCAGTCGCTCCGGTCGGTCGATAACTTCTCGTACCGGCTGTCGGTTGCCACTTCACCCGGCAGGTCTTCCACGTCCGAGAGGGTGTGCAGGCACAGGTAGTTGTCCCCGATTTTCATTTCGTCCGCTTTCAGGGTAATATCTTCCAGCGTGGTCGTGTCGGTCTGAGACAATGAAAAGTATTTCTCAATAATACCCGCTTCGGTATCCGTTCCGGTTATTTCCTCATCGGTGAGCTGCCGTAAACCGAGATAGCCGCTTTCGTTCAGGATGCTGGCGAACTGCCCGACGGATTCCAGAAACTTCGTTACCGCCTCCTTGTCCTTTATCTCCTTCGGGACGATGAAGCCCCGGCAAAGGGTGCTGAAATTGCTTTGGGTGCGGCTGCGCTCCTTTGTCGTTTTCGTCAGGAACAGGTAACAGTAATGGTTCAGATACGGACGTTCATTGAAATGACGCTCGAATGAACGGCTGAGAAAACTCATGTCTTCCCTGTCCGTGTCCGGCTTGTAGGTTTCACGGATGAAGATGTCCTGCTTGTGGACGATGCAGTAATCCGGCAGCACCTTCATCGCCTTTACCCATGTGGCGTGTATCGCCTCGTATTCCGCCGAAGTGACGGTATAGAGTTCGGGTAGTTCCACCCGGAAACCCACCGTGATGTCGGCATCCTTGCTGACGATGCAGCCATGTTCCACTGAAAGCAATGGAAATTTGCTCTCCAATGTACTCGCTTTTAATGTATTTCTCATTTCTTCCTCCTTTTCTTGAATAGCTTGGGGATTTTACGGCGGTTGATGATGTATTTGGGATGGCTGCTGCGGGCTTGCACTTTCATGAAGCCGTGTTCGCCGTATTTGGCGTTCAGGGCGAAGGTCTGCCACACCAGAACCGATGCGGCGACCAGCCCGAACCCAATGCAGAACCATTGGTTAATGCCAACCAGATACATGATTATAAAGAGGATAAAGACGACAAGCAGACCTCCTATAAATATAAATAGGTACTGCGCCTTTAACCCTTTGAACTCAACCGACTTTCCAATCCCCCTGTTGATTGGAAACTCTGACATAACGCTGATTATAAGAAGAATGAACGCAATATAGTGGCGGCTACAATCAGGAAGATACACGCACCGAACCACGAAGCGGCGGTTTTGGAGGTATCGGGATCGCCCGAAGAGAACTTGCCGTACACCTTGACTCCGCCAATCAAGCCCACAACGGCTCCAATCGCATAAATCAGCTTTGTCGCCGGGTCAAAATATGACGTTACCATATTGGTGGCTTCTGTGATACCCGCCATGCCGTTGCCTTGTGCCATTGCGGAGGATGCAGCCATCAAACAGGCTGCCGAGAAAAGAATCTGTTTCTTTGTCATAAATACTTTTTGAATTTGTGCTGCCGGGCAGAGTTGGATAGGCCCTGCTTCCGGGCAGCGGTTGATACTGTTTTTACTTTTTGGATTTTAGTGGCGGCACTCCGCTTATCCGTACTCTTTCTGTTTCATTGTCCGTTACTTTTTTAATCGTTACACAAAATCCCGGATGTCGAACCCGCTGATGTCCGCAGGCACTTCGGAAATATTTTGGGGACGGACTACATTCCCGACCGCCTTTCCCTCCCCAGAGATAGTCTTACCGGAAATTTCATCCATTAACCCCGTTATCTTTTTCGCCCGTTCAGGGTTACTCCCAATCATCTTGTTGAAAAGTTCGTTGCCTTCCATATCCGAAAATATCTGTCCGGCACGCCTGCGCTCTTCCGTAGTGGCTTCCGGGTTGTCGGCTATGTTCACCGCTTCGCCGATTTCCTCGAAGCTGGCTCCGGTGGCTAACCTTTTGGCGGGTATCCGCCCTTCCTCGTCACCCTCCGCGTATTCCACCGGAATATCATCCATGCGGATGTCGGAAAACGCTTCGTCCAGCTCATCGTCGGGTATCCGTGCCGCAGGTTCTTCGTCCTTTCCGTCGGCAAATGTAACGGCAATATCCGTAACATCCTCATCTTCAATCTCTGTGGCGGCTTGTGGCTCCGGGATGGTAGCTTGTGGCACTTTCGGCTGTATTTTGAACCGGCTCTTGCCGACAATATCATCCGCTGTTTCCGGCGGTTTTATGGGCGGTTTTTCCTCTGCCGGAGCATTGTTTCCTTGCCGCCTTCCAAACAGGATATAGTGTACCAGCCACGCGTTATAAAGCAGCAATAGGCATATCAAGATAGTTTCCATACTTAAAAAATTGAATCGTTACGTTCGTTATACAATGCGGTTATATCGTCTTGAAAAGTAGCGAAGTGATGTGCCAGCACATTGTCTATATAGCTGAACAAAGACACTTCATCCTTTGCGATAATCCTTACTATCCGTTGTATCCGCTCATGATAGACTTTTCGCACATAAACCGTTTTTCCGAAACGGGCGGATATTTCAGCTTCTTTGAAAAACAACTCCTGATAGTCCCCATCCTTCGTTTTCTGTTTCCGGCGGCGGGTTTCTTCAACGGATGGTTTGGGCGGCATCGGAATTTCCTCCTCTCCCGGCTTATCCTCTTCCCGTACCTCCGCCTGCTTTTCTACTGTTGGAGGTACGGGTTCATCCTGCCTGAAAGAGTTGATGATGAAATTCTCATCAATGGTATCTATCTTTAACTTTTTCGCCATAGTTTACTTCTTTATGATAGTCAGTATCTCATCCACAAGGGTGTCCAGATTACTGCCACGTACCAGTATCTTATCAGCAGGAAAAATGGTCGAGCGGAATACCTGCTTTCGTTCCGTTGCTGCTTCTTTGCGGAAACGCTTGCTGTCCGGCAGGAATGTCTTCATGACGGGAAGTGCCATTTCCGCGCATACCTTTTCATACATACCATACAATTCTGTCTTTTCTCGCCCGTCCACCATATTCCACAGCATATACAGCCCTTTGACATTAGTCTTACCCGTGCTTATCATGTGTTCATGGATGATGGAGGCAAAGCGGATGGAACTTTCCATGACGACACGGTCGGCGGCTATGGGGCAGAATATGTAGTCCATTGTGGCAATCGTATTGACAATGCTTGCGTTGTTGATGGTTCCCGGCAAGTCAAAGAATATAAAATCCAGAGGCTGTCCCGACTTGACAAGTTTCGCAGCATTGTCCGGCGCGTCTTCCGGTCTGCTGCTTATCACGGGATATGCCTTTTTTTGCAGGCGTTTGAACTGCTCGTAAGCCATAGCCTTGTAATGGTCATCCCCGGTTGCCGATGTCATGTCACGCTCCCGCATATCCTTGATGCTGTACTGTGGAAAATCACAATCCACCACTGCCACATTATATCCCTTGACATAATGGAGATAGCTTGCGGTAAGTACCGTCAGAGTCGTTTTGCCTGCTCCGCCTTTCTGCGTGGAGAAAGCTACATAAATTGGTTCATTCATTCTTTCATTCGTTTTAATGGTGATACAATCGTTTCTTTATTTCTTCAAACATTCATTATTCCGATGGTTCGTAAATCGTAATTTTCATCCGGCTGCCTGTTCCTACCTATCAACTGCCCAACGTTGTTACCAACCAAAGTTGGGTAATCGCATTTTTGGTTGAAATCAACCGCCGGATAATTAAACATACGGTAAAATTTACATTGCGAAATCGGATGCTTCTTTGCGTTGTCGGTTCGTACATTCATACATGAAACCGAACCTTCCGATATCGGTTCATTCCGATATTTATCCCGCTGTACGTTCAATTCTCCGGCAAATAAACGACGAATATTCTTCACTTGTATCGTTTTGCAAGGCGGTGGCAGCTTGTGGCTTCCGTATGGAACCTTGTGGCACTTTCAGTATTGAAAATCAGGTGGATAAAGGCTGTACTTTTGCGCCCAAGCGACAAGGCTTACTGCTCACGACCGAATGGCAACCGTGATAGGCTGACTGCAATCCGTCCCCCGACGGATTTTTCTATTCACAAGAATAGAGCAAGGTGTCTTTTGAGTAACTCAAAAGGCAGCGGGTAACCCGCCACACCTTGCCCTTGCAGGGAGCCGGGCTGTCCTCCGAAGTCGGACTGCCCCAAACTGCCGTAGGCGTTGAAGAGTGGCTTTTGTCGTGATACCACTAAAATCCACGTTAGATGAAAGAAAAGACAAAGAGAACGGGACGCATCCCGAAGTTGAACCCCAAGACGCACTGCGTGATGGTACGTTTTGATGACGAGGAACATGCCCGTTTCCTCACCATGTACGAGCAGTCGGGCGAGTACGCGAAAGCGGTTTTTATCAAAGCCCGTGTGTTCGGGGAGGAATTTAAGGTCATTAAAGTAGATAATTCCTTTCCCGAATACTACGCCAGACTCTCCGACCTGAACGCCCAATTCCGCAGGATCGGAGTGAATTACAACCAAGTTGTAAGGGAACTTAAGAGCCGTTTTTCCGAGAAAAAAGCGATGGCGTTACTCTACAAGCTGGAAGAAACCACCCGCCAGCTTGTAGCGGTGAGCCGTGAAATTATAGCATTGACACAGAAATTCGAGCAGGAATGGTTGCGAACATCAATGTAGGAAACTCCCTGTACGGTGCGTTGGCATACAACGGGCAGAAGGTGAACGAGGGCGAAGGCAAGCTGCTTGCCTCCAACAAAATCCTTGATAACGGTACGGGAACGGTGGACATTGCCCGTGCCACAGCAGATTTTGAAAGGTATCTTCCTGCCCGTATGCGTACCGAGAAACCGGTTATCCACATCTCACTGAACCCGCATCCCGACGATAAGCTGACCGATATGGAGCTTGCCGACATCGCACGGGAATACATGGATAAAATCGGTTATGGCAATCAGCCCTATATCGTATTTAAGCACGAGGACATCGACCGCCACCACCTGCATATCGTTTCCATACGTGTGGGTGAGGACGGTAAGCGGCTCAACAACGACTACATCCACCGCCGAAGCAAACGGGCTACCAATGCACTGGAAAAGAAGTATGGATTGCATCCGTCTGGAAACAGCAAACAGCGGTTGGAACAAGGGGCACTCCGCAAAGTGAACGTATCTGAGGGGAATGTGAAACGCCAAGTCGGAAACGTACTGAAAGCCCTCTCGGAAACCTACCGCTACCAATCGCTCGGTGAATACCGTGCCTTGCTGTCCCTCTACAATATCACCGTAGAAGAAGCACGGGGCGAGGTACACGGCAGGGAATACAGGGGATTTGTCTATTCGGCGACCGATGATGCGGGAAACAAGACCGGAAATCCGCTGAAAGCCTCCCGCTTCGGAAAGTATGCCGGATATGAAGCCTTTGATAACCGCTGTGCCGCCTCCCGAACCGAAATAAAGGAAAAGGAGCTTGCAGGGCAGACAAAGGCTACCATTCTCGCCACCCTCCGACAAGCATCAGGCAAGAATGAACTTATACGAGTGTTGGAATCCAAAGGGATAGATACCGTATTTCGGGAAACCGATACGGGCAGGATTTACGGTGCGACCTTCATCGACCACAACACCGGTTGCGTGTTGAACGGGTCACGCATGGGCAAGGAACTCTCCGCAAATGCCTTGCAGGAATGGGTGGTTGCATCAAGCAGCCCTATACCGACGGGAATAGGAACTACTGCACCACAACAGCATACCGGAGAACGTGAACCGTTTGTGCCGTTCACGAAACAAGTCCATGAACCCGGCGAGGATTCTGTGACGGGGGGAATGTTCGACCTGTCCATCGTACCCGGTACTGATCCGGAGGAAGAAGCGTTCCGCCGGAAGATGCAGCGGAAGAAGAAAAAGAGAAAAGGCAGGGGTATTTAATTGTAGAATTTTAAACTAAAATCAGTATGTCACAACAAGAAGACGATTTGAGGGCATTGGCGAAAATCATGGATTTTCTGCGTGCCGTGAGTATATTATTTGTGGTAATCAATATCTATTGGTATTGTTACGAGGCTATCCGCTTATGGGGAGTAAATATTGGGGTAGTTGATAAAATCCTGATGAACTTCCACCGCACGGCGGGGTTGTTCGGCTCTATCATTTACACCAAGCTGTTCACCGTCCTGTTGCTCGGACTGTCCTGTTTGGGTACGTCGGGCGTGAAGGAGGAAAAAATCACATGGACGAAAATCCGGACGTTCATGGGCGTGGGTTTCGTGTTTTTCTTTCTGAACTGGTGGATATTGTCGCTGCCATTGGGCATAGAGGCGAATACCGCCATCTATATTTTCACGATGGTGGTCGGCTATATCTGCCTCCTGATGTCGGGGCTGTACATAAGCCGCCTGTTGAAGAACAACCTCATGGACGACGTGTTCAACACGGAAAACGAATCCTTCCAGCAGGAAACAAGGCTCATTGAGAACGAGTATTCCGTGAATTTGCCGACACGCTTCTATTACAAGAAGAAATGGAACGACGGCTGGATTAACGTTGTAAACGTTTTTCGTGCGTCCATCGTGTTAGGAACTCCGGGCAGCGGGAAGTCATACGCCGTGGTAAACAACTATATCAAACAGCAGATTGAAAAGGGATTCAGTCAATATATTTACGACTTCAAGTTTCCCGACCTATCCACAATTGCCTACAACCATCTGATTAACAATCAGGACGGCTATACGGTAAAGCCGAAATTCTATGTCATCAACTTTGACGATCCCCGTCGTTCGCACCGCTGCAATCCCATTCATCCGGATTTCATGGAGGATATTACAGACGCTTACGAATCAGCGTACACCATCATGCTCAACCTCAATAAATCATGGGTGCAGAAGCAGGGCGACTTCTTTGTGGAATCACCGATTATCCTGTTCGCCGCCATCATCTGGTACTTGCGGATTTATCAGGGCGGTAAATACTGCACGTTTCCCCATGCCATCGAACTGTTGAACCGCCGGTATGAAGATATTTTCCCTATTCTGACCTCATACCCGGAACTCGAAAATTACCTTTCACCCTTTATGGATGCATGGCTCGGTGGAGCGGCTGAGCAGTTGCAGGGGCAGATTGCATCCGCCAAAATCCCGCTTTCCAGAATGATTTCACCGCAACTCTATTGGGTGATGTCGGATAGTGAGTTTACATTGGACATCAATAATCCGCAGGAGCCTAAAATCCTCTGTGTGGGAAACAACCCCGACCGCCAGAACATATACGGTGCGGCTTTGGGCTTGTATAATTCCCGCATCGTAAAGCTCATCAATAAGAAAGGAATGCTGAAAAGTTCGGTCATCATCGACGAACTGCCCACCATCTATTTCAAAGGATTGGATAACCTCATCGCAACGGCACGCTCCAACAAGGTTGCCGTTTGTCTGGGCTTTCAGGATTTCAGCCAGTTAGTGCGCGACTATGGGGATAAGGAGGCGAAGGTCGTGATGAATACTGTAGGTAACATATTCAGCGGGCAGGTAGTGGGTGAAACTGCCAAGACGTTAAGTGAACGCTTTGGCAAGGTATTGCAGAAACGGCAGAGTATCACCATCAACCGCAACGACAAGTCCACCTCCATCAATACGCAGATGGATTCACTTATCCCGCCAAGCAAGATTTCCAGTTTGACGCAGGGTATGTTTGTCGGCTCCGTATCGGATAACTTCACCGAACGTATCGAGCAAAAAATCTTCCATGCCGAAATTGTGGTGGATGCTGATAAGGTGAAGAGGGAGGAAGCCGCTTACAAGAAAATTCCCATCATTACCGACTTCACCGATGAAAACGGAAACGACCGGATGAAGGAGCAGATACAGGAGAACTACAACCGCATCAAAGCGGAAGTGAAGCAAATCGTTTCGGATGAGTTGCAGCGCATAGCCGACGATCCGGAACTCTCGCACCTGTTGCAGCAGAAAGGATAATTCCATTCCCTATATATAATAATGTATAGAAACAACAACGGCAGTAACTTCAAAAATTACTGCCGTTGTTGCTGTATGGATATTATTTCCGCTTCCGTTCTTTCTCATCATCCTGCTCCATCCGTTTGTTCAGCCGTTCCCGCATCTTGTCTAAAAAATACGTGCGGCTTTCGTTTTTGCGCCGTTTCATATCCGTATAGGTACTGTAACAATCACGGATGTCGATGTTCAGGAGAGTACCCACAAAGGCGGCTAACTCATGTATCGGGGTTTCCCCGTTGTTGATACTGCCCATTTCACTAAGTCCGTACACCATTTCCACCAATTCAATGGCACTCCCCGTCCATTGATAGGAGCCTTTAACCTTCAATAGTTCAGCACACATATCTTCATTACCATTTTGCAGGTAAGTACGTTTCACTGATAAGAAGGCGTACAACATCTCCATTGCCATGATACGGGCGACAAGATGGTCATATCCCGTTGAGAACTCCAAGTCATCGTTGAATTGGCAAACATCCACATCAATCGCGTTCCCTTGCCTTCCACGCAGGAAATAGTAGTTGTCCATATAGGTAGCCCCACTGCGGTAGTATTGGAAAAACGCCACATGGCGGTCGAAAAACATCTTTTGTTCCTCCTGTTGTTTTTCGTAGTAATCATCCAGTTCCTTTTCATCCAAAGGGCGTTGGCTCTCAATACGCAGGATATGGTGAAAATAAAACAAGGGTCCCAGAATCCTCGGTTTATACTGCTTGAAAAAGGCGATTTCGTCAGTGTCATTCCCAAAAGGTTGGGTTTGAACAAATCCTTTCAATTCGGTCAGCTTTTCTTTCAGGAAAATAAGCATTGTTTTACAATCCCTGATAATATGATTCCCGTTCAGGTCGATGGCAGCTATCCGGTTATCCATTTCCCGTATCATTTCTTCACATTTTATTTGCATTAAACATTCTCTTTGATTTCAGTCGCAAAGTTACGAATATCAATGCGATAGCTTATCATGTAAATTTGTCATATACTAACAGAAAATGACCATGGATGTCTCATTTCGTAGAAGTGTTGTTCTCTTTTCGCAAATTACCCGGGGTATCACCCAGATATTGCTTACAGAAACTGTTGAAATGTTGCGCAGAAGAGAAATTGAACTCGTCGATAATGTCCGAAAGAGAGATATAAGACATTGACAAGCGATATTTAATATGTTCTGCCCGCTTTTGAATCAACCATTGATAAACGGAAGTTCCAAACTCGTTCTTAAATATCCGGCGAAAAGTATGCACCCCGTAGCCGCACAGCTCCGCCAACTCTGCCGTATTGTTGGCTTTGCGGTAGTGTGTTGTCACAAGACTTCGAAACGGCACTTGCTCACCGGTCATCGGGTGAAAGAACGAACGCAACTCTTCCGCACCGTAATAGCGCGTGAATCCCCATATCAGTTCTTTGTGTTTTATATACCACAATTCGGAATCATACGTTTCATCCGTAATATAGGAAATAATTCCGTTCATCAAGATTTGTAAGGACTCTGGAACAATCAGCTTGCAACAATAGATTTTGGATTGAATGTACCGATGAGAATAGAGGTAGTTAAGAATACATTTTTCACTCTGACAGATTGTATTGTTGAACTTATGCACCAAGACCGTAATATCACTCAGGGCTATGCCACTACATTCACTTTGGCGGGAAATAAACATAATTTCTCCCGCAGAAAGTATTTCATTATAGAAAAAGCTACTCAATATTCTGGCATGCCCACTTTGACAATAAATAAGATAATTAATGTTCGAATCGTCATTATGGGCTGTAGTTCCTTGTACAAAAGTTTTCAGTTCAAAATGGCAATCTGTAGGATTTTCATCACACAAATTATATTTCTGGTTACACTTCATATTCATATATGAATTTATTCATTGCCAACATTTAATCCTCATTGAATATAACATCATCGCGTTTCCGGGAAAAATGAGACCAACCGAAAAATAAAAATTCGGTCAGTCTCTTGTCCATTTCTCAGTTGAGTGATATTCCTTTTTCCAAATAAACCATATATAGTCTTTCACTATATAATTGGGAACTGTTTATATCATTTTACTGTGGTACTGTTTAACTTCTATGAAATAAATTTATGTATAAATATCTCGTTTTTAGCTATTTAACATATTCATCTTTAGTCATTATAATTACCTGCTTTGTTGGAACCGCATCTTTTTTTATACCAGATGAGTCACGAGTAGTTATAATATAACTACCTGATTTGCATTCGGTTGTAGTCGCTTCCAAATTCTTCGGTTCTGTATGCGTAACCGATGCCGTAGAAACAATTACAGTACCACTTTTCTCTTTCTTCCCTTTTTCCTCTTCCATGGCAGTCATCTTCAAATTCTCCGTTTCCACTTCCTTTATTGACATCGTAGGTTTTGTCAGTGATATACCATCCGGTAAAGCAAAATTCATCGTAATTTTGTAATCCGTATCAAATTTCTGCCTGTCTTTTTCTGAAAGCTCCAATACAGGCATCCTTTTCAGAGTCCCAAGTACTTCCTTATCTATATCGGGATGAAGTCCTTTCGTTATCCGACTATTGGCTACCGCACCTTTTGAGGTCACAGTAAAATCGATTGTCACATCCCCTTCTATCTTTTCTTCGATCGCTTTTGAGGAATAGTTAATATTCTTCTTCAGAAAAGCAAACATAGCCTGCATACCGGTTGGAGAACCAAGAGTACTACAAGCCTGTGAATCGAAAGCTGCTTGAGAAATAATAACCATATTATCCTCTTTACCTATAGTTTTCGATACTCCAATCTCTTTTTTATTATCAGAGCTTTGTGCCTTGACAGATGTAGTAGTTCCACAAATTAATGTAAGAGTTGAGAATAGTAATAATACTAATCCGCTCATTTCTGATTTCTTCTTTTTCATTTTGTCATTTTTTTAATGTAATTATTCAAATATATAAACTCAATGCTGCACAGCCAATGGAGATAAGTTATGTTTGCAAACACAGTTTGCCCATTAAAACAGGTAGATAAGAATCACTTACCGGAATAAGTGTATTGGTACTCCCAATCCGGATTCTTTTCCGTTCAATATATTCAATATGAGATAGTGAAACAATATAGGAACGATGCACACGGCAAAAATCGTTTTCTCCAAGACACTCTTCAAAACTTTTCAGACTATTCTGCGAGAGTAGAGGCTTATTATTTGTACGATGTACTCTTACATAATCACCATACCCTTCCACATATAGAATTTCATCCGGGTGTAAACGAATAATCCGGTTTCCTTCACGAAGGAAAATGGGCTTACCAGCTCGTTTTGCATACAATTGCTCATTGACTTTGGTTAAAACTCTCTCTATTTTCTCCAGATGATCCATTAGCATATCAAGCGTAGCAACATCCCCGTCGAAAGTGATACATTTAAGCATACTATTCCTTTTATTGTTGTTTATATCTACTACAAATTAAAGGGAAATACCTGCTAACTAAAGTTAAACACCGATGAATAGGAATTATTCGCAAGTGAGGAAGGTAATAAGAGGAGGTGAACGAACTTACTTAACCCTCCTCCTCTTGCATAAGCCATTTTTTAAATACAGGCGTTTTTACTTTACTTATAATGATACGTTCCGGGATGGGCAAAAGCAAATTCACTGAAAGCCTGTTACCCAGCCAGATATCTACGTCCTTAATCGCTTTGCGGGAGATGATAAATTGACGATTGGCACGGAAGAAAAGCCAATTATCCAACTGTTCACCAAGCATATCCAGTGTACGGTCTACCGGATGTTTTTTACCGTCAAGAGTATAGGCTATTACCTTCTCTTTAGCAGTATAAAAGTAAAAAATGTCTTCTACCGGAAGCGGATAAAACTTATCGGCAAGCATTATCAGCAACTTCTTCACATCGTTTCGGTTTCGAATAGCGGCATTCGTTCGCCGGATATGTTCTTCCCGCTCTATCGGGTTAAAGAGCATGAACTTATTCAAAGCATGTTCCAAAGAAGCAAGTGTTATCGGTTTAAGCAAATAATCGATGCTGCATACTTGAAAGGCCTGTAAAGCATATTCATCATAAGCAGTAGTAAACACGACAGGGGCTTCAATATTTACCTGCTCAAAAATTTTAAATGCCAATCCGTCTGCCAGATGAATATCCATGAAAATAATATCCGGTTGTCCGGAAGACCGGAACCATGCCACACTATCCTCAATAGTTTCCAGTTCAGCAATCACTTCGATATCGACCATTGAATTCTGTTGCAGAATAGCTTTCAAACTACTTACCGCTGCTGTCTCGTCTTCTATAATAATTGCTTTCATGTTATTGCTATTATTTCTCATTCCACTTCATTCAATAAAGGAAGAAATACCTCAAAACAACCGTTGGCATTTGCTATTTGTATATTTCTGCCTGTCAACATCCGGTAACGTTCCCGGAGATTTTTTAGCCCTATCCCGTGTCCAACAGGCTCTTCCATCTTCGGTCGGATAGAATTTAATATCACCAGCCAATTGTCGGATTTAGTATAAATCTGAATCTGCAAAGGATGCCGTTTACTGATGACATTGTGTTTAACTGCATTCTCAATCAGAGGAAGCAGGCTAAGAATAGGCAGCTTTTTTCTCAAATAAGTTTCCTCCACTTGAATAGAGAAGAATAATTTATGTTCGTATCTTACCCCCAACAAGTAAGTATAAGCCTTAACAAATTGCAGTTCCTCATCAAGAGAAACCAATGTCTTATGATTACTCTGTAAAATATATCGGAATACATTCGATAATCCCTCCAGATATTCAAGTGTCTTCTCCTGTTCTCCCGCCCGAATCAAAGAATTAAGCCCATTCAGGGAATTGAAAAAGAAATGAGGGTTAATCTGTCCCATTAGTGCATTGTAAGAGCTTTGCAGTTGTTTGACTTTTATTTTTTCATATTCCAGCTTCATTTCCTGTTTTTTATCAAAAAGATGAAGAAGAAGCATCGTTAGCAAAACTGTCAGCAAGATGAAAATATGTTCTATTATTAACGGGTATGAATTGGATGTTACCGTCATTGCTCCTATTACACCTCTATGAACTCTGTCAGGGGAAGTATTTGCAAGCGTATCCTTTTTTTCGATTGCAGGAGTTGTGCTGGTCCAAACCCTTGACAGACTGACTGCTTGCTCTGTTACACAAAAAGAATCTGAATGGATTTGTGTCATAACACTTTTACGTATAAAAGGAAATGCCTTGTACAATCCGCAAGCAACAAGCAGACAAATTCCGGTTGCCAAACCTAATGTCTTCACTTCTTTATGGAATCTCCTGATTCCTAATCGATATATCCATCTGCAAAGAATGAATAGCACAAAAGAAAAGAAGAAAAGCCATAATAGAGGAAACCACAATTCGATTTTTCCCTGTTTAAGGGCAACATCACCGGCCGGTGAGTTTGTTATCAGCTCATAATGTTGCATTATCAATGCAAAATTAGCAAAGAGGGAAAGAATCACCGAGATTGTGAATCCGATCAATAATTCATTTTTTGTTGTTCGTAACATTGTTACCTATTGTTTTAATGATTCCACAAAGATAATTCATCTCTCTCCTCAACTTTAAATCAACCGATGAAACGGATAAAATAGGTGGTGAATCGCCCTTGCACTTTATAGAGAAAATGGAAAGATACTCATAATACTGCATTCTTTATGCAAATAAGTACATCAGCATAATAAACTTATACTATCTGTCATTCTGAATGTAGTGAAGTAATTAAAAAATACCATCAATAAATGATTTTACAAGCATCTGTATATCAGGCCGTTGCCATAATCGGCACTTTGATCGTGTTAAAGTTGAACTTTGACCATCTCGAAGTTCAACTTCGACCTCCTCGAAGTAGCACCTTGACGCGGTCAAAGTATAGCTCCGACTTTCGAAGGGTTTAATTGTCCGTTCTTTAATACATATACGACGGATTGTTTTTAGTCTCTATTCGACTTTCCTTCGGAAAAATATTTCATAAAGAGTCAAAGTGATAGTAGCACCCATAATATCTCTATCCAAAACTCCTTTTTTTAGACGCATCCGGTCATAAAATACACCGACATTGATTTTCCCTTTAAAAACCGGTAGTCCCAAACCGGCATTGATTCGCATGGAAAGTCCTGAATTACCGTTAATCTCCATATAAGAAGTTGCCAGATTTACTCCTGCCTTATAGGATACCCGTTTCCAGAAATTATCACTTGGGAAACCATTAGGAAAATAACAAATGCCAATGTTACATTTGCTTACATCTTGAAATCTAATACGGCTGTCTACTGATGACAAGGAACTGTATTGTTGAAAAGTATAGTCCAGTGCGCACTCCCATTTCTTATACTTCAAAGATGTTCCTATACCGAAATATTGAGGTAAACTCTGTTTTTGCGGCTTTTGTTTCTTGTCGGTAGTTGCATTGCCATTTGATAAGGATTGCTCATTATAGATATCCAATTTCTGGCGATACCCATAAACAGCCCCTATAGCATAGGATAAATCATGATTTATCGAGCGATGATACTGAATACCCAAATTAGCGTAAAATGACCGTGCGTGCATTTTTTTATCAACGGTCAAGCTGCCCTGTCGTTCTGTCTGAACAATATCTCCGAACAAATAACAAAGATTCAGTCCCAATGACCAATGTTGAGACAGAAGGTAGGCATTGGATAAACTAACCTTCGAAACCCCTCCGCTTCCTGTGAATGTACTGGTGTAATTTTCATGCGGATTTCCCTCTATCGGTTGGATAGACTGAAAATAATACCCCACAGAACTATAAGGAGTCAGACTTGCAGCCATATACCATCGGGGGATGATACGTCCCCCAAATACTAACCCGGAGAAACTACCCGTAAAAGCCTTATTGGACTTATTTCCGGAAGTATAGAATTCATTCTTGACAAATGTAGAAAGATCGGTCAACAGGCGTTTATTGTCCAATGCGGTTAATCCTGCGGGATTCTCTATGTTTATCAGCATATTATTTCTCATTCCGTAAGCAACACCTCCCATCCCGGCATTTTGACCATACAACCCCGATTCCAGTTCTCCAATACCAAACATGGAATAAGGTGAAGAGGTCATAACATTTTGCGCTTGTGTTTTAAGTGTTATCAATAAAAGGAAGGATATATAATTAATAGCTTTCATATATTTTATAATTTAGTTGGAGAGTAATTGGAAATTGTCCGTTTGAATCACTAAAAGTCATATTTTTTAATGTCTTGGTATAATCATCACTATTGAAAACCAACTGGAGATTATGTTTATTTTTTCCCGCAGCACCTAACTCTTTTTGCATGAATTGACTGACATCAAAATAGTAGTATGTGTTTCCGAAGAAAAGGTCGTCTTTTATCAACTTACCCGATTGTTCCTCATCTCCCAAATAATCTTTCACTGCATCGGTAACAACATTGTTCTCGTCTGCTATATACAAAAAGATGCTGTCCGGTAATACATTATAATCCGAATATGTTCCGACTTCAGGATATATTTTTAAGATCGCCTGCTCAATATGTACATATTCACCTTGTTCCATAATATTATTAAGATAAGGAAATTCAAGACGAGTATACCATCCGATGCCGGAGAATAGAATTCCTTTGTTTCCTAATTTGGTAGAAGGTATCTCTAAATCTGTCCAAGGGTAAGGCTCCATAGGAGTGTTTTTCCTGTCATGTTTCAATTTATTAAACTGCGTCTCTTTATTGGGTGAGAATACTATTTTCTGATGATTTTCATACGCACTTTCTATATGATAATATAATATCATAGCAGATAGTGAATCTTTTACCTGAAAACCTAATAGCGAATGACATTGCTGTTCATCGGGCACTATGACTAAACCTTTAAAGTAATCCTCAAAATGATTCTCTGCAACTACTTCATCATGGTTATGAAAACGATTAAGTAAATCTTTCCCCAAATTGTCCGGCAGTCGTATCTCTATCTTTTCAGATGTGTTAGGCCTTGGCAAAAAGGAGTAAACCGCCAACGGATCAGGATCATAAGCAAATGATGAATTATTATATAAATATCCATTCTCATTCAACACAATCTTCTCAGTGAGTAAGTGAATTGCGTATTTTTGTTGTAAAGTGGTATCACCGACAAAGGTCTTGTTACAGGAAAGTACCAACATCAAAGAGTCAAACTGTACTGTTTCATTCGATTCTGTAGAATAGGATGGACGTAAATAAGGAATGTAGCCGGTAGCAGAAACATTTCCCCATACCGGATGAGTATATTTCCCGGCTAAGACAACATGTTTACCTGAGGTTTCCAAAGAATCAATCAAAACAGCAGTTGTGATAATGGTACTCGTATCCATACTAATATTACGAAGTTCAGAATTAACCCATTTATCCCCAAAAGTATTCTTATCATTATAACATGATAATAAGACTGATGATAGTAGGGCAAGACAAACGAAAAATAACGGTTTATACATATTATGTTTTTTGACGGCGAAAGACGGCATAAGCTCCGAAATGCACAATTTTAATCCGCTAATCAACCTATATATTCCTGTAACATGGCTTTTGAGGGGGTAAGACGTAGATTGAACAAAGCAAATTCGTTTTATGGATTGATATTCAACATCTACGGAGCAATTTCCACCACTTGCCGATTAAATTTGCCGGACACGTCAAAGCCATGTTCTTTTGCATCTCGTAAACAATAAATATAAAATAATGAAACATCAAAAAATCTTAGTATTTCTGCTAACAATGCTTCCCGTTATCATAACCTCTTGCAGTAATGACGACGAAGACGAGGTTCTAATGGGAAAATGGCATCGTGTATCTGATTTTGACGGACTGGCACGTAGCGAAGCAACTTCATTTACTATTGGCAATAAAGGATACTTGACTGGTGGTTATGATGCAAGAAAGCATCTGAATGATCTTTGGGAATATGATATGGAACAAGACTCTTGGACACAAAAAGCTACTTTCCCCGGCCCTCCGCGCAGTGCTGCCGTTGCATTTTCTGTTAATGAGAGAGGATACTTTGGAACTGGATTTGATGGTAAAGAGTATTATAAAGATTTCTGGGAATATGATCCGGAAGCGAATAAATGGACACAGAAAACTGATTTTCCGGGAAGTGCACGCAATGATGCTACAGCATTTGGATTATCAGACAAGGGATATATAGGTAGCGGCTATGATGGCAACTATCTGAAAGATTTCTATGTTTACGATCCACAAAATAGTAAATGGGAACAGATTGTCAGTTTGGGAGGTAGCAAACGCCGAGGAGCCACTAGCTTTGTAATTGATAATATTGCTTATGTATGTACAGGATATAATAATGGAGAATACGTTAAAGATTTCTGGAAATACGATCCTACTCAACAACGTTGGATTCAACTCCGTGATATTACCGATACGTCAGATGACTCTTATGACAATAAGTATAATAGTATCGTACGTGTCTATGGAGTTTCTTTTGTTATTGATGGACAGGCTTACTTGACATGCGGTGGAACCCCTGATTTACGTACTAATTCATGGAGATATACTCCAGCCATTGACATGTGGGAAGAAGTTGCAAAATTTAAAGGTGCTCCACGCACAGCAACAGCTTCTTTTTCGAGTGGAAGCAAAGGTTTTGTTGTAACAGGTAAAAGCAGCACTTTCCGTTTCGATGATATTTGGGAACTTCGACCATACGAATATGATGATGACGAATATTAAAACCGGAAAAGGCATACTCTGGGTTAGTTTACTGTTGTTGCTAATCATCATTCTTCTTCATCACTCAATTATCACAATTGAGGATGAAGAAGAGCCAAAAGCTGAATTGGAAATATTTCAATCAGAAGATGGCTGGGGATATCGGATTGTTATGAGACAAAAAGTATTGATATACCAGCCCACTATTCCTGCTATTGATACAATAATGCCATTTCCTGATGAAGTGAGCACACGAGAAGTGGGTCTATTAGTCCTAAAACGGTTCAATGCTCACCGTAATTTCTCCGTATCAAAAAAAGAAGTTGTCCAACGACTACCTTGTCACTACAATTTTATAGACAAATAATGCTTTTGTCGTATATTGCCACATAAATTTAGGAAAACAGTAGAAATTTAAATATTTAAGTTTGTTTTTTCAATGATAAAGTTCCAATAAACTAAGATATGGATAAACTCGAATGGGCTGATAAACTAAAGCTGTTTTTACATATGTCTTCACTTATAAATATAGAAGAACTTAGAGCGTATAGGAAAACGGTAGGACAAAATACGGAAAACATTATTCGCAAATTGAGTAATGGAGAAATGAAACGTAAGGTTTATAAAGAAAACCTTCAACGGATTTTAATTATAATAATTTATTGACCGAAATGTATATTCCAATCGAAAAAACATGAAAGAACAACTGATTGCATACCTAAAAGAAAAAGTTCTTGGTAAAACTTTAAGAACGGATGATGTGACCTATCTTCTTGACGAAGGAAAGTTGAAAGATGTCTATTCCGACCAAATGATGTTCTCTGATTTACAGTTTACAGAAAATGGCGTGTATTTCAATATGACAACCATAGCGAAAGAAAAAGTCTATTATCTGGACGAAAAAGGAGAGCATTTGGGAATCAAGAAAGATTATACAGGAACAAGTGTATTTCGGTATGAGCTGGCTAAGCGAAAAAGCACTAATAAGCTTACCGGATACATGCGCCTGATTTCAACAACAACTGTCGCTCCCGAAATGGAGGCTGTCGTACAAGGCATTTACGATGTCCGACTGGAAAATGATGAGTTGAAATGGAAAGAGCAGCAACTTCTTTACAGAGATATGCCTTCAACAGAAGGAAATTTCCGTCCTGTTGCCTTTGATGCAGAAGCCCGATTCTATATGGAAGAAGGAAAATTACGATTCGAGTATATCCCATTTTATTATGATGTTGTCCCGGAATCAATGGAACGGCAACTGTCGGCAGACAAACTTCCATTTTTCGTGTCTAAAGAAGTGTAGATAATAAAAACTTAATAAGCAGCACCATGAAAGAATTACCTGAAAATCAGACATTAGCAAAACAGATAAATGAAACCCTGAAAGGTAGAGTTATCACAGAAGTATTCAATGCTACGAAGTATCATAAGAATACGTTCTATTATGGCGACCCTCTCACATACAGCAAACTACTCACAGGGAGACAAATCAAATCTTCAGAAAGTTTGGGCATGTATGTGGATATTATTTTGGATAAAGATACTAAAATCAGCTTCGGAGATGGCACGAACCTGAAATACGGCACAATATCAGGCAAAATGCCGGATAATTATCAACTACTACTTACCCTTGATGATAATACCTATCTTGCTTTTACTGTAGGAATGTTTGGGGTGATAGCCGCTTATACCGGAATATACGACGAAGTATATTACAAAAAGAATACTGAGCGTCTGTCTCCACTAAACAGTGAGTTCAATGAATCCTATTTCGAAAAGCTATTTATCGGTTTGAAGCCTAAGTTATCCGTCAAAATGCTACTGGCAGCAGAGCAACGTATTCCCGGCTTGGGAAATGGAGTTTTGCAAGATATACTGTTCAATGCAAAAGTTAATCCTAAAAGAGAGATCTGTTCATTGACGGAGAGTGATAAATCGGCTTTATTGCAATCTATCAAAACGACCTTAAAGTGCATGATTCTACAAGGAGGAAGAGATACTGAAACTGATCTGTTTGGAAATCATGGTAACTATAAAACCATCTTGTCAAAGAATACCTTAAATAATCCATGTCCCCAATGTGGTAATTCTATTATAAAAGATTCATCAAACGGTGGTGGAGCCGTTTATTACTGTCCTGTTTGCCAAAAAATATAAAATATGGGCATAGTTTTTAATAAAGTCCACAAACCAATATATAAAGAAAGGCTACCTCAGAGTATTAAATCCGAAATAGCCTTTTTGCTACAGCCTAAAATTTTTGGGTTGTGACACGGATTGTTTAACTAAAGTGTCTTCTACAAATCTAGCATATCAGATGGTGGAATGAATTTCATCCCACCGCTTTGGCTTCATTACAATTTTATTCCTTTTGAAATTTCGGATACAAACGGCTTCGGACAGACTGTAACAATACGGTCATTTATGGACGGATTCTTATCAGCGTTCATAGGTGGAACCGTTTTTCCATCCTGCTTTTGCTCCGTATCTCCTTTATCACTTTGTTCAGGCGGGGTAAGGCTTATTTGTATTTTTCGTTCCAATGCCGCCACCTCCGATTTCAGTTGCTTCAGTTCCTCTTCCTTCTTCCATGTACCGCCCACAATTTCCCGCAGCGTGGGCAAATCTTTTTCCAACTTTGCATTCTCCGTTTTGTACTGCTCTATCTGTTTGGGAATACGCTCCAACGCATTGAGGAAATTCGTAGCCGCCGCCTTGTGGTCGGACATTGCCAACTGCCCGTTGTTGTAAGTGTACTTGTATGCCCCTTCAATGAAAAAGCGGTTCTGTTTCACCTCCACGCCCTCGCGGATGGACTTTTCCGTTTTCACCAGAATAGGGAAACCGTACAGCTCACCGATGGGTGTGTATTCACCTCCCGTCTCGGCATTCTTGGCTATCTCCTGCAAACGTGTGCCTACACTTTTGGCATCGGTTGCCGCCAGACCGTCCAGCCGTACCGGATTGCGGTAGTAACCGTCCTCGTCGGTCTGCGCCCGTGAGGTAAAGGTTTCGTAGTCGGTTGTCAGTTTGGCGATATGCCCGTTGTTGGTTGCCAGCGTTTGAGAGTGTGACTCTAATTTCCATGTTGAGCCGCTTTTGTCCTTGTAGAAACTCTTACGCTCGCTCTCCAATGCAGCAACTTTCTTTTCCAGACGTGCCTTGTCCAACAGGTCGGTATTGCCCGACAAAATCGCCATGTACTCCGAGAAGTTCATGCCCGATTTCTCGTCCATGCTGCCCTCGTCGATGGTACGTGCCCCCATCGCCCCACTCTTGAGTTGCGAGATAAACGTCTGCTTGCAGTGCAACAGGTTGAACTTGTAGCTGTCCAGCGATTTTTCAACCGCATAGATAATCACGTCCACCTTGTTGTCTGCAAAGGACTTGGCAATTTCGTTGCCCTTTCTCACCGCCCGCCCGTCCCGTTGGGAGAGGTCGGACGGTCGCCACGGTGTATCAAGGTGATGAAGCGCAACCGCCCGTTTCTGTGCGTTCACACCCGTTCCGAGCATACTCGTCGAGCCGAACAACACCCGCACCTTCCCCTCGTTCATGGCATCTATCACCGCTTTGCGTGATTTCTCATTCTTGCACTCCTGAATGAAACGGATCTCGTTTGCCGGAATACCGTAATCCTCAATCAGCTTACGTTTAATCTCGCTGTACACGCTCCACTTTCCCGGCTGGTACGTCCCCAGATCCGAGAAGACGAACTGTGTGCCTTTCTGTGCGTCATACTTTTTATAGTATTCCGCAATCTTGGCGGCGCAGTGGCTCGCCTTGTTGTCCGGGTGGTCGTCGTACTTGTCGGGATCAATCATGCGCATATCGAGTGCCATTTTACGGGCGTAATCGGTGGCAATCAGCATCTTCGCTTTTTCCTCCGTTTCCGACAAGGGCAACCGTCCCAATACCGTCGCATCACCCGTTTGTGCGAACTCCATCAGTTTCTTGATGAACTCTTCCTGCACGGGTGTAGGCGGTATATTGTGCAGTATCTCGTTTTTCTCCGGCCTGTCCACGCCTACATCCGCTGCCGTGCGGTAATCGGTAATCTCATTATAGAAAGCCGCCAGCTCCGGCACTTTGATAAAATAGCGGAACCGTTCTTTCTGTATCACCTGATTCGTAACCGAAAACTCAAAGTCGGTGGTCTTCTTGGCAAAAATAGCCGCCCACGCGTCGAAGCAGTTGATGTTCTGCCTTTCCAGTTCCTTTGGGCGGAGATATTTGAACAGCAGGTATAGTTCTGTCAGCGAATTGCTGATAGTCGTACCCGAAAGGAACGTAGCCCCCAAATCCTTACCCGTGCGTTCCTGAATGGTACGCAGGGCAAACAGCATATTGAGAGCCTTTTGGCTTCCTTCGTTGTTTCCCAGCCCCGCCACCCGGTCATGCCGAGTGTTGAATGTCAAGTTTTTAAACTGGTGACTCTCGTCTATGAACAGGTGGTCGATGCCCATCTGCTTGAAATCCACCACGTCATCCGTGCGGGATTTGATGGCGTGTTCCACCTTTTCCAATTTGGCGAGCAGGTTGATTTTACGCTTCTCCAATCCTTTGAGCATCCCTCTCGATACCTCCTTGCCCTGTGCTCGCAAGACGTCCAGATTCTCTTCCACCGAATCCAGCTCCTTTTGCAGAATCTCCTGCTGCACGTCGGTCGGTTGCGGTATCTTTCCGAACTGGTCGTGCGACATGATGACACAATCCCAATCATTATTTTTGATATTGTTAAAGAACTTCACCCGGTTCTGGGGTGAAAAGTCCTTTTCTGTGGCATAGAGGATTTTGGCATTTGGGTATGCTGTGCGGTAACACTCGGCTATCTCCCCGACATTGGCTTTCAGCCCGATTATCATCGGCTTGTGCGCTAATCCCAATCGCTTCATTTCTTGCGCCGCAAGGCTCATAATCAGCGTTTTACCCGTACCAACTTCGTGATCGCAAATTCCGCCGCCGTTCTGTTTCAGCATCCAGACGCAGTCTTTTTGGCTCTGGTACACCTCCTTGATTCCATACTTCTTTTCCAACGCTTTCAAGTCCAAACCCGGAAAACTCTGGTGCGAACCGTCATAGGTCGGACGCACGAAACAGTTGAACTTGCGGTTATACATATCCGCCAGCCGCTTCTGAAATTTGGGCGACTGTTCGTTCAGCCAATCCGTAAAACCGTTACGGATTTCATCAATCTTGGCGTTGGCAAGCTGTATCGCCTCGCTGTCCCTTACCTTGATGTCATTGCCGTGTTCATCCTTGCCGATACTCTTGCTGATGTCCGGCACGGTATTCAGAAGGGCGTTTTTCAGCAGGCTGATACCGTCATATTTCCGGTACTGCCCCTGTACGGCATACTGGTCGGTGATTTTGGCGTTCTTTTCCTTACATTTGACCGAATACTCGTCGATGCTCTCCGAATAGGCAATCGAAACATCCGTCCCGAACAGGTGCTTGACATAGGCGGTGTAGATACCCGTAGGAATCCAGCGTTCACCGAAATTGAAATCCAATTCGTCGAACGTAATCGGTCGGGGCATGGCATCCCTGAGTGCCGCCAGCGATTCTTCCACCTCCGGTTTACGCTCGTTTCCTTCATTGTCCGCCGCCCAACGGAAGATTTTCTCCATCTTGTCACCCACGTTTCCGGCGACGAATCGGTCTTTAATCTCGTAGTTGTCCACGAGCGGATTGAAAAAGATGCGTCCTTTCAGTAATTTCACCAATTCATCCCGGCTGTTGTCGCACAGCGATTCCATGTAATCAAGATTCACCGCCCCGTAACGGTTCAGTGAAGCAGACAAAGCCTCATGCGGTGTTTCCACGTGCGTAATGTCGTTCAGGGCGAAAGCGACGGGATGGTCGAATATGTCCGCCTTGATGAACTGCCCGTTTTCCACCCGTTCCAGCGAGAGCATATCACGCCCGGAAGCGTCCATAAGCAGGAACTTCACGTTCGCTTTGGCGTTCAGCCTGCCATAACGCTCCACGAATGTGTCGTAGGCGGTATTCAGGGCGGCACGTTCCGGTTTGTTCTCCTCGTGCATCTCCGCCTCGTAAGTATAAAGCCGCTGGTAGCTGTCGCGCACGGAAATGTAAAGCTCCGTCTTGTCCTGTTGTGCCTTGTCCAGCTCCAACGGGTGGAACGTAGCCCCGTAGCGGGTAACACCTTTCAGATACCCCACTTGATTGCCGTCCGCCACCAACATTCCTTCTTTGTGGTGCGGTTCCAATTTCGCCATCAGCGGACGGGGCTTCATCAACTCCGCCTCCAATTTCTCCGCTTCTTCCCGCCGCTTTATTTCCTCCTGACGGCGTAGTTCTCCTTCCAATCCGTCGGCAACCGGGTACACCGGCTTTTCCGCATCGGGACGGTCGGATAGAGTTTTCCCTTCCCGCAGTTCCGCCCGTTGCTTTGGGGTAAGCCCCATCATCGCCTCATAAAAGCCGTTGATAGGCGGGTTGGTGTTCCAATCCATTGCGGCATATACCTGTTCCATATCCACGTTTGGGGGTGTCGGTCGTGCAGCTTCTTCCTCCACCTTATTTATACGGGTGGTTTGATTGGTATTTGTCGCCTGCGGTTGGTCGAACAAACTGCGCTGTTTGGAGGGAGCGGTACGTTTGGGTTTCTTTCCGGTCGGTTTCTTCTTCAATCCCGATTGGGCGAGCCGCCGTTCCTCCCGGCTGAAATTGAACAGGTCGTACAAGTCCATCACGGGAGGGGTGATTTCCGGCTTCTCTTCTCTTTTCGCGGACGGTTGCTTTTTGGAGATAACCTCTTGCTGTCTGGTTGGTTCCGGGGAATACACTTCCCGAACCGGTTGTTTCTCTTCCTGCTTTACTTCCTGTTCGGGTTGAATTGTCTTTTTAACTGCTGGTTTCTCTGTTTCCTGCTTCACTTCCGGCGCACCTTGCCTATACCTATTATATAGGTCGATATTCAGATTGGTGGAAACTGCTATGTCCAGATGCTCTTTCAGGTCTTCGCCCATTGCCCGGATACCACCTTGATGGATGGTGAGCAGGGCGGGTTTGCCGTATGGGTCTGTCCCATGCTGCATCTTCGTGTTCCGGAGCGGGGCGACGCTCATCGTATATTCATTCTCGATGATACCATCCCCGATGTCCGTTGCACGGATAAACCATTTTTCCTGCTCGGATAACTCCCGGTTCTTTGTCGTGTCTTTTTGCAGGATAACGAGGTCGCTGCCCACTTCCGTCCCGGCATGGTCGGTAAACAGGTTGTTGGGCAACCGTACCACCGACACGATATTAGCGTTCTTCACGATATGGCGGCGGACAAGCTCGTTCTTCGGGGAGTTCAATACGCCCTCCGAAGTAATGAACGCCACGATACCGCCTTCACGTGCCGCATCCAGACCTTTGAGGAAAAAGTAGTTGTGGATGCTCTTGGCGGCGGTACGCCGGGCGTTGTCCGCAACTCCCGTATATTCGGGATCGAACACCGCCATGTCGCCAAACGGAATGTTGGATGCCACTACATCGAAAGTACCCATGAAGGGTTTCTCAATCCGTTCGAACCCTTCCGCACGCACTTTATGTTCCGGGTAAAGGTGCGAGAGTATTTTTCCCGTAAGCAGGTCTTTGTCAAAAGCCATGACTTCCGCTCCCGGAGCGTCAGCACCGAAAGCGGAGATGAACACCCCTTGTCCTGCCGACGGATCGAGCAGGCGGTTGGGGATAATACCCTGTTCATGGAGCGTACCGGCAATTGCCGATACGATTTCGGGGGGGGGTGTAAAACGCTGTAAGGACGGAGCTTTTCAGGCTGTCCATATAGCGTTTGTACTCTCTCTCATCTGTCGAGCTATCACGGACAAGCCTGTGTAACTCCGCTGTCATGGGAAACAACTCGCGGTCTGATTTCGTCCAATGTACGGCATCCATCAGGTTGTCGGCAGGGTTGAGGATGAACTTCAACCCGCCGAACCCGCAGTAACGACCGAGTATCTCCCGTTCTTCGGGAGTAGCCGCCCTGCCTTCCTTTTCCAATGTGAATACCGTCCGTATCGCCTCGATGTTGTCCCGCAGCTTCGCTTTACGGTTAAATGCCATGCTCTTCGAGGTAGATTGCGACGGTTCCCGTCAGTTCCGTATAAAGTCCGTCATATCCGGCAGTATAGGTGAAGCCGTCAGCAAGCGGGTATCGGGCGAACACCTCTTCCATTGCGGGAAGCAGTGTCAGGGCGAATGCAGGGGCATCGCCCGGCGGCACTTCATCGGCAAACTCGTTCCACAACACTTCGATAACGGTGTTGTACTTGGAAAAATGCAAGTCTTGAAGCAATGCCGCCATTGCCAGCTCCTGCGCACCTTCCGGTGTAGCCCCTTCCAGACGGGACTGTTCGTACACATCGGCTGCATGGTCGGCACGTTCTTCTATGAAATCCGTGTCGGAAGCACGGTCGGGATGGTTCTCTCTCAGGTATTTCAGCAGGTACAGTCCGTAATAGGAAAACTCTGCGGATTTGTTTTTATCATTCATATTTCTGTGGATTTTAGTGGATTATTAATAACTTTGCATATACACTACTGTAAGCATGAAAAAAATAAATTCAAATAAATTAGCTAAAGAAAAAGCATTCGAAAGAGCGCATGATATAAGAAAGTTTGAAATAGAGTTATATTGGAAACGTACGACCTATTTCTGGGCCTTTATTGCGACATCTTTTGCTGGTTATTTTGCAATATTTACATCAGAAAAAATATCCGACAAAGAACAATACCTATTCTTGATAGAATCAATAGGTTTTATTTTCTCACTTGGATGGTTCTTTGTTAATAGAGCAAGTAAACATTGGCAACTAAATTGGGAAAAAATAATTGATTCTTTAGAAGATGACATAACTGGTAGTTTAATGAAAACCCATATAGTTAATCATAATCGTTTCTGGCAATTAACATTATCATATCGCTTTTCAGTTTCAAGAATTAATCAAATTATTAGTATCTATATTACTGTAATATGGTTAATTCTTATGTTTTTGACATCCTTTGATATTATGAAGAATTACAAATTTTCGTGTAATGGAAGTTGGTTATATCCAATAACTTTGATTACAGTAATATTTTTCACCTTCGTTCTATACCATTATGGAAAATCAAAGAATAATGAAAAGATAGAATTAAAACAAATCATAAATTCCAATTAAATAGAAAGCACTCCGGGTATCCCTCCCGAAGTGCCACCACTAAAATCCACAGTAAAATCAGTATCAACTATCAGATAGTATGAATGACTTCCTGTAAATTCAGTGGTAAATATACGCATTATTTCTTTTTTCGCTTGGAGTTACGCTTATTTTTCATATCGGGAAACACGAACACTGTGTTGAAATCCCCGTCAAAGGCGACGGCGGCACTGAACGGCTTGCCCTCCTTGCTGTTAAAGCCCTTTATAACGCCCGTCTGCCCTTTGGTAAGCAGTTCGGTAATATCCGCATCCGTCAGCGTTTTCCCCGCTTTCTGCCGGAATATGGGCAGCCCGCAATCGGGATTGCCGCAACGTACCACCTTGCCATAGAACTGCATCATCCCTTTCCCACATTTGGGACAAGTGCATCCGCTTTCGTTGTGCGGGAACAGCTTGTCCGAACTCAGCAGCTCCGATGTAATCTGCGAAGTGTACGCCTCAATGCCCTTGCGGAACGCTTCGGCACTTATCCCGCCGTCTTCGATCTGCGAGAGAACCGTTTCCCATTCGCCCGTCATGGTTACGTCGGCAATGCGCATCGCCTTGACCACCGAGTAAAGCGCAAGCCCCTTTTCGGTCGGGACGAGGAATTTCTTCTGCCGCACCATGTATTCACGTCTGAACAGCGTTTCGATAATGGCAGCCCTTGTTGCTGGCGTACCGATACCGCACTCTTTGAGGGACTGGCGCATCTGCTCGTCTTCCAGCTCTTTACCGCAGGTCTGCATGGCGGAAAGTAAAGTCGCCTCCGTATGCAGCGGCTTTGGCTTGGTCTTCCCTTCGGTCAGCGAACATCCTTTGACGGGTAGCGTATCGCCCTCTTTCCATTCGGGCAGCGTCACTTCTTCCGTTTCCTCCCTCTGCCGGTACACGCCACGCCAACCGGCTTGCTTAATGACGGAACCTTTGATGCTGAACGCCACGCCGCCACATTCCGCCGCAACGGTCGTCACGTCTTTTACGCATCTTTCCCCGAAGGCTTCCAGCATACGCCCGGCAATCATATCGTAGATAATCCGTTCCTCCGCACCGAGATGCTGCGCCTTTACCTCCGTAACGAGCAAGGCGTGGTGGTCGGTAATCTTCGTGTCGTCCACGCTCCGGCGTGAGAGGTCGCCCATGCCGGAAATATAACCTCCCCATGCCGGGTTGTTCTTCAACGTCAGTAACAATGCGGGTATTTCAGCAAATACATCTTCGGAGATATAACGACTGCCCGTTCGGGGATAGGTAATCAGCTTCGCCTCATAGAGCTTTTGGGCGATGGAGAGTGTCTGTTCCGCCGAAAACCCGTGCTTGGTGTTCGCCTCTTTCTGCAAGGTCGTCAAATCATACAGGAGCGGGGCTTCCTGCACGGTTTCCTTGCGTTCCACATGGGTGATGGTAATCTTCCCGCACTCTTTGGCTATGCCGTAGGCGGTTTCGGCAGGCTCTTTCTCTTTCCACTTCTCTATGGAAGAGAATTTCACGACCTCACCGTCCGCCGTTCCGTCGGTCGATAAATGAAGCTGGAATACAGGTTCGGGAACGAAACGCTTGTTCTCCCAATAGCGGTCGCATATCATCGCCAATGTAGGTGTCTGCACCCGTCCGAGCGAATATGTACCACGTCCGGCGGCAACGGTGATGGCTTGCGTGGCGTTGATGCCCACGAGCCAGTCCGCTTCACTGCGTGCTTTGGCTGCATAATACAGCTTGTCGTACTCCGCACCGGATTTCAGGTTTTCCAATCCCTCACGGATGGCTTTGTCGGTAAGCGAACTGATCCAGAGGCGGTCAAAAGGGGTGGCGCATCCGATGTACTCGTACAAATAGCGGAAGATAAGTTCTCCCTCACGTCCCGCATCGGTGGCGACAATAATCCGTTCGCTTTCACGGAACAGTTGGGCGATAACTTTAATTTGTGCCACCACGCCGCTATCGGGCTTGTAGCCTTTCTCCCCCTTGACTTGCCGGGGGACAAGGGTAAACACGGGCGGAATAATCGGCAGGTTGTCACGATGAAAACCCTTGATGCCGTACCCTTCGGGCAGGGCGGGCATGACCAGATGCCCGAAAGCCCATGTTACATAATACCCGTTACCTTTCAGGTAACCTTCCGCTCTCTCCGTTGCGCCCACGATACGGGCGATTTCCCTCGCCACGCTGGGCTTTTCCGCGATAATGCAAATTTGATTGTTCATACTGATTTAATTTATTTATTGTGGATTTTAGTGGTTGGGGCGATGCCCCGGTTGATTATTATATTTCTTCTGCTGCTACTGATTTTGCTTTTAACTTCTCTTTTTGAAGTGCCGCAATCAGTTTGCGGTCATAATAGATATGGTGTCCTTCCGCCGTGTAGTACCTCTTGTTTTCCTCTTCGATAGCTTGCCAATCGGTAAGCCACCACCAGCGGGCGACTGCACAGGGCAGAATCACGACTGCCAGAATGATAAATGCTGCCATACGCCTACATTCTTACGCCTGCCGTACGGTTCTGTGTCCTTTGTTGCTGTGTATTGGCAGGAGCCGTTTGTCCCTGCCGCAAAGGTTGGTTCAGATGTCTGGTAGCCTCATTGGTATTCCCATGTGTATTGACCGCCACCTGCGTGCGGCTTTCCGAAGCGGGGGTGATTTCCTGTGCCACGTCGGGATTATTGCGGTAATATTTCGGTTTGCCCGCCTCGAAACTGAATTTGACGTAGGCAGTAAAGGGTTCTCCCTTTCCGTCGCGTTTCATGTCCTTGACAAGAATGGCGTTCCCGGCTGTAAAATTCTGCTGTTGCTGCTGGGTGAGCGGTATGCCGCCCATCGTTTTCGGGGCACGGATGTTCCCGTTCTCATCCAGCCATTGGAATTTATAGACTTTCGGCTTCTGTTCGCCTTCCGTCCCGGTGGCGGTTTGTCCGCCTGCCGCTTGTGCGGTCGGAACCGGTCTGGCAGGTTGTTGTGCCGTTTGTCCGGTCACCTGCCCGTTGCGCTGCCTTCTGTTCTGCCCGTTCTGTTTGGGTTTGGGCACGAACTCCACGCCCCGGCGTTCCACGTTCACCTGCAACGTGGCGGTGAATTTTCGTTTCTCGGACAAGACGATTTCTTTATTGGGCAGCGCACGCCCGGCAACGAGTTCGGCTATTTCATGTTCGGTAAATTCGGTCTGCCCGATTCTCGTGGTGACGGGCACGTCTTTCACCGGGATAGCCTCTATCTCGTTGGTCTGACGGTCGATACTGACATAGGAAGGGATGATTTCGCCCGTCTCCTTGTCCACCAGCTCCACCACACGCCCCATGTTTCCCGTCTTTTTCAGGTTCTCCTTGTCTTCGGGCGTAAATTCATGCTCCATGAACTTCTCGTCGAGTCTGGGCTCCTTGTGGATAGTGTGGGGCACGACACCGATACTGCCGTCCGGCATTTCCTTGAATGAAAGCCGTGCCTCTATCTCGTAGCGTTCCCCGGCAATAAGGGGAGTGACCGTCACAAGTGCCGATTTGCCGTAGCCGAGCATCTTTTCCAAATCGCCCGATGCTTCCAACGCTTCGCGTTTGATGCCGTACTGTTCTTCGAGATTTGCCCAATCAATGCGGCTTTCATCTATCAGATGCTTTTCTTCATCGGGCTTCTCTTGTGCGGATTGCCCGTCTTGTGTCTGCTCCTGTTCATGTTCCTGTTTCGGTTTTTCGGACTCTTTTTCTTCAGGAAACCAATGCTCTTCAACTGATTGCCAAAAAGGGTTGAGATCATTGGGCGCATCGGGAGTAGCTTTGACTTCTTCGGGTACAGTTTGCGCCTGCTGTTCGTACTTGGACGTATCCACGTGGTGCGGTTCCAGCAGGTCACGGTTCTTTTCGGGATTTTTAAGCAGGTCTTTGAGGACGTCTATCACATGCTCGATGTTTTCCGCCGCCACCCGGTAGAAGCCGAAGCGTTTCGGCTCCTTGCATTGCCGGAAAAAGTTGTCCAGAAAGCTGTCCAGCGGGTTGCTGTTCTTGTCGAACAACAGAAAATCCTTCTGGTTGGCTCCCGAAGCGGCAGTCGTTTTCGGCGTGCCGTCCTTTTTAAGCCCGGCGACGACGCTGATTTCGCCCGTCTTCTCGTCCCGGACAATCAGCACGTCCTTTTGATTCTTTTTTTGTTCCATACTTTATTGCTTTAAATTAAAAATGAAATTGTTTCGCCCACGAAAGTAGCGGCTATCAACCGTCCCGCAATGGGGGAAGAACCGTGTGGCAGCTTGTGGCTTCCGTCTGGAAGTTTGTGGCGTCATGCCTTTTCCCTTTTCGCCGTGTTTTTCCCTTCAAACTCTTTGAAATGGGTTTTCAGGAACTCCTGCACGTCCGATTCCTTGTAATACACCTTGTGCCAAAGCATCTGGTATTTCAGTGTCCCCGAACTGCGGTAACGCTGGATGGAGCGTTTGCTCGTGTTGAGCAACTCGCACAAGTCCTGATTGTCAAGCAGCCGTTCCCCGTCGAGGTATTTCACCTCCCTGAGTTCCTTGCCCGTAAGGGAGGCGATAAGCTGTTCGTTCCGGTCGAAGCGTTCCATAATTTGGCGCATCCAATTTTCAAAAGTGGTTGTATCTAGTGGAGTATTCATCGGAAAGTAGATTCGTGAGTAGTTCTATAACTTTCTCTAAACTCATCCAGCGTCTGCGGATTACAGCTGACAATACGTTGTGCAATACATTTTTCCACATCGGAAAAACGATACAGGCATTTACTCCGTATCATACAATAAGGGATGGTTCGTTCTTTCCTCATACGCTGAAGAGTTCTCGTACTAATTTTAAGAAGTTCAGCCAGTTCCTCACTTGTCAGCCATATTTCAGGCTCTTCTGTAGGCACTGCTGCTTTTTTGAATACATAATCGGAAATCCGATTAATTCGAGTCACCAAATCTTGATATACCTGATGATCCAGAGTAATTATTTCCATTCTTTTACGCTTTTTGATTATGGCGCAAAATTGAAAAGATAAAAGAGGGAGAATCCACAGGTAGGTAACTACCTATGTAAGATTTCTCTGGAATTTAAGCTATATCAGAGTTATAATAAAAATCTGTAATGCCAAATCATTAGGTCACATTAATTCTTTGCTTATATTTGCGCTGGATGTGCAAATATACACCCCCGTTCACGAGAGAGGCAATGTACATAAAACCAATAAACGCATTGAAAAGCAATGACTTATCAGATATATATCTATACGTTAGCACTGAAAGATGGTTATTATTATGTAGGAAAGACCATTGATCCTGACAGAAGATTTAATGAACACTTTAGCGATAAAGGAGCTGTATGGACTAAATTACACCCCCCTGTTAGTGTAATTGAAAAAGAATCTTTTCTCGTTTCTTCTCTCGAAGAAGAGGACCGTTGGGAAAACCACCAAACTATAAAAATGATGAAAGCCAAAGGCTGGCAAATGGTCAGAGGTGGCTATTGGTGTAATGTGGGTGAAATCGAAACCATAAAGTACCTACAACATTGCGGATATTTTTTAGATATAGATATTAAGGATATTTCATTTAGTAAAAGAGAGTATTACATATATCTTCTTGAATTGGAAAATAACAAATATTATGTCGGCTACTCCCGTTCCTTGAAATCCGCCCTTAAAAGACAGGAAAAAGGTACTGCTTCAAATTGGACTTACATCAATAAACCCATCCGGTTATTGAAATATCAGGAAGCAGTATTTGAAAATGGTATTCCTGATATGAATATGGTTAATGAGTGGGTGCTTCAATGCGGTGCTGAATACGGGTATGAGAATGTCCGTGGAGGGAGTTTTAATTTATTGGAGCCGGAACAGCATTTAGGAGCTATACAATCATTCTTACAGAAAAAAGGGAAAGGTGTGAATGTCACTAACTTTAGTAATTACAGCAAACTCTTAGAAGATTATGAGAAAAATAATCCTGAGATAGATTATGATTTGCCACTTAATGATAACGAGCGCATTATGGTTGTTTATGTGCTGGCATTAGAGGATGGTTATTACCATGTAAGCTACAGTAGTAATTTGACAGCACTTATGCAGAAATATGAGAAAGGTAAATATTGCGAATGGTGCAAACTCCACACTCCTGTTAAGCTATTGGAAATTATTCCCGTAATTTGTCCTAAAGATCATTTGGAGATTATTGAGGAACTTGACCCTATTGTTGAGAAATACTTCAACGAGTACGGAGCAGAGAAGGTTAGAGGTGGTAGATTCTCTATCGTAGATGAGAAACTTCACTTGAAGAAAGTTTTTGAAAGATATAAAATTGACGAATGTAAATACATCAGATATACGCAAAAAGAAATGAATCATCTAAAATATGAACGTAAGAAATCACGAAAGACAAACAACTCAAAAGAATAGTTTTTACAGATAAACATTTCGTATTTTCCAACTGCCATTTCTTATGAATTTACTAAAATACAGGCATACTGATAACTCCAAACGCCCCATTGGTTAGTGAAAGAAAAAATGTCTTATTGATTGTTTTTGTTTTTTTGATGCTTAGATAGTCTGACAAGAGTTTTAGCTATTCTTTCTACCCTTGTTTCATCTGTCTTGGCGGAATAAATCCACTTGACATAATTGTGTTGTTCGTTTTCGTTCAATGAATGAAAGAATTGTTGTGCATCCTGATCTTCTTGTAGGCATAAAAGCAGTTCCTCAGGAATTTCCAGTGGTTCATTGTCCGGATATAAAATGACATGAACATAATCTCCCGCTTGTTTCTTTATCTTTTTCCGTATTTCCGCTTTCACGGAAAGAAGCAGTTGCCCGTTACCCGACGGCATTAAATGGAACTTCTTGATTTCATAACCGTCAATACTGCCGTTTACGATTACCCAACCAAAATGTGAGTGTTTATCCTGTAAAATTTCAGGGATCAGAGCGTAAGTCCACCCACCCTTTCCCGGGAATTTTTCAAGTAGATATTCCTTATCTACCAACGGTTCTTCCTTTATTTTCATAATATCACTCTTTACTTCCATAACTAAAAATTACAAATAATATTTCATCTATATTCAGCAACTACATTATTTAAAACTCATTTCTCTGCATCGGAAAACATAAAAGCCAAAACAGATTCTCAATCATTTAGCCAAACTGTTTTTCCAAGAAATATCCCGGTCACAGACTTAGCGCCCAAGTCTATCATTCTTCGCTTCAACTGTTTAAAACTCTGTCCGGTGGTTAATATATCATCGAATAATATTACGTGCATCCCATTTATATCTCTCCTTTTGATACTCAGATTAGACACCACATCCTTATGCGAAGTACCTTTCATCTGCTCCCGTTCCTCTTCAATCCAGATGGTCTGAAAGCCATCACGCACATTCAACCACTTCGATAAATGATAGCAGAGAACAGGAAATCTTTTCCGTTGCCGTTCCCTTGTAGAAGCAGGAATAGGAATTAGTATCGTCTTTTCAGGAGAATTATAATAAGAAATATTCTTCATGCAGAGAGATACAATCTTAGCCACCAGCATCCCGCAATGTCCTCCCTCTTTGAATCGGAAAATCAAATTACTGATACGCTTTTGATGTACATCTATTTTTTGAATACGCATAGGATAATAATCATGTACATAGTAGCATGTACTCCCGTCAATCTCACAACTTCCGGTGAAAGCTGTATCATAAGGATAAAACTCTGTTTCCACTCCACAATCATAAGAGAAAACCAATATATCCTTATACATACTCAATCTTTCAGAAGATTCCGCCCGCCCGATCCAACCAACCGACCCTCCGGTATTCATCAATCCAATGCCTATTTCAAGTTGTGTATTGAACGACTGATGCGAAATGACATACCAATCATAATCCTTACAAAGTCCCGTAAAGTCGCTAAAGTTATCAGATAAGAAATAAAAAAGGCCTCCTTCTTTCAGTACAATTACAAATTCACCCTGTGGTTGTCGATGCAAATAGAAAAATTCCTCAAAACTTCCCAATTCATAGCCCATTGGAACTTTATACCCATCTATTACATAGCCAGAATCATATTCAAACAGCATATTGAAAGCCTCAACCATAAGCACAAATTTCTATTAGTTCATCATGTTTATTGCGAATATAATCCCTTAGCTACCGAAGACAACCTCAATCACCTATTTTTTAGCTTCTTTTACCACTTAAAAATGACAAAAGGCAACCATCTATGATGATAGTTGCCTTTTGTTATTCAAGTTTTCATTTCTAATTCTTCACTCCGCTATTACACATCTGAATGATAAAAGCCATTTCCTTTTGATTATTCGCTGTAGATAATTGACGTGCCACCCATTGACGAAATAACTGACACTTGTACCCTTTCATTCTGAATCCTAATGCAATAGCAGCCTCCAAATTAAAAAGTTCATTACTACATTCTTGCCCTTTCTTATTTCTATAATATATAGTCTTCACATGCCTGTTTTCACTTAAATCACCGGATTTCATCATAACCCGAATATTGGCGGAGACTGCCGCATAAAAAACCTCAAAAGCCTGTGCTATTTCAGCTTTTGACAACCACACATTTCCATCCTCTCCGGCCTCAATATGCACACTGATATTATCATAAGATGGATTCACTTCTATTTCAAATTTGCCCCATTTTGTCATAATCATTAAGAATTAAATGCAACATTATCAATATCACCTAATTTATCCTCCAACGAAGACATATCCTTCCGTATCTTCTCATTAGTAATACGTGCATAAATCTGTGTTGTTTCTATGTTCGTATGTCCCAGCATTTTCGATACTGTTTCAATAGGTACTCCCTTTGAGAGCGTCGTTGTTGTTGCGAAAGTATGTCTCGCGAGGTGAAAAGTAATATTTTTATTGATTCCACACAAATCCGCAATCTCTTTCAAATAAGAATTTAACTTTTGATTGCTTAATACGGGCAATAATTCCCCTTTAGGTAATCGTCCTTCATACTTCTTTAATATAGCCAATGGAATTTTCAGCAGTGGAACATTTACCGGAGTATCTGTTTTTTGGCGATGCCTCATAATCCACGGCTTACCATCAAACGAGATACAAATTTCACTTGCTTTCAGCGTCTTTATATCAATGTAACTGAGCCCAGTAAAACAAGAAAAAATAAATACATCCCGCACCTGTTCCAAACGTTTCGTTGGGAACTTTTTCTTCAATATTTTCTGTATCTCCTGTTCGGTCAGATAACCTCTATCCACTCGTTTCAATCGAATTTTATAATTCATGAACGGATCAGTATAAATCCAACCGTTATTTTTTGCCATAATGACAATCATTCGGAAAGTCTGCATAAATTTCGCGGTTGTATTCTCATTACATAAACTGACGGTACGCAGATACGTTTCAAAATCCGTAATGAACATATGATTGATTTCCTTCAAAGCAATATCCGTGATATTATACTTTGCTTTCATAAATTCTTCCATCCTTCTATAGCATCGGTCATACTTCGCCATAGTAGCAGCTGTTTTACTGATACCAACCAACTTTTGTGCATCTTCATTATGCTTCTTGAATAATTCTAAAAGAGTTCGTTGCTTGGCAGTAAAACCCAAGAACGCATTTCTTACTTTCTCCGCTGTAACAAACGACTCATGTACTTCAATATCACGATAGTGATTTTTCAAAGAAGTACGCATGTCCTCCAATAAATCATTCAACTGACGTGCCTTTACAGAATTACCTGCCGCTTTCCCCAGCTTCACGTCCCATGCCTTTGGATCCACATTCAGTTTAGAACTGAATTGCGTGACATCACCACTTACTGTCAGTCTGACCATTATGCAGACTGTTCCATCCTTGTTTACTTGATTCTTTCTAACGTAGAAGAGAATCTTAAATGTACTTTTGCTCATATACCTTGTTTTTTATGTCCGTAACAATGGGGTTATAACTTCCCACTGCAAAGGAACGATTAACAATTAGTTTATGAACGGACATCTAAGAGACAACGAGCGACAAATCAGCAACTTAACATTAAAATCGTTACTATTTCATTTCGCTCAATTTTCAGTAACGATTTAGTAACACTACTTTGTCCAAACGGGGCATTTTCTTGTCTTTTGCTTGTCTGCCGACAAAATGAAAAAGTCCCGTAAAACCTTGATTTTACGGGACTTGTCTTAGCTTTTCCACCATTTGTCTTTAGTGTTCAGCGGAGAGACAGGTTCTATCACCTATCATTTCAAACAATATCACAAACTCGTAATATCTTGTTAATTACCAAGTTATTACAAAGTAAACAGAAAATAAAATATCTCTTAATATCTTTGCATATCTCACTTTTTGGGTGTATTTTTGGGTGTCAATTTTCAAACACACCCAATTATGAATATCAAAAGAAACATCATTTTCGCACTGGAAAGCCGGAAGAAAAACGGGGTGCCAATCACAGAGAATGTGCCTATCCGTATGCGTGTGATATTCGCAAGCCAGCGTATAGAGTTTACAACGGGCTACCGCATTGACGCTACCAAATGGGATACGGACAAACAAAGGGTAAAGAACGGATGCACAAACAAACTGAAGCTAAGCGCATCCGAAATCAATGCAGACCTGCTAAGACAGTATACGGAGATACAGAACATCTTCAAAGAGTTTGAAGTACAGAACGTACTACCCACACCCGCACAGATAAAGGACAGCTTCAATGCAAGGATGAAGGATGCACCAGTCACAGAGCAGGAAACAGCCGAAGGACCTAAAATCAGCTTTTGGGAGGCGTTCGAGGAGTTTGTAAGGGAATGCGGGAAACAGAACGACTGGACAGACGCAACCTACGAAAAATTCGCTGCGGTAAAGAACCACCTGAAAGAGTTCAGGGATGAACTTTCCTTTGATACGTTCACCGAGAACGGTCTGAATGACTATGTGGACTTCCTGCGTAACAAGAAAGATATGCGTAACAGCACCATAGGCAAGCAGATAGCCTTCCTGAAATGGTTCCTGCGGTGGAGTTTCAAGAAAGGGTACAATCAGAACATGGCTTATGACAGCTTCAAGCCCAAGCTGAAAAACACACCCCAAAAAGTGATATTCCTCACATGGGAGGAACTGAACAGACTGAAAGACTACAAGATACCCCAAACCAAGCAGTATCTCGAACGGGTAAGGGACGTTTTTCTGTTCTGCTGTTTCAGCGGGCTGCGCTATTCGGACGTGTACAACCTCAAACGGAGCGACATCAAGCCCGACCATATAGAAGTGACCACCGTAAAGACAGCGGACAGCCTTATCATAGAGTTAAACAACCACAGCAAGGCGATACTGGAAAAATACAAAAGCGCACACTTTGAAGATCACAAGGCACTTCCGGTCATCAGCAACCAAAAGATGAACGATTATTTGAAAGAACTGGGGGAACTTGCGGAAATCAACGACCCGGTAAGGGAAACTTACTACAAGGGAAATGAACGTATAGACACCGTCACACCCAAATACGCCCTGCTGGGAACCCATGCCGGAAGACGGACATTCATCTGCAACGCTTTGGCATTGGGTATTCCCGCACAAGTGGTGATGAAGTGGACGGGACACAGCGACTACAAGGCGATGAAACCATACATAGACGTTGCCGATGACATCAAGGCCAATGCGATGAACAAATTCAACCAACTGTAAACACAACAATAGCATGGAAGAAAGAATAACCTCAATGATACCCCGCTACGGGAAACTCAACAAGACATATACGGAAATAACATCCGGTGACGGCCTCTCTTTTGAGAAGCAGAAGTTCATTCATGACTTTTACAAAGAGTATGAAGACACACAGACCTTTGAAAAGGCACTTATCAGCCTCATGCTTGAAACGGAGGGTACGCACTTTTCCATATTGCTGAACAGCCTGAAACGGGAGATTGAAAACAATATCTCAATGTATAATACCTGCAAGGAGTTTTTCGACCGTCTCGATATTGAACATATCTGCCGGCAGCATGAAAGATGTCATGACCGGGACATCGAAAGACAAATGCAAATCACAAACGAATATTACCGGGAACTTATGGAAGCTAACGGATCTTTGGAGGCAGTCGGTTTCAGGGAACATGATCGTCAGGAAGAGGAAAGGTTGGAAAAAAGATACGGGCAGTGCAAACGGGAATACGACAGGGAGAAAGCCAAGCTGGATGAACTATATGCACAGAAGGAACAGGCAAGGCGGGAAGCCCTACAATACCTGAAAAACCGCTGCGGAGACATATACAGGCTGGACGGATCGCTGCTGGCAATCCTCGAAAAATACATGACCGGCCAAAAGAAAAAGGAAGGGGAAGAAAAAGAGGCCGCCACACCGACACCCTCACCCACCTATTTTCCCATGAAACTCTTGTCAGCCGTTTACGAAAAATGTAACGGTGAACAGTTCGAAGCCATTTCCGAACTGGACTTCTACGCCAGCATGAACCTGCAACCGTGCGAAGGCAAACTGATAATAAGACCGAGGGAAAAGGCTCGTGTATGCTATCTTATTTTCCTTATGGGTGAAACACTGTACAAACCAGACAGAGAAAAATGGAGAAAAGACATCATGAACCTGCTGGGAATAGACGACACATACTATAAATCAAAATACAAAGAACCCGTTTCCGATTTTCCCAGTGACAGCAATCAGATATTTGCGAAGGAAATGCAGTCAATATTCCGATAGTCAGCGATACTCCACGACATTCCACGAAACAACCACTTTTACCACCCGAAATATTTTTCACCACTCTTTATTATCTTCTGATATTTAGTGAGATAGCGTGATACTCCATTCACGCTATCCACATCCTTACCACCCGTATCCGGGATTAACTTTGCACTGTTCGAACGAAACAAAAAAGCCCGTGCGCAGGGCTTACAGTACAAACGTTAAATTCATTCCAACATGGAAATCAGAGAACTTTTATCAAAGCCCGTATGGCAGATGACGGGAGAGGAATTCATATTACTGAACCGACACGCCCTGCAGGAAAGGGAAGCGAGAGCAGCACAGCCCGCAGCCGATACGGAAAAGAAATACGTGTACGGGATAGGCGGCATAGCACGCCTGTTCGGATGCAGTATGCCCACAGCAAACCGCATCAAGAAAAGCGGGAAGATAGACAGAGCCATTACGCAGATAGGACGCAAAATCATCGTAGATGCGGACATGGCACTCGAACTGGCAGGACACAAAAGCGGGGGACGCAGATAAGGGAGGTACGGACATGGAGTACAGAGAAAGAAAAGAAGTCACGCCCGAAGCGGCGGTGATACTGTGGCAAGCCTCACGGCTCGACCTTTCGGAAGACTACGAGAGGGCACCCGAAATACTGAAAATACACGGTTCCGTCATAGGCACGCTGGGAAACTTCAGCGCATCAATCGGAAAAGCAAAGAGCAAGAAAACGTTCAATGTTTCCGCAATCGTGGCGGCTGCACTGAAAAACGGGACAGTGCTAAGCTACACGGCGGAACTGCCCGAAAACAGGAGGAAAATACTCTATGTGGATACCGAACAAAGTTCCTACCACTGTGCGAAAGTGGCAAAAAGAATATTGCGTATGGCGGGACTGCCGACAGGCAGGAACCATAAGGACCTTGAATTCCTTGTCCTAAGGAAGTACACGCCCGAGGAACGAATAGCAATCGTGAGGGAGGCCATTTACCGCACCGAAAATGTAGGGCTGGTAGTCATTGACGGAATACGGGATATGGTGTACGACATCAACAGCCCCAGCGAGTCCACGAAGGTAATCTCCCTGCTGATGACATGGACGGGGGAAAGACACATACACATACACACCATACTGCATCAGAACAAGGGGGACGAGAACGCAAGGGGACACATCGGAACGGAGCTTAGCAACAAGGCCGAAACAGTGCTGCAAGTGGAGAAGGACGAGAAGGACCCCGACATCAGTACGGTCAAGGCAGCACATATCAGGGCGATGAACTTCGAACCGTTCGCATTCCGCATCAACGGGGAGGCATTGCCCGAACTGCTGGACGAATACCTGTTCAAACACAAGGATCCGGGAAAAGGGAAAAAGGAGAAGTTCGACCCCTACAAGGACATCACAGAGAAGCAGCACCGCATCGCACTGGAAGCGGCATTCACACTCAAAGATGAATACGGCTACAAGGAGCTTGCGGAAGAATTGAGGAAAACCTACGCCTCTGTCGGTGTCATGCTTGGGGGAAACAGGCTGACAGACCTCATTACAGTACTGAAAAACAAACGGATGATAGTACAGGAGAACGGCAGGAAATACACCTTCAAACCCGATTTTCACTATTAGCGCTATTGTATGGGAACCACTTTACTTTAGTCCCGTACCATATATATACGGAAGTAAAGTAAAGTGGATATAGCCCGTAATATACAAAAAGATACGGGCGAAAAGAAAAAATAATATTCACACTTGACAAGAACAACGGTATGACAGTACGGAAAAGGGTATGGTCTCATACCAGGCCTCCACCATGACGGCACAGACCGGAAACCGCTTTACTTTAGTCTGGGGGCATATATATAGCAAAGTAAAGTAAAGCGGATGCAGCCCGTAACACATGAAAGGGTACGGGCGAAAAACCCAAAAACAATATCTACTTAAAACCAGAAATATGATGAACATGAATGAAGCGAAGCAGATACGCATAGAGGAATATCTGCACAGTCTTGGATACAGTCCGGTAAGGCAACAGGGTGGTAGTCTATGGTACAACTCACCGTTCAGGGACGAACAGGAACCCTCCTTCAAGGTGAACACCGAACGCAACCTATGGTATGATTTTGGCGCAGGCAAAGGTGGTAATATCATCGCACTGGCACAGGAGCTATACGCATCCGACAGTCTGCCCTACCTCTTGGAAAGGATAAGGGAGCAGGCACAAAACGTGCGCCCGGTCTCTTTCTCTTTTGGCAAGCAACCCTTATCAAAGCCGAGTTTCCGGCAGTTGGAGGTAGTACCGCTCTCCTCTCCCGCCCTGTATACCTACCTGCGGCAAAGGGGAATAAATACGGAACTGGCAAAAAGAGAATGCAGGGAGGTCCGCTATCTGACCGGGGAAACCCCATACTATGCTATAGGCTTCCCCAACCGTTCGGGAGGATACGAGATACGCAACAAGCATTTCAAGGGATGCATAGCACCGAAGGACATCACCCATATACGACAATCGGAGTCGAAGGAGGCATGCTACATCTTCGAGGGATTCATGGACTACCTCTCTTTCCTCACCCTGCGGCTGGAAAGGTGTCCCGACCGTCCCGAACTTGACGGACAGGACTACATCGTACTGAACTCGACTTCCGACCTTTCCAAAGCAATCCGACCGTTGGGCGGTTATGAAAGCATCCATTGTTTCCTTGACAACGACAAGGCGGGAATCGAGGCCGTTCAGGAGTTGCAAAAAGAGTACGGGCTACGCATACGGGACGCATCGCACATATACGAAGGGTACAACGATCTGAACGACTTCCTGCGGGATAAAAGGTCAGGACAGGCGCAACGGCAGCAAGAGAAACCGGAAGCGGAAAAAAGGCAACGGCAGACAGAGCAGCCGAAGAAGAAAGGCAAAGGGATCAGGATGTAGCCGCACAGCCACCGGAAGGCTTTGAAAAAAGCCATAGCTCATTAGGGCTTTTTCTTAACGCAATGCACACATTGCTAAAAAAGCCCCAACGAGCCATAGGGGCGCCGCCCCTTTGGAAACCCCGTCTGCCATGCGGCATAAAAGCAAGGCAGGGGAAGTATTAACCTGAAATTATTGACAGTTATGGGATATGCAGTTTTGCATCTGGAAAAGGCAAAAGGGACGGACAGCAGGATGTCCGCACACATAGAGCGCACCGTTCACCCGAAGAATGCGGACAGAACGCGCACACACCTGAACCGGGAGCTCGTACAGTTTCCCGAAGGGGTGAGGAACCGCACGCAGGCGATAGCCCACCGGATAGAAACGGCAGGCATCAGACGCAAGGTGAGCGCCAATCAGGTGAAGGCAATCCGGATACTCCTTACCGGAAGCAACAAGGACATGAAGCAAATGGAAGCGGAAGGACGGATTGAAGACTGGTGTAACGACAGTCTGAAATGGATCCGGGAAACATACGGGGAGCAGAACCTCGTATCGGCAGTACTGCACATGGACGAGAAGACACCACACATACACGCCACAGTCATACCGATAGTGACCGGAGAGCGAAGGAAAGCCGGACAGGAAGAACAGAACGGGAAGAAAAAGTACAGAAAGAAGAACCCGCAGGACGTGAGACTCTGCGCAGATGATGTAATGGCGAGGCACAGGCTAAAACACTATCAGGACACTTATGCCCAAGCCATGAACAAGTACGGCTTGCAGAGAGGCGTGGACGGCTCATTGGCAAAGCATATTTCCACCATGCAATACTACAAGCAGTTGGTGGAGCAGCAGGACAGCCTGCAAGAGAACATAGAAAACCTGCTGGGGCTGGAAGAGGAAGCAATGAAAAAGCTGAAGCAGGTAAAGGGGGAAATCAACGTGCAGAAAATGAAGGGGGCGGCGGTGAACGCCACCACAGCCATAGCGGACGGGGTGAGCTCACTTTTCGGAGGCAGCAAGGTTAAGAGGCTGGAAGCGGAGAATGAAAATTTGAAACGGAACATTGTGAATCTGCAAAAGCAGGTGCAAGCCGAACAGAGGGAGCAGACAAAAATGGAAAACCGTCACAGCAGCGAGATAAACAGAGTTGACCGGAGCTACCGGCAGAAAATCGCAGAATACGACAATCGGCTGGAACTGATAGACACCTACTTTCCTATTGTAAAGGAACTGATACCCATAGCAGAACAATGCCGGGAAGTGGGCTTCACCGAAGAACTGACAAGACGAATTGTCAGCCTGCAACCCGTGGAGTTCAAGGGAAGGCTCTATTCAAAGGAGTACAAGGAGAAGTTCAGGACGGAGCACTCAACGGCAACAGTGGAGAGGAACCCCCAGGAGAAAGGAAAATTCAGGCTGTGCATTGACGGAATACCCATACTCGATTGGTTCAGGAAGAAATTTCAGGAAATTAAAGAAAAGTTAGGGCTAAACACACCTGTTGAAAACAAGCAACGAAAAGGATTGAAAATATAATTACTTAATAACGAGAGGCTATAAATTATTAGTGCCAGTAAAAGAATATACTCTTTACTGGCACCTGTTAAACGCAAATTGACACCCTAAATCTAACAAATATAAAAAAATCTATTCTTCACTTGGACAATATCAGAAAACATAACCAACTCCCAATACCAACCTGGAAAAATCTTTATGTGTCACATAATACTGTAAATATACATTTATATGGTTTATAAATCTAATACCAACTTGTGGAGCCACCGCAAAGTGCAACTTATAACCTTCATTGAAAACTCCCACATCTATATTATCAATTGAAACACCAGTTCCCAAACCAACATAGGAATCAACAGATTCATTCCGTAAGAAATAATAATTAGCTGCCGGCATAAGAGATAAAGATCTTCCATTAAAAGTATTATTCAGTACAATTGTGTAACTTTCATAACCTAATTTTAGATTTACACTTAACGGATTGGTGGGAAACCTATATATTCCATTTAAATAAAACCCAACATGATTTTCTTTATATCCATTCTTTTGTAGCCCAATTGGATAATTGGCTCCTAATTCAAATTCGAATCTCCTTCCTTGTGCTAATACCAGCCCAATATTGCATATAAATAACCAAAGAAGTAACATACATACTTTTTTCATAACCAATTTATCTTTTAATACCATATCTCTTATTTATTTGTCCGACAAGGAGTGCTAACTTCAAATTATCGCCACTTCTTTGGCTCATTTATAGCAGGGAGAATTTTGTAAAAACCACCTTCACTAAGACTATATCTGAAAGTGTTTTGTTCATATCGAGTTCTTCTTGGGTTATTATGCGTCCAAACAAATTCTGTGAGCAACAAATCATGTTTTAATTGTAATTCAGTCCCACGGCTATTATTACTCTTAACAAATTCTTCTACTGCTGTATCATCCTTTTCTGTTCTTGGTATTCGAGCCTTCAAATAATGTCTGCTATGTTCTACAATATTAAAAGAAATGTATCTTGGAGCAACTGTCGGAATCTTAGCCGTTCTATCAGCATAAAAGGCAAGATGTACATCGCCAATTATCTTTTCTCTTTGTAAAGATCTACCTACATAGGAGTCATTTTTTAGATTCCGATATTCAATTCTTGCATATACAGGATCGCTATCAATATCAATTTTAAATTTAACTTTATAAGGTGAATGATCCGACAAATACGCAAAGCTGCAAAATATAGGTTTACCAGGTGTCTCTGCAGAAAAATGCCCTCCTTCACTTATAAATTTGATAAAATCGTCAAATCCGGTAAGGGTCTTTACACCACTGTCACCATTTCCTCCCCCTACATATACTTTCATTCTGGCCTCATCAAAAAAGCCCTTTTCTTCAACTGTCAGAAATTCTTTTTTGTTATATAAAAAGCCATTAACGGCCTTCTTTACAATGGACTCCGCATTCTCGTATATTTCATCGGTTTCAAGAGTTAATATGCCGACCCTTCCATAAGCTATGGAGCTCACATAGACAGGAGAGTATTGGGCATTGATACTACCTTCAATAAAACTCTTCTCAGGAATATCCATATCAATCGTAAAATATTTCTGAATAAACCTTATATATAAGCCACTACTTTTACTAATTCGTTCTTTATGTTCTTGTTGGGAAGATGACGACCCCCAAAATAAAAAGCTCGTATTGGCATTTGATCCAAAAGTCATTTTCAGCTCATCATAAGATGTAAAACGGTGTATATCAAAGTGTACGGAAGCTGATTGTTGCCCTATACCTTTCTGATGCATCAAATCCATTACCAACTGCCTACATGAAGACAAAGAGGGCTTTTCAAGTACACCTGTAACTTTTTGGGCAGGAAAGGACACAGAGACATTTATAGGCTTATAGTGGACACTGATTGTTTTATAATCCTGATTGGCAACGCTTGCCCCATCCAAGATAGAGCCAGGATAAATATATCGATTCAAATTATCCAAAACTATCGACTCATCTGCCTGTGCATGAATTGTTTTACCAAACCCATTATCCCATAATGTCTCAGAAATGATTTCTGAAGCTCTTGTATGGATATGCGAAGGAGAAGATAAAACCTTATCTCCCATATCAGGAATATAGTTATGCACATTTATATTCACCACTTGTTCGGGATACTTAGGTAGATTTTGAAAAGAACAGCAATCAGATTGCTGTTCTTTTTTGTCAAATTCTTGTTCACATGAAATTAATCCTATAGCAAATAAAAACAGAGTATATCTTAAGATTCTCATGGTTCTAAGTTATTGTCAATTTTCTAAATGGATTTTAAATTTGGAGTAGAAGGGAGAGTTATCAGATAAATAACTCGCAGTATAAAAAATTGCATCTCCCGGCAGGTCTTTAGAAAATCGACCTCCTTGAATTATAAAATCTTGAAACTCATTCCACCCCTTCGCAGTTTTAACAGTGCCTTCTCCTTCTCCATTATACACCATGACGTTCACCTCTGCTTCTTTAAGAATCTTTTCTTGTTCAAGATTAAAAGATAATTTCCCATTTACAACTTTAGCTTGTAAGGCAGCTTGTAAGGCAATTCTTACTTTATCATAACTTTCAGAAGATTCTATCGAAATTAAGGCCATTCTTCCATAAGTAATGGAACTGATATAAATAGGATCATACTTACCGACAGATCCCATATCATCATGATTTAAAAGAATATTTCCATCAGCAGGAAGGTCCATGTCAACAGTGTAATTACGTTGTACTATTTTCGCAAACAATCCGGTTTTCTTTCTTATTTTTCCCTTATCAAGACTGACATCAATATTAAGGAGCCCGCCTATGTTGACATTTGCTCCAAAAGCAAGTTTTAACTCTTCAAAATAGGAAAATTGCCTCATATTATAAGTAAAAGACCCCAACTGTTTACCTGTCATGCCTTCTTTATTCATTATATTCTGCAAAGATTGCCTTTGTGCTGAAAGGCTCGGTTTTGCGATAATATCAGTAACCCAACGAGCTGGAAAAGAATATGATATTGTAATTGGATCCATAGGTTTTACAATAGGAACAAAGCGCTGCTTTTCAATAGATCCACCTTGAAGAATTGAACCTAAATAAATATACCTCATTAACCCTTGAGTTGGTATATGTTCATTTGTTTCATAAATTAATGTATGTCCATTTCCACTACTCCATACACTATCTTTCAATAATTCAGAAGAACGAGTAACGGAGGTTTTATTAAATGAAGCAAAGCTTTCTGGATTATCCATTGAAATATTTATCACTTCTTGAGGGTATCTCTCAAGAAGAACATGATTAGAGCCACCCATTTCTTCAACTGTATCATCGGAACATGAAATTAAAAACATAATTGGCAAAATCAACAAATATACATACTGTTTCATAATTAATATAATTAAGGTTAATACTGAATATGTTAAAAATCAAAAGTACCATGTTTATAAGAGGATCGAGAAGGTTTATAATAATCCTCACCCGAGGTCTGGGGTTGTATGAAATCCTGTCTGAATATTTCCGTAGGATTATCTGTAATTAAATTTGCATCATGGGTATATATATTAAAATAACACTCTGGGTCTGTTTCTTGGTTATATGGTCCTTCTCCCACAAAAGTGAATTTGTAAAAACCTATTTTTTCTCCGTCTTTTCTGACCGTAAGAAACCAGACATTACCAGTACTTATCGTTTTAAATCTCAATCCATTTAATGATGAATAAGTTTCCTCTATAAACTGATCATTCAAATATGTTTGTTTTTTACAAATAAAGGGCAATTCAAATTTCCCACCTTCAGCTGGTAGAACAAAAGGATTCTGTTCCGAATGGATTTTATACACAAATGTCAACTTCCCTTTATCTATAATTAGGGGAATTTTTTCTACTTTTATACCATTAATAGTAGAGTAAGAAATCTGTAGATCAACATTCAAAATTTTATCTTCCTTATTAATATTTGAGGTTATATTTAATACAACTTGATCACCCTTTATTTTTGTCTCTATATCAGAAAAAAGAGTTTTATCAAATTCTATCGAAATATCCTTGGGAATAATCGGAACCTCTGAATCTAAAATATCATCTATCAATGTTTTTTGAATAATTGTAAAAGTAATAGTACGTTTCTCCCCCAAACAACTAAATGGTTTAGATACGTTCTCACTTGGCAGCAACTGATATTTAAAAATTTTATTATTTTCTTCTTTTTCACAGGAAAATAATGCTAAGGAAACGAACAGAAGAATGAATATTTTTTTCATATTAACACAGTTTAGTTTTTTGCAAATTAAAGAATTTTTCCTGTACAATAAAATACCAATTAATTGGTATTTTATCACAAATAACCATTCATGTATTTATTGTTTCAAGGTTACAACGACAGTAGATATTCCACCAGGAACACTGAATCCAAAGGAAATGGCAATTGGTTGTCGTATATCAATATTCTTATTCAATTGAACTTTATATTTGCCTCTTTGTATTTTGCTTATGGTCATAAAACCAAAGTCTATCTTTACAAGTATGCGATTCCTACAATGGAAAGTGGCCTTACTTCCGCCAGAAAGCTCGACAACAGTTACTTCCTTTGACATTATTCCTTTTGTAATCCTATATTCTTCCTGTCCCACAATTATAAATCCAGACATATTGTAATCACCGCATGCTATCTGAAAATAGGCTTCAGGGTGTTCCGGTGACAGGTCTATGTGACTCGGGGTAATACTTGGCAATCTATTTCTCTCTTCATTAGAGCAAGAAAACATTAAAATTATTGCTATACATAACAATAGGTATTTTGTTGTATTCATTATGGCAAATATTTGGTTGTATGAATATTTAAAGCCTCAGTCTTGTACGGGGCATAGCATTCCTTCCAACGGGTATGTTGAAAACGATCCGCATTTTTACTGAACAATTATTTTATTTAAAAGGCTTTACCTTAACAGTAACCTTTTCTGTTTTATTAGCATGGTTATAAAACACATTACTACAACTCTGAAAGAGAATCAAACATCCGAACAATACAAATACTATTTTCTTCATAAATTATACTTTTTATTTAAACAATCCATATATTATTTCTTGTAACAATCCACCAAAATCCATTTCCACTTTATGCTTTTTAAATTTATAGTAAGGCATTAAGATAGGAGTAACTCCCCCACGTTCAAAAGGATATTCACGATAACCCCTTATACCTAATTCCGTTCCAAAAGAATCCGTTATATCGAAAGCAACACTGCCTCCGTAGTCATTACGGCTGAATGAAGTAACAGGAGTAAATAAAAAACCGCCAAATACATGCAAACTCATTCGGGAATTAAAGGAGTAAGAAAGTTTACCCGATATACCAAATGTTTCATCCACATGGCGAGGGGTACTTAACTTCATTGCATGCAATGCAACATCAGCAAATAAATTATCTGACAATGATTTGCTATATCCAATAGCAGCATAGTTAAAAACACCAATACCAATTAAATTCATTTGGCGCCCCATGCCGTAAACGTGACCATTCCACAATGGTCCTATTACCCCCGACACATTATATTCCCCTTTATGTAAAGGATTTTGGTCTGTATAAAAGAACGGGCCACCCTTCTTGAACTGAAAAGTAACACCGGAATTTGTAGAAATAACAGAATTTCGATATCTCCCAATAGGATATTTTACCGAATCAACTGCAAAATCTTTATTAGAACGCAAATACCCTTCTCTCACAGGATTCATATTACCCCACTTCGACTCTTGACCATACGCATCAAGAGGAAAGTAAAACAGCAGCATAATGATCCAAAATAAAACAAATGCTGCAAAATTAATTAATGTAGTCACCTTTCTATACATATTAATTGTTATCATTATACCCAAAGCATGAAAATAAAAGTATAACATACAAGAGTTGTAAACAAATCCACTATCAACACAATAAAATAAATCGTTTTTGCATCTTATCTTTGCGATATGTATTTATGCAAAAATATGTAATTTTCTTTATCAGTAAAATACCCATTAATTAGTATTTCATTGACAAAATGAAATGTACTTTAAAAGCCAAAAGTTATATTCAATTCATAACCTAAATGCCTATCCAATATAAATAATGCTTTTAGCACCAAGATACAAACAGAATAACACAAAATCAACCTTTAAAGGAATGTATTACTATTATAAAAGACAGAATTATTCGGGAGATTCCCCACTCTAAAAATGTAAAAAAAAATAAAATGATATAAATAAATATTAGTATAACAATGTCATCAACGATACAATATCCCCTTTGTAAATTATACAATAAATAATAGCTAAGCAACCAAAGACAGTGCAAAGCCCAACAAGTAATAAAAGAACAAAGTATTAAATAAAGCAAAAACACCCAATTTTACTTTTTAGGGTATAAAATTGGGTATTACTCTTGTAATTCACAGATTTTCAACATTTATTGCAGAGATACAGGGTTTAATTATTAATGCTCTAAAAAACTAACGGGAAGAATAAAAAACATATTCTTCCCGTCAAGTAATACTATAACTATATTTTCCAACAGGTTATATTAATATCCAGCATATTATAAGTGAATCAACAAATCTTTTATAAACATATCTCTGTTCTCACAGCTTAAGAGGTAATTCTTTTTTTCTGTTAATATAAAAATTTGTTGATTGGGATTCTTTACATAGGAATAATATTTTCCATAATGGGTACTGCCCATTACACCTATATACCCCAAAAAGCCATTACTTCCGAAATAACGGACATCATTTTGAACACCGTCATAAACAAAAGCGTTCTTAATACAAGAATACGGAATACATTTCTTACCAAACACTCTTTTTATAACGAGTTGATCCTTTTCCAAACATATAAATGAAGGAATCACTATCAGCATGTATATGTATATAGATACAAGAATGGCACCAAATAACAGGCTTGCGATTTGATCCTGCAAAGATTGTAGCATAAAAGTTCTTAATAGAAACATAAGGCCAGTAGTTAATAAGACAATCTTTAATACCAGAGACCAACGCTCCATTACCGGCTGAAATTTTGATTTATATACGCTCATTATATTGCTAATGTCTTCTGTATTATTTCAATAAGTTCTTTATCCGTATATCGTTCCATAACCTCAGGACGTTTTTCTTTTACTAACTTAACCAAATCTTGAACATAGTGATTTTTGTACTCATCTGCTAACTCATATACACTTCCGTCCTGTGTTTCAACGTCCCAAACCTGCAATGCCATTTCACTGTTAATTGTTCTGGAAGCACATACTACGGGACCACCAAGTGCTGCATAATCAATTCCTGCCCCAACATATGCAACACCTAACAAAATCCATTCACCGATCCAAAAGAATCCCATTTGCACATCTACACAGTTTTTACTTCTTGTTATTGCAGTATGGTTCAATAATTTAATATTGGAAGAATTGGCATTTTTAAAAATATCATACTTTTCACATAATTCTACAAATCTTCTAATATCTCTCTTTATTACAGCCTCTCGAAATTCCGGCTTACAAATTGCTAATAAAAAACGTACAGTACCGTCATCAGTATCTATAGAGCTTTTTATTCCCAAAGACCGGGCATATTCCAAAGGGGCATTCAAAAAGGCTTCCGCTGCATTTGTATCATTTAAAATATTATGTGATAATAAACTCATATCGTGAATATACACCTGTTCCTCCTGTGATAACTTTTTCATAGAAATAGCAGTAGTTTCATCATCTACAAAATTTTCTTCTGACGCAATAGCTAAATTAGGAAAATCATTTGAATTATCACATGAAGAAAATGAAGTAGCAGCTATTGCTGCCCCAACACCTAAAGTTAGAATTTTACTTTTCATAGTTCGCTTTCTTTTGTTTAATATTATACTTTAATACAACCTCAGATATATATCTGGATATATTGTTTTTAATATACTCTATTTTAGAGGGATCATTCAACAGCAATAGACAGGCTTCACAATTATGCATATCAGCATTAACCTCAATATTTTTCCCGGTTTCCATTGCTATTTTATTTAATATAAATTTCGGCCCATCAACATAAGCCCATACTTTTAAAAAATCATCAAATTGTCTTGTATATATTTTATTTATACCGGCAGTATTCATATTTCCAATTTTTAAAAACTTAGCTTTTCTACAAGCCAGTCCACAACAAGCATACACATTCCCTTCCGGATCAATAGGAATACTCTCAAATAGACTGTTGCACCCATGGGATATTATAGGTCTCTGCACATATCTATGTTTTATTAATTCATTATAATTTGTATCACGTTTAATTTTATCCT